>Ga0169931_10003870_pt1 | contig 23524 bp, 23 predicted proteins | sample Kivu_15m_20L_FD_129675 | JGI IMG/M metagenome (GOLD analysis project Ga0169931, IMG submission 129675) | Freshwater microbial communities from Lake Kivu, Western Province, Rwanda to study Microbial Dark Matter (Phase II) - Kivu_15m_20L... | ecosystem: Environmental > Aquatic > Freshwater > Lake...
GCGGCTACTGTCTGATCGGCGCACGATGCGCGCAAGCCGCCGCTCCCCTCTTCGCGCCGATGGCCTGGGGCGGTCCGCAGGTGCTGGCCCAGACGCTGCGCCGCGCCGCTGCGCATCGCCTGAAGACGCGGCTTCTCGCGCCGGTCCGGGACATCGACGACGGCGACGATCTTGCCTGGCTGCGCGCCGAACTGAAGACCAGGCCGGACGACGCCCCCGCCACGCGCGCGGCGCTCGGCGAACTGGACCGGGTTCGCTCCCGGGGCTGCACGGGCTTCACGCCTCCCGCGGATCACGGCTGAGCAGCACCACGTCCACCGGGCCATCGATCCCGGCGACGTCGATCCTGCGCCGCGACGGCGCGACGGCGCGCGGCACGTAGCCCTGCGCTCGCGCGAGGTCCCACGTCGACGCAAGGACGATCGCCGGCACGCCCTGCGCCTTGGTGGCCTTCTCGAGCCTTGACGCGAGATTCGCCGCCTCGCCGATGACCGTGTATTCGAGGCGCGCGCCGTCGCCGATGCAGCCGAACACGACCGAGCCGCTTGCCGTCCCGACGCCGACGCCCGCGACCGGGATGCCCTCCCGACGCAGGCGCTCCAGCCAGGCGTCCGCCGCCAGCACGAGCGCCTCCGTCGCGCGGAGGGCGTCCGCGGCGTGGCTGGCGGATGGGCTGGTGGCCCCGAAGCTCGCCATGATCCCGTCGCCGAGGAACTTGTCGATGTTGCCGCCATGGGCGCGGATCGGGGGAATCAGGTTGGCATGGTAGTCGGTCAGGATCCGCACGAGCGTGTCCGGGTCGACGAGGCGGGAGAGGGCCGAGAAGCCGCGCAGGTCCACGAACAGGGTCGCGGCGTCGCGGCGCTCGCCGTGGCCCGGCTCGAGCAGCTCCTGCGCCCCGGTTATGCGCGACGCCACCCGCGGGTCGAAGAAGCGGCGCAGCTCGCGCGCCGCGGCCGCCTCCGTGACGGAGCGGTGCAGGATCCGGCGCGCGCAAACGATCGACAGCGCGATCACGCCGGTCACGAGGCCGATCGAGACGATCTTGTCGATCTCCGCGCCCCAGAGGATCGTCGACGACGTCATGTACACGACGAAGTCGCGGGTGACGGCCATCCCGCCCTCCCCGGCCATCGCCGCATAGGCGACCAGGACGAGCCAGCCCGCGGCGGCGGCGGCGCCAGCCACGACCACGTAGGTCGCCTCCATCCGCAGCGCGCGCAGCGCGATGAAGATGAAGACATAGAGCAGCGTCGGTGCCTTCAGGTAGAAGGCGGCGACCTGCCCGTACTGGATGTGGAAGCTCCAGATCAGCCCGAGCAGCAGCACCATGTCCGCGAGGATCGACGCGACCTGCACCGGCGCGGCGAGCGGACCGCGGCAGGCGAGGCGGAACTTGGCGATCGAGAACGCGGCATAGGCCGCCAGCGCCCATGGCACCGGCATGAATGGTGCGTCCGCGGGCGACGTGCCGCGCGACAGCGTGTAGAGGGCGACGAAGATCGCGCACAGCGCCAGCTGGACGACGCTCGTCAGGATGTCGCCGCGATGCTGCTCGGCGCGGAGTTCCCGGCGCACGCGTTCCGGCATCTCCTCCTTGCCGATGCCGCGGCTGAAGATGTCCCGGAGCAGGGAGCGCATCGCATCCCGGCCGGTCGGCGGCGCCGGATCAGCCGCCATGGAGCACATCCCTCCCGCCCGGCATGACGGGCAGGCCCTCGCGCCATTCGGGCGGCAACGATGCCAGGTCCGCGGGACCGTCGATGTCGCGGACGGGGGAAAGCTCGGCCCAGCGCAGCCCGGCCTCGGCGAGGCGCCGGCGCGTCTCGTCCATCACGCGCGGATGGCTCCAGGCCATGCCGCGGAAGCATCGCCCGTCTCCGGGGCGTCGCTGGCCGACGAGCACGTAGCCGCCGTCATGCGTCGGCACGAAGACGGCGTCGTGATCGTCCAGGGCGCGTGCGGCTTCCCGCAACTGGCGCGCGCCGAGCGCCGGGGCATCGGTCCCGACCAGGAGCGCGCGCGGCCAGCGCCGCAGCTGGCGACGAAGCGCGCGCGCCATGCGCGCGCCCAGATCGCCCGATCCTTGCGCCAGCAGCGCCGCGCCGCTGGCCTCCGCCATATCCCGAAGCATCGGATGCGGCGCATCGGGCGTCGCGCAGAGCTCGACCGGGCCGATACCGGCGGCCACCGCCTGCGCCAGCGCATGGCGCAGCATGCGCTCCGCCAGCGCCGCGGCAACGGCCTCGCCCAGCGCGGGCGCCAGGCGCGTCTTGGCGAGGCCCGGCACCGGCGCCTTCGCGAAGACGATGACGGCCGTCGTCATCGATAGGCCTGCGCGAGGCGTTCCGGGCTTTCGCCACGCCAGTAGCGCCAGCGCAGCCTCCACATCAGGAGGATCGTCGCCCAGGCGCCGCGGCGCTCCCAGCGACGGCCCGACGTCGTGACCTTCGCGCGCAGGCAGGCCGGATGGCCGATCGCCCTGAGCCGTCGCGAGATCTCGATGTCCTCCATCAGCGGCTGCAGCGGAAATCCGCCGATGCGCTCGAAGGCGGCGCGCGTGACGAAGATCGCCTGGTCTCCCGTCGCGATGCCGGTGAGCCGCGAGCGCAGGTTCATGAGCGCCGCGACCACGCGCAGCATCGCGGGCCGGCCCGCGATGCGGACATCGAAGCGGCCCCATTGCGCGCCGGCCTCGATGGCCGCGCGCACGAGGCTGTCGGCCTCCTCCGGCAGGATCGTGTCGGCATGCAGGAAAAGCAGGATCCCCGAGCGAGCGCGGCGCGCGCCGGCGTCCATCTGCGACGCCCGCCCGCGCGGCGCGTAGAGGCAGGCATCGACCCATCCGGCGGCCAGCCCCGGGGTGCCGTCCGCGCTGCCGCCATCGACCAGCACAAGCTCGACCCCGCGCCGGCGCAAGGCCTGCAGCGGCCGCAGCGCGGCCTCGATGCCGGCGGCCTCGTCGAGGACCGGCATCACGATGGAGAGCGGCGGGGCGCCCGTGGGCGCGCGCGTCATGGGCGTTGCAGGCATGCCGGCACCAGCCTTTCCGACCCCGGGAACGTCCGAGGACATTTCGCGCGCGGCGCCGCGCCGGTTACGGGCGCAAGTCGGAGGGCGCGATGTAACCCGGCACTGGCGCGCGGCGAACCCGATGGCATGATGCGGGGCCGCGACGTGCCGGTCCCGCCACCGTCCCGCGCGGAGGTCGCCCCGAGATGGAATCCATCTACTACGTCATGGCCTGGGCCTGCCACCGGCGGTGCAAGCATTGCTACGACAGCCGGTTCCGCCCCTATGCGCGCGCGGCGCTCGGCGACGTCGTCGACGAGGCGATCCGCAACTTTCCCCGCATCGTCGACCATTTCCCCGAGCGCATGACCTATGTCGATCCCGCGGAGCCGCCCGATCGGCGCGTCGAGCGGACGGGGCGCATCATCCTCTCGGGCGGCGAGTCGCTGCTCGACGCCGTGCGCGAAAGCGTGACCTACAAGGTGATCGAGCGCCTGGAGGCGCGCTATCGCGCCGTCGGCGGCGCGAGGATCATCGTCCAGACGACCGGCGACCTGCTCACCGACCGCATCGTCGGCGACCTGCTGGACCGCGGCGTGCACATGATTTCCGTCGCCAGCGTCGACGATTTCCACGTCGGCATGGAAGGGCCCGAGAAGCAGCGGGCCTTCGTCGAACGCCTGACGGAACTGTTCGAGCGCCACGGCATGCGTCCCTCCGGCGTCTCGGCGGCGACGCGCGACTGGCGCGCGGAAGAGGGCCCGCTCTACGGCTTCTTCGGCGCCACGCCCGACAGTTGGATCGGCAAGCTCTGGCCGCGCGGGCGGGCGTGGGAGAACAGCCTGCCGCGCGCCACGATCGACGACAATTTCTGCAACCGCTGGTCGGGCGGACTCAATTTCCTGCGCCATCGCTTCGCCGGCAGCGAGGTCTCGGTCGAACCGGACGGCAGCGTCTATCCGTGCTGCGTCAAGACCGCCCTGCCGCTCGGCAATCTGGTCGAGGAGCCGTTGATCGAGATCCTCGACTCGCTGGCGGGGATTCCCGCCTTCGAGGCCATCGACGCGGGCCAGCCGCAACGCATGGGCGTCGCCCATGGCTGGGACGAGGCCCGCTTCGCCGCCGCGTCGCGCACGACGTTGCCCGACGGCCAGGCCTACGAGAATCTCTGCATCGGCTGCGACAGCTTCCACCGCGCGCATCTGGGGCCGGTGATCGCCGAGGCGCGGGCGAGGCGGATCGCGGCGCGCGACGCGGCCCGCGACGCTCGCGCCGGCCTGATACCCGCCTGAGACCGGCAGCACCCGAAGAGGAGGACCGCCATGATCCATCGTCGCCACCTGCTCGCCGCCTTCGCCGCCGCGCCGCTGCCGGTCCTGTCGCGCGCCGCGCGCGCGCAGACCGTACCGCCCTGGACGGAGGTCCTGGCGAAGGCGCGCGGCCAGACCGTGTACTGGAACGCCTGGGCGGGCGACGAGAAGACCAACGACTTCATAGCGTGGGTCGGCGCGCAGACGCGGGCGCGTCATGGCGTGGCCGTCCAGCATGTCCGACTCAAGGACACCGCCGAGGCGGTGACCAAGGTCGTCGCCGAGAAGGCGGCAGGGCGGCTGCAGGGCGGCGGGGTCGACCTGATCTGGATCAACGGTCCCAATTTCCTCGCCATGAAGGACCAGGGTCTTCTGCACGGCCCGGTGCTGCCGGTCTTGCCCAATGCCGGGCTCGTCGACACGACGAACAAGCGGTCCAACGTCGTCGACTTCACGACGCCGGTGGACGGCATGGCGGTGCCGTGGCGTCTGGCCCAGCTCGTCTTCGTCCACGACTCCGTTCGTCTGCCGCCCGCCGACGTGCCGCGCTCGGCCGAGGCGCTGCTCGCCTGGGCCCGCCGGAATCCGGGACGGCTGACGCATCCCAACGTCGCCAACTTCATGGGCTCGACTTTCCTCAAGCAGGCGCTGGTCGACCTGTCGCCAGACCCGGACATCTTCCAGCGCCCGGCCACGGATGCGGGCTTCGAGGCCGCCACCGCGCCGCTCTGGGCCTGGTACGACCAGCTGCGTCCCCTGCTCTGGCGCCAGGGACGGCAATTCCCCGAGAACGGCGGGGCGCAGCGCCAATTGCTCAACGACGGCGAGATCGACATCACGCTGTCCTTCAACCCGTCCGAAGCCGCGGTCGCGGCGCAGGCCGGGCTGCTGCCGGAGAGCGTGCGCAGCTTCACCTTCGCCAAGGGCAGCATCGGCAACACCAGCTTCGTCGCCATTCCCTTCAACGCCGCGCACAAGGACGGCGCGCTGGTCGTCGCCAATTTCCTTCTCGATCCGGAAAGCCAGGCCCGCGCCCAGGACATCCGCCAGCTCGGCACCGCCAATGTGCTCGATGCCGGCAAGCTCTCGCCCGAACAGCGCCGGTTGTTCGAAGCGCTGCCCGGTCATCCGGCCCTGCCGCATCCGTCGGCGCTCGGCGCGATCCAGCTCGAGCCGCATGCCAGCTGGATGACGCGCATCGCCGCCGAGTGGAGCCGCCGCACGGCGCGATGAGCGCACGCACGCAGCCCCACAAGCTGCTGCGGCTGGCGCCGGGCCTGACGCTCGTCGTCTTCCTGGGGCCGATCGTCGCCGGACTGGCGGGCACGGTCCTGCCGGCATTCGGGTTTCTGCCGGCGCTCGGCGGCGACGGCCTGTCGCTCCACCCCTGGCGTCGGCTGTGCGAGACCCCCGGCTTCGCGGCCGCGCTGACGCTGACCCTCACGACCGGCTGGGGCGCCACGCTGCTCTCGATGCTCGTCGCCACGGGCATGGCGGCGGCGCTGCATCACCGTCCCGCAGGGCGCCGTCTCGGCGCGTGGATCGCGCCCGCTTTGGCGATGCCGCATTCCGCGCTCGCCATCGGCATGGCGTTCCTGATCCTGCCCTCGGGCTGGGTCCTGCGCGCGCTCTCGCCCTGGCTCACCGGCTGGAGCCGGCCGCCGGATTTCAGCACCGTCGGCCATGAATCGGGATGGCCGATCGTCCTGGCGCTGGCGCTCAAGGAGGTGCCCTATCTCATGCTGATGATGCTGGGCGCGCTGAACCAGATCCCCGCCGCGGCGCAGCTGCGCGCCGCGCGCGCGCTGGGCTACGGACCCGCGCAGGCCTGGCTCGCGGTTGTGCTGCCGCAGGTGCTGGCCCAGATCAGGCTGCCGGCGATGGCGGTGCTCGCCTTCTCGCTGTCGGTGGTCGACGTGGCGATGATCCTCGGTCCCGGCAATCCGCCGACGCTGGCGGTCATGGTGGTGCGCTGGCTGGGCGATCCCAACCCGCGCTGGCTGTTTCCGGCCGCCGCGGCGTCCGTGCTGCTGCTGGCGCTGGTCGTCGCCAGCCTCGCGGCTTGGCGCGCGGCAGAGGCGGCGCTGCAGGCGGCGCTGGCGCGCTGGGCGATGCGCGGCGCGCGGCGGCCGGCGATCGGCCGGGCAGCCGACATCGCCGCGGGCGCCGGTATCGCGCTCCTGGCGTTGACCGCCGCGTCGATGCTGTCGCTCGCGCTGTGGTCCGTCGCGACGCGCTGGCGCTGGCCCGACGCCTGGCCGGAAGGCTTCACCGGCGCGAACTGGATGCGCCAGGCCGGCAGCCTCGCTGGTCCCGCCGCGACGACGCTGGCGCTCGGACTGGCGGCGACGCTGATCGCCCTGACGCTGGTGCTTGCCTGCCTCGAGCGCGAGGCCCAGGCGCGCGCGGGCCAACCCTCGCGCAGCCTTGCCCTGCTCTACCTGCCGCTGCTGGTCCCGCAGGTCGCATTCCTGTTCGGGCTGCAGATCCTGCTGGTGCGCGCCGGTCTCGACGGCAGCTTCGGCGCGGTGCTGTGGACGCATCTGGTCTTCGCGATCCCCTATCTGTTCCTCTCGCTCGCGGATCCCTGGCGCAGCTACGACGACCGCTATTCGCGCAGCGCGCTTGCGCTTGGCGCGTCGCGCTGGCGGGTCTTCTGGCGCATCAAGCTGCCGATCCTGCTGCCGCCGGTGCTGATCGCCGCCGCGGTCGCCTTCGCGGTGAGCGCCGGGCTCTACCTGCCGACGTTGCTCGCCGGCGCCGGGCGCGTCGCGACCCTGACCACCGAAGCCGTCACGCTGTCCTCGGGGGCGGATCGCCGCGTGATCGGCACCTGGGCGATGCTGCAGGCCGCGTTCCCGCTCGCCGCCTACGGCGCCGCGGTGGCCTGGCCCGCCATGGTCCGGAGGTTGCGGCGATGGCGGTGAGCGCGCTCAGCCTGCGCAGCGTCGGGATCGCGATCGGCGGTCGGCACCTGATCCGCGATCTCTGCGCGGAGATCGCGCCGGGCGAGTGCCTGACGGTGATGGGGCCGAGCGGCTGCGGCAAGAGCAGCCTGCTGGCCTTCGTCTCCGGCACGCTCGACCCGGCCTTCGCGGCGCAGGGCAGCGTCGCGCTGGGCGATCGCGTGCTGGACGGCGCGCCGCCCGAGCACAGGCGGCTCGGCATCCTGTTCCAGGACGATCTTCTGTTCCCGCATCTCTCCGTCGGCGGCAATCTCGCCTTCGCCCTGCCCGCGGCGGTCCGCGGGCGCGACGCACGGCGCGGGCGCATCGACGCGGCGCTGCGCGAGGCCGGGCTCGAGGGCTACGCCGCCCGCGACCCCGCGACGCTGAGCGGCGGCCAGCGCGCGCGCGTCGCGCTGCTGCGCACGCTGCTCGCCGAACCGCGCGCGCTGCTGCTCGACGAGCCCTTCTCGAAACTCGACACGGCGCTGCGCGAGGATTTCCGCCGGCTGGTCTTCGCGCATGCCCGCACGCGCGGCCTGCCGACGATCCTGGTCACGCATGACGAGGCCGATGCGCGCGCGGCCGGCGGCACCGTCCTGCGGCTCGCACCGGGGTGACTGGCCGTGCTTGCACTGGCCGCCGAAACACGCATCTTGCCGGGGCGTAACCATGGGACCCCGGTCAGCGAAATGAATGCCGACGCCAGCCACGGCGATTTCGAATCCGGCCTGAAGCCGCTCTGGCTGCGCGCGCAGTCCGGCGACGCGGCGGCCTACAGGCTCTGTCTGGAGCTGCTGGCCGCGCGCCTGCGCGGTTTCTTCAAGCGCCGCCTCGTCGGCTTGCCCGACGCGGTGGAGGATCTGGTCCAGGAGACGCTATTGGCCCTGCATCTGCGACGCGGCACCTACGATCCGGAACTGCCCGTGACCGCCTGGGTGCTGGCCATCGCGCGCCACAAGCTGGTCGATCTGTGGCGGCGGCGGGGGCGGCGCGACGCGCTGCACGATCCGATCGACGACGTCGCCGAGCGCTTCCTCGCGGTCGATCCCGAGGACGGCAGCGCGAAGCGCGACCTCGACGCGCTGCTGCGCGAACTGCCGCCCGCGCAGCAGCGCGCCATCGTGCTGACCAAGATCGAGGGCCTGTCGGTCGCCGAGGCGGCGACGCGCACGGGCGCCTCCGAGTCCGCCATCAAGGTCCAGGTCCATCGCGGGCTCAAGCGCCTCGCCGCGCGCGTGCGCAGCGTCGATCCGACATGACCCTTCCCGCGCCAGGACATCCGACATGAGAACCGACACGCTGATCGAGATGCTGGCGCGCGACGCGGGCCCCGCGCCGCGCGCGCTGGCCGCGCGCCGCCTCGCGCCGGCCGCGCTCGCGGGACTGCTGGCCAGCGGCGGGATCGCGGTCGCCATCCTCGGCGCCATCCCCGCACCGATGTTCGCATCGCATGTTCCCTGGACCAAGATCGCCTATGCCGGCGCGCTCGCGCTGGCGACCGGATGGCTGACCGCCCGGCTCGCGCGACCGGCGGCATCGGCCGACGCGCCGCGCGGCCTGGCGCTGGCGGTGTTCGGCGCGATGGTCGCGCTCGGTGGCGCCACGCTCTGGGCGGAACCCGCCGAACTGCGCCTGTCGGCCCTGCTCGGACAGTCCTGGAAGACCTGCCCTTTCAGCGTGCTTTTCCTGTCGCTGCCGACGCTCGCCGCCGCGCTCTGGGCGCTGCGCGATCTCGCGCCCACGCGCCCGCGCGCGGCGGGCGCCGCCGCGGGCCTGCTGGCCGGGTCGATCGGCGCGATCGGCTATGCGCTGCACTGCCCCGAGGCCGCGATCGCCTTCGTCGCGGCCTGGTACACGGCCGGCATCGCGCTGACGGGTGCCCTCGGCGCGGCGCTCGGCCCGCGCGTCCTGCGCTGGTGACCCGGCCGGCCCTGCCTCAGTCGTCCAGGCCCGGCGTGGGCAGCAGCGGCGGGTCCGAGACCTCGACCAGGTGCGCGCGGTCGAAGCCGTTGAAGGCGGTGCGCAGCGCGGCGCCATAGGCGCCGAGCTGGCCGATCTCGATCCAGTCGCCTTCGCCGATGTCGTCGGGAAGGGCGAAGGGGCCCGCCATCCGGTCCGCGGAATCGCAGGTCGGGCCGAAGAAGGCGAAGTCGCGCAGCGGCGCCGCCGAGGCGCGCAGCGCGCGGACCGGGAAGCGGAAGGCCGGGACGCCGGCATCCGAAAGGGATCCGTAGACTCCGTCATTGACGTAGAGCGCGTCGCCGCGGCGCGCCTGGACCTGGACCACAACGGAACCGGCGCCCGCGACCAGCGCGCGACCGGGCTCCGCCCAGAGCCGCGCCCGGGCGAGATGGGCAGCGCCCGCATGCGCGGCCGCGATCGCCGCGAAGAACGCGCCCAGATGCGGCACGGCGGCGTCGGGATAGGCGACCGGGAACCCGCCGCCGACATCGAGCACGTCGATCGCGACGCCGGCCGCGCCGGCGACCGCGTCGGCCAGCGCGATCGCGCGCGCATACGACGCGGGCTCGAAGCATTGCGAGCCGACATGGAACGAGATGCCGAGCTTGGCCGCCAGCGGGCGGCAGCGGCGCAGCAGCGCCACCGCGTCGTCGAATGCGGCGCCGAACTTGCCCGACAGGTCGTGGCGCGCGGGCCCCTTCGGCAGCGCGATGCGCACGACCAGCGCGAGGTCGTCCGGCTTCGCCCGGGTCTCGTCGAGGAGCTTGTCGAGTTCGGCCGCGGAATCGAGCACGAAGTCGCGCACCGCGTGGCGGGCATAGGCCTCGCGGATCGCGGCGCGCGCGCGCACGGGATGCATGTAGTGGATCGCGGCGTCGCGGCCGAACATCGAGCGCACGAGCGCGATCTCCGCCGGCGACGCGCAGTCGAAATGGCGCACCCCGCCCTCCCACAGCGCGCGCAGCACGCGCGGGTCGGCGTTGCACTTCACGGCGTAGAGCGTGTCGCCGGGGAACCCCTCGACGAAGCGCCGCGCGGCGAGACGCAGCGTTGCGGGACGCAGCGCATGCAGCGGCTCCTGCGGACGTTCGCGCGCGACCACGTCGTCGAGCGCGGGAAGCGCCGCCGGGACGGGGAGCTCCCGACCGCGGCGCAGCGGGGAGACGGCGATGCGGAGCAGCGACTTTGCCATCGTGACGTGTCCTCAAGCGACAAGGCGCTCGGAGGAGGAGCCGGGATGGCGTCGATGCGCGTGGCTTCGGAGCCGTGGCCCCGAGGTCTGCGGCAGGCGAGATCCCGTTCCCCTCGAGCGCGCCGACCCATCGATGGCCGGCTCTTCCCGAAAGGACGCGTGACGTCGTTGCTTGACCTCGAGCGCTCGGTGGTCGAGAGGCGTGGACCCCTTGGAGGAAGTCCCGCCCTGCCTCTTAGCGCTGCCTCGTGGGCCTGGGGCACGTGCGACTTGCGTCTGGCGCGCTAATTACGCGCACCGCGTGGAAAATCAAGTGTAGTTTCAGGCGCGCGTCGCGCAGCGCTCCGGGCGGCGCGGATCCGCCATCAGGGAAAGGTACTCCCACGCGATCGTCGCCGCCGCGAGCGCGGTGACCTCCGCATGGTCGTAGGCGGGCGCCACCTCCATCACGTCCATTCCGACGAAGTCGACTCCGCCCAGCGCGCGCAGGATCGCCTGCGCCTGCCAGGTCGCCAGCCCGCCGATCTCCGGCGTGCCGGTGCCCGGCGCGAAGGCCGGGTCGAGCGCGTCGATGTCGAAGGAAAGATAGGCGGGCGCGCCGCCGGCCACGCGCACGATCTCCGCCGCGGTGGCGGCGGGGCCGGACTCGTGGACGCGCTGCGCGTCGAGCACGGTCACGCCGCGCGCGAGCGTCCAGTCCCAGGTCGCGCGGTCGACCGGGCTGCGGATGCCGACCTGGACCATGCGGCGCGGGTCGACGAGCTCCTCCTCGATGGCGCGGAAGAAGACCGAGCCATGGCCCATCGGCTGGCCGAAGCTGTCGGGCCAGGTGTCGACATGCGCGTCGAACTGGACGAGCGCGAGCGGCCTGCCGAGGCGCCGGCGCAGCGCGCGCAGCAGCGGCAGCGTCGCGCCATGGTCGCCGCCGAGCGCGACGACATGCGCGAGGTCCGCCACCTGCGCCTCGATGCGCGCGAAGCTCGCCGGGATGTCGCCCAGAACCGTCGCGAGGTTGCCGATGTCGGCGAGGTCGAGCGCCATCGGGTCGCGCCAGCTCGCGGGATGGACGCCGTCGCGCAGCATGCGGCTGGCGGCGCGGATCGCGGCCGGGCCCTCGCGCGCGCCGGCGCGGTTGGTGGTGCCGAGGTCGATCGGCAGGCCGGTGACGCAGAACGCCGCCGAGCGCTCGCTGCGCGCGATGCCCATGAAGCCGGGGCCGAGGGCGTAGGTCGGCGTCGTCGCCATGCGTGCCGGCTCCGGCCTGTTGCGAGGGTGGGACGCAGTCTAGCCGCGCGGCGGATCGATGTCCGCGCCGCCCGCGCGCCGCCACAGCCAGGACAGCGCCTCGCCGATCGCGACGTCGCCCCGCCCGCCGATCGCGAAGGGCGGCACGAGCGGCTGCGGCACGCTGGCGCGGCGCGCGACCGCGAAGGAGAAGACATAGGCGGGCTCCTGCCCCATGCGCAGGTCGGTGACGCGCACCGTGCCGTCGCGCTCGTCGAGGCGGTAGAAGCCGCGGCTGAAGGCGGCGACGAGCTCCACCGCCGCGATGCCGCGAAGCTCCTCGCGCAGCGCGGGATCGAGCGGATGGGCCGTGAAGCGGACCGGGCGGTCGCCGTCGCGCAGGGAGCGGAAGCCCTCCTCGTAGCCGTCGCGCCGCATCACCAGCACGCGCCACAGCACGGTGTTGAAGGGCGTCGGCGTCACCAGCACGCGCTCGATCGCCGCCGCGTCCGGCCGCGCGGCGAGCTGCGCGTGCACCACGCCCTCGACATGGTGCTGCGCCGCCGCGCTCCAGGCGAGATAGGCGGTGGAGAGCGCGAGGCCCGCGAGGTTCCAGCGCCCGCCGCGCGGCCAGCCGAGCACGAGCGCGCCGGCAAGGCCCGCGAGCAGCGGCAGCGTGTAGAGTGGGTCGATGATGAAGATGCTGCCAAGGCCATGGGGCTGGTCGGAGAAGGGCAGCGCCAGGCGCGTGCCGTAGACGGTCATCGCGTCGAGCAGCGCATGCGTCGAGAGGGCAAGGAAGGTCGCGAGCAGCCAGCCTCGCAGATCGCGCCAGCGCGCCGCCGCCGGCGCGCGGCGCGCCTCGATCGCGGCGATCGCAGCGGCCAGCGGCGGCGTCGCGAGGGCCTGCCAGAAGAAGGCATGGGTCTCGGCGCGGTGCAGGACCATGTCGCGCACCGCGTCGCCATGGTCGATCACGACGTCGAGGTCCGGCAGCGTGCCGAGCGCGCCGCCCCAGAGCGCCGCGCGCCAGGGCGGGATGCGCCGGCCCATCACCGCGACGCCGACCGCCGCGCCGAGGGCGAATTGCGAGAGCGAGTCCATCCCGATGAGATGGTGCGGCCGCGCGATTTGGAAGTGGCTGGACGCCGGTCCGGATGTGGTTGCATGGTCGATGGCAATCGATCGCCACGATGGCGCATCCCGGGAGGAAACATGCATCGCACCAGCCTCGCCGCGCTCACCGTCCTGGCCGCGGCCTTCGCCTCGCCCCAGGCCCTCGCGCAGGACAGCTGCCCGAACCGCGGCCAGCTCGACGCGAACTACTGCGACGCCGATGGCGACCTCGTCGCCGACGTGCCGACCGATCCCGCGCGCCAGCGCGACCCGTCGAGCCTGGTCTTCGCCTACACGCCCGTCGAGGACCCGGCGATCTACGCCGACATCCTCAAGCCCTTCGTCGAGCATCTCTCGGCCTGCACGGGCAAGCGCGTCGTCTACTACTCGGTGCAGTCCAACACCGCGCAGATCGAGGCGATGCGCTCGGGCCGGCTGCACGTCGCCGGGTTCTCGACGGGGCCCACGGCCTTCGCCGTCAACATCGCGGGCGCGGTGCCCTTCGCCTCCGGCGGCAGCGCGGCGGGCCCGCGCGGCTACCGCCTGGTCGCGATCGTCAACGCCGCGAGCCCGTTCCGCGCGCTGGCGGACCTCAAGGGCCGCAAGGTCGCGCATACGTCGCAATCGTCGAATTCCGGGAACCTCGCGCCGCGCGTGCTCTTCCCGCCGCAGGGCCTGGTGCCGGACCAGGACTACAAGCCGCTGATGTCAGGCGGCCACGACAAGTCGATCCTCGGCGTCTCGCGCGGCGACTACGAGATGGGCGCGGTCGCCGACGACGTGCTCGAGCGGATGGTCAACCGCGGCACGGTCAAGCGCGAGGAGTTCCGCACGATCTACACGAGCGACGTCTTCCCGACGAACGGCTACGTCCACGCGCATGACCTGAAGCCGGCGCTCTCGGCGCGGATCCGCGAATGCTTCTTCAACTACGCGTTCAGCGAGAAGGAGAAGCGCGAGTTCAACGGCGAGGACCGCTACGTGCCCGTGAACTACAAGGACCAGTGGGCGGTGGTGCGCGAGGTGGCGGAGAAGTCGGGCGTGCCGTTCAACCGGCGCAACTACGAGGCCGAGTCGAAGCGCGAGGAGGAAGCGCAGGCCAGGCGCCAGCAGCAACAGCAGCAGCAGCAGCAGGCGCCCGCCGCCAAGCCCTGAGGCCGCGAGGCGAGGAAAACCCTCTCCAGAGGAGAAATTCCCGTCACCGCTCCAGCGCCGCCAGCAGCGCCTCGACCCGGCTCGCGATGCCGTCCCAGCGCAGGATGCCGGCATGGCCGAGGCCCGGGACGTCCTCGTTGCGCGCATCGACCCCAGCGGCCGATGCCTTCTCCGTCCAGCGTCGCGCGAAGAGCGGCAGCGTGTTGTCGTCGCGCATGCCCGTCGCGACGATGACCGGCGTCGCCTGCGGGATGGATGCGACGAAGTCGAGCGGGTTGAGGCTGGCGTGCCATGGCCGGTCGCCATGGCCGCGCTGCGCGTCCCTGTGCCGTCGCCAGGGCGGGACGTCGCAGGGGCAGCCCAGCAGAAGCGCCGCGTCGGCCGCGCCGGGATGGCGGCCAAGCACGAGCGCGGCCGTCGCCGCGCCGCCGGAATGGCCGACCAGCACGACATGGCGCGGGCGATGCGCCTGCCTCAGCGCGGCGAGCGCGCCGGCGACGCGCGCGACGTTCGCGGCGGTGTAGTCGTCGTCGCGCGGATTGGCCCAGCCGCTCGAATCCCCCGCCGGGCTGCGATAGCCCGGGCGGATCACCAGCGCCACGACGCGGTCCCCGGCCGCCAGCGCCTCGCCCACGCGTAGCCAGGCATCGACATGGCGCTGCTCGAGCGAGCCGGTCCCGTCGCCGTGGATCATCGCGACCAGCGCGCGCGGCGCGGCCGCGTCGCGCGCGGGTCCCTCGACCGGCACGAGCGCGAGGCAGCCGCCCTGCCCGTCCGGCGTCGCGCGCTCCGCCGGCAGCCCGGCGCAGGCCTGCGCGCGCAGCGGCGCCGAGGGCACGAGCGCGAGCAGCGCGACGGCGAGCAGCGCGCACGCGCGGCCGGCGCGAGGATGTCCGCGTGGGATCGGCTTCATCGGGCGCAAATCCTATCCAGACACGCAGTCCTGGCAAAATGTTTGCCTGGATCCGATCTCCCGGGCCGTTCCCAAACCGGGTCGGTGGCCGTAACGTCTGGCGCATGACCATCCTCTCCACGCCCGCCGGCGCGTCGCACCCCGCCCGCCTCGTGCCCAACCCGCGGCTCGACCGGGCCTCGCCCTATCCCGACGCCCTGCTGCCGATCCTCTCGCTCGCGGCGGAGGAGGTCGCGCGGCGCGAGATCGCGTCCTGGCCGGGCTACGCGCCGACGCCGCTGCGCGGCCTGCCGGCGCTCGCGCGCGCGCTCGGCCTCGGCGCCATCGCCTTCAAGGAGGAGCAGCACCGCTTCGGGCTGCGCAGCTTCAAGGCGCTGGGCGGCGCCTATGCGGTGAAGAAGCTCGCCGCGGCGCCCGGCGGGCCGCCCGCCGCCGTGTGCTGCGCGACCGACGGCAACCACGGCCGCTCGGTCGCCTGGGGCGCGCGCGAGGCCGGCCTGCGCTGCGTCATCTATGTCCACGAGGGCGTCAGTGAGGGCCGCGCGCAGGCGATCCGCGGCTTCGGCGCGGAGGTCCGGCGCGTGCCCGGCAACTACGACGATTCCGTGCGCATCGCCGCCGCCGACGCGGCGCGCGAGGGCTGGACCGTGGTCTCCGACACGTCCTGGGAGGGCTACCAGGACATCCCGCGCGACGTGATGCAGGGCTATGGCGTGATGGTGGGCGAGGCGATCGCGCAGGGCGGCGGCGCGGCCAGCCCGCCCACGCATGTCCTGGTGCAGGGCGGCGTCGGCGGCGTCGCCGCGGCGACGGTCGCGCATCTCTGGGAGCGCTTCGGTGCCGCGCGGCCGCGCGTGGTCGTGGTCGAGCCGGACAAGGCCGATTGCCTGACGCGCTCCGCCGAGGCGGGGCGCGTGGTGCATCTCTCGGGCGACCTCGACACCATCATGGCCGGCCTGTCCTGCGGCGAGCCCTCGCCGCTCGCCTGGGCCGTGCTCGATCCCGGCGCCGACGCCTTCATGGCGATCGGCGACGCCGCGATCGCGCCCGCGATGCGGCTGCTCGCGGCGCAGGGCGTGGTCGGCGGCGAATCCGGCGTCGCGGGCCTCGCCGGGCTGCGGATCGCGGCGCGCGACGTGGCGATGCGCGAGGCGCTCGGCCTCGACGCCTCCTCGCGCGTGCTGCTCTTCGGCACCGAGGGCGCGACGGATCCCGCTCTCTACGAGGGCCTCGTCGGCGAGAGCGCGGAGCGCGTCATGGAGAGGGCGGCGGCATGAGCAGGATCATCACGGTCGGCGCGGCGCAGCTCGGGCCGATCCAGCGCGCGGACAGCCGCGCCAGCGTCGTGGCGCGCATGGTGGGGCTCGTCCGCCAGGCGAAGGCGCATGGCTGCGACGTCGTGGCCTTCCCCGAGCTCGCGCTGACGACGTTCTTCCCGCGCTGGTTCATGCAGGACCAGGCCGAGATCGATTCCTTCTTCGAGCGCGAGATGCCGGGGCCGGAGACGCGCGCGCTGTTCGAGGCCGCCGCCGAGGCGCGCATCGGCTTCCATCTGGGCTTCGCCGAGCTGGTGGTGCAGGACGGCCGCGCGCGGCGCTTCAATACCGCCATACTCGTCGACCGCGACGGCCGCGTCGCCGGGCGCTATCGCAAGATCCACCTGCCGGGCCATGCCGAGCACGAGCCGTGGCGCGCCTTCCAGCACCTCGAGAAGCGCTATTTCGAGGTCGGCGACCTCGGCTGGGGCGTGTGGCGCACGATGGGCGCCAACATGGGCATGGCGATCTGCAACGACCGGCGCTGGCCCGAGACCTACCGCGTCATGGGGCTGCAGGACGTCGAGATGGTGTTCATCGGCTACAACACGCCGCGCCACAACCCGCCGGCGCCCGACCATGACCGCCTGAGCGAGTTCCACAACCAGCTCGTGATGCAGGCCGGCGCCTACCAGAACGCGACCTGGATCGTCGGCGTCGCCAAGTGCGGCGTCGAGGAAGGCTGCGAGATGATCGGCAATTCCTCGATCATCGCGCCGACCGGGCAGGTGGTGGCGCAGGCGCTGACGCAGGACGACGAACTGGTCGTCGCGCGCTGCGACCTCGACCTCGGCCTCAGCTACAAGCGCTCGACCTTCAACTTCGCGCGCCACCGCGAGCCGCAGGCCTATCGCATGATCGTCGAGCGCAAGGGCGCGGAGCCGCCGGCGGGGCCATGATCCACCTCGACACCGACAGCGACGATCCCGCGCCCGCGCAATACGCCGCGCGCCTTGCCGCGGCGGCAGGGCTCGCCGGCGCGGCGGCCGACAAGTATGGCGAGGGCGACGCGGTGCGCGCGGCCGAGGCGCTGGTCGCGCGGCTGCTCGGCAAGGAGCGCGCGGTGCTCTTCGCCACCGGCACGCTCGCGAACCTGCTCGCGCTCGACCGCCTCTGCCCGCGCTTCGCGCGCCGCGTGCTCGTGCACCCCGACAGCCACGTGCTCGCCGACACGGGCGACGGCGCGGCCTCGGTCATGGGCCTGACGCTGGTCGCCGCCGAGCCCGCGGGCCCGGGCTTCACCGCGGAGGCGACGCGCGCGGCGATCCTCGCCTCGCGCGTCGGTCGGGTCCGGCAGGGCATCGGCGCCATCGTCGTCGAGACGCCGGTGCGCCGCCGCTTCAACGAGCTCTTCCCCGTGGCGATGATGGATGGCGCGGTCGCAGCGGCGCGCGCCGAGGGCGTCGCAGCGCATCTCGACGGCGCGCGGCTGCCCGTGGCGGCGCAGGCCGCGGGGCGCGGCGTGGCGGAGTTCTGCGCCCCGTTCGACAGCGTCTATCTCTCGCTGTGGAAGATGCTGGGCCTGCCCTTCGGCGCGGCGCTGGCGGGCAGCGCTGCCATGCTCGCCGACATCGAGCACGACCGCCGGCGCCATGGCGGCGCGCTGCCGCAGCTATGGCCGCTGGCGGCGATGGTGCTCGCGCGGCTGGACCAGGCCTTCGCGCAGTGGCCGGCGATCTTCGCGCGGCTCGCGCGGTTCCGCGCGGCGATCGAGGCGGATGTTCGCTTCGCCGTCACGACGATCGGCGTCGAGCCCGGGAACACGCTGTGGCTGGAGGCGCCGGGCGCCGATCCGGTCGCGCTGCGCGCCGCCGCGCGCGCGGCGGGCCTTGCCCTGCCCGAGCCGCAGGGGAGGCGCTTTCCCGTGCGCGCCAACGCGAGCTGGCTCGCGATCGAGCCCGAGGAGATCGCCACGCGGCTCGGCGAGGCGCTGGGCTAGGGCGCGCCCCCGCGCCGCCCGCCGATCCGTGGCGCCCCTTGACTCGGTTTGAAATCAAACTATAAAGGTTTGATATCAATCCAGAGGAGGTTCCCATGGTTCGACGTCGAGACGTCCTGCGGCTCGTCGGAGGCGGCAGCGTCGTCGCCGCCACGAGCGGCTGCGCCGTTCTGTCCGGCCCGTCCGGGGCGGCCCGCGCGCCCTGGCGGCGCGCGGGTGGCTACGCCGAGTTCCGCCGCAGGGCCCTGTCCTACGCGATCCTCGCCCCCAACCCGCATAACCGGCAGCCCTGGCTGGTGCGGCTGGACGGGAGCGATGCGCTGGCCCTGCACGTGGACCTCGACCGACGCCTGCCGGCGACCGATCCGTTCGACCGGCAGATCACGATCGGATGCGGCGCGTTCCTCGAGGTCCTTTCGCTCGCCGCCGCCCGCGACGGGTATCGCGTCGAGATCGCGGCATTCCCGGAGGGCGAGGATCCGCGCACGCTGTACCGCCGCCCGGTCGCCCATGTGCGCTTCACGGGCGGCAGCGCGGGCGTCGATCCGCTCTTCGCGCATGTCCTCGCGCGCCGGACGAACAAGGAGGTTTTCGATCCGCGCGACGTCGCCGAGGGCGATCTTGCGCGGCTGGCGGCCGCGGGGCAGGTTCATGGCGTCTCGGCGGCGGCCATCGGCAACACCGACCTCGCGGGGAAGCTGCGCGACCTGACCTGGCGCGCGCATGTCCGGGAGGCGACGACGCCCAGGGCGCTCCAGGAGTCGATCGACCTGATGCGCATCGGCTCGGCCGAGGTCGAGGCCAACCCGGACGGGATAAGGCTGGAGGGAGCGATGATCGAGTTCGGACGCATCTTCGGCCTGATCAGCCGCGCCTCGCTCGCGGATCCGAACTCGTCCGCGTTCAGGCAGGGCATGGACAAGTATCGCGGCATGGCGATGTCGGCGCGCGCCTTCGGGTGGCTCGCCAACGCCGGTCGCACGCGCGGGGACCAGCTCGATGCCGGCCGCGCCTATGTGCGCCTCAACCTCGAGGCGACCCGGCTCGGCCTTGCGATCCATCCCTGGAGCCAGGCGCTGCAGGAATACCCGGAGATGGAGGACATCGCGCGCGAGGCGCAGGAACTAGTCGGGGCACCGGGCCGGCTGCAGATGCTCTTCCGCATCGGCCACGCCAGGGAGGTCATGGCGGCGCCGCGGCGCGGAGTGGAGGCGCATCTTGCCTGAGCCCGGAGGCAGCGAGGCGGCGGCGGCGCCAGACGACGAGGCGCTGCTGTTCCGCCTGTTCAACGAGATCGGGATCATCAACCAGCTGGCGACCAACGCCTTCGAGCGCGTGATGCCGCACGACCTGACCATCGCGCAGTTCGCGATCCTCAACCATTGCGCGCGACTGGGCGACAACAAGACCCCGGCCCAGCTCGCTGACATCCTGCAGGTGACCCGCGGCACGCTGACCAGCACGCTCGGCCGCCTGTCGGACAAGCGCTTCATCCGGCTCGTGCCCGACGAGGAGGATGGGCGTTCCAAGCGCGTGGTCCTGACCGCCTCCGGGCGAAGGGCCCGCGACGCGGCCATCGCCGCCGCGATGCCGATCCTCTCGCGGGCGCGGGACGCCATGCCCCGCGCGCGCGTGCAGCTGCTGCTGCCAACGCTGGAGGATCTCCGGCGCTGGCTGGACGCCGACCGGGCGGGCTAGGCTCCGGACTCAATTGATCCAATAGATGATGATCGCCGCGATGGCTGCGGTGCTGAGGAAATTCCTGGCGAGCTTGTCGTATCTGGTTGCGAGGCGCCGCCAGTCCTTGAGGCGTCCCCACATGCGTTCGATGAGGTTGCGGCTGCGGTAGCAGGCCTTGTCATGAGGGATCTGGGGGCGGCGTGTAGCGGTGGAAGGGATGACCGCGACGGCACCGCGTGCGGCGATCAGTTCCCTGACGCGATTGGTGTCGTAGCCGCGATCGGCGACGAGCTGGCGAAACGGACCAGCGGCCGCGAACAGGGCCCCGGCCATCAGCATGTTGTTGACGTTCCCCGGGGTAACCATCAGGACAGGCGGCCGGCCCTTGGCGTCGCTCAACGCGTGGAGCTTGCTCGTACGCCCACCGCGCGAGACCGCGATCGCCTGTTCGAAGGCCCCCCTTTTCCCCCCGCGGCGCAGCGGTGCGCTCGGACATGGGTGCTGTCGATCGAGGCCGTGCTGATCACCGGACTCTTGCCGGTCAGCGCCTCGAACATTCCAAGCCAGATCCCTTGCCGGCTCCAGCGATTGAAGCGGTTGTAGACCGTCGTGTACGGCCCATAGACCGCAGGGCAGTTCCGCCACGGAGCCCCCGCGCGCAGCATGTACACGATCCCGCTGATCACCCGCCTGTCATCGACCCGGTGCGCCCCGCGCCGGCCGCGCGGAAGAAGCGGTTCGATGCGGGCCCACTCCGAATCGCTCAGCCAGTAGACGACCTTTCCCATCCGACCCTCCTGCATGTCTCCAGAAGAACCGAACCACATCCGTCCGTGTCGCGCCTAGATCTTATTGGGTACGGAGCCTAGGGGCGGCGGGGACGCGACCCGGGGCGATCAGCCCGCGACGCCGGCTTCCTGCAGCATGGCGTGGAGCAGGACATTGGCCCCGGCCTCGATGTCGCCGGGCTTGGCGTCCTCGACCTCGTTGTGGCTGATGCCGCCGATGCAGGGCACGAAGATCATCGCGCTCGGCGCGACGCGGGCCATGTAGACGGCGTCGTGCCCCGCGCCCGAGACGATGTCGCGATGCGCGTAGCCGTGGCGCCGCGCGCCATCGCGCACCGCGTCGACGAGGCGCTTCTCGAAGGGCGTCGGCGGCGCGTACCAGAAGTCGACGATGTCGAGCTCGAGCCCGCCCTCCGCGGCGATGGCGCGGCAGCCGCTCTTCAGCAGGGCCTCCATCGTCGAGAGCACCGCGTCGTCGGGATGGCGGAAATCGACCGTGAAGAACACCTCGCCGGGGATGGTGTTGCGCGAGTTCGGCCTCGACTGGATGACGCCGACCGTGGCGCAGGCGAGCGGCGGGCGCTCGCGCCCGATGCGGTTGACGAGGTCGATCATCCGCGCCGCGCCGACCAGCGCGTCGCGCCGTCGCGACATCGGGGTCGGGCCGGCATGCGCCTCCTGCCCCTTCACCGTGACCTCGAACCAGCGCTGGCCCTGCGAGCCGGTGACCACGCCGATCGTCGTGCCCTCCGCCTCGAGGATCGGGCCCTGCTCGATATGCGCCTCGAAATAGGCGCCGACCTTGCGCGCGCCCGGCTCGTCCGGCCCGGCATGCCCGATGCGCGCGAGCTCGTCGCCGAAGCGCCTGCCCTCCATGTCGCGCTTGTCGAGGATCTCGGCGAGCGGGAAGACGCCGGCATGGACGCCCGAGCCCATCATCGCGGGCGAGAAGCGCGCGCCCTCCTCGTTGGTCCAGACCGCGACCTCGATCGGCGCCTCGGTGCGGATGCCGCGATCCTCGAGGGTGCGGATGACCTCGAGCCCGGCCAGCACGCCGTAGATGCCGTCGAAGCGTCCTCCGGTCGGCTGCGTGTCCAGGTGCGAGCCCGTCATCACCGGCTTGCGCGACGGATCGGTGCCCTCGCGGCGCGCGAAGATGTTGCCGACGCGGTCCATCGAGATGGTGCAGCCCGCGGCGCGGCACCACGACATGAAGAGCTCGCGGCCCTCGCGGTCGAGGTCGGTGAGCGCGAGCCGGCACACCCCGCCCTTCGGCGTGGCGCCGATCCGCGCCATCTCCATCAGGCTGTCCCAGAGCCTCGAGCCGTCGATCGTCAGGTTGCGCATCGCCTCTTCCTTCCGTCGCCACCAGGCGACCGATCACGCACCCGGGCGACCCGCCGCGGGAGGCCTCAGCCCCAGGCCGGTCGCGGAAAGGGCACGGTGGAGCGCGCGAGCAGCTCCGCCCCGCCCTTGGTCCAGGAGATCGTGTTGACCTGGCCGCCCAGCACCTCGCGCGGGGCGAGCGGCGCGAGCTCCGGCGCATGCAGCGCCAGCGTCGCCGGGCCGTGGAACGCGTCGCCCGGCGCCACGTCGCGCATGCGCGCGAGGAAGAGCTCGCGCCGGACGCATTCCTCCGCGGGGTCGGGCAGCGCGCGCTCGACGAAGAAGCCGACGAAGGGTGGCTGCGGCACGGCGAGCGGGCCGGAAGCGGCGATGCGCAGGCCCGCCTCCAGCACCGGGCGGCCAAGCCGCGCGACGAGGCCCGTGCAGCGATCGCCCGGCGTCCAGCCACGCTGCGGATGGGGCGCGGTCAGCGCGAGCGTGCCGAGGCGCTGCGGCCAGCCATACATCTCCCGGCCGACCGCGAGTTCGGCGTCGCCATCGGTCCACAGGAACGGATCCCAGTAGCCGATCGTGCCGCCATGGCTGGCGGCGATGCCGACCACGCTCTCGTGGAACTGGCTTGCCTCGGGATGGGCCTGCGCCCAGTCCCAGCCATGGCCGAGGTCGCAGGCGAGGCTGTGCACCGAGAAGCGCACCAGCGGCTCGCCCCAGGGCTCGAGCGGCGCGGGCAGCAGCGCGCGCACCGCCGCGGCGTCGCAGCGCGCGATGACGGTGAGCGAGCGGCCGGCGAAGCGCCAGGGCGGCGGGCCGTAGAGGGCGCCCTGTCCCGAGGGATCGATGGGCGCGACGAAGCCCGGGGCCATGGGCGACGGATCGTTCATGGCGCGAGCATCGCGCGAAACCGGTGGCGAGGGAACCGCCGGCGCATCTGGGGCCTTGCGCCGGCCGCGCGGCTGTCGGAGCCTCCGGAAAACAACCAACGACAGGGAGCCATGATGTCCAGGATCTCGTCCATCGCCGCCGCCCTTCCGGGCTGCGTCCTCGCCCTCGGCCTCCTCGCGGCGCCGATGCCCGCCGCCGCGCAGCAGCAGAAGACGCTGAAGGTGGTCATGCATGCGGATGTCCGCACGCTCGACCCCTTCTGGACCACCCAGACCATCGCCGGCATCCACGGCATGATGATCTACGACACGCTCTTCTCCAGCGACGACAGGCTCGAGCCGCAGCCGCAGATGGTCGAGAGCTGGACGGTGAGCGAGGACCGGCGGACCTACCGCTTCACGCTGCGCGAGGGGCTGCGCTTCCACGACGGCAGCCCCGTCACGACGCGCGACGTGATCGCCTCGCTGCAGCGCTGGGGCAAGCGCGACGGCGCGGGAAGGGAGCTCTTCGCGCAGACGCAGGGGCTGGAGGCCGTCGACGCCAGGACCTTCGCCTGGAGCCTTTCGGCGCCCTACGGGCTGCTGCTCGACACGCTCGCCAAGAGCGGCACCAGCGTGCCGTTCATCATGCGCGAGAAGGAAGCGCTGGTGGATCCCTTCCAGCAGATCCAGGAAGCCGTCGGCTCCGGCCCCTTCGCCTTCAAGCGCGACGAATGGGTCCCCGGCAGCAAGACCGTCTAC
>Ga0169931_10003871_pt1 | contig 23521 bp, 23 predicted proteins | sample Kivu_15m_20L_FD_129675 | JGI IMG/M metagenome (GOLD analysis project Ga0169931, IMG submission 129675) | Freshwater microbial communities from Lake Kivu, Western Province, Rwanda to study Microbial Dark Matter (Phase II) - Kivu_15m_20L... | ecosystem: Environmental > Aquatic > Freshwater > Lake...
GAAGCGGCCGAAGGGGTCGCGCGCGCAGGGGCTGCGCTTGAAGGCCAGGCCGCGCGCCGCGCCTTCGAGCACCGCGCCGCCCCGCAGCGCGTCCTCGAAGGCGTCCACGGCCGCCGGCGGGCCCGAGACCGCGCCGTTCAGGCCTTCGCCAGCCACGACGATGGCGCCGTGCAGGCCCAGCTCAGCGCCCAGCGCGCGCAGCGCGACGGCCGCGGCCTGCGCGTCGGGCAGCGGCGTGAAGCGGTAGAAGGCGCTGTGGACGAAGGCGGGCGGGAGGGCGGCAGACATCGCCGGATTTTCCATCGGGGCGACGACAGGCCTGCCTGTCCTGAGCAAAGCCGAAGGGTTCACCCCGAGCGGATGCTTCGCAAACGCCGGTCGCGGGCATGAGCCTGGAACGCGCGCGGGTCAGCTGTCAGGGTCGGCACCCGCCTTCAACGCCTCATGACCACCTGCGGGCAGGCTGCGCACGGCCTCCATCACGGCATCGACATAGGCGTCGTGCAGGCCGCGGGCCTGCAGCGCCGCGTGCAGCGCGGTCAGGTAGTCGACATTGGGGCCGAAGGCGCCGCAGGCCACGGCGATGCGCCGGGCGACGGTGGCCACCGAGTCATCGGGCTCGTGCGAGGGGTGCGTGGGATTGGCGACGAAGGCGATGGCCTGCACCGACCCACCGTCTTCCAGCGCGAGTTCTACCCAGGTCGGCCGGTACGAGCCCATGCCCATCTCGCGGCGCCAGAGCAGGGTCAGTTCGTGCGCCGCCTGGTCGGGCGGCACCCGCAGGGCCACCCCTTGCGTGACGCCGCCGGGCTGCAGCGACAGCATGCGCCCGGGCTGTTCGGGCCGGCCGCGGCCCGCCACCGTGCACATGCAGAAGCTGCGGCGCCAGCCGGCGAGCGTGGCATTGCACTGCGCATCGGTCGCGATCAAGGGGTTCCAGATCAGCGAGCCGTAGGCGAAGACCCAGATCGGCCGATCACCGCCGGCCCGCCCGGGCTGGCAGGTCAGCGTCTCGGACAGCGACCGCGCGAGCTGCGCGTCGCTCCACACCAGGTGCGCCGGCATCGGCAGCACCTGGCGCAGGCTGCCGTCGAGCAGACGTTCGCGGGTCAGGATGCTCACGGGTCAGGGGCGTGGTGCGGTTCGACGGTGGGGCGATCTTGCCATCGGCCAAGGGCTCGGCGGCCCGATCGGGTGCCGGCCTCAGTGGAGGCGGCGTTTGCGGATGTGCGAAGCAGCGATCATGCCAGCAGGGCGTCGTCCGCCGTCCCAACCATTGCGGTCGCGCGCCATTCCCGTGGGCCGAAGGGGCCGCCGCTGTGACAGGTGCGGTTCCGCTGCTCCGGCCGCGGGAGCGTGGGTGCTCAGGTTACGCTCCAGCCCATGAGAGTCGCCCGCATCCTCGACCGCGTCGCCGGTCTCGGCTCGGACAAGTGGCGTGTGCACTTCCAGGCCCGGCAGCGCATGGCCCGGGGCGAGCAGGTGATCCTGCTGACCATCGGCGAGCCTGACGAACCCACGCCGCCGGCCCTGGTCGATGCGGCCTGTGACGCGCTGCGCGCCGGGCGCACCGGCTACTCCAACGGCCGGGGCGAGCCGGCGGTGCTGCGCGCGCTGGCCGCGCGCTACAGCGCCCGCACGGGACGTGCCATCGGCACCGACCAGTTCATCTGGGTGCCCGGCACGCAGAGCGCGCTGTACCTGCTGCTCAGCGGGCTGGTCCAGGAGGGCGACGACGTCCTGCTGGCCGACCCCTGCTATGCCACGTACCACGGCCTGGTGCGCGCCACCGGTGCGCGCATCGTGCCGGTGGCGCTGCGGTCCGAGCGCGGCTTCCGGCTCGACGCCGATGACCTTGCGCGGGCGGTGACGCCGGCCACGCGCGCGGTGTTCCTCAACACCCCGCACAACCCCACGGGTGCGGTGCTCACGCGCGCCGACGTCCGCGCCATCGGGGCGGTGGCCCGCGCGCACGACCTGTGGATCCTCAGCGACGAGGTCTACGAGGCGCTGGTGTTCGATGCGCCCGCCGACGCCGCGGGTCGCGCGTCGCGCTTTGCCTCGCCCTTCGACGAGGCCGATCTCGCGGACCGCACCGTCGTGGCGGCGTCGCTGTCGAAGTCGCATGCCGCGCCGGGCTTCCGCGCCGGATGGTGCGCCGGGCCGGCGGACTTCATCTCCCGCCTGCTGCCGCTGGCGGAGTCGGTGCTGTTCGGCGCGCAGCCCTTCATCCAGGACATGGCGGTTCAGGCGCTCGAGCGCGAGCACCCGGTGACCGCCTCGATGCGCCAGGCCTACGCGCGCCGGGCCGCCCTGGTGACCCGGCTGCTTTCGGCCGTCCCCGGCCTGACCGTCCACCGTCCGCAGGCGGGGATGTTCGTGATGCTCTCGGTCGGCGGGCTGGGCCTGGACGGCGAGGCCTTCGCCGACCGGCTGCTGGCCGAATGCGCCGTGGCCGTGATGCCGGGCGCGGCCTTCGGCGCCACCGCATCGGCCATGGTGCGCATGAGCCTGACCGTGCCCGACGAGGTGCTCGCCGAGGGCTGCGCGCGCATCGCCTCGTTGGCCGGACGTGTTGGGGTGGCGTGAGGCGCGGTCACTCCTGCTCCATGTCCAGATAGGTGCGGTTGGCCAGTTGCGGCAGCCACACCTGGGCGTGCTGCAGGTGCTTGAAGGGCGCCGCGTCGAAGGATTTCACGGCATTGTCCATGTCCTGCATTTCCTGCAGCGCCTGTCCCATGTGCGTGCGCAATGCCTGGAGGAGGTCGCGGGTGTCGGCCTGGGCCCGCGCCAGGGTGGTGACGCTGCCGTGGCCGGGGACGATGACCCGCGGCTGCAGGTTCTCCAGGGCGGCGAAGGACGCCAGCCAGGGTTTGGTCCGGCTGGCGGGGTTCATGCCCAGCATGCGCTCCACGTAGACCACGTCGCCGGCGAAAGCCACCTGCTGTGCTGGCAGCCAGACGATGACGTCGCCAGGCGTGTGGCCCCCGCCCCGGTGCAGGACATGGACAGATGTGGTGCCGAAGCGCAGGACGTTTTCAGCGCCCTCCAGCCAGGTCGTCGGCAGGGTGGGCACGGTGCCCCTGAGCTTCTCGCGCAACACCGGGCGCAGCCGCGCCAGGAGTTGTCCGCCAGACTGCTGCAGGAACTCACGGCCGGCGACATGGCCCAGCACCTCCGCGCCGTTGTCCTTGAAATAGCCGTTGCCCAGCCACCGCTGGTCCTGGTTGCCGCTGTTGACGACCCACCGGATGGGCCGGTCGGTGACCCGGCGCACCGCCTGCGCGACCTTGCGAGCCGTCTGGTAACTGGTGCCGCTGTCGATCAGGACGGCACCGGCATCGGTGACGATCAGGCCCAGGTTGGCATTCAGGCCGTCGTTGTCATAGGTGCGCCCGCCGGTGTCGGCGATGTAGGCATACACGCCTGGTGCCACCGGCTCGAACACGATGTCCCGGGCCAGGGCGGGTGCGGTGGCCATGGCACACAGCCAGGCCCAGACCAGGACGAAGATTTTCGGGGTGGGCATGGCGGGACTCCTGGCGTGGGGTGGACCGGTGGATGTCGATTGAAAAGGCCCGAGGATGGATTGTCAATGGATGGATGGCGATGGCTCAGGCGGCCGCGACGGCGATGGCTGCTGAACCGTGATCCACCTCGACATCGGCCTGCGCGGCGCACACAGGCCGGACCCGGCGGCCCCACGCCGGCCCGGGGCGGGCCACGGTCAGGCCAGCAGCGCGGGCAGCAGGTTCATGTCGGTGAACACGTCCGCCACCCCGGCGCGGTGGAAGGGCTCGGCGTCACCGTGGGGCACGTAGGCGAACACGGTCGCCCCGGCCGCCAGGCCGGCGGCGGCGCCGGTCAGCGTGTCCTCCACCACGGCACAGCGCTGCGGCGCGACGGTCAGCGCGGCGGCTGCAGCGAGGTAGACGTCAGGGTGTGGCTTGGAGCGCGGCATCTCCTGTCCGCTGAAGATGCGGCCGTCGAAGTAGGGGTGCAGGCCGACCTTGCGCAGCTGCAGGTCCAGCTTGGGACGGTCGGCGCCGGAGGCGCAGGCGATGCGCGCGTCCAGCCGTTCATGCACCGCATGCACCGCCGCCTGCGCGCCGGGCACGATGCACAACTCCTGCTCGAGCGCCGCGTTGCGCCGCGCGCGGAAGGCCGTCAGCCACTCCTCGGTCAGTGGCTGGCCGGTCTCGCGCTCGATGCGGGCGCGTTCGTCCCGCACCATCTTGCCGACGAAGATGCGCATGCACTCGGCCTGGCTGAGCGTCCAGCCGCGCTCGGCGAGCATGTCACGCAGGATGCGGTTGACGATGGGCTCGGAGTCGACGAGCACCCCGTCGCAGTCGAACAGCACGGCTTCGAATCTCATGGGTGGCGATTGTCCGGGCTCGACATGGGCTTGCGGCGTTGGCGGGGTGATGAATCGGTCGATGAAGTCCGGCTAAGTCCGGCGAAGGGCGGCGCAGGGCGACGAAGGGCGGCGCAGGGCGACGATTCGGGCTGCCGTCGCCGGGACGCTCATCCCGCCGCGACCCGTGCTCCCGCTGCGATCGTCGCCGGCGCCGCATTCAGCGCCTCGATGGCCAGGCCGGCGGCCTTCTTGTAGGCGCCCATGAAGGCCTCGCGCTCGGCCGGGGGGATGACCTCGTCGATGTCGTCGAAGACGCCGCCGCAGCGCTCGTCCACCAGGTTCAGCAGGCCGAAGGGCCCGGCGCCGCGGTTGCGCAGCACCAGGGCCGAGACCGGGGCGCACAGCCGGGCGTCGTAGGCCTGCAGCGCCCGGGGGCCGAGGCCGTGCTCGACCATGCAGGCGCCGAGCACGCGCGCATCGACGATGGCCTGGGTGGCGCCGTGCGAGCCGGTGGGGTACATCACGTGCGCGGCGTCGCCCAGCAGCGCGACGCGGCCGTCGACCCAGGTGGGCACCGGGTCGCGGTCGATCATCGGGTACTCGAAGATCTCCTGCGCGCCGCGCAGCATCGCCGGCACGTCGAGCCAGCCGACGTTCCAGCCCTCGAAGTGGCCGACGATGTCCTCCACCGGCACGCGGCGGTTCCAGTCGCCGCGCGTCCAGCCCTCGGCGGTGTCGACGGTGATCTCGGCGATCCAGTTGATCGTGGCCAGGCCCGTGGCCGGGTCCGGCGGCGTGATCGGGTAGAAGACCACGCGGTGTCGCGCCGAGCCCAGGCCGACGAAGGAGGCGCCGCTGCGCGCCGGCACGCCCGGCGTCGTGCCGCGCCACAGGATGGCCCCACCCCAGTGCACCGGCGGCTGCTGCGGGTGCATCTGCGCGCGCACCGGGGAGTGCAGGCCGTCGGCGGCGACGAGCAGCGAGCCGGCGACTTCGGCGCGGCTGCCGTCGCGCCGCTCCACGAGCGCGGTCACGCCGTCGGCGTCCTGCCGGTAGCCGGTGACGCGGTGGCCGGTGAGCACGGCGTCCGGCCCCAGGCGGGCAAGCACGGCGTCCAGCAGCATCATCTGCAGCCTGCCGCGGTGCACCGAGTACTGCGGCCAGCAGTAGCCCGCCAGGCGCCCGCGCGGCTCGGCATAGATGTCGTTGCCGTTGCGACCCACCAGCGCCCACTCGCGCGTGGCCACGCCGATGGCGCCGAGCGCGGCCTCGTCGAAGCCGAGGTCGAAGAGCTCGCGCACTGCGCTGGGCTGCAGGTTGATGCCCACGCCCAGCGGCGCGAGCGTCTGCACCGCCTCGAGCACGCGGCAGGGCACGCCGATCTGCGCCAGCGTCAGCGCGACGGCCAGGCCGCCGATGCCGCCGCCGGCGATGAGGACAGGACGTTCGGTTGGGGTTGGCGCGTCGACGGTCATGGCGAGCGATTGTGCGTTCGATCCGCACCGTAGGCCGGCGCGCCGGCGCGCGTCGGGTCCTTGCGTGCGGGGTGGATCGACAGGGGCGGTGGACGGGATGACGAAGTGGTGTCAGGGCCCAAGTGGATCGCAAGGAGCCACTGAGGACGACAGAAGACAACAGAAGGGCACAGAAGGCTGCAGAAGGGCGCACAAGGCCACCGCGGCGCCGTCCGCCGGCTGCGTCTGCGTGTGCCCTGGCAGCACGCGCATCAGCGCATTGCGCCGGGGGCGGCCACCGCCTTCGGCGTTTCAGCGTTGCAGCCGCAGATACTTTGTCATCAACTGCTCACGCGTCTCGACATGCCCGGGATGGACAGGGATGCATTCCACCGGGCATACCTGCACGCACTGCGGTTCGTCGAAATGGCCCACACATTCGGTGCAGCGGTTCGGGTCGATCTCGTAGATCTCCTGGCCCATCGAGATGGCCTGGTTCGGGCACTCGGGCTCGCACACGTCGCAGTTGATGCACTCGTCGGTGATCCAAAGCGCCATCGGTTCGATCTCCAGCAGGGTGACGGGCCAGCGCTCAGGCCGACAGGGTCTGGTGGACCCGCGCCTGCACACGCTCGAGCACGGAGGGTGCCACGAGCGTGGAGACATCGCCGCCGAGGGTGGCAATCTCGCGCACGAAGCTCGAGCTGACATGCTGCAGGCCGCTGCTGGGCGTGAGGAACACGGTGTCCATCGTGGGCAGCAATTGCCGGTTCATCGCCGCCATCTGGAATTCGTAATCGCAGTCGCTGACGGTGCGCACGCCGCGCAGCACGACCTGCGCGGCGTGCTCGCGCAGGAACTGCGTCAGCAGCCCCTCGAAGGGCAGGACCTCGACGTGGGGGTGTGCGGCGCAGGCTTCACGCGCCATCTCCATGCGCTCCTCCAGCGTGAACAGGGTCCGCTTGTGGTGGCCACGCGCCACGGCGATGATCAGGCGGTCGAACAGCATCGCGCCGCGGCGCACGAGGTCGGTATGGCCGATGGTGATCGGATCGAAGGTGCCGGGGTAGACGGCACTCACCTTGCTGCGTTCAGGCATCGTCAGTCCTTTTCGTCGTGGCCACCATCGGTGAGGTCGCTGTCAGGCCGGGAGCGGTCGCGGCGCAGCAGCGCCGCATGCACAGCGCCCGCGCGGGTCGCGCGGTGGACGCACCACCCGGGTGGCGCCGTCAGGGGCTGCGCATCCTCGGCGTATATCCAGCCGGTGGCGCCCACGATGTCCGCGCATGCGTGCAGGGCGGCCGGCAGCAGTCCCGACGCATAGGGCGGGTCCAGCAGCACGAGGTCGAAGCGTCGTTCAGGGCGGCACGCCAACACGCGCATCGCGTCATCGCAGACGATCTCGACCTGCGCCGCGCCCAGACGCGCCCGCACGGTTTGCAGGGACTGCACCAGCCGGCCGTCGCGCTCGACCATCAGCACCCGCGCCGCCCCGCGCGAGGCGGCCTCGAACCCCAGCGCGCCGCTGCCGGCGAAGGCGTCCAGGCAGTGCCAGCCGCCCAGATCCTGGCCCAGCCAGTTGAACAGGGTCTCGCGGACGCGGTCCGGGGTCGGGCGCAGCCCGGGGCGGTCGGCCACCGGCAGCCGGCTGCGCTTCCACTGGCCACCGATCAGCCGCACCTCGTGCGGCGCGCCGCGACCTGCCGGGCAGGCGGCTTGCCTTCCCTCAGGGGCGCCGCGACCCACCCGGGTGTCCCCGGTTCCGGTCCGCTGGCCCTGACGTGCCGCCATCACAGCCGCACCGGGATGCCGTCACGGGCCATCAGCGCCTTGGCCTGGCCGACGGTGAATTCGCCGTAGTGGAAGATGCTCGCGGCCAGCACGGCATCGGCCCCGCCGATGCGTATGCCGTCCGACAGGTGCTCCAGCGCGCCGACCCCCCCGGAGGCGATGACCGGCACCGGCACCGCGTCGCTGATGGCGCGCGTGAGTTCGAGGTCGAAGCCGGTCTTCGTGCCGTCGCGGTCCATGCTGGTCAGCAGGATCTCGCCCGCGCCGGCTTCGGCCATGCGCACCGCCCAGGACAGCGCGTCCAGGCCGGTGTTGCGGCGCCCGCCGTGCGTGTAGACGTCCCAGCCGGGGCCGCGCGCAGCCTCGTCGTCACCGTGCCGGCGCTTGGCGTCGATGGCCACGACGATGCACTGCGCGCCGTAGCGCTGCGAGGCGTCGTGGATCACCTGCGGATTCGCCACCGCGGCGGAGTTGAAGCTGACCTTGTCGGCGCCGGCGTTCAGCAGCCGGCGCACGTCCTCGACGCTGCGCACCCCGCCACCGACCGTCAGCGGGATGAAGACCTGCGAGGCCACGGCCTCGACGATGTGCAGCATCAGGTCGCGCCCGTCCGACGTGGCCGTGATGTCGAGGAAGGTCAACTCGTCGGCCCCCTGGTCGTTGTAGCGTGCGGCGATCTCCACCGGATCCCCGGCGTCGCGCAACTCGACGAAGTTGACGCCCTTGACGACGCGGCCGGCGGTGACGTCCAGGCAGGGGATGATGCGTTTGGCGAGCATGTCGGTTCGAGCGTGGGGCGTGGGGCGTGCGGTGTGGCCCAGTCCTGCCCGGCTTTCAGGCCGGGCAGGATGAGGGTGTCGGTCGTCGGTCGACCGGACGCGCAGCGCCGCAGCGTCCGTCGCCCGGCCAGACGGGCGTGGAGGAAATCCTTTGCCGGTTTTCAGTCCGCCGGCTCGCCGCGCAGCTCGTCCGCCCGCCGCTGGGCGGCGACGAAATCGAGGGCGCCGGTGTAGATCGACCGTCCGCAGATCACGCCTTCGACACCTTCGTCCTCGACCTCGCACAGGCGTTCGATGTCGGGCAGACCCGACAGCCCACCGGAGGCGATCACCGGCACGCTCAGGGCCTGCGCCAGCCGCACGGTGGCGTCGATGTTGATGCCGGTGAGCATGCCGTCACGACCGATGTCGGTGTAGATCACGCCTTCGATGCCGTAGTCTTCGAACTTGCGAGCGAGGTCCACCACTTCGTGACCGGTGAGCTTGCTCCAGCCGTCGGTGGCCACCCGGCCGTCCTTGGCGTCCAGGCCGACGATCACGTGCCCGCCGAAGGCGCTGCAGGCATCCTTCAGGAAGCCCGGGTTCTTCACCGCGGCCGTGCCGATGATGACGTAGCTGATGCCGTCGTCGAGGTAGCGCTCGATCGTGTCGAGGTCCCGGATGCCGCCGCCGAGCTGGATCGGGATCTCGTCACCCACCTCGCGCACGATGGCGCGGATGGCGCCCTCGTTCACCGGCTTGCCGGCGAAGGCGCCGTTCAGGTCGACCAGGTGCAGCCGGCGCGCGCCGGCGTCCAGCCAGCGCCGCGCCATCGCGGCCGGGTCTTCACCGAAGGTGGTCGACACGTTCATGTCGCCCTGTTGAAGGCGGACGCACTGGCCGTCCTTCAGGTCGATGGCGGGGATGAGCAGCATGGCTCGGTCAAGGTAAAGAGGTCGTGAAAGGCCGACGGGCGGTCGGCAGCGGGTTTGAAGGCACTTTGCAGCGGCCACCGACGCGGGCCGGGCCGGAGGAGGGCTTCAGGGTGACCAATGCAGGAAGTTGCGGTACAGCGCCAGCCCCAGGTCGGCGCTCTTCTCCGGGTGGAACTGCGTGGCAAAAATGTTATCGCGTGCCACGGCGCAGGTAAAGCGCCCGCCGTAGTCGGTTTCCCCGACGCAGTGGGCGTTGTCGTCCGGTGCCGCGAAGTAGCTGTGCACGAAGTAGAACCACGAGCCGTCGGGCACGCCGGCCCACACCGGGTGGGCCGCTGCGCGGCCGCCCCGTTGCTGGTGCACGCGGTTCCAGCCCATCTGCGGCACCTTGTAGCGGCTGCCGTCGGGCTGGCGTCGGCCTTGCAGGTCGAAGCGGCGCACGCGCCCGGGGATCAGGCCCAGGCCTGGGGTGTCCTGCTCCTCGCTGTGGTCCAGCAGCATTTGCATCCCCACGCACACGCCCATCAGCGGCTTGCGTGCGGCGGCGTCGAGCACGGCTTCGAGCATCCCGGAGGCCCGCAGCTCGTGCATGCAGTCGCGCATCGCACCCTGTCCGGGCAGCACCACACGGTCGGCGCTCCAGACCTCCTCGGGATTCGACGTGACGACGACGCGGATGTCGGTGTCGCGCGCCACGTGCGCCACGGCCTGCGACACCGAGCGCAGGTTGCCCATGCCGTAGTCGACGACGGCCACGGTGGCAGGCATGTCTACAGCGCTCCCTTGGTGGAAGGGATGTGGCCGGCCATGCGGGGGTCCGGCGCCAGCGCCATGCGCAGTGCCCGGGCGAAGGCCTTGAACACGGTCTCGCACTGGTGGTGCGCGTTCTCGCCCTTGAGGTTGTCGATGTGCAGCGTCACGAGCGCGTGGTTGACGAAGCCCTGGAAGAACTCGTAGGTGAGCTGCGTGTCGAAGCCGCCGATCATGCCGGCCTTGAAGGGCACGTGCATGTGCAGGCCAGGTCGGCCCGAAAAGTCGATGACGACACGCGACAGCGCCTCGTCCAGTGGCACGTAGGCGTGGCCGTAGCGCGTGATGCCGCGCTTGTCGCCGACAGCGCGCGCGACCGCCATGCCTAGCGTGATGCCGACGTCCTCCACCGTGTGGTGGCCGTCGATGTGGAGGTCACCCTCGGCTTCGATCTCCAGGTCGATCAGCCCGTGGCGGGCGATCTGGTCGAGCATGTGGTCGAAGAAGCCGATCCCGGTGGCGAGTTTCGCGTCGCCGCGGCCATCCAGAGCCAGGCGGACCCGGATCCGGGTCTCCTTGGTGTCGCGCCGCACTTCGGCGCTTCGGGGGGCGGGCGTGTCCATGGGCGGCTCCAGTCGAAGGGGGTCAGGGGCGCGGCCCCAGGCAGGCCTGCAGCGCGTCGAGCATCTGGCGGTTCTCTTCGGGCGTGCCCACGGTCAGGCGCAGGCAGTTCGCCAGCAGTGGGTGCAGGCCGGCGATGTGCTTGACCAGGATGCCGCGCGCCTTCAGGCCCTCGAAGGCTTGTCTGGAGTCCGGCACGCGCACGAGGATCATGTTGGCTTCGCTGGGGTAGGGGCGCACGCCGGGCAGGGCCGCCAGGGCCAGCAGCAGCCGCGCGCGCTCTTCGCGCAGCACCGCTGCCTGGCGCGCGTACTCATCGGCGTGCTCCAGCGCGAACAGCGCGGCCTCGGCGTTCAGCGCGCCGACGTTGTAGGGCGGCCGGACCTTGTCGATCTCCTCGATCAGCGCTGAGTGCCCGCACAGATAGCCCAGACGCACGCCAGCCAGGCCGAACTTCGACAGCGTGCGCATCACCAGCACGTGCGGGTGCGCGGTCAGGCGGGGCAGCCAGCTGCGCGAGGCGAAGGGCTGGTAGGCCTCGTCGATGACGACGAAGCCCTGCTGCCGGCCGACCGCCTCGACGATGCGGTCGACGATGGCGTCGTCGAACAGGTTGGCGGTCGGGTTGTTCGGGTAGGCGATGTAGGTCAGGGCCGGGCGGTGCTGCTCGACGGCCGACAGCATCGCGGCCTCGTCGAGCTCGAAGTCCGTGGTCAGCGGCACGCCGACGAAGCGCAGCCCGCGCAGCGTGGCGCTCATCTCGTACATCACGAAACCCGGCAGCGGTGCCAGTACCGTCGCGCCGGGCTTCATGCAGGCCACGGACAGCATGTCGATCAGCTCGTCCGAGCCGTTGCCCAGCGTCAGCGCGCAGCCCGCCGGCAAGCCGGCGTGGCGGGCCAGTGCCTCGCGCAGCCGCGCCGGGCCCTCTCCGGGGTAGCGGTTGATCGCGACGCGGCCCAGGCGTTCGCCGAGTTCACGCTGCAGCTCGGCCGGCAGCGTGAACGGGTTCTCCATCGCGTCCAGCTTGACGAAGCCGGCGCTGGGTTGGATCGCGTAGGCGTGCATCGACTGCACGTCCTGGCGCAGCGTGGCCTGCAGCCGGGCAGACAACGGGGTGGACGACGAACTCATGCGCAGGCCTCCGGGCGGGTGGCGTAGGCGCTGGAGGGCGCAGCCCACGGGGTGTGCGGGCGCGGCACCTTCATGGCCTGCGCAAGCGCATCTGCGCCGCACCTGCGTGCGCCTGCAGGCCTTCGCCCAGCGCCAGCTCGGCGGCGATCGGCCCGAGCGCCTGGGCCCCGGCCTCGCTGACCTCGATCAGGCTGGTGCGCTTTTGAAAGTCGTAGACGCCCAGCGGCGACGAGAAACGCGCCGTGCCCGAGGTCGGCAGCACGTGGTTGGGCCCGGCACAGTAGTCGCCCAGGCTCTCGCTCGTCCATGCCCCGAGGAAGATCGCGCCGGCGTGCTTCAGCAGCGGCTCCCAGCGGTGCGGCTCGGCCGAGCTGACCTCCAGATGTTCCGGTGCGATGCGGTTGCTGATGACGCACGACTCTTCCATGGAGCGGGTGTGGATCAGCGCGCCACGGCCTTCGAGCGAGGCGCGGATCACCGCCTGTCGTGGCATGCCGGGCAGCAGACGGTCGATGGCGGCCTGCACCGCGTCGAGGTAGGCGGCATCGGGACACAGCAGGATGCTCTGCGCGAGTTCGTCATGCTCGGCCTGGCTGAACAGGTCCATCGCCACCCAGTCCGGGGGCGTCGTGCCGTCGGCCAGCACGAGGATCTCGCTCGGCCCGGCGATCATGTCGATGCCGACCTGTCCGAAGACCCGGCGCTTGGCGCTGGCCACGTAGGCGTTGCCCGGGCCGGTGATCTTGTCCACGCGCGGGATCGTCGCCGTGCCCCAGGCCAGCGCGGCCACGGCCTGCGCGCCGCCCACGGTGTAGGCGCGACTGACGCCGGCCACCGCCGCCGCCGCCAGAACCAGGTCGTTGCGTTCGCCGCGTCCGCCCGCGGTGGCCGGTGGGTCGCCGCCCGGGCCGCCGGTGGCCACGCTGCCGCGCACGGGTGTGGGCACCACCATGACGATCTCGCCCACCCCGGCCACCTGCGCCGGGATCGCGTTCATCAGCACGCTGGACGGGTAGGCGGCCTTGCCGCCGGGCACGTACAGGCCGACGCGGTCCAGCGGCGTCACCTTCTGGCCGAGCAGCGTGCCGTCGTCGTCGCGGTACTGCCAGCTGCGTCCGCAGGCCTCGAGCTGACGCTCGTGGTAGGCCCGCACCCGCTGCGCGGCCGCTTCCAGCGCCGCGCGCTGGGCCGGCGTGATGCGCGCCAGGGCGTCGGCCAACTCGCGCGGCGTGATCTCCAGCGCCCGCACCTCGTGCGCGTGCAGCCCGTCGAACCGCGCCGTGTACTCGAGCAGGGCGGCGTCTCCACGCGAGCGGACGTCGTCCACGATCGCCGCGACCCGGCCTTCGATCGCCGCGTCGGTCTCGGCCGACCAGTGCAGCACGGCCGTGAAGGCGGCGTCGAAATCGGTGTCGCTCGTGCAGAGCCGGCGCAGGGCGACGGGCTCACCCGCTGCGGTGGCCGGCGCGGTCTTGACCGCTCGGCCGGCGCCCTCCTGGAGTCCTGCAGTCATGTCGCCATCCTCTCCTCGGACGCGCCCCGCACCGCTGCGGCCAGCCCGTCGATCAGCGCGCGCATCGGTTCACGCTTGAGCTTGAGCGACGCCTGGTTCACCACCAGCCGGGCGCTGATGGCCATGATGTGCTCGACCTCGACGAGCTGGTTGGCCTTCAACGTGCTGCCCGTGGACACGAGGTCGACGATCGCGTCGGCCAGGCCCGTCAGCGGCGCCAACTCCATCGATCCGTAGAGCTTGATCAGGTCGACGTGGACGCCCTTGTCGCTGAAGTGCCGCCTCGCGATCTGGGTGTACTTGGTGGCCACCCGGATGCGCGAGCCCTGGCGCACGGCGCTTGCGTAGTCGAAGTCGGCGCGCACGGCCACGCTCATGCGGCAGCGTGCGATGCCCAGGTCCAGCGGACGGTACAGGCCGTCGTCGCTGTGTTCGAGCAGGGTGTCGAGACCCGCCACGCCGAGGTCGGCGCCGCCGTGCTGGACGTAGGTCGGCACATCGGTGGCGCGCACGAGCACGACGCGCAAGCCGTCCCGGTTGGTCGGCAGGATGAGCTTGCGGCTCTTGTGAGGGTCTTCGGTCACCTCGATGCCGGCGACGCGCAGCAGGGGCAGGGTCTCTTCGAAGATGCGGCCCTTGGACAAGGCGAGGGTGATCATCGGCTCGGGTTTCCTGGTGTCTTCGGGGGGGTGGCGGCGTCGACGCGGGCGGTGTCGACGCCCCGTCCGTCAGCGCTTCATCGCACGCGCTCGATGTCGGCCCCGAGTTGACGCAGCCGGGCCTCCATCGCCTCGTATCCGCGGTCGAGGTGGTAGATCCGGTCGATCTGTGTGGCGCCGTCGGCCACCAGCCCGGCGATGACCAGGCTCGCGGAGGCGCGCAGGTCGGTGGCCATCACGCGCGCGCCCGACAGGCGCGACACGCCCTGGACGACGGCGGTGTGGCCGTCGATCTGGATGTCCGCGCCCAGACGCTTGAGTTCGTCCACATGCATGAAGCGGTTCTCGAAGATCGTCTCCGAGATCTTGGCCGCGCCGTCGGCCACGCAGTTCACGGCCATCAGCTGGGCCTGCATGTCGGTCGGGAAGGCCGGGTACTCGCTGGTGCGAAAGCTCACCGCGCGCGGCCTGGCGTGGGCGCGGATGCGGATCCAGTCGTCCCCGCTGTCGATCTGCGCGCCCGTCTCCCGCAGCTTGTCGATCACCGCATCGAGGTGCTCGGCGCAGGCCTGCCGCAGGACCACGTCGCCGCCGGCCGCGGCCACGGCACACAGGAAGGTGCCGGCCTCGATGCGGTCCGGGATGATGCGGTGGGGCGCGGCGGGCGCGTGCAGGGCGTCGACCCCCTGGATGCGGATGCGGCTCGTGCCGTGGCCCTCGATGCGCGCGCCCATCGAGATCAGCAACTCCGCCAGATCGGGGATCTCGGGCTCGCGTGCGGCGTTCTCCAGCACCGTCTCGCCATCGGCCAGGGTGGCGGCCATCAGCAGGTTCTCGGTGCCGGTGACGGTGACCATGTCCGTCGTGATGCGCGCGCCCTTCAGACGCGAGGTCTTGGCGATGATGTTGCCGCGCTCGACCGTGATCTGCGCGCCCATGGCCTGCAGGCCCTTGATGTGCTGGTCCACCGGGCGTGAGCCGATCGCGCAGCCGCCGGGCAGCGAGACGATGGCCACCCCGAAGCGCGCCAGCAGCGGGCCCAGCACGAGGATGGAGGCGCGCATGGTCTTGACCAGTTCGTACGGTGCCACGGGGTTGTTGACCGGGCCGGCGTCGATGGTCAGCGTGTGGGCAGCCCCGTCATGCCCGTTCAGGGCGTGGCCGGTCGCGGGCGCTTCATCGCCCCAGGTGGCGACGGCACCCATCTGGCGCAGCAGCGTGAGCGTGGTGTGGACGTCCTGCAGTCGCGGGACGTTGTGCAGGGTCAGTGGCGTGCCCACGAGCAGGGCCGCGCAGAGTTCGGGCAGGGCGGCGTTCTTGGCGCCGGAGATCGCGATCTCGCCGCTCAGCGGGCGGCCGCCGCGGATGTGTAGTCGGTCCATGGGCGAGGGGTGCGTGCGCGGGCGCGCAGTCAGTCAGTGGTGCCGCAGGCCCGCCGACGCTGGACGCCCGGCGGGCACGGGCGTCGGCTCGATGAGCCTCGAGACCGGGGCCGGCTTCAGTGGCCGGCAGGCCCGGCCGGGGGCCTCGCCGCCGCATGTTCTGCCGGCGTCAAGGTCTTCATCGACAGGGCGTGGATCTCTTTACGCATTCTATCGCCGAGGGCCGTGTAGACCCGCTGGTGCCGCCGCACGCGCGACAGGCCGTCGAACTCCTCGGAGACGATGGTGGCGAAGAAGTGCCGGCCATCGCCCTCGACCTCGAGCACGGCGCAATTCATGCCGGCGGCGATGAAGGACCGGACGTCGGCGGGGGTGGGATCGCTCATGACGGCGATTATCGATCGACCCGATGTGCGGGCTGTTGGACTGGGACTGGGACTGGGACTGGGACTGGGACTGGGACTGGGACGGGGCGCAGCGGTGCCGTGTGCGTCCTGTTGACCGGGCTGCGGGCATCGAGGTTACCGATGGTCACGACGGGTGGTCACCGGCTCGGGCGGGTTCTCTCCTAGACTGCGACCCTCGGCCTGCCGATGTCCCGCGCCCACATGCCGTCCTTCATCCTCTCGGCCGCACCTCCCCGCCAGCGTCGATCGGCAGGGCGGGCCGTGGCGCGCTGTCTGGCCTGGGTGCTCGCTGCCGCAGCGGCCTGGTGCCCAGCCGCATCGGCCTGGGCCGACGACGTGGCACGGGTGATCGTCGGATTTCGCGCGGAGGTCCTTCCCTTTGGCGCCGACGGCGGACCGCGGTGGGTCGGCGCCGAGGGCGTCCAGGCCCAGGCCCAGGCCGAGCGCCTGGGGCAGCGCCTGGGCCTGAGGCTGACGCCCGGCCGATGGGTAGGGCCGCGCACGCAGGTGCTGAGCGCGCCAGGGATCGACTCGGCCTGGCTGGTCGACAGGATCGCGCGCGATCCGGGCGTCGCCTATGCGTCCATCGACGGTCGTGTCCGCACGATGGCCGCGCCGAACGATCCCTTGTATGCCTCGGTGGCCTTGCGGGGCTCGGCGGCCGGCGGCCCAGTGGCCGGCCAGTGGGCGCTCAAGCCCGCCACGCCCGCGACACCGTCGGCGATCGACGCCGAGTCGGCGTGGGCCCGGTCCACCGGCCGCGGGGTGGTCGTGGCGGTGCTCGACACCGGCGTGCTGGCCGACCACCCGGATCTTCACGGGCAATTGCTCCCAGGGTGGGATTTCGTGAGCGCGGTCGCGCAGGCGCACGATGGTGACGGCCGCGATGGCGACGCTGCCGACCCCGGCGATGGGTTGAGCGATGCCGAGGTCAACACCGTCGGTGGGCTGTTTTTCGGCGGGGCGCCGACCTGGTGCTCGACCTTCAACCGCGCAACACGGCGCTACGACGCGCTGGACAGTTCGTGGCACGGCACGAAGATCTCGGCACTGATCGCCGCACGGGCGAACGAGGCCTACGGCATGAGCGGCGTCGCGCCCGACGCCCGGATCCTGCCCGTGCGGGTGCTCGGCAAGTGCGGTGGTGTGGATTCCGACATCATCGCCGGGATGCGTTGGGCCGCAGGCCTCGAGGTGGACGGCCTGCCCGGCATGCAGGTGCCGCGCGCGCGGGTGCTCAATCTCAGCTTGGGCGGCAGCGGTGCCTGTTCGGCGGCCTACCAGCAGGCCATCGACGAGGTCGTCGCCAGGGGCGTGTCGGTCGTCGTGGCCGCCGGCAACAGCGCCGGACAGGCGGTGGGCACGCCCGCCAACTGCCGGGGTGTGATCGCCGTGGGCGGCCTGCGGCATGTCGGCACCAAGGTCGGCTTCTCGGACCTCGGGCCCGAGATCACGCTCGCGGCGCCCGGCGGCAACTGCGTCAACATCGAGTCAGGCGCGCCCTGTCTGTACCCGCTGCTGACGGCCACGAACACCGGCTCGCCGGCGCCGGACGCTTCGGGATACGCGCACACCGACAGTTTCGATTTCACCGTCGGGACGAGTTTCGCCACCGCCCTGACCTCGGGCACCGCGGCCCTGATGCTGGCGGCGCGGCCCGACCTCGGCGTGGCTGACGTGCAGGCCGTGCTGCGGCACAGCGCCCGACCTTTCCCTGCGTCGTCCGGGGGCGACACGGTGCCGCAGTGCCGGCCGCCCGATGCGCGGGAGCAACTCGAATGCCACTGCACGAGCGCGTTGTGTGGGGCCGGCATGCTCGACGCACGGGCCTCCGTCGACAACGCGTTGGCCTGGACCCCGGTGTCTGCCGCCCCGGCCTCGGGCGGCGGCGCGATGTCCCTGGGCTGGCTGCTCGGGCTGCTCGCCACCGCGCTGTGGCTGCGCAGGCGCTGACGCGCGCCCGGCTCGGATCCGCCGCCTGGGTGTGCCGCCAGCCTGCCGCAGCCCGGGCCCCTCAGGGCGATCGAGGCGGGGCGGCCGCCTTGTCCCCCGGCGGGTCCGATCCTGGGGTGGCCGCTGCCGCCTGACGCGCCAGCGCGGCCGAGACATCGCGCGGGCGCAGCACCTGCACGCTCTCGGGTCGCACCTGCTGCTCCAGGCGGTGGGGCTCGCGCCCGGCCATCGAGGGCGGCGGCGGTGCCAGCGGGCCGAGCCAGCCCTGCGTCCAGGCGAAGAAGACGGCGTTCGCCGACAGCAGTGCCACTGCGGCAGCCCTCAACATGGCCAGGGCACCCCTGAGGCTGGCCTGGGCGGGCTGGCCTCTGCCGCGGCCTCGGCCAGCCGGATGCTGACCTCCCCCGATGTCACGACATGCAGCCGGCCGCTGGGGTCCCGCACCCGCAGGGCGCCAGCCTCGTCGATGCCCTCGGCCCGCCCCAGTGGGACCTCGGGCGAGGTGGTCGTGACCTGCCGGCCCTGCAGCAGGTCGCGGGCACGGAAGGCCTCGACGAAGCCCGGCAGGCCTTCACGCTCGAAGCGGTCCAGCGCCTGCATCAGCGCGGGCGCGATGCGGTGCAGTGCCGCGATCGTCGTGGTGCCCGGGGCGATCTCCTGCAGCCAGGCCAGACCGCTGGCGAACTCGCCGCTGCCCAGCGGCAGGATGTTCAAACCCACGCCGATCACGCCCCAGCGCTCGCGGGCATTGCCCGTGGTCTCGATCAGGATGCCCCCCAGCTTGCGGCCGCCGCTGTCCGCGCGAGGATCGTGCAGCCACAGGTCGTTGGGCCACTTCAGGCCGATGCGCGGGCGTTCGGGCGGTGGGCTCGGGTCCAGCGCCTGCGCGATCGCCACACCGACGGCCAGCGACAGCCCGGACAGGTCGGGCCGATGCAATCGCAAGCCGAGAGAGAACGTCAGCGACGCGTCGGCCTGGGCATGCCAGGTCCTGCCGAGGCGGCCGCGCCCGGCCGTCTGCCGGCGGGCGACGAGCAGGCGCGGCGTGTGGGGACCGTGCGGGGTGTGCACGGTATGCGGGGTATGCGGGGTATGAGGACCCCGCCCGCGCAGCGCCTGGAGCAGGGCCGTGTTGGTCGAGCCGATCTCCTCGACCAGGTCCACGACCAGCGCCGGCCACGATGTCTGCAGCGCTCGCCGCAGACCGTCGATCGCCCCAGGCGCGCCGAGCGGGCCAGTCGACGCACCTGTCGGGCGCATGGGCGGGTCCTGCGGGCGCATCGTCAACCCCTGGCCGACCGTCGTCGCCGCGGCGCCAGCATCGTGCCCCGGCAGTTCACGCTGCCGCAACAGCAGGCGTATTCGAGCTCCAGACGCCGCGTGCGACGCCCATCGATCGTCAGGCGGTAGTCGAAGGACAGTTCCTCGCCTGGTCGCAGGTCGCGCAGCGCCCGGATGAACACGCGTCGCCCGACGATCTCCGAGTCGCAGTTCGGCTCGCACGAGTGGTTGATCCAGCGCGCCGAGTTGCCACCGTGCTTGCCGTCGATCACATGCGTGTCGTCGACGTGGAAATAGAAGGTGTGTGTGGGCTGCGCCGGGTCGTGCGGGTGGCGGCGCAGCGCCTCTTCCCAGGGGATGACCTCACCGGTGTACTCGAGGATGCGCTCGCCCGCGGCGATGGCCCGCATCGCGAACACGCCGCGCCCGTGCACGCCGCTGCGCCGCACCTGCGTGCGCCGGGCCCCATGCCGTGGAGGATGCCGCACGGCCGGCATCGAGGCGCCATGCTCGACAGGGCTGCGGTGGCGTGAGGTTGGCTCCATTCTGTACATTGAGGGTGGGCGGGCGTGCGCGTGTGTGCGCCCATGCGTGTGCGCAGTGCGCGCGCACGACGGATGGATTCTAGGGAGCGGCCCGGCCCGATGGCGGGCCCAGAGCCAGGCAGGACCACATGGGCAAGTCGATCATCATTGCAGAGAAGCCAAGCGTGGCGCAGGACATCGTGCGCGCGCTCACACCCGTGGCGGGCAAGTTCGAGAAGCTCGCCGAGCATTTCGAGAACGATCGCTACGTCGTGACCTCGGCCGTCGGGCACCTGGTGGAGATCCAGGCGCCCGAGGCCTACGACGTCAAGCGCGGCAAGTGGAGCTTCGCCCACCTGCCGGTGGTGCCGCCGCACTTCGACCTCGCCCCGATCGACAAGACCAAGTCGCGCCTGAACGCGGTCGTCAAGCTGTGCAAGCGCAAGGATGTGACCGAGCTCATCAACGCCTGCGACGCCGGGCGCGAGGGCGAGCTGATCTTCCGCCTGATCGAGCAGTACGCTGCCGGCGCCAAGGGCAGCCTGCACAAGCCGGTGCGCCGCCTGTGGCTGCAGAGCATGACGCCGCAGGCGATCCGCGAGGGCTTCGACAAGTTGCGCAGCGACGAGCAGATGCGCGGCCTGGCCGACGCCGCGCGCAGCCGCTCGGAGGCCGACTGGCTCGTGGGCATCAACGGCACGCGCGCCTTCACCGCCTTCAACTCGCGCGACGGCGGCTTCTTCCTCACCACCGTCGGCCGGGTGCAGACGCCCACGCTGTCCATCGTCGTCGAGCGCGAGGAGAAGATCCGCAAGCACGTGGCGCGCGACTACTGGGAGGTGCGTGCCACCTTCGATGCCGTCGCCGGCACCTACGAGGGCAAGTGGTTCGACCCCGCCTGGAAGAAGGACCCGAACGACGCCGAGAAGCGCGCCGACCGGCTGTGGAACGAGGCCGACGCCCAGGCCATCGCCCAGGCCTGCCGCGGTGAGCCGGCCAGCGTGCGCGAGGAGTCCAAGCCGACCACCCAGTCCAGCCCGCTGCTGTACGACCTGACCACGCTGCAGCGCGAAGCCAACGGCCGCTTCGGCTTCTCGGCCAAGACGACGCTGTCGCTCGCCCAGTCGCTGTACGAAAAGCACAAGGTGCTGACCTACCCGCGGACCGACTCGCGCGCGCTGCCCGAGGATTACGTGGGCACGGTGCGCCAGACGATGGAGATGCTGGCCGACACCGGCCTGCCGGGCCCCCTGCGCGAGCTGTCCATGCATGCCCGCAAGGCGCTCAACGACGGCTATGTCAAGCCGACCAAACGCGTGTTCGACAACGCCAAGGTGTCGGATCACTTCGCCATCATCCCGACGCTGGAAGCGCCCAAGTCGCTCAGCGAGCTGGAGGCCAAGCTGTACGATCTGGTGGTCAAGCGATTCCTCGCGGTGTTCTACCCGGCCGCGGAGTTCATGGTCACCACCCGCGTGTCCACCGTGAAGGCTGCCGGGGTCGAGCATCGTTTCCAGACCCAGGGCAAGGTGCTGGTCAACCCCGGCTGGCTGGCCGTCTACGGCAAGGAGGCGCAGGGCGACGAGGCCAACCTGGTGGCCGTGGCGCCGGGCGAGGTCGTCCGCACCGAGGCGGTGGACCTCAAGGCGTTGCAGACCCGCCCGCCTGCCCGCTACAACGAGGCCACGCTGCTGTCGGCGATGGAGGGCGCGGGCAAGCTGATCGAGGACGAGGAGCTGCGCGAGGCCATGGCCGAGAAGGGCCTGGGCACGCCGGCCACGCGCGCGGCCATCATCGAGGGCCTGATCGCCGAGAAGTACATGCTGCGCGACGGCCGCGACCTGGCGCCCACGGCCAAGGCCTTCCAGCTCATGACGCTGCTGCGCGGCCTGGGCGTGGAGGACCTCACCAAGCCCGAGCTGACCGGCAACTGGGAGCACCAGCTGGCCGAGATGGAGCACGGGCGCCTGAAGCGCGATCAGTTCATGGCCGAGATCGCGAAGATGGCCGAGCGCATCGTGCGCAAGGCCAAGGAGTATGACCGCGACACCATTCCCGGCGACTACGTGACGCTGACCACGCCCTGCCCGAACTGCGGCGGGGTGGTCAAGGAGAACTACCGCCGCTTCGCCTGCGCCGGCCGCGGCGGTGACGCCGAGGGCTGCGGCTTTTCCTTCACCAAGATCCCTGCCGGCCGCGCCTTCGAGATCGACGAAGCCGAGGCCTTCCTGCGAGACCACCGCATCGGCCCGCTCGAGGGCTTCCGCTCCAAGGCGGGCTGGCCCTTCACGGCCGAGATGAAGCTGGTGCGCGACGATGAGCAGGGCAACTGGAAGCTCGAGTTCGACTTCGGCGACGAGGCGCGGCAGGCCGAGGGCGAGGGTGAACCGGTGGATTTCTCCGGCCAGGCCTCGCTCGGCGCCTGTCCGAAGTGCAAGGGCCAGGTCTTCGAGCACGGCACCCACTACACCTGCGAGCACAGCGTGGGTGCACATCCGACCTGTGACTTCAAGAGCGGCAAGGTCATCCTGCAGCAGCCCGTGCCGCGCGAGGAGATGACGCGACTGCTGGCCAGCGGCAAGACGGCATTGCTGGAGAACTTCGTCTCCAACAAGACCCGTCGCAAGTTCAAGGCCTTCCTGGTGTGGGACCGCAAGGAAGGCAAGGTCGGCTTCGAGTTCGAGCCGCGCGAGGCGCGGGCGCCTGCGCGCAAGACCGCTGCCGCTCGGTCGACAGCCGCGAAGAAGGCATCGTGAGCGTCCCGTGCAGTGCCGGCAGACACGAGGTCGGCCGGTGTCAGGCGCGGTGGCCTGATGCCGGCCGCATCGCGGGTGTGCGGTGCGGCCCGGCTTCGCGAGAGGTCGTCCGCCGATGACGCTGGAGGTCTTCTTCAAGCTGCTGGCGATCTTCGCCATGGTCGCGTTGGGCTGGCTCAGCGGCCGGCTGGGCTGGATCGGCGGCAAGGGTGGTGCCGGGCTGCCGGGGGCGGTGAAGGCGCTGTCCGACGTCGCCTTCATGCTCTTCGTGCCGGCCCTGCTGTTCCGGACGATGGCGCACCTGGATTTCTCGGCCCTGCCGTGGTCGACGATCGTGGCCTACTTCGTGCCAGCGACGGTCTATCTGCTGACGATCTACGGGCTCGCGCGACGTCGGCGCGATCCGTCTGACCCGGCGGGCCCGGCCACGCGGGCATTCGCGGCGGTCTACGGCAATGCGGTGCAGCTGGGCATCCCGATGTCGGCGGCGCTGTTCGGCGCGCAGGGACTCGCGCTGCACGTGGCCATGGTCAGCCTGCACGGCCTGCTGCTGATCACCTTGCTGACGGTGCTGGCCGAGCTCGACGTCGCCCGTGCCGACCGTGCCTCGACCCTGGGGTCGACCGTGAAGGCCACCGTGCGCAACGCGGTGCTGCACCCGGTCACCCTGCCGGTGCTGGTCGGGCTGGTGTGGAACCTCTCGGGCATCGGGCTGCACCCGGTGCCGGACCAGACGCTGGCCATGCTCGCATCGGCCGTCGTGCCGGTGTGTCTGGTGTTGATCGGCCTGAGCCTGGCGCAATACGGTCTGAAGGGGCGGGTGCGGCAGGCTGTCGGCCTGAGCGCGCTCAAGCTGGGCGTGATGCCGGCGATCGTCCTCGTCGTCGCGCACCTTGGCTTCGGGCTCACCGGGGTGCCACTCGGGGTGGTCGTCATGATGGCCGCCTTGCCGGTGGGCAGCAATGCCCTGATCTTCGCCCAGCGCTACGGCACGGGCCAGGCCGAGGCCACCGCGGGGATCGTGGTGTCGACGACCGCCTTCACCGCCACCGCGTCCGCGTGGCTGATGGTCCTGTCGGCCATCGGGTGATCGGGCCGACGCCGGGCGCGCGGTCCGGCGCCGCCACGGCCGCGGCGCAGCGACAATTCGCGCCATGGACGCGATGAACATCCCCGCCTACATGGCCCACCTGGGTGCGCAGGCGCGCGCCGCCGCGACGGCGATGGCCGCGTCGTCGAGCGC
>Ga0169931_10003872_pt1 | contig 23518 bp, 22 predicted proteins | sample Kivu_15m_20L_FD_129675 | JGI IMG/M metagenome (GOLD analysis project Ga0169931, IMG submission 129675) | Freshwater microbial communities from Lake Kivu, Western Province, Rwanda to study Microbial Dark Matter (Phase II) - Kivu_15m_20L... | ecosystem: Environmental > Aquatic > Freshwater > Lake...
GAGCATGAGAAAATGGATGTCGAGCTTCAGGGTGCGGAGATTCGGCCAGGCATCCTTGGCCGCATCCCAACCGCCCGCCGCGATGCCCACGATATAAAGCCCCTGCGCCACCCAAGGCAGGCCGGGGCCAAAGGTTTCCACCGCATAGCCGCCGAGCCCGGCAACACCGCAGATGCCCGCCAGCCAAGCCAGTTCCTTCCATTCCGGGCCGCCATCGGTTGGCTCCGGCATGATCGCCGGCCACTCCAGTTCCCGCCAGTGCCAGAAGCGCTCGGCGGTCACACAGGTGTCCCGGCTTAACTCGGTCGTGCCGTCCCGCTCCCGCAGGCTGAAGCCCGGCGGGGGTCGCGAGGCATGGCGGCCGGCCGTTTGGGCCTCCACGGCGGCAATGGTCTCGGTGAGCCGCACCTGGAGCTCGTCCAGGTCCACGGTGCCGATGGTTGCAATCTCCACCCTCCGGGCCACGGGATCGATCCGCACCGCGCTGACCGCCGGTTCGTCCCGCAGAAATGCCGCCAGCTCACCGACCCAGTCGTGCGCTTCGCTGGCGGAAATTTCATTCATCTCCTCCAGCGTGTGCGGCAATCGGCTTTCGGCAAATTCAATTGCCCGGCGGCACCCGCTCGGCTTCCTTGCCGTCCCGCATGACGCGAAAACTGTCCGCCATCATTGTCGGCGCCGGCCACCGCGCCATGGTTTACGCCGGCTACGCGCTGGAACATCCCGCTGAACTGGCCATCGTCGGGGTCGCGGATCCCTCGCCGCTGCGCCGGGCCGCGGCGGCCGCCCGCTTCAACCTGACGCCCGCGCAATGCCACGAGAGCGCCGCGGCTCTCGCCGCCCTGCCCAAGCACGCCGACTTCGTCATCAACGGCACCATGGACCGCGATCACGTGCCGACCTCCCTGCCCTTGCTGGCCGCCGGCTACGACATCCTGCTGGAAAAACCGTTTGCGACCACCGAGGACGAATTGTGGCAACTGGCCCGGGCCGCCCGGCAACACGGCCGCAAGATCAGCATCTGCCATGTGCTGCGCTATGCGTCGTTCTACGCTGCGATCCGGCAGGAAGTGATCCGCGGCACGATCGGCGACATCCTCAACGTGCAGGCCGTGGAGCACGTCTCGTATCATCACATGGCGGTCGGGTTTGTCCGCGGCAAATGGAACCGGCAGGATCGCTGCGGCTCGTCCATGCTCATGGCCAAGTCCTGCCACGACCTTGACCTCATCGCGTGGATGAAGAGCGGCGTGCGCCCGGTGCAGGTATCGAGCGTGGGCGGCAACTTTCAGTTCCGGCCAGAGAAAGCCCCGCCCGGTGCCGGCACGCGTTGTCTCGTGGACTGCCCGATCGAGGCCGACTGTCTCTACTCGGCCCGCAAGCACTACATCGACCACCCGGAACGCTGGGGCTTCTACGTCTGGTCCGGCCTCGAACATCTGCCCCATCTCACGATCGAGGACAAAATCGCCTCGCTCAAAGGCGACAACCCCTACGGGCGCTGCGTCTGGAAATGCGACAACGATGTCGTGGACCACCAGTCCGTCGCCATCGAGTTTGCCGACGGCTGCACGGCCACGCTCAACATGATCGGCGGCAGCGCCAAACCTTCGCGCTCGCTGCACCTCATCGGCACGCGCGGGGAAATTCAGGGTGTGTTTGAGGACTCGCGTTTCGTCATCCGCCATCTCGACCCGCGGCCGGGCCGCGAGTATGCCGAACGCGTGGTTGACCTGAAAGTCGGCGGCGACATGACCGGCGCGCAGGGCGGACACGGCGGCGGCGATCTCCGCCTGATCGGTGACTTCGTGCGCACCCTGCGGGGGGAGACGCCCTCGATTTCCTCCACCACGCTGGAAGACTCGCTCAGCGGCCACCTGATCGGGCTCGGCGCCGACCGCGCCCGGACCACGGGCTCCGTGGTAAACATCGCGACGAATTAAAATTCTCCGGGATTTGCAATTGCCCGGCGTGGACTCAGCGCCTTGCGTGTGGCCGCCCGTGATCAGCCTGCGCGACGACAACGACTCCCTGCCTCCGGCTCCGGCCCCCAGCCACGCCCGGAAGTTTGCCGCCGCCCTCTTCGCGGAAGACGGCTGGCTCCACGGCGGGTTGCAACTCGAGCACCGGCCCCAGCAGGAACAGATGGCCCGCGCCACCGCCGCCGCTTTTGACGATGACGAGGTGTTGTTGTTCGAAGCCGGCACCGGCGTGGGCAAATCGCTGGCCTACCTGCTCCCGGGCATCATCCACGCGACGGATCAATCCCGGCAGCTCATTGTTTCGACGCACACGATTTCCCTGCAGGAGCAGATCGAGTCCAAAGACCTCCCGATCTGCCGCCGGGTCTTTCGCTCGCAACCCGAGCTGGCGCCCTACGCCGACTTCAAAAGCGCCGTCCTCGTGGGCAAGGCCAACTACCTTTGCCCCACCCGGCTCGCCACCGCCCTGCGTGACAAGCAGGAGCTCTTCGCCTCGCCCGAGCACAGCGAACTGCAGCGGATCGCCGACTGGGCCGCCACCAGCCGCGAGGGCCTGCGCCATGAGCTCAACCCGCCGCCCCTCCCCGAGGTCTGGGAATCCGTCAACGCCGACTCTTCCGCCTGCTCGCGCAAGCACTGCGATGGCGAGCGCTGTTTTTACCAGCGCGCCCGCACGCGCGTGCGCAGCGCCCAGGTGATCATCGTCAACCACTCGCTCCTCTTCGCCCACATCAACGCCGGCGGCGCCCGTGAGAAAGGCGGCGCGCGCGGCATCCTTTTCCCCGACGACTTCCTCGTCCTCGACGAAGCCCACACGGTGCCCGAAGTCGCCACCGATCATTTTGGTCTCCGCCTCAGCAGCTACGGCACGGACCGGATGCTGAAATATCTCTTCAACCCCAAGACCCGCCGCGGCCTGCTCGCCAAGCATGCCGGGCCGGTCGAGCAGCAACTCGTGCTCGATGCGCTGGAGGCTTCGGAACAGTTCTTCGGCTTCCTGCGCGATCGGCTGCTGAACAAGCACCCGGTCGTCCGCGTGCGCAGCGAAGGCGCCTGCGAGCCCTGGCTCGACGAACCCCTGCAAAAACTCATCAAGGCCGTCGGTGCCCGGGCCGACAAACTCGATGACGGCCAGCCCCGCGACGAATTGCTGGAACAGGCCACCCGCCTCAAAACTTATCAGGCCAGTTTGCGCCAGTGGCTGGCGGTCGGCGAGGCCAGCTCCGTTTACTGGCTGGAGCGCTCCGGCCGGCGACAGACCATCGTGACGTTGCGCACCGCGCCGCTCGACATCGCCCCCTACATTCGCGAAGAGCTGCTTCAGCGCGGCACTTCGGTCGTCTTCGCCAGTGCCACCCTGGCCATGGGCGGCGAAATCGCGCCGTTCCAAACCCGCATCGGCGCCGAGCAGGCGCGGAGCGTCGTGGTGCAGTCGCCTTTCGATTTCGAGCGCAAGATGCGCGTCTATGTCGCGGCGGATGTGCCGCTCCCGTCACCCGGCGAGGCCAAACTGGCGATCGCCGCGCTCATTGATTACATCCGGTTTGCCATCAACCGCGTGCCCGGCGGCACGTTGGTATTGTTCACCAGTTATCACGACATGCGGCAGGTGGCCGATGCCCTGGAGAGTGAAATCACGCGGGCGGGCCGGTCCTTCTTTCTGCACGGCGGCGACTTGTCCCGCGCGGAAATCACCCGCCGCCTGCAGGCCGCCGGCAACGGCGTGCTCTTCGGCACCGACAGTTTCTGGGCCGGCGTGGATGTGCCCGGGCCGGCGCTTTCGCAGGTCATCATCACCCGGCTGCCTTTCGATCCGCCCACCCATCCGGTCGCGGAAGCCCGCAGCGAGTGGATCCGCGAACAGGGCGGCAATCCCTTCAACGACCTCACTCTGCCCGACGCGCTCATCAAATTCCGCCAAGGGGTCGGTCGGTTGATCCGCAGCGCGACCGACCGCGGCGTGATCACCATCCTCGACTCGCGGGTTTTGGCCAAAGCTTACGGTCGCCTGTTTCTGGGTTGCCTGCCTATTGCAAAACATTATCGACTGACCAAGGAGAAACGCGACACCCTCTTTGCTCCTTTTCCCGAACTCGGCTAATTTTCTCCTCCTCCCCCATGATCAAATTTCGCTCCGCCGCCCTCACCGACATTGGCCGTGTGCGGAGTGAAAACGAGGACCGCTACCTGCATGAGCCGGAAAAATTGTATTTCGGCGTGGCGGATGGCGTAGGCGGTCTTCCCGGCGGCGCCGAAGCCGCCCAGGCCACGGTCGAACATATCGTTGCCGGACTGGACGCCCACCGCGCCGAGAGCGTGCCCGATCTCATTGAGGTTGTGCACCAGGCCAATGAGGCCGTGCTGCAGTTGGGCCACACCATCAATACCGAGATGGGCATCGGCTCCACCCTCACTTTCGGTCTCATCAAGGGCGACCATCTGCACATCGCCCATGTCGGCGATTCCCGCGCCTACCTCGTGCGCAACGGAGAAATCCGGGCCCTCACCAACGACCACTCTGTCGAAAACGAAGCGCGTATGCGCCGGGCCCATGGGGAGAAAATTTACTTTCACGAAGTCAACCGGAACGCCCTCACCCGGTGCATGGGCCAGCCCACGCCTCCGGAGGTTGACCTGATATCCGAGGCCCTGCGGCCCGGCGACCACTTCCTCTTCTGCACCGATGGCATCACCCGGCTGGGCAGCGAAAAGGAACTGGCGTCGATCGCCGTGAACTTCGACCAGCCGGAAGCCGCGCTGCGCGACATCATCGCCCTCGCCATCCGCCGCGGCGGCCCCGACAACGCCACCGGCGTGTTCGTCACAATTGACGCCTTGGAGTGAGCATGGCCGGCCGGGTGGAGCAGTTTGCCGGGCTGGTGGCCCAACATCCCGAAAACGGACTTTTCCGTTTCAGTCTCGCCCAGGCCCTGATCGCCGCCGGTCGACCGGCCGACGCCGTGCCGCATCTCGAATTCTGCATCCACCAAAAGGCGGACTGGATGCTGCCCCGCATCCTGCTCGGCAAGCACCTGCTCGCAACCGGCCAGCCCGCCGTGGCCAAACCCATCTTGGAAGATGCCCTCCGCCTCGCGCTCACCCAAGACCACCAAGACCCCGCCGAAGAACTGCAGGCGCTGCTGCACGCCACCTGAACCTTTCCCGGAAGGTCGGCGTGCCATCCATAGCCAGGCCAGCGCCGGGCGAAGGATGGTGCCAGGGGGCGGGATTGAACCGCCGACCAAGGGCTTATGAGTCCCCTGCTCTACCACTGAGCTACCCTGGCGTCCGTGGAACGGCGTAGAAGCCACAGTTTAATGCAAAAATCCACAAGATTTTTCTACCCGGATATTTCGCGCCAAATAGTGTAAAACGCATCCTCTGACCGGCTAGATATCGTCGGGGCCAAGCCACCGAAAATACGTGATGACAAACCGCCGGCCAAAGCCCGGCAGCTCCTCCGCCGTCCGTTGGACAATGGCTTCGCAGTAGGCCACCACCTCCACCCGCGCCGCATCCACCGGATTGACCGCATCACCGTAGGCACGGATCCGGAAGGTATCGGAGCGCACCGTGAGCCAAGGCTCCATGACCGTGATGAAATCCAACAGCGAACCGCCGCTGGCCGCCAGCGCCGCCTCCAGGGCTTGGCCTTGGAGAAATGCGTCCACCCCGGCAAACGGCTCATTTTGGGCTTTGCCACGGGTCGGATCACTTTCGGCTATCCGGTTCGCAAGTTCGGCGCTGAATGCCGCCGCGACGAGCAAAGGCGCGCCATCCGGGCGACGCCGATTGTAAGTCTCGGCGACAGCATTCCAGTAGCGAACCGAGGTCGAATTGATGTTCAGCATCCCCGGTATCAGGTTCTCACCCGTGAGCCCATTGTGTGTCAGCCCCAGAGAATGGAAGGCCATCCTGAGCTGGCCGGCCAAGGCTGGGGGTGTGATTCCGGGCAATCGTGGAGCTTGCGTCAGTTGCTCGTAGGACAGCACCTTGTCGAGCTCCGGACTGTTTGCCACCAAACCTGCCAAGGCGTTCAATGCTTGGGGTTCTTCGGTGCCCACATACGCGCTCAACTTCACGCCATGATCGCCCACCCAGTAAGCCAGCCGACCTTGAACCCTCATTTCCCCGGTTGCCGCCATGTCCGGAACCTCCACCAAACCCGCTTCGACGAACTCCTGGTCGGTTTTGTTGACGGGATTCGCCACAGATTCCGCGGCCACCAGCAAAACCCTCGCCCCCGGCAAACTGGGTTGCATCAAGCCGCTGCCACCCGAGGCCAGCCAGACCGGCGACGGCGCACTCCCCCACACCCCGCTCCATTGGCGCAATGTATCCCTGGCCGGCACGCCGCTGATCCCGGCCATGCCCGTGATGCGATCATCCGAACCCGCGTGACGCTGCAACTCGCCCAACGCAACACCGAGCCCCAGCAGCGCATTTTGCCGCGCTTGAACCTGATAAGCCTTCGACGCACTCAACTGCAGGTTGACCCGGCCAAGCACGGACAGCGCGTAGGTCGCAAGCACCAGCAAGCCCAGCAATGTGATTACTATCACAATCGCAAAACCATTGGAGGGCCTTGGCTTCACCGGCCGCCTCCTTTGATCTCGATTCGTCGCACAAACACACGCGAATGAGCTTCGGCGACAGCCCACCACCAAGCCGCATCGCTGGCATATTCCGGCGGCCGCGATACCCGGCCGGTTTCGATCGCCTCGATCCGGGCGGCACCCTCTTCCGAAAGCACCCGCAGCATTATGTCCGCCAGTTCCGGCATGCGCGCAGCATCCGGCGGCGTCGCCATCCCGATCGCTTCATGGCTCAGATCACCGCTGTGGGCGGGAAAAATAATCCGCCAGCCGCCGTTTGCCTCGCGCACATACAGCCACACCCCGAAATCGATTACGTTGGTCGCCAACACATCCAGCCAATTGGGATTGGCCATGGTCGAGGGTGCTCGCGGTGCACCGGGATTGTTCCCGGTGCTCGCATAGGAACTGGCCACCACATTGTAGCCGAGGTTGAAAGTATTCTGGCTGGAGATGGCCGACCGATAAAGCGTATAGCGCACCGCTGCGGGATTGCTGACCGCAAGGCTGCCGCGCACCGGCCGCCGCGCCACCTGATAGGCAATCGCACGCGGCAATCCCAATTCCGCCGCCGACTCCGCCGATGCCGCCACGAAACGCAGCCATACCCCGGTCAGGCCGAAGCGTGCTTCCCGCAACTGCCTCCGCCCGGTCGCATCCGGTTCGGGCAGCAGGCGCAGGCTGTCGTTTGCCGCCGGCTTGGTGCGGATTGCATCCGCCGTGAGCCAACCCCGGTTTACCAGCGCCGCGGGATCGTTGCCGACCGAAACTGCCAGCCAAGTATTTCCATCCGCCCGATAGAGCGCCGCCTGCAGGTCACGCTCAATCAGGTCGAGTGCCACTATCGCTTCAGTTGCGGCGGTGAAGCCACCCTGTGATCTGCGCCACAGTTCCAACGCACCCGCACTCACGCTCAACATGACTCCCGCCAACAACACCGTGATGGTCGCCGCCACCAAAAACTCCAGCACCGTAAAACCCCGGGCATTGCTTGGCGGATTCATCGGCTGACAGTTAAGCTAAAGTTGAATTGCTGCCGCTCGCCAAACCGCACCGCCGCGGCCAAGGCACCCGGCCCGCCGGCGCGATAAGGCCACGAGACTCGCACGCTCAATGGCAGGACGGCCGAGTCGGGCACATAGCTGAGCGGGCCCGCAGGAAACCGCCGAATCTCAATGAGAAAATATTGATCCCGGCCCGCCAATTCGCTCGCCGCCAACAAACGCAGGTCCACCCCGTCGCGGGCCGCAACGAACAACAAACCCTGATCCATTCCGGGCGCCATAACCGGGATGCCCGTAGCCAGAACATCGAAGCCCTGTTGCCGCGCCAAACCCGTAAGTTCGCTTGAGATTGCCCCCGCCAACTGGGTCGCCGTTTGCAGGTCGTCCGCATCGGTCGTTTGGCGGGACATGCCGGCCAGCAGGCCCAGCATCGCCACCACGCCAACCGCCATCAGGCCCACGGCAATCACGACCTCGATCAATGAGAATGCGCGGCGCGTCTGCATGATGTCAGAACCCATCCCTTTCGTTGATGGGCAGACTGAGACCGTAAGCGCTCAGTTGCAGGCCGCGCACGGCCATCTGATTTTCCAGCCATATCGGTGATTGAGTGTCCGCCGCCGCGCCCGGCGGTTGCGTCCGGCCTGTGGCCAAAACCAAAAATCCCGACGTGCCGGTGGTGCCAAACGGCGTGAACAAGAGTTCGCTCCAGGTTTCGGCCATGGCGGTATCCACCGCCAAGCTGACCGGGGCACGGAAAAGGCACGTTGAATGCAGGCGCGAACCATCCGCTTTGATCCAAGGGGCCCCTGCGCCAAACAGGTCATCCGGCATCTGGTTTTGGTGCGGCAACACATACACCCCGGCAGGCAGTGCCACCAACTGCAGCGTGTGCCAGTTGCCGCTCCGCGATTCTTGGAGCACAAGCTGCCGCAAGTAGCGTTCAGCCGCCAACCGCTCATGGTTCACCAATACGCGGGTCGGGTTGCCGGAGGCCATCGCGTGCGTCCGCGCGACCATCAGCAGGTTAATCACCGTCGCCTGCCCCGATTGCAGCGCTGCCGAACGGCCGCCACCCGCGAGTCCGCCGATCAAAAAAAACGCCAGCCCCGCCACCAGCCCAATCACCACCAGCAGCTCGAGCAGTGTGAACGCGGCACTGGAGCGGCGCGTTTTCATTTCCAACTGAGGATGAAGTCAGGACGATCGGGACCGGCCCCGGGCGCCGGTGCATAGAACACGACGCCGGCGCGCACCCCGGCGGTGGGAAACTCCGCGGCACCCGGGGTCAGGCCCTGCACCGCCGGCAGCGCGGGATAATCTCCGCCCGCGCCGATGCGGATGACACCGTCGAGATTGCGGTCCACCAGCACCGCGATCTCGGTATTGTCGAAAGCGTCGCGGATGAGGTGCGGCGACGGCGAGTTTGCGTCCGTGAAGTCGGACTCGGAAAAACCGTAGAATGCGATGCGCTTCCGGTTCTGTGCCTCCGGCGCGAGCGGCGCGGTCACCACGAAGGCCGGCAGCGGATCGAGGTTGCGTCGCCGTCCGGCAAGGAGGTCGTGGAAAATATGCAGCGCCGCCGGCTCCGTGCTTTGCCCGGGCGGATTCACCAACGCCGAATCATGAAAGACCGGATAGTAGCCGTATTCGCCGCGGAAAGATTCGATCGCCGCCGCCCACTGCGCAAACTGCACCTTGGTCCGCGCTTTGTTCGCCGAGGTGCGCACCGCACTCACCGTGGGGATCAGGATGCCGGCGAGAATTCCGATCACCGCGATGACCGTGAGCAATTCGATGAGCGTGAACCCACCGCAGCCGGGATGTTTTTGGCGGGGCGACATGATTCAACGGTTCGCGTGGAGGTTGTCGTGGTTGGCCTCCGCCGCCGAATCGGGGAAGCCGCCGGGCAGCAGCGCCGGGACATCCACCCCGTCCGGTCCCGGCGAATAGAGCACATAGGCCGGGTTGTTCCATGGCCACAGGCTGCGATAGGCATACCGGTAGGGCCGGCCCCAAGGATCGGCCAGCCGCGCGCCCTCATCGGCCAACGGATCGCGCCCGTCTTCGGTCGTGTAGGCCGCCAGATCCAGCAGGCTGCGGCCGGTGATGCTGTTCATCAGCGGATCGCGCCGCCCGATGAGCGCCTGCAGCAGCCGGGCGGCATCGTCCGTGCGCGGATAATCGCCGTGCGCCCGCCGGTAACCCTCCAGCGCCACACTCAGCGCGGCCAGTTCGGCCTGCGCCCGGCTGGTGCGGCCGCCCTCGCTCACCCGCCGGCCCAGCCCGAACACGATGCTTGAAAGGATCGCGATGATCGCGATGACCGTGAGCAGTTCAATCAGCGTGAAGCCGCGGGCCATGCCCAGAGCCAATTCCCGCGCCGGCGCTCGGGCAATGGCAAAAAGGCGGCTCATTCTTCGCTCTGCAAAGCCGCCACCACGTTGAAGTCCTCCAGTGTGGTGACATCGCCCTTCACGGTGCCGCCCGTGGCAATTTCTTTGAGGATGCGGCGCATGATTTTTCCGCTGCGGGTCTTGGGCAGGCCCGCGGCGAAACGCACGTCATCGGGCCGCGCGAGCGAACCGATTTCCTTGGCGACATGGGCGCGCAGCGCTTCCTTCAGCTCCGGCGAGGGCGATTGGCCGTTCTTGAGGGTGACGAAACACACGAGCGCCTGGCCCTTGAGTTCGTCCGGACGGCCCACAACCGCGGCCTCGGCGACCATCGGGTGCGCCACGAGCGCGCTCTCCACCTCCGCGGTGCCGATGCGGTGGCCGGAAACATTGAGCACATCGTCGATGCGGCCGACCACCCAAAGGTAGCCGTCTTTGTCGAAGCGGGCGCCGTCGCCGGCGAAATACAGCCCGGGAATCTCGCTCCAATACTGTTTCTTGAACCGGTCGTCGTCGCCCCAGAGTGTGCGCAGCATCGAGGGCCACGGTTGCGTGAGGAAGAGCTTTCCGCCCGAGCCCTTCGGGACTTCCTTCCCGTTTTCATCTAGAATCTTCGGAACCACCCCGAAGAAAGGCCGCGTGCACGAGCCGGGCTTCGCCGCGGTGATCCCGGGCAATGGCGTGACCATGATCGCCCCGGTCTCCGTCTGCCACCAGGTGTCCACGATCGGGCAACGCTTCTTCCCGATGAGCGTGTGATACCAGATCCACGCCTCGGGATTGATCGGCTCGCCCACTGAGCCCAGCAGGCGCAGCGACGCAAGGCTGTGCTTTTTCACGTAGTCGTCGCCCCAGCGCATGAAGGCGCGGATGGCGGTCGGCGCGGTGTAGAAAATCGTCACGCCATGGCGGTCGATGATGTCCCAGAAGCGGTCCGGCTCGGGATGGTTGGGTGCGCCTTCATACATCAACACCGTGGCGCCGTTCGCGAGCGGTCCGTAAACCACGTAGCTGTGCCCGGTGATCCAGCCGATGTCGGCGGTGCAGAAATAGATGTCGGTCTCCTTGAGGTCGAAAACGTATTTGGTCGTGATCGCGGTGCCCAGCAGGTAGCCGGCCGTCGTGTGCAGCACGCCCTTGGGTTTGCCGGTGGAGCCGCTCGTGTAGAGGATGAAGAGCGGGTTCTCGCTGTCGAAGCCCTTCACTTTGTGCGCGCCCGACGCACCGGCAATGAAGTCGTGATACCAGCGGTCGCGGCCCTCGACCATCGTCACCGGCGTGCCGGTGCGCTTCAGCACGATCACATGCTGCACGCTCGGCGTGCCGGCGAGGGCGCGGTCCACGTTGGCCTTGAGCTCGATGGCCTTGCCCCGGCGCCAGCCGGCATCCGCGGTAATGACCAGCTTGGCCTGACAATCGTTCACCCGGTCCTTGATCGCCTCGGAGCTGAAGCCGCCGAAAATCACCGTGTGGATGACGCCGAGCCGCGCGCACGCCAGCATGGCCACGGCTGCTTCCGGCACCATGGGCATGTAGATCGCCGCCCGGTCGCCCTTGGCCAGCCCGAGCGCACTCAGCGCGTTCGCAAACTGGCAGACCTCGCGGTGCAGTTGCTTGTAGGTGATGGTGCGGATGTCGCCCGGCTCGCCTTCGAAAATAATCGCCGCCTTGTTCTCGCGCGCCGTGCCCAGGTGCCGGTCGAGGCAGTTTTCGGCCACGTTTAACTGACCGCCCGTGAACCACTTGGCGTGGGGAACTTTCCAATTCAGCACCCGCTTGAAAGGCTTCCGCCAATGCAGCAACTCCTTCGCCTGCCGGCCCCAGAATTTTTCTGGGGTGTTGACAGACTCCGCATACAGCTTTTTGTAAGCGGCTTCACTCCCAAGGTTTGCTTGGGCTTTGAACTCGGCCGAGGGCCTGAACACCCGACTTTCTCGGGAAACAGAGGTAATCGTTTGATCTGTCACGTTGTGGCGGATTTAGGGGTTGGAAAACGCGAATCGCGCTTCTTATCCCGCCCCGAGTTTTAAGCGTCAAGCGCGGGTCGTGTCCTGTCCCACTATTTGTATGGAAAAGAAAACCTCGTCCGCCCCGGCGGACCCCACTGCTCCCGCCGTCACGCCCGAGGCCCAGGCAACCGCCACCGCGGCTCCCGGCCCGGCCGAGCGTCCCGTCGAGAACACCATCCACGTCGAAGGCGTGCTCGACATCGACCTCCAGCGCGGCGGCAACGGCCAGTTGCTCGATATCGCCCGCGGCGGCAAACGCCGGCCCACGGATCCTTTCGTGCCCAAGGAACTCATCCGCCGCTTCAAGCTCCGCACCGGCAACATGATTGGCGGCACCGCCTTCCCGCCCGACGGCCGCTTCCCGAATCCGAAGATGCGCTTCATCGAGACCGTGGACGGCATCCCGCTCGATGAACGCCGCGGCAAGTTCGACTTCACCGCGCTCACCACCGTCTCGCCCGAGCAGCACCTGCGCTTGGAATTGAAGGACGGCCGCATGACCACCCGCGCCGTGGACCTCTTCTGCCCCATCGGCAAAGGCACCCGCGGTCTCATCGTCGCCCCTCCCCGCACGGGCAAGACCACCCTGCTCCGCGACATGGCGCTCGGCGTCCTCGCGAACAATCCCGAGTGCCACGTCATGATCCTGCTCGTGGACGAGCGCCCCGAGGAAGTCACCGATTTCAAGCGCAGCGTCCCCGCCGAGATCTGGGCCTCCTCCAACGACGAGCAGATCGAGAACCACATCCGCATCGCCGATCTCTGCAACGAGCGCGCCAAGCGCTTGGTCGAGGTCGGCCGCGACGTCGTCCTCTTCGTGGACTCCATCACCCGGCTCTCCCGCGCCCACAACACCGCCCGCAACTCCGGCCGCACCGGCTCGGGCGGCCTTGATGTCCGCGCCCTGGAGAAGCCCCGGCAGATCTTCGCCACCGCCCGCAAGACCGAGGAGGCCGGCTCGCTCACCATCATCGCCTCCGTGCTCGTCGAGACCGGCAGCCGCATGGACGACGTCATCTTCCAGGAATTCAAGGGCACCGGCAACATGGAGCTCGTGCTCGACCGCAAGTGCGCCGAGATGCGCCTCTGGCCCGCGATCAACATCGCCGCCTCCGGCACCCGCAAGGAAGAGCTCCTCATCGACGCCAAGACCCTCGAGGGCATCCACTTTTTCCGTCGCGCCCTCGTGCAGCAGAAGATCGAGGAAGCCACCGAGACCATGATCGCCCGGCTCTCCAAGACCAAGACCAACGCCGAGTTCCTCAAGCTCATCGCCCGCTGACCCTCACCGCACTTCACACTTGCCGCCCGCCCGGCCGGCCCCGCACCTTAAAACCACCACCGAATGCATAGTTTCTCCGAGCAATGTCTCGATATGGCCCGCTCAATGCTGGCCCACAATCTCGACGCCATCCAGCCCGATGGCACCATCCTGCCCGCCCACGGCGAGCCCGCCCGGCCCGATGAGCCCGGCCACGTCGCCTACGCCCTCGGCGAGTTCTATCGCGCCACCGGCGAATCCACGCTCAAAGGCTACGACCTGATCGATCTCGCCGCCCGCTGCATCACCGCGCAGATGTTCACCGAGCCGGCCGCCGAAAACGGCCTCGCCTACGCCGCGCTCGGCCTCCTCGCCTTCGGCCCCTCCAAGGAACGCAACCCCGTCTGGGAGCGCCTCGTCGAGGAGACCAAGCAGCGCATCGACAAGTCCCTGCTCCACCGCAGCGACTACGACAACCACTGGCAGGCTTTCAACATCGCAAAGGCCGTGGCCCGCTACTCCTTCGGCCTCTCCAAGAACGACGAGACCTCGCGCCTCATCGAGCGCATGGTCGAGCGCATCAACGCCACCAGCTCCGCCGGTTTCTTCGACGACTCCACCAGCGGCTTCGGCGGCAATTTCAATCTCTACGGCGTGATGAACTTTGTCTTCATCCGCTCCGCCCTGCAGCTCCACGCCAACGCCGGCGTGCGCGACCGCAAGCTCCCCACCCTCCGCACCTACGCCGAGAAATACATCAAGATGATGCCCGACCTCGTCCGCGCGGACGGGCTCGGCTGGGCCTTCGGCCGCGCCGCGGGCGCCTACGGCCAGATGCACTGCGTCAGCCTCATCCTGCAGGGCCTGCGCGACGGCTGGATCCCCGACGAGCAGAAGGTCAAATACTACGACATTCTCCGCCGCCTCTTCATGTTCTTCTACCAGACCTATCTGGACCAGGAACATGGCTTCCTCGATCTCCGCGACACCGAGCGCACCGCCTATTCGCACCACACCACGCGCATGGCGAATTTCGATGCCGCCCGCTACCTCTGCCAGTGGTCGCGTCTCGCGAAGACCGTCTCGATGCCGCCCGGCCAGCCCAAGGTCGAGCCGGCGCGCACCAGCGGCCGCTTTGTCATCTTCGACAAGAGCAGCAAAAAGGAGCAGGGCCTCTTCCTCTACCGCGATGCCGAAAGCGGCCTGCACGCGCAGATTCCCCTCATCAGCTCCGGCACCACGCTCACCAGCGATGCCCTGCCCTTCCCCCACTGCCCGGGCATCTTCGACTGGCCGAACAACGTGTATCTGCCCATCATGCTCCCCGAGCTGACCTTCGGCGAACACGTCACCCTGCCCGCCTTTTACGGCAAGAATTGCGTCACCGGCCTTGGCCTGCGCAACAGCTTCTACTTCCGCTACGACCAGCCCGAGCTGATCACCACCAAGGAGGAGGTCATCAAGGGCCTCGGCAGCGTGAAGGTGCAGTGGAACTTCTCCGGCAGCCAGCTCAGCTGCGAATTCACCTACACCGTCAAGCAGCAGCTCACGCTCGACAAGTTCCGCTACGTGCTCGCCATCGCCGCGCCCCACTCGACCTACCACGTCGGCGGCGCGCTCGCCCTCGGCGCACAGGGCCACCGTTGCAGCGTGCTCAAGGATGATTTCCAGGCCACGTGGGGCGAGACGGAGGTCGTCACCAGCGACCCCACCTACCGCACCAACTACGGCAAGATCCATTATCTCCAGCATCTCGTCCGCGATCATCCCCTCATCATGCGCCCCGGCCACGTTTACCGCCTCGCGGTCAACTTTGAGCCCGATGTCACGCACGTCTGAGCCGGTTGTCCGCGTTCTCCGGGCGGACAGCCCCCGGTCCGCATGTTGAGCCGCCGCATCATCCCCTGTCTCGACGTCAACGCCGGCCGCGTGGTCAAGGGCGTGAAATTTCAGGAATTGCGCGATGCCGGTGATCCCGTCGAATCCGCCAAGGCCTACGACGCCCAGGGCGCCGACGAGCTCGTCTTCCTCGACATCACGGCCTCCAGCGACAACCGCGGCATCATGCACGACGTCGTCCGCGCGACCGCCGAGCAATGCTTCATGCCGCTCACCGTCGGCGGCGGCCTCCGCTCCGTTGACGACATCCGCGCCATGCTCAACGCCGGGGCCGACAAAATCTCGCTCAACACCGCCGCCATCAAGGCGCCGGAGCTGATCCGTGACGCCGCGCGCAAATTCGGCAACCAGTGCATTGTCGTCGCGATCGACGCCAAGCGCGAACCCGACGGCCGCAATTGGCGTGTTTACACGCACGGCGGCCGGCATCCCACCGGGCTTGACGCCGTGGCTTGGGCGCAACGCGCCGTCAGTCTCGGCGCCGGCGAGATTCTCCTCACCAGCATGGACCGCGACGGCACCCGCGACGGCTACGATCTCGCCCTTACCCGGGCGGTCAGCGATGCGATCGGGGTGCCCGTCATCGCCTCCGGCGGCGCCGGCACGCTGGCGCACCTCGCCGAAGTGCTCGACCAAGGCCATGCCAGTGCCGTGCTCGCTGCCAGCATCTTTCACTACGGCACCCACACCATCGCGGCAGCCAAGGATTACTTGGCGGCCCGCGGCGTGCCGGTGCGACGGTAATCGCTCAGGCCACCGCACGTTGCCGGGTGGCGTCCTCGGTCAGCCTGCGCACATCGCCGAGCGTGCGCACCGCGCGCAACTGTTCCTCGGGGAGCGAAACCTGCAGCACTTCCTCCAACAACAGGGCCAGCTCCAGCCGGGACAGCGAATCCACGCCAAAATCGTCCGTGAGCCGCAGGCCGTCATGCGCGTTGCGCAGCACCGGCGCGGCTTCCGGGCCGGCGTAGCGCTCCAGCACGCCCAGCAAAATCGTCGGCAGATGCACGGCATCGCGCGTGCGTCGGAAACGTCGCGCCGCCTCCAGCGCGGTGGACGGACAGTGGCGCAGCGCCGCCGTCAGTTCTTTGTCGTTCAGGTCAGGCATGCGGGGCTTCCTTCGTTGGCTTCATCGTTACATTGACGGCAAACCCGCGGGCATGTTCCCGCCATTGCCGCGGTTCTTTTGCCGCGATTTCGTGCAGACATCTCATCATCAATGATGACGACTGACGCCGGCAAATCCGCTACCGGGCCGTGAAAATAAATTACTCTGCCGCCACCGTCGCGGGCGTCGGTGCAGGCGCGGGCGTTTCCCGCGGCGGCCCCACCAGCACGCTCAACTGCTCTTGGATCGCGATGAAAAATGCCTGGTCGAGCTCCCCGACCGGCACCTCGTGCCGCTCCTTGCTCCGCGCATGTTCGTAAACCCGCCGCGTGCCGTCGGCCGTGAGTCCCTTGGGCCGCAACAGCCGCTTGCGTTCCAGCATGAGCGCGAGGAATTGCACCAGCCGCACGGTCTCGGGCGTGGGCTCCGTGGCGGGATCGCTCAGCGTCAGGAACAGGTTCTCCGCGGTCAGCTTCATCGCCCGGTCCGCATTTTCCTCTTTCGCGCGCGGCTTGAAACCGTGCACCCAGCGGCAGGCCACCGTGCCTTCCGGGCGAAAATCCACCGCCGCCGGTTCGCCCACGTCATACCGCATGATTTCCAGCGCGGGGCCGCGGACCAGAAAGCTGGCCACCCGTTCGCCTTCCGCGAAGGCCTGGCCCGATACAAAACAGGTGCTCGCCGTGGGCTGCAGATTCATTTCCATGGCTCCCGTGTTTACTTCCACCCGCGGCGGACGCTAGCAAAATTACCTCCCCAGCATGAACGGACGCATCATCGCCATCGGTGATATCCACGGCTGCCACCAGGAGTTTGCCGACCTGCTGGCCGCGTTGGCGCCGACCCCGGATGATCGGCTCGTCCTGCTGGGGGATCTGGTCAACCGCGGGCCCGACAGTGGCCGTGTCATCGATCTCGCCCGCGAGCACCGCGCCTTGTCGTTGCTCGGCAACCATGAGCTGCGCCTCCTGAACCACCGGCGCACCGGCGATGAAAGTCATCTCAAGGAGGCCGACCGCGAAACCATCGCCCGGCTGCGGCCCGAGGATTGGTCCTACCTTGAGGCCATGCCGCTCACGCACGAGGTGCCCGAGCTGAACACCGTTTTTGTGCACGGCGGCTTTCTGCCCGACGAGCCCTGGCAAAAACAGTCCGCCGCCGTGGTGACCCGCATCCAGGCCATCGATGCCGACGGCCGACCCTGCAAGCGCTCCGATGCGCCCGACGCGCTTCCCTGGGCCGATCTCTGGAACGGCCCGCCCTTCGTCGTTTACGGCCACACGCCCAGGCCCGAGGTTTACAAACTCAAATGGTCCGTCGGCATCGACACCGCCTGTGTCATGGGCGGCCACCTCACCGCCTTTGTCCTGCCGGAGCGCCGCCTCGTGCAGGTCAAGGCCCGCAAGCGCTATTTCCCATGAATCCAACCCCGCGCCCGGAAACCCTGCTGCTGTGCATCGACCTGCAGCCCGTGTTCATTCGGGCGATGGCCGACGGCGTGGCGCTGCAACGCCGCTGCGCCTTCGCCATCGCCGCCGCACAGGGGCTCGGCCTGCCGGTCGTTTTCACCGAACAGGTGCCCGCCAAGCTCGGGGCCACCGAGCCCGCGTTGCGCGCGCTCGCCCCGGCGGCCCCGGTTTACGCCAAGGAAACTTTCTCCGCACTCGCCCACCCGCCGCTGCCCGCGGCCCTCGAGACCGCCGGCATCAGCCACCTGCTGCTCTGCGGGCTTGAGATGCCGGTGTGCATTTACCAAACCGCGCTCGACGCGCTGCGCTCGGGTCTCGCCGTCACGCTGCTCGCCGATGCGGTGGGCGCGCGCCGGCCCGATGATGCCCAGGTCTGCCTCGACGCCCTCGCCCGGTCCGGCGCCCACATCCTGCCCGCCGAATCGGTGTTTTACGCGCTGCTCCAAAACGTCCACCATCCGTTCTTCAAGGCCTACACCCAACTCGTGAAATCCCATGCCTGACCTTCCCCTCCAGCCGGTCCGTGAACTCAAGGCCTTCGGCCCCGCCGACAACGGCCGTCCCTTCGTCAGCCTGCTTGTCGTCAAAAAACTCCAGGCCCGCACCGCAGCCAACGGCAACACCTTCCTCAGCGCCGAGTTTGGCGACCGCGGCGGCTCCTTCGGTTGCACCATCTTCGGCGACAGCCCCGCCTTCGAGACCCTGAAGAACGCCGGCGAGGGCGCCGTCATCCGCTTCGAGGGCAAGGTGGACTTTTACCAAACCCGTTTTTCGCCCAAGCCCGGGCGGCTCACCGTGGTCACCGAGGAAGAGCTCGCCGCCGATCCGGGCGTGATCGAGCACCTCGTCGAAACCGCACCCGAGGATGCCGCCGCCCTGTGGACGGAGTTCAGCGCCTTCATCGATTCGATCGGCCATGCCGAACTCCGCCAGACCGTGCAAAGTGTCTTCGAGGAAATCGGCGAAGCCTTCCGGTGGTCGCCCGCCGCCGTCGCCATGCACCATGCCTACCGTCACGGTCTGCTCGAGCACACCGTCCGCATGGCCCGCGCCTGCCGCGCGCTGTTGCCGCTCTATCCGGAAGTGGATGCGGATCTCGCCCTCGCCGGCATCCTCCTCCACGACACCGGCAAAACCATCGAATATGAAGGCACACTCGCGACGAAACGCAGCCGCCGCGGCATCCTGCAGGGCCACGTCGTCCTCGGCTACCAGCTCGCCCGCAAGCACGGCATCAAGGCCCGGCTCGACGCCGACCGCCTCGAACGGCTCGAACACATCGTTCTCTCCCATCAGGGCGAACCCGAATGGGGCGCGGCCGTCTATGCCGCCACGCCCGAGGCGGTCTTCGTCAGCATGATCGACAACCTCGACGCCAAGATGGGCATGGTCCAGCGCGCCCTGCGCCAAGCCCCGCCGGAGGGCGAATTTTCCGAACGCCTCCCCGGTCTGAACACCACGCTGCTGACCAAGCCCGTCGATCCGGCCGCCCGCTGACCGCTGACTACTAGAGCGGTTTTGAAACCGTCATCGACGGATAGGCAGGGCTGACTCGCAGGAGGCGAGCAAATCGCTTTGCGACTCCGGTGTAACCGACTAGGCTGCGGTCCGCTCGGAGAGCGGACCCTACCGGCGCTACTGCGCCACCGTGCGAGTGCCACCGTTTCATTTTAACCGCCTCACCCCAGGCTCTGCACGATCCGGATGATCGGCAGGAAAAGCGCGATGACGATCGTGCCCACCATCACGGCCATCAGCACGATCATCAGCGGCTCGATCAGGGTCGTCAGTGCGGCCACCGTGCGGTCCACCTCCTCGTCGTAGCTGTCCGCCACGCGGCCGAGCATCTCCGGCAGCGCCCCGGTCTCCTCGCCCACCTCGATCATGCTCGGCGCCATGTCCGGAAAGATCCGCGTGGCCCGCAGCGGGCCGGCGACGCCGTCGCCTTCCTTCACGCGGTCGTGCACCGTCTGGATCACGGCCGCCACGTGGACGTTGCCGGCCGTGTCGCGCGCGATGGCCAACGCCTGCAGCATCGGCACGCCGCTGGCCAACAGCGTGCCTAAGGTCCGCGCAAAACGCGCCACCGCCGCCTTGAGCAACACCTCGCCCAGCAACGGGACCCGGAGTTTCCACCGGTCCAGCCAACGCCTGCCCGTCTCGGTGCGCGCGGCCAAACCGATCAGCAGCCAGACGCCCACCGCCAACCCGCCGACGAGCAGGGTCTGCTCTTTCAGAAAACGGCTCGCGCCCAGAACGAGCTGCGTGAGCGCCGGCAGTGCCTGCCCTTTCAGCGTCCCGGAAAAAATCGCCTCGAACCGCGGCACCACGAAGGTCATGAGCCCGAGCACGATGACCGACGCCACGACGACGATGATCGCCGGGTAGGTCATCGCCGCCTTGATACGGCCGCGCACCTGCACGCCCTGCTCGAGAAATTGTGCCAGTCGCGCCAGCACCGCCTCCAGCACCCCGCCGGATTCGCCTGCCCGCACCATGTTGACGTAGAGCCGGTCGAAAATTCGCGGATGCCGCCGCAGTCCGTCCGAGAAGGTGCCGCCGCCGCGGATGCCCTCGATCAGGTCCTCCAGCGCCGGACGAAAAGCGGGATTTCGCTCCTGCCGGCCGAGGATCTCCAGCGCCCGGACCAGCGGCACGCCCGCGCGCGTCAACATCGCGAGCTGGCGCGTGAAAACCGCCAGTTGCTGCGGCAACACCGGCCGCCCGAGCGTGAGGTTGAAACGCGATCGCTTCGCCGCCGGCATGGCGGCGTCGGCCTGGAGCTCGAGTTTCGTCGGTGCCAGCCCGCGGGCCTTGAGTGCATTCGCCACGGCTTCCGCCTGCGGGCCGTCCATCACGCCCGCGCGTTGCCGGCCAGTGGCCACCTCGATCGCCTGGTAATGGTAGCGCGGCATGGTCAGGTAAACTTGATCACTTCCTCCAGCGTGGTCTCGCCCGCCAACGCCGCGCGCAGGCCGTCATCCCGCAGCGTGCGCATGCCCGCGGCGACCGCCCGCTGCCGCAGCGTCGCCGTCGGCGCCCGCGCCAGCACCAGCTCGCGCACCGGCTCGGTGAGACGCAGCCATTCGAAGATGCCCCGCCGGCCCAGATATCCGGTGTGATTGCAGTGCCGGCAGCCGGCGCCGCGGTAAAATCCGGGCGCCCCGTCTTCCGCGATCCCGGCCTGCGCGAGCAGCGCCGGCATCGGCCGGTGCGGCGCCTTGCAATGCGGGCAGATGCGCCGGAGCAGCCGTTGCGCCAGCACGGCCTCCAGCGTCGCCACGATGAGAAACGGCTCCACGCCCATGTCGATCAGCCGCGTGACCGTCCCCGCCGCATCGTTGGTGTGCAGGGTCGAGAAGACGAGATGCCCGGTCAAAGAAGCCTGAATCGCTACCTGCGCCGTCTCCAGGTCGCGGATCTCTCCCACCATGATGACATCGGGATCCTGCCGCAGGAAGGACCGCAGGGCCGTGGCGAACGTGAGGCCGATGCCGGGGTTGACCGGCAGTTGCATGATGCCCTCGATTTCATACTCCACCGGGTCTTCCGCCGTCAGCAGCTTGAGGTCCGGCGTGTTGATCGCCCGCAGGCCGCTGTAGAGCGTGGTCGTCTTCCCCGAGCCGGTCGGGCCCGTGACGATGAAAATGCCGTTGGGCCGGCGGATGATTTCCTCCAGCCCGGGCCGCACGTCCGGCGGCAGCCCCAGTTGGTCCAGCTCCAGTTGCAGGCTGGACTGGTCGAGCACGCGCAACACCACGCTCTCGCCGAACTGGGTCGGCAGCGTCGAGACGCGCAGGTCCACCGGCCGGCCCGCCAGCGTGATCCGGATGCGGCCGTCCTGCGGCACGCGCCGCTCGGCGATGTTCAGGTTCGCGAGCACCTTGATCCGGGAAATAATCGGGAGGGCCAGCGCCTTGTCCGGCGGCGCCATCTCATGCAGCGTGCCGTCGATCCGGTAGCGGATCTTGAACTCGTGCTCAAAGGGTTCGAAGTGGATGTCCGAGGCTTGGTCGCGCACGGCCTGCCCCAGCACCAGGTTGACGAAGCGGATGATCGGCGCCTGCTCCGCCATCGCCGCGATCTCGTGCGGCGTCAGCCCCGCCTCCTCCGTCTTGAACTCCTCGGGCTGGATGTCCTGCAAGCCCGTGACGGGCGCGGTCTCATCGGCTCCGTATTGCCGTGCCACCAGCGCGGTAATGCCCGCGGGATCGGCGACGAGCAGCCGGATGTCCCTCCCCAGCGCAAAAGTCAGGTCTTCCGTGATCCGGTCGTTGAAGGGATCCAGCGCCAGCAGGTCGAGCCGGCGGCCTGCGCTGCGCCATGGCACCACGCCGTAGGTGCGGGCCTGCTCCGGCGTCAATTGCGCGGCCAGCTCCGCCGCAACGCGCTCGGGCAGCGGCGACACCAGTTCGGTTTGCAGATACTCCGCCACCCGGGCCAGCAACGCCTCGCGGCCGATGCCCCCGCCGGCAATCACGATGTCCGCCAGCGGACGCCCCGTCGCCGCGTGCTCGGCCAATGCCGCCGCCAGCGTGTCCGGGCCGATGGCGTCCGCCTCCCTGAGGATGGTCTGGATCGTCCGGCTGTGGGCTTCGAACATGACGCGCGAGGTCCACCGCCCGCCGCTCAGAGCTCCTTCAGCTTGGCGCCCATGGCCAGGAGCTTGTCGCGCATGATCGTCGGGTCCTGCGCTTTCTCCACGCACTCGTCCGCCGTGATCAGCTCGCGGTTGAAGAGGCTCATGAGGTGCGTGTCCATCGTGATCATGCCGAGCCCGGCGCCGGTCTGGATGTCGGACGGGATGCGGAACGTCTTGTTGTCGCGGATCAGCGAGGCGATGGAGGTCGTCGTCACCATGATCTCGTAGCCGGCGATGCGGCCGCCGCCGACCTTCTTGCAGAGCACCTGGGAAATGACGGCCTGCACGGACGAGGCCAGTTGGGTGCGGATCATCTCTTTCATCGTGGCCGGAAACGCGTCCACGATGCGGTAGATGGTCTTGGCCGCGCTGTTGGTGTGCAGCGTGCCGAACACCAGATGGCCGGTCTCGGCCGCGCTGATCGCCGCCTCGATCGTTTCGAGGTCGCGCATTTCACCCACGAGGATGATGTCAGGGTCTTGGCGCAGCGCCCGCCGGATCGCCTCGGCAAAGCTCGGCACGTCGGAGCCGATCTCGCGCTGGGTCACCACGCAGCGCTTGTGGTTGTGGTAATACTCGATCGGGTCCTCGATGGTGATGATGTGGCCGTCGCGGTTCTCGTTCACGTAGTTGATCATCGAGGCCAGCGTGGTGGACTTGCCCGAACCGGTCGGACCCGTGACGAGGATCAGCCCGCGCGGGCGGTAGAGCAGCTCGCGGATCTTGTCCGGCAGGCCGATGTCGCGCAGGCCGAACATCTTGTAGGGAATCTGGCGCAGCACGAGGCCGTAGTTGCCCTTGGCCTTGAGCACGCTCACGCGGAAACGCGCCTTCTCGCCGAAGGCAAAACCGAAGTCGGCGCCGCCGTTGAGCTTCACGTTGCTGATGTGCGTGTCCGGCGTGATGGAGAGCATCAGTTGCTCGGTGTCCGCCGGGGTGAGGTTCTCCCCGTCGATCGGGGTCATGCTGCCGCTCAGGCGGAGCGTGGGCGGTTGGCCGACCTGCAGGTGAAGGTCCGAGGCGTTTTGCTCGACGACGAGATCGAGCAGGTCGTTCATTTCGTAGCTCATGGATTTTTTGGGTTAGCTGAGGTCGCCGAGGGTGACCGAAGCAACTTCCTCGATGGTGGTCAAACCAGCGATGATCTTTCTCA
>Ga0169931_10003873_pt1 | contig 23517 bp, 24 predicted proteins | sample Kivu_15m_20L_FD_129675 | JGI IMG/M metagenome (GOLD analysis project Ga0169931, IMG submission 129675) | Freshwater microbial communities from Lake Kivu, Western Province, Rwanda to study Microbial Dark Matter (Phase II) - Kivu_15m_20L... | ecosystem: Environmental > Aquatic > Freshwater > Lake...
CACCTAAAGGTGAAGTAGTTCTAGACTAAGTCTCGCTTAACTAAATACGCCGCCCTAGCTCAGTCGGTAGAGCGTCGCTCTCGTAAAGCGAAGGTCGCGGGTTCGATTCCCGCGGGCGGCTCGGCCCAATAAGTTAAGCGTTTAGAGAAATTGTGCGCGAGTAAGTGTAAAAATCAATCGCTTTACTTCCTTGCTCTCTTGCTCCAAAGGAGGAGTCCTTAGCTCCGCCAAATGGAGCATAAAAATCAACCCCTGTTGTAGGAGCATTTACCTTTACCATACCTGTTACAAGTCGATTGGACATTGAGAGCGCTCTTCTTATATTTGAGGTATGAATAGATGCGGTTAGGCCATAGTTAGTAGCGTTAGCAAGTTCAATTGCCGCATCTTCATCTTTAACGCTAACCAGGTTGAGCATTGGTCCAAATACCTCTTCGCGGAGCAGAGCAGAACTATTAGGCAGATTTATGGTTAGAACCGGTCGCACAAAAGATCCGACTATCGGCAATTCTTGAGCAGACTCTTGAACCAGTGCGCCTTCATCTTTAGCCCTAGTTACCGCCACCTGAAATTTACTAACTGATTCATCGTTTATAAGAGGTCCAATATAAGTCTGCGAATCAGCTGGATTCCCAATCCGCAATCCATCCATCGCTTCGCCCAACTTTCGGGCCAACACTTCGCCAAACTGTTTATCTCCAACAGCTATAACTTTTCTAGTTGCAGTACATTTTTGTCCCGAAAAGCTAAATGCGCCAATCATCAAATTGGAGACAACTTGGTCTAAGTCGGCATCACTAAAGACAATGGCGGGGTTCGAACCACCCATTTCTGCCTGCACTGGAGTTTTATTGCGAGAAGCCGCTTCGATGACTTTCTCTCCGGTTTGAGCCGAGCCGGTGAAGGAAACGACATCGGTAGATGAGATTAACGCAGCGCCCTGTGCGCCAGCTCCAGTTACCAAATTAAGAACATTTACAGGAAGCGCCTTAGAAAGAATTTCAACTAATTTAGTTGCCGTTGCCGTAGCGAATTCACTTGATTTTATTATTACAGTGTTTCCACCAGCCAGCGCGGGAGCCGCTTTCCAAATGGGAATCGCTACTGGAAAGTTCCACGGCGTTATTAGGCCGGCAACGCCATATGGAACTCGAGTTGAATATAAGTGGCTAATTCCTGGTGCGGGAAGAGTTTCTCCTAAAGAATTGAGCGCCAAGGTGGAGTAATAGTCGAGTATTGCAATCGCCCTAGCTATTTCTCCTTTAGCTTCGCTGATCGGTTTGCCAACTTCTAGAACTATTAGGTTTTCGAGTTCTTCTGCACTAGCTCTTATTAGAGCCGAAGATGCCTTCAATGCATTTGATCGGGCAACGGGATCACTCGACCAAGTTTGTTTTGCTTGTGCGGCGCTATCGGAAATTTTTTGAATTTCTCCAGCACCCATAAACCTAAAGCGCCCTAATTCCTGGCTAGGATCGGCAGGATTAACAGAGAGAAATTCTGGGAGAGCTGTAGCGTCATTACTCATAACTACAGAGGTTAGCGCTGGATAAACAAAAGTTCAATATATTAGAAATAGATTCAATTAGATGAACTTAGTGTAAGTAATTTAGATAAAATCTTCCACTCGGACTTCCGAATAATTTCATAAAGATAGAAATCAAATTCGCCGCCCGTGATTTCAAAGAGCCTTCTAACTCTATCCGGCAGAAGATGTGGGTTATCTAAATCGGGGTATGCGGGGCGAAGGGCGCCAACTAATTTCTCTCCGCCCAATAAGTTTTTGTAATTAGAAAACACTCTCAGATTCTCTTCTGTTGTGAAACGGTAGAGAAGTGGTTCGATATATTCAAAAGTGTGAGCTAATTTGGAAATATCGAAACCAGATTGCCATAGATCCTCGTAGGGATGATCAGAGACACGGTTAGAAATAGGGGAGCCATCTAAGAATCTAGAACTTACATTTGCGTCCTTGAGCATTGCGCCAATTTCGGTAATTAAATCAGAGATCCCACGTACCCTCACTTCCAACAACTGAGAAAACTCATTACCCAACCCAACTTCTAGCGCTGATTTAGTCAATTCATCTCCGAGCCACTCATCTTGGCCGTTTAGAGCTTGAAGGACTTTATCTTGCATTACTTTCTTGATCTGAGTGTGATTAAGTCCATTTTGAGCAAAAAGCGAGGTACAAGCTGCGCAGAAACAGATGGACATTAAGAACTCTGTCGTAGGTGAACTGTTTACAAAGTATCGCTCATGATGTTCGTTATGGCGAAAACCCGAAAACCCAATAGATTCAAAGCAAATATGCCGAAAACCTAATCCAATTAGCTCTCGGGTATGTCCCAAGATATAGCTCTGGACAATGGGATTTATGGGGCAGAGATTTGGTTGGAGAGATTGGCCAAATAGGTTTGATACAAAAGTTCCAGGATGATCCAACCCGAATTGAGCGTCATGAAGAAATACCGACCATGAACCTAGCGAAATTGAGAGCTTATCTGCGCTTTTCTTAAGGAGTTCGAACTCGGCCAAGTTGAGCTTAAATCCACCATGATCATAAGGACGCGAATTTTCTACGCTATAGGACTTGGGATTAACCGGATAAAAGTGGTCGCCGTCGCGGGTATGAATCATGGCCGCCTGGTTTCGGATCGATAGATGCCTCGAGGCGTGGTATTTCATGCAGAGGTTAAGGGAGTCGATTCCACTTTCTGCAATTTTTGCTAATTCGGATTGTGGGTCTTCTGCAAGACTTTGTGGCAGGATAAAAAGTCCTGGCATCTAATTCGTTCCAATTTCTTGTGATATTTCACGAGCAGTCTTAATTAGTAATTTCGCGATTCTGGCAGGATCTTTATCTTTCATATGAAGCGAGAGACTAATAACTCCGATTGAGTAAGGCTGGATAGTCCTAGTTGAGTGAATTGGAACCGCGATACATTCAACTCCGGAAGCTTCTTCCTCTTGCTCAACAGCGAAACCTTGTTTCTTGAATTCACCCATTCGCTTCCGTAGTGCCTTTAAATTCACTCGATCCAACTGATTCGAGAGGCTAAGAGATTCTAAGAGCGAATCAAGATCTCTCTCATTAAGCAGCATCATTAGCGCTCGCCCTACGGCGGTTAGGTGTATTGGAGCCCGCTTACCAACAAAGGTATCGAACTTTACAAATTCGTTCGCCTCTACTTTGTCAAGGTATAAGACGTTGTTGCCTTCGGTTGTGGCAAGGTGAACCGCCAATCCAGTGGCTTTACTTAATGAGAAGAGTCGCCTCCGTGAGATAGAAGTAATAGCATCATGCGAAGAGAGAGCATTCATACTGTTATTGCTCAATTTAAAGAACTTAGGCGATAAGCGATAATTGGAGTCTGAGTCTCTGTAGATGTACCCGAGATTCTCTAGATTAATTAAGATTAAATGAGCCGAACTTTTGGCGATACCAAGTTCTTCATGAATCTCTCTAAATTTTGCGGCAGGTTTCTCAGCCAAATACTCAATTACTTTGAAAGCTCTTCCAATCGCAGGCGCGCTATAAGTCGAAGACCTTGGGGAATTAGTGCTCGTGCGGCTACTCAATTACCGGGCACCTTCCATGAACTCGCGGAGAGCCTGCGCGACGCCAGTTACGCTCGCTTGGAACCAACGTTCTCCGTCTGTAGAGATTGCTTTGGTAGGACTATCGCTATAACCGTCGATCTTCGTCCAGTTCCTAGGGTCCTCGGCCATAAACGCCCCATAGAAGGAATTGGGGTTACTTGAAAATTCTCCAGATCTTTCTGGAAGTGGCTCTTTTACTAGATTAGGTCTTAGAAATTGCATCATTGAAGTTTCAAAAGCGCCTGCATGTCCAGGTAGACGATTAGATTCATGTGCACCTTCTTTAACGAGTTCATCCCAGGCCATGACCCAGTAAGAGCTCGCACCCACTCGTAAATCATTATCAATCGCAAACTCACGAGCAACGATAGAGACGATCTCATTATTGCCTCCATGTCCATTTAGGATAAAGAGATTCTTAAAACCTGATTCAAGCAATGATTTACAGATATCAAGAAGTACTAATTGGAGGGTCTCGGGGCGTAAGGAAACTGTGGCACCAAACTGTAAGTGGTGATCGGAGAAACCAAAAGGCAAGGTTGGGATTTGGATAACATCAATTTCTTTTGCAATAACCGATACTGCAGCTTTAGTAACCTCAGATACGATCATAAAGTCAGTACCGGTGGCCAAGTGGGGACCATGTTGTTCGATAGCACCGACCGGAATTATGACGAGAGAGTCTTTTCTCTTCGCTAGGTCAAGGCGATTAAGTTCCTCGAAAAAATTACTCATATTGCATTCTCTCAGTTTCGCAGGAGAGATTCTAGAGTTTCGACGAGATTTACATTTTCTATTCCCGCTTCGAAATTTGCAGCAATGGTTGAGTCTCCATCAATTGCTGCACTAAATGTGCTCAGTTGAGCTGGAAAGGTTATGGAATTCCAAGGCTGAGGCAACTCATATATCTCGCTAGTTTCCCCAATAATGACCTCCATTACTCCTTTTCGGCGGATGATCTCTATTCTTCCTGTGGGACCCATGATTCTTATGTAACCCATCGGCAAGTACCTAAACATCCAACCCACTTCAAGGTTGGCGATAGTGCCATCCAGATATTCAATGGTTGCCGTGACGTAATTTGGGTTAGCAAATCTGTTATCGGTAGTTAAACCACTAACTCGGATCGAAGCGGGTTGAGATAAACCAAAAAAAGATAAGTAGTCCAGTAGGTGTGTTCCCTCGTGAGCAAAAGCCGAACCATGGTCGAGAAAAGTTAAGATCTTCTTTAGGTGGGTGGGTTTAGATTCATCCAATACTTCATCAAAAGCTCCCATATTTATAACCAAAGGAGCTCCTAACTTCCCAGATGTGATAAGTTCGCGAGCCTTTAGGATGAACGGCGAAAAACGATTCACAAAGCCAACCTGAATTATTGTGGAAGATGTTCTTGCTGTACTGACCAGATCTTGAAGTTGATGAGAATTTATTGCTATCGGTTTCTCAATTAGTGCATGAAAGCCAAGAGATATAGCGGCAGCAGTCAACTCGGGAGTCACGTGTGGTGGAGTCGTTATAATTGTGCAGGCAATATCTGCACTTCTCGCTTTCGCTAAATCATCAAATAGCGGGATTCCAAGAGACTTAGCGAGCTCACGTCGTTTTGGATCAACTTCAATGATGCCTTTTAGGGTGAAATCTTTACTCGTGTTTAATGCGGGAAGATGTTCGCTCTGCGCGATATCCCCAAAACCAACGAGGACTACACTCTTCAAGGCTGCGCGCCCATAAAGAAGTTTTGCCAGTTTTCATAAAGTATCTGTTCGATGCATGCCTCCGGGAACTTGGGCAGATTTGTACCTTCCGTTATCTGGTTTACATTTCTTAGCCCAGTGATTGCATCCGCAGCTGTGCTATTAGGAAAATCAGAGCCAAATAGGATTTTATGGACCGCCCCATACTCGTACGCCGTAATTAGCGCTTGATAGAAACGCCACTTACGGAAGTGGAGCGCTGAGATGTCAGAATAGACATTGGGAGATTTACGGATAAGCGCAATCGTGTCCTCTTCCCAAGGATGTCCCAGATGTGCAATAACCATGCGGAGCTTTGGGTGGGCCATAATCAAGGGCTCAAGAAGAAGTGGTAGTGAGAGCGCAATCTTTGCCTTGCTTGGGTAAGTAGTTCCCATATGAATCATCACAGGTAAATCTCTTTTTTCGCATTCAGCAAAAATCGGCCAATACTTAGGATCAGTTGGATCAAAGTGCTGGTATGCCGGTCCAACTTTCAAGCCTTTCAACCCAAGGACCTCTATTGCGTAATTGAATTGCTCTAATGCATCTGGATTAGTTGGGTTTACTGAGGCCCAACCTTCAATTCGACTTGGATCTCGCTTAACGTATTCGGCAATGATTTCGTTCGGGGTGTTAAATCCAGTTTGTTTAGCTTGTAAACCGAAAACAACGACCTTACTTAGGTCCTTAAGCATCGCGAAGTGATCATCGGGCAAGGCGTCGTTAGAGTGCATATCTAAGGAACGAGCAAAAGCGAGACCGCCACTCGTGGCAATCTTTGCTTTCTTGGCCGCAAGCGCTTCACTAACTAACTCTTCAGATAGATGGTCTGGGTACCAAAAGAGATGGGAATGAATATCAACAATCTCACTCATCTTGTACTCTGCTTTCTCATAAAATTATTACTTTAAAGTGCCACCAATATACATGCGCTTCGACTCACACCTCATGCAATTAGAGTCCTCGCATAGACCACCCAATGGATTCTTTACAAAGAAATTAGTAGCTAAATCCATCATTTCTGCAGCGGGGTAAATCCGCCATTTTGAGCCTGATACTTCAACCGATTGTTCTATTCCGCTAAGGGGTTCTCTTAGGCGTTCAAAACCGTTAGAGCACCCCGTCACATTACAACTTATCACTTCGCCGTTTGAAAGCTTGGCCCAACGTTTTAATCCCGGTAAGCCAGCCTCTGTTTCAGCTAGATGAAGCAGGGTGGCAGAAGTTAAATCGGTTCCCATCATAACTACTACGGAATCTCTAGTAATCATCTTGGATAAGGGCTTTAGGGGATCCGATGGCGTCTGGTCTCCTACCAAGAAATCTGCTGACTCTCCGAGCGCTGAAAAAGAGGCGAGTGGATGATTGCCTCGAGTCCGTGGGTAGCTTTCAAGAAGAGTTCGGGGAAGAGCCCCCATGGCTATCCCAACTCGATTACTCTTAATATCAAAACCATCTTCCGGTATCGAATCAGGGATCGAACCATCTTGCTCTGCGTTTAATTCTGGATTTAATTGGATAGAAACTTCTCCAGCAGGCTTTGGCGCCGAGTAAACCGACCAAGACATCGTAGGTACCAATAAGGTGTTATCTAGTTCAATAATAGATTCGATAATGTCAGAGGGGGAAACTTTTATAGCGAAAGAACGGAGTGATGTATGAAGAGAGACAACTTTAGAAACAATACCTAACTGTTCAAATTCTCTGGCGAATCGACTCTTACGCATCCGCCCCCCAATCAAGATGGCTATGATTGCTACAGACCTTAAGGTTCCCACAACTATCGGGTCAAGGAGTTTCGATGCTTATTGGATATGTCAGTGATGAGTATTACGTCGCGATTCCTAGCGCCCCTTATGTAATAAAGACTTCCGACGGCGAATTTATAAGTGGGACTTCAAACGCAACCGGTGAAATACACGCTGAGATTGATGCGGGCGAGATCGAAATTACCGTAAATCCGAGGGGATTTGGCCCAAAACGGGTGGTGGCGCGCTTTGAAGCAATTAACCCGATTCAATTAAGGCTCCTATCCGAGACGCTCTACGGATTTGTATGGCCCAAATGGGTTAACGAGGGCGGTTCAGCCGAGGTTCTAATCAGCAGTAAGACGCCATACAGAGCCGAGCTTTGGAGGTATGGAAAGCAGAAGCAAAAAGTATCTAACCTAGGTTTTGATTCTCATCCCTTGGGAGCGACGATGCAACCTCTAGATGATGGGGATTTTGTAGGTGAAGGCGTTCATTGGAGGGATGGAATCAAATTCAAGGCGCCCGAAGATAGTGGCTTGTATATGGTACATATTTGGAATCTCTCCGGTGAGACTCTCGCGATCCCATTAATTGTCTCACCTAGTAAGCCCAAGAAAGAAATTGCGGTTTTGACCTCATCTATTACTTGGAATGCCTACAATAATTTTGGCGGACGAAGCAATTATGTCCTTGCCTCCGGTTTGCCTAGCCGACCTCTACTAAGTCGTCGGGCTGACTTACCGCGCTATCAAGAAGATTTCACTGGAGAGCATGATTCATGGAGCGCTATGGAGTATCCAGCAATTTCCTTTAAGCGTCCCGAACCCGCAAATCAGATTCCCTTGCAGGAGGAGATTGAAGATGACATCAGTACTCGCGATGCTTGTGGATTGGCATCTGCTGAATGGCGCACAATCGGCTGGCTAGAAGAGAAGAAACTTAACTTCGATCTTTACTCAGAAGTTCAACTACATAGCGAGGAAATTGATCTCGAGAAATACCGAGTCTTGGTCCTTAACTGTCACCCCGAATACTGGTCTCGGAAGATGTTTGAAACGGTAAAAAAGTGGGTTTATGAAAAGGGTGGACGGCTTATCTACCTTGGTGGGAACGGCATAAATTGTGAAGTTGATCTGACCTCAACTGGAGCTATGACGGTGAAAAATGGCGATTACAGCCAATATTTTGAGAATGGCAACTTTAGATGTTTCTGCGAGATGCCATGTGGCCAGGATTACCAGAGTCGTTTTACTACTTCTGCTAGCCCAGAGTCGGAGCTACTTGGTATTTCTTATACAAGATCAGGTTTAATGACAGGTGCGCCTTATCAGGTTATCTCCGCTGATCATTGGATCTTTGAAGGAACAAATCTAAAAAACGGTGATATTTTTGGAGTTATTTCCTCTCATACTCGCTGTCCGGGTGGAGCTTCTGGCCATGAATTGGATAAGCGGGATAAATTCTCCCCCAAAAATCTAGAAGTACTTGCAAAGGGGAAAAACCCTGATGATTCAGGTGCGGAAATGATTACTTTTACAACCAACTCAAATGGAATGGTCTTCTCAGTAGGTTCTATCAGTTACCCATGCTCGCTCAATGTTGACCCAGGGATCTCAAAAGTAACCGAGAATGTCTTCCGAAGATTTCTCGCTTAGCTCTTTAGTTCTCTTCTAGAGTTTTACAATCGCATCTATCTCAATCTGAAAGCCTCTGAGATCAGCTTGAATAGTGGTACGAGCTGGATAAGGTTTCTGAAAGTATTCGGTAAAGATCTCATTCATCTCCTTGAATTTATCCATAGTTAAGAGATAGACACCTAGCCGAACTGCATTCTGAATCGAAGTACCTGCTGCGCTGGCGATCTCTTCTAGATTCCTGAAAGTATGCAGTACCTCGTTTCTAAAAGTATCGGGACATTTCTTTCCTTCTAGGTCAAATGGTCCTTGACCAGCTATGAAGAGAAATCCACCTGCCACAATTCCTTGGGAGTAAGTCCCCGCAGGAGGTGGTGCAGTATTTGTGTAGATCATCTTGCGTGAATCTTCGTGCAACATGTAAACCTCCAGAAGGATTGATTACGAAACTTTATTCGCGAGTCCCTTGACAATTCAAGCGTGACAAGCGCTAGCATTTCGATTAGAAGAACTAAAGTTCAGCGTAATGAACTCCCTTTGAACCTAGGTTTAAAGCAAAAGAGAGGAATCTAAGTGGCCTCCTTACTTGGCACAGACCAATTTGCGAATGTCCCAAGCTCGGCCAAACATTTTCCAGATGGAAGTAACTACCGAATAGAAATCCCGTCCGTTGAGTCACCCGCTCTACTTGAGGCGGTCATTGCGGAAGCGAAGAGCCGAAACTTAACAATTCACCGGGTAAGCCAAGGAAGTGGCATCATGTTGATGCACTCTTCAGATATTGAGCAGATGCTCGCAATAACAAAAGCTAATTCAATTGAACTTTGTTTATTTGTTGGGCCAAGAGCCGAATGGGATATTGGTGCTCAAGCATTCTCTACAGGTGGCGCATCTCTCGCGGCCTCGTTGCGCGGTTCAAGCCAACTCAACCACGCAATTCAAGAGTTGATAAACGTAACTAAATTGGGGCTGCGGAACGTATTGGTCGCAGATATCGGACTATTGAAAGTTATCCAAGCGCTTAAAAAAAGTGGCGAGTTACCACCTGGCTTATTGGTGAAAACTTCTGCAGTTCTTCCTAGTTCTAATCCAGCTACTGCAAGATTGCTTGAAGATCTAGGAGCAAATTCAATAAACGTATCTGCCGATTTAAGCCTGCAAGATTTATCTGAGATTAGACAGTCAATAAATGCCACGCTTGATTTCTACATTGAATCTCCCGATAGTTTGGGAGGTTTAATGCGCTATTACGATATTCCTGAAATTGTAAGAATTGCTGCCCCGGTCTACTTGAAGTTTGGCCTTCGCAACGCTCCAAGTTTGTACCCCTTCGGCAAACAACTAGAGCAAGTGGGAATTGCATCAGTCCGCGAGAAGGTGCGTCGTGCCGCTATTGGAATAGAGATTTACGAAAGACAAGCAAGTCAAACTCTTAAATCTGACAGGCTGAAAGGGGGTAGTTCGCCATAGTCACAATTTCCCAACTTCGAAAATATTGGAAAAGAAAATATTTACAAACAACAAACGAAAGGTTAGGAATGAAAATTAAAATAGGAACAGGTAAGCGCAAACCCCCCCTTCTAATTGCGCTTCTAGTTGCATCATTGTTGGCTCCATGGGGAGTTCCTTCGGGATCCGCAGCAAACTCGGTACTTAAATATGGATATACCGGTGGCGGACTTGTAGGTCTTAACCCCAATCAAATTACCTCCGGAACCCAAAGAGTGGTCGCGCCTCTCCTTTACGATCCACTCGTAAAAATAAACAAGGAAGGAAAATTAGTTCCTTGGCTCGCTGAATCATGGAGCGTCTCAAAGGACCAAAGGACTTGGACTTTCATAGTCCGCACTGGCGTGAAGTTCCATAACGGTCGCCGGTTTGCCGCAAGTGATGTCATGAGGAATCTTCGGTGGATCAGTGACCCTGCCAATAAATCATCTCAAGCAAATGAAGTAGGCAAGATTGAGAAGTATCGCGTTTCAGGTTTGAACAAGATCTCGATTACATTGAAGAATCCAAATTCACAATTCCCTGGCTCATTGGTCTTCATCTACATGGCTGACATTCTCAATATTAAGAGCTCGAATATAAAGTACTCAGCAAACGGTACAGGTCCTTACAAGATCAATAGTTTCTCTTCCGATAATTATGTTTATCTAAAGAAGAATGGCAATTATTGGGGCAATGCGTCAAAGCTTGATGAGATCAAGATTATGCGTTCACCAGATGCGACCTCAGCACTCTTATCCTTGCAATCAGGAGCGCTTGATATGGTCTGGAACGTAGCGCCAAATAGCATCCCTTCACTTCGCGCAAACAAGAGTATCGACTTTCTTAATACCGATGTCTTCACCGGAGTTCACGTTTTGATGCTAGATACCAAGTCAGCGCCCTTTAATAATCCAAAGGCCAGACAGGCCCTCTCTTACGCTGTTGATCGGGAAACTATTGTGAAAACAGCCTTCGGTGGAGTTGGTGAAGTTTCGCTTACCTCAACACCTCTTGGAACTAAGGACACCGCCTATAAGTCGGGTTTAAATAAATACACATTTGACCTAGATAAAGCCAAAGCGCTCTTTGCTGAAGCTGGTATTAAGTCGGGCGATACCTTGACTTTCTGGACTCTTGCTGGACGCAGATTCGAGTGGGTTGCCATGGCCCAAATCCTCCAAAGCGATCTTAAGAAGATTGGAATTACTTTGGATATCCAGCCACAAGAAACAGCCTCATGGCTTGGAAAGTTCTACCCATATCCAAAGAGCTTCCCAAATACGATCGTGGCTAACTTCTTATCACCACCTCCTATCAACGCTTATCAGATGAACGTTTACACCACAGGTGGTTGTGAGTGTAAGTGGGATGACAAGGCGTATGACGACATGATGAAGAGCGCACTTGCATCAACTTCGCAAGATGAATACAAAACCATCTTGGGTAATATGCAGGCGAAGTTCAACAATGAACAACCAAGCGTTGTTGTCTTAACGGCAGCTAACATCACTGCATATCGAAATTCAGTCAAGGGGGCCTGGCTATTAGGTGAAGGTACTCCGCAGCTGATTGATGCTTACATGGATTAATCTGAAAGGAGAGTAATCAAAGTAGTAAACGTGAGCTGGACTCCATTCGGAGTCCAGCTCCAAACAATTTCAGAATTGGAGTTTGATGGCTAGATATTTCTTGAGGCGACTAGGCACAAGCGTTACGATGCTATTCACAGCCTCGTTACTCATCTTCGTTGTTCTCAGGGTATTACCTGGCGATCCGGTGACAATTCTGCTCGGCCCCGGTAATCGAGGGATCGGCGAGGAGGACATACAGGAATACCGAGCCAAGATGGGCCTTGATAAACCCCTCTTGGTTCAGTATTTCATTTGGTTCTCGAATTTTCTCCGTGGCGATATGGGGAATTCCCTCTTTAGTAATGAGCCAGTTCGCAACATGTTTAGCGGGCACATAATGCCCACCGTTCAACTCACATTGGCTGCAATTGTCCTAGCGATTGTATTTGCAATTTCACTCGCGCTTGTGGGCGCTATTTGGCCCAGAAGTCTAGTTGATAGAGTTGTTACCTTTATTGCATCCCTAGGGATGGCAGTCCCAACCTTTATTACCGCAATTATTCTTCTACTAACCTTCGGAATTTTCTGGCCAATTCTTCCAACGCGGGGATATATCCCATTTGGCGAAGACCCAATAGGCAACTTAAAGTTGCTAACTATGCCGGCGATTACTCTGGCTTTTGCAGCAATGGCTCCAATACTGCGGATGTTAAGGGCATCACTTGCCGAAGCTTCCTCTTCTCCCTGGACACGCACGGCCGAAGGTAAAGGTCTTCTCTGGAATCGGATTGTTCTAAAGCATGTATTTCCAAATGCGCTTATCCCATCTCTAACATTTGTGGGCATTACTTTTGGGCGCATGTTAGGTGGAGCTGTACTAATTGAGTTTATCTTTGCGTGGCCCGGTATTGGAACGATGATGGTCGATGCAATCTTCAAACGTGATTATGCCGTACTTCAAGCCACGATTCTATTTGCTGCAATAGCATCAATAACCGTCAACTTTATTGTTGACCTTGCCTATGGATTTGTGGATCCAAGACTTAGGTTGAAGGCATGAGTACTGAGACGAGTGCGCTGCAACAATCGAACTTACTGAGGAGAGTTTGGGCAAAACCTTATGGTCGTATCTCCATCACATTTATCCTTCTGATTGCTCTCTCTGCCCTATTTGCAGATTGGATTGCTCCGTTTGATCCAAACGAACTAGACACTGAGAATATATTTTCGCGCCCAAAGGGTAAGCATTATTTTGGTACAGATGATTTAGGGCGCGATCTATTTAGCCGAGTCTTACATGGCGGACAGATCGCCTTAATCATGGCTTTTGCCTCAGCAGCCATCGCGATGATTGTTGGCGTGATTTGGGGCTTTATTGCCGCTCAATTTGGGGGCTGGCTGGATGAGATTCTCATGCGTACGGTAGATGCGTTCTTGGCAATCCCAATCATTCTTCTGGCGCTAATTTTGATCGCAGCACTGGGTACCGATATACCAATATTGGCGTTAGTGATTGGATTGATTCTAGCTCCTGCTACTGCTCGAATAGCAAGATCATCTGTCTTAAGCGAACTTCAACTTGATTACTGTAACGCAGCAACAACACTAGGTACGCCACGGTTACGAATACTTTTTCGAGAAGTTATGCCAAACACAATGCCTGTTTTGATTGCTAGAGCCGTGATATGTGCAGCAGATACAATTATCATCGAAGCTAGTCTTAGCTTTGTGGGTCTGGGCATTAATCCGCCACAAGCGTCATGGGGCTCGCTAGTGCGTACTGGTTATGAACAACTATTTAACGGCTATTGGTTGGTCCTTTTCCCCGCGATATTCATCTTGCTCGCAATTTGGTCTTTAAATTCACTGGGAGACCAGATTCTCGATGTACTAGATCCAAGGTCTGAGTCATGAAAGAGACGGTCCTTGAGGTTAAAAATCTTGAAATTGATATCCAGCGAAAAGGTAGCACTCCGTTAGAAGCTGTTCGTGGCGTTAATTTCTCACTCGCAAAAGGGGAGCGATTGGGAATCGTTGGGGAATCAGGTAGCGGAAAGTCACTTACCGCCCTTTCCATAATGCGCCTCCTTCACTCCCCATATGAAATTCGCGGTGAAATACTCTTCAATGGTCAGGATCTATCACTATTAAAAGATAGCGAAATGGCGCGAGTCCGTGCACAAGACTTAGGAATGGTTTATCAAGATCCCACCTCAAGTCTTAATCCCGTTTTCACGGTTGGCGAACAGATAATCGAGGCCATTCAGCTTGCCGAAGATGTATCTGACAAGGATGCTCGAGATCGCGCCATCAAGCTACTGGAGGAAGTCGGGGTAACTGACGCTAAGAACCGAATTGATGAATACCCTCATCAATTCTCAGGCGGTATGCGCCAAAGAGTCATGGTGGCGATGGCAATCTCCACCAATCCAAAGCTCTTGATCGCTGATGAACCAACTACAGCTCTGGATGTAACCACTCAGGCGAGAGTGATTGACCTCTTAAATCGTATTGTGGAAGAACGCAATATCGCTGTCATATTGATAACACATGATCTAGGAGTTGCTTCGAGTTTCTGTGATCGCTTAGCAGTTATGTATGGAGGAAAAATCATTGAAGAAGGTGCAATAGGAGAAGTTATTAAAGAACCACTCCATCCCTATTCAAAAGCATTAGTTAATTCGATTTGTACGATGACGATGGATGTGAGCTCCCCCATATCTGCTATCGGCGGGCAACCTCCAACATTGCTATCGATTCCAAGTGGATGCACTTTCCATCCGCGCTGTCCGGTGGCGATTCAATCATTATGCGACGTCAAGATTCCAAATCTAGAGATCGTTTCCCAAGGGCGAAAAGCGTCCTGTCATCTCTTGGAGAAAAGCCGATGAGTAGCCTTTTAGAGATCAAAGATCTTGTCAAACATTATGTACCGGAACCGGGGCGCATCGTTCGAGCAGTCGATGGCGTTAATTTGCATATTGAAGCCGGTACTACACTTGGTTTAGTTGGTGAGTCTGGTTCTGGAAAATCGACAATTGCAAAATTGATTATGGGTCTTGAGAATCCCACAAGTGGTGAGATCAGGCTTGGAGATAAGACTTTATCTGAGCTGAAGGGAAGTGAACTTCGCCAGTCGCGTAGCGACTACCAGATGGTCTTTCAAAATCCATTCGATGCTTTAAATCGTAGAAAAAGGGTAGTTGATGCCTTAAGTCTGCCACTTGAGATCCACACCAAGCTAAATGCAAAGGAGCGTTTAGACAGATGTTTAGAGCTTCTTGATCTAGTGGGTTTAAGAAGGGAGATGTTGGAAAGGTATCCCCACCAGATGTCTGGAGGGCAGTGTCAAAGAGTTGGAATTGCTCGTGCTCTCGCCCTTAATCCCAAGCTGGTAATTCTTGATGAGGCAGTTTCGGCAGTAGATGTCTCTATTCAAGCCCAGATTCTGAATCTGCTGCGCGACCTACAGGCAAAACTCGGGCTTACCTATTTGTTTATCTCGCACGACTTGTCGATTGTTCGCTATATGTCAGAAAACATAGCTGTCTTATATCGAGGAAAAATCGCCGAGTTTGGTGGCAGGGACTCTCTTTTTGCATCACCTAGACATCCATACACTCTGAGCTTGATGAATTCAATTCCTAATCCATTTAATAACAATAAATTAACCTTCAGCAATTCTTTAATCGATGAAGATAAATTGAGTACTACGAAAGGTTGTCGCTTCTTTCCCAGATGTGAAAGACCTAGCCGGGGTGAAATTTGCATCACACAAGAACCAACGCTTCGTTTTATAGATAAGAGTTTAGTTGCCTGCCATTTTGCTGAAACTGATTAAGCGCTGAATTCGAAATGATTTTCAAGCAAAACCAGATAGATTCAGGTGATTACAGAGATAGTGAAATTGTCCGGGTCTCAACGGTTATTGTGAATCGAGAGTTTCGAAGAGAGCTAGCGGTTAAGGGAGCGAAAACAACACACGCAAAATCTTCCTTTCTCTTTCTCTGTCTCACGCTTGAAGATGGCACACATGGGTTTGGAGAAATGAGTGGAACACCTAATTGGAGCGGTGAGGATGGAGCTGGCGCGCGCGAGTTGATCATGAATCAAATTGCACCAAAATTGATCGGCCGCTCCCCATCTCAAGTAGTTGAAATCTCTGAAGAAATTGAACTCGCGGTCAAAGGAAACAGTTTTACTCGAGCGAGTGTAAATATGGCGCTCTGGGATGCCTACGGAAAACTCACCAATCTTCCGGTTTATGAGCTGTTAGGCGGTAAACATCGCGAACGCATTCCCGTAAAGATCTCAATAAGTGGTGACGACGAAGAGCTACGGCTCGGAATCGAAGCTGCGCAAGCTTCTGGATTTAACGCCTTCAAGGTGAAGGTTGGTCATGGTCGCGCCAGAGATATTCCGAGATTTGAGTTAGCGAGGGAGTTACTTGGAAGCGAAGCCTTCTTAGCTGCAGATGCAAATTGCGGGTGGTCCTTCGAAGAGGCAGTGCATTGCATAAATAAACTAAGAGAGTTGGGTGTCGCCTTTGTAGAGCAGCCAATAAATCGGGAAGATTTTGCAGGGATGAGAGAGTTGCGAAGCCTAGAAGTTCCGATTATCGCTGATGAATCGGTATTTGGCTTAGCCGATGCCCAACGATGTCTTGCAGAAGATGCCGCCGACGGAGTTAGCATTTATGTAGGAAAGAGTGGCTCACTAGAAAGAGCTCTCGAAATCGGAGAGCTCTTTGCAGATAGTGGACGATCGCTAGTAATTGGTTCAAATGCTGAACTTGGAATTGGTACCGCTGCCCAGATTCATTTAGGAGCAGCGCTATCGAGTCTCGGCGAATTTCCTTCTGACATTATTGGCCAGCATTTCTACAGCGAAGGTACGCTGTTGGAAGAGAACATAATCGATGGTAGATTCGCATATGTCTCAAGCGCTCCAGGTCTTGGTGTTTCACCGAGAAAAGAGCTGATGGAAGTTTTGAGATGATAATAGATAGCCATGTCACAATCCAGAGCGATGAGGCTCTTAAAGAACTGCTAGATTCAATGGAAGCAAATCAAATTGATCTATCGGTGATTGCTCCCGGAAAGCGGGAGTTTGCTTTTGATAACACTCTTGGGAATCAACGGTTAGCGAGGTACTGCAAGCAACACCAGAACTTACGGTACTGGGCGGTTGTAACGCCCTGGTCATTCCAATCTGGTCCAGCTGAAATTAATAAGGCGCTAAGTGAAGGTGCCGTTGGAGTGATTTTTGACTCTGCAGTTCAAGGCTTCTCGCTGTTAGATAGTGAGATCCGAGCAGTGCTAGAGAGTATAGCTACCACAGGGGTGCCGTTGTATTTCCAGACTGGAACGCCAGTCCTAGCCCTACCTCTACAATTGGCTTTTCTTGCCGAGAAGTACCCAGAATTAAATTTCATCATGGGCAGATCGGGGCGACCTGACTTTCGAACCGATGCGATACCTGCCCTAAATCTTGCTAAGAATATTTTTGCAGACACTTCCCATGATTATCCTGATACGGGGCTACTTGGATTACATAGCGCTGTGGGAAGTTCCAGAATGATATTTACTAGTGACTATCCCTTCGAAACTCAGAAGTTTGGAGTTTCTGCAATTAAAGGTATGCCCATCGGAGAGTCTGGAAAGGCAGAAATCTTAGGATTGAACGTTAAAGAAATTATGAAAGTGAATTTATAGAATGCGAATAGATTCTCATGTACATATGCCATCCCGCAACGGCATCTGGGGTATCCCATTTTTTGAGAGCCAGAAATACTTGGAATTTATGGATAAGATTAATGTAGATCGTTCCGTCATATTGCCACTCGATGGTCTCTTCTTGGACCCAACTGTGACAAATACCGAGTTACACAATTGGTGCTCTAGGGACACTTCACGTCTAATTCCCTTCTTTACCTTTGAACCGAGAGACAAGAAAGCCAAAGATGAAATTCGACGCTGCTATGAAGAATTAGGAATGAAAGGCGTTAAAATTCATACCTGGCTACAAGGATTCAGACCGACCGAGGATTGTTTCATCCCCTTAGCCGAGTATTTAGCCCAATTAGGCCTTCCGATTTTATTCCATGATGGAACTCCGCCATATTCAACGCCGTTACAGATCGCCGAGTTAGCAAGGATGATCCCGGAGCTCCGCATAATCCTGGGCCACGGTGGACTCTATGATTTTGCTCAAGAAGCGATTATTGCGGCAAATAAATATCCCAATATCTCAATTTCGATGACTAGCCTGCCAACCCATCACATGATGGCCCTAATTGAAAATGTAAGAACCGAGCAGCTGATGTTTGGCTCCGATGGCGGCTTAAATAGTTTAGAAAAACATTCTTATGTGAAACTGAGATGGGAAATGTTTGATTCACTAGACATTTCAGAGAGCGTGAGGAACCAAATATTGAGTGTTAATCCACAGAAGCTGATTGATGGGGGCAGTGTATGAGTATGGAAAAAATCGAAGTGATAATCAAGCGCTCTGAAGATGATACTCAGAGAGAGTTCAAAGTCCGACGGTTCTCTCCTATGACTATTTTGGATGTACTACTTGCTATTGGGCGCTCCCAAGATGCGACACTGGCTTATCGATTCTCTTGTCGAGTGGGAATGTGTGGCACTTGTTTAGTCCGAGTAAATGGGAAACCAGTACTAGCCTGCCAAACTCCAGTAAGGGATCAGCGAAACCTAAAGATAGAGGCAGCCGCAGGCTTTGAGACGATTAAAGATTTAGTATTTGATCCAAAGCCATTCTGGGCGCAGTGGGCGAAAGTTATTCCATATTTTGTGCCAAAGGCTGGGAGTTCAGAAATTGCAGTGATTCCCCACGAGAGCGATGAGCGAGAATTAATAGATCCACATGTCAATTGCATCCAATGTGGCGCCTGCTTTACTGCATGCAGTGTTTCAGGGGGCGGAAATGACTTTCTTGGCCCCGCTGCACTAAATAGAGCAATGGTTCTTATGGCTGATTCGCGAGATGGAGCAGGCGAGGAGCGTAGAGAGATTGTAGAAGGTGAATCTGGCGTTTGGCGCTGTCACCAAGCTTTGGCCTGTTCAGTCGTCTGCCCGAAGGGCTTAGATCCCGCCGCATCTATTCGAAAGATTAGAAACAGAAAGGTATTCAAGCGTAAAAAATGACTCAAAGATATGAAGTGATCCAGACCGATATTGCCGTTATCGGAAGCGGTGGAGCTGGTTTGTTTGCTGTTTTAAAGGCAAAAGAACTAAGAGCGGATCTTCATATCACTCTAATAAGTAAAGGCGCCATAGGGAGATCTGGGTGCACTCGAATGGTCCAAGGAGGGTTTAATGCTGTTCTTAACGAGGAAGATAGCATCGAAAAACACTTTCTCGATACTTTGAGTGGCGGTAAATACCTTAACGATCAAGAACTTGCGTGGACGCTAGTCAATGATGCACCGAAAGTAATCCATGACCTAGAGGTTAAGTATGGATGTTTCTTTGATAGAGATGAGACCGGGAGAATAAAGCAGAAAGCCTTTGCAGGACAGAGTTTTGATAGGACAGTTCATAAAGGAGATCTGACAGGAATTGAGATCATGTCACGACTTCGAGAACAACTATTCCGCGTTAAACCCCGTGAATTAGAGGATGTTCGCGCCCTCGACCTAGTTGTGTCTAAAGAAGGTTCGATCTCGGGAGTGAGTTGTCTAGATGTAAGAACCGGTAAGTTCATATTTGTAAATGCGAAGTGTGTGATTGTTGCAACCGGCGGAGCTGCAACGATGTACAAAATCGCAGCGCCAGCTCGAGAAAAGACCGGCGATGGCGTCGCAATGTGCCTTAGAGCGGGCTTGAAGGTAAGAGATATGGAGATGCTTCAATTCCATCCGACCGGCCTACTTGCTGGTGAATCCCGGATGACCGGCGCGGTACTGGAAGAGGGGCTGCGTGGCGCAGGCGCCTTCCTAAAAAATGCTAGCGGTGAGAGATTTATGAGTCGTTATGACTCCGAACGTATGGAGCGATCCACCCGGGATGTAGTTGCTCGGGCTAGTTATACCGAGATTATGAGTGGTCGTGGCACAAAGGGTGGCGGCATTTACATCGACATCTCTCATCTAGGTAAAGATGAAGTTCAACATCGTTTCCCAGGAATGGTGGAACGTACGCGGTTGATTGGCTCTGACCTATCTACTGGACCGGTAGAAGTTTCTCCAACTTCTCACTTTGCGATGGGAGGGGTTGAAATCGGGATTGACTGTGAAACATCAATACCTGGGTTATATGTCGCAGGAGAAGATTCTGGTGGAACTCACGGTGCAAATCGTTTAGGCGGCAATGGCGTAGCAGAATCAACGGTCTTCGGAAGTCGCGCTGGGATCGCATGCGCAAGAGCGATTGATCAGTTCGAGCTAAACAAGCCCGATGAGGAATTACTTCAGAAATCTTTTGCTCGTGTCGTACACGTCGTCCAAGGTGAAGGAAACGAAAGCCCATTCACCTTGACTAATAGCCTGAAAGAAACGATGTGGGAAAACTTTGGCGTTGTAAGGGATGAAAAGAAGATAGCAATTGCAGAAACTGATTTATTGGAGCTCAGATCACGATTAAAGAAGATAAATGTCCCAAAGAATCAAGTATTTAATGTTGCTCTTAATGAAGCTTTAGATCTAGAGAACCAGGTAGAGGTAGCTCTCTCAATGGTTCGCTCTGGAGCGCTGCGAAAAGAGACGCGTGGTTCGCACTCTCGGTACGACTATGAAGAAGCAGATGATGAAAATTGGTTGAAATTCATCTCCTACCAGTTAGATGATGGTGAGAACTATTTGATCGAGACCACTCCAGTCCAATTTACGAGAGTTGTACCGCGATGAATCTTCTCCAAGTAATCTTCTTATCATTACTGATCTTAACGACGCTCTTCATATTGCAGTTCACACGCGTGGTCTTGAGGTGGGCGAAGGTCCGCGATGGTGGTGCTCTACCGAAGCTAAATCGAGTTTTACTCGGGAGAACTAGCGATTCAGGCGAGAGTGCGAATTGGGCTTTCTATCTCCATAGATTAAGCGGGATTGCAATCGCACTCTTTCTGCCGTTGCACATTCTTGACGTCGCAGTTTTCGCATTTATCCCAAGTGAATTCGAGGAGTTACATGCGATATATGGGACCGCTCCGATGCGTATCTTTGAGTGTGGACTACTTTTCGGCCTGTTATTCCATTCATTCAACGGAATTCGAATAATCCTGGTGGACTATTTGGATTTAAGTACCAAAGTAGCGGCTCAAACTCTACAACTCCTAACTTTGACAGTCTTATTCCTTACCGCTTGGGGCTCCGTAATAATTCTAGGTCCGGTGTTTGCATGAACAATTCTCAACCGGCTTTTAGAATCTCGCGGACTCTCAGTTTTATTGTTCTCCGAATTACTGGGGTAGCTCTAGCATTTTTAGCCTTGGGACATTTCTTTTTGACACATATCGCCAATGATGTTGCCGAGACTGGTTCTGATTTCATCCTAGCTCGGTGGAACTCCCTGCTCTGGATCATTTGGGATAGCGCATTACTCATTTGTTGTGCAGCACATGTTGCTGCAGGGGCCCTAATAATCGTTTATGACTACTCTGAAGATAAGGCGAAACGATCGATGAGAAGTAATGTGATTCTTGCAACCGTCTCTGTCTTTCTAGCGATTGGTCTTCTAACGCTCGGCTATGCCCTATTCACTATCTACGGGAGGAGCTAAGTGTGTCTGCACCTAATCTGGTAACCCAAGATAATTTGTATGAAGAACTGGTTGAAGTTTCTTCTTACCTTTACAAGAAGGCGCTTACAGATCTGCCCCAAGATGTCCGCTCGGCAATAAGTACCGCCCGGGAGAAAGAGGCTGGGATTGGTAGAAAGTTTCTTGACATCATGGTTAAGTCGATTGATGTCTCTGATGAGACAGGAATTATTCTCTGTCAAGATACTGGAATCTGTATTTTCTTCGTTAGATGGGGAGGACGTTTTCCACTCAAAGTAAGAGGCGACTTAGTAGTCGATTCTTTACGTCGAGGTATAGCTCTAGCTACAGATATTTATGATTTGAGGTCAAGCATTGTTCATCCTATAAGCAGGAAAAACACCCAGGACAATCTAGGAGAGCGAATCCCTGATGTTCATTTCGAATTTGATGACTCAGATGAGTTTGAAGTTCGGCTTCTTCCTAAAGGTTCGGGATCTGAGAACATGTCTTTTCTAAAGATGCTCTCGCCGGCAGATGGAATTAATGCGGTGAAGAAATTCATAGTGGAGAGTGTTTTTGAAGCTGGGCCTCGCCCCTGCCCGCCAACGATTGTCGGGGTTGGAATGGGCGGTACAGCAGATCTATGTATGTCACTTGCAAAGAAGGCCGTATTGCGACCGGTAGGCTCGCAAAATCCCGACTTGGAAGTTGCTCAACTGGAAGAAGAGATGTTGGCTGCAGTTAACTCGCTAGAGATTGGGCCCCAGGGCCTCGGAGGAAGAACAACTAGCTTTGCACTACATATTGAGTATGCCGCAACTCATATTTCCATGAATCCAGTTGCGGTAAATATTCAATGTTGGCGGGGCGAGCGCGCATCCGCAAAGATTTCAAATGATGGAGCTGTGAGATATGGCTACTAGCTCGGCGCAGATTATAGAACTAAATACCCCTTTAGTTAGAGAAGAAACTCGAAATTTGAAGGTGGGAGACGAGGTCTGGATCTCCGGGATTATTTGGGGCGTTAGAGATGCATCTCTTATTCGAATGATTGATGATCGAGATATCCCAAACTGTGACTTTCAAGGAGGGTTCTTTCTTCACACGGCGCCTTCGGTTCGCAAGGGTGATGCTGGTGAACTGATTCCAGTCTCAGTGGGTACTACTACCTCTATGAGAATGGACCGCTTCACTTCGGGTTGTATCAAGGATTTGGGCGCTGCTGGAATTATTGGGAAAGGGGGATTGAGTGAGCAATCTTCAAAGATCCTTCAAGATGAAGGCGGTGTATATCTTTCAATTACTGGAGGAGCCGCAAGTCTTGAGACCCAACAAGTCGAAGCTATCGAAGATATCTTTCTTGAGGATCTGATGCCCGAGTGTGTCTGGAAGTTTCGCGTAAAGCGGTTAGGGCCACTGATTGTCTCGATGGACTCACACGGGAACTCACTCTATAGAGATGTTAAGTCGCGCTCTTCCGAGCGCCTCAATACCTACTTAAAAACTCTTTCAAATAAATAAATTAAAAATTAGTTCATATTTTTACAAGAACAATTCGCTTGTTTGAAGTTGCGGCAATAAACCTGGCCTTACCTATTGTGATTATCTGACCGACTTTAGTGAAGTTAGTGTTTCCGTTAGCTAGATTTATAATTCGTGAGCTAAATGAAGCGGCACAGAGGCGATTGAAACAACCGAAGGCAAGCCCCTTTGAATCTAGAGAAAGAGGTGAACTGGGGGTTCCAAATTCATTTGGAGTCAATGTGTAGGGAACTACGTAATTGCTGATTTCAGAGTAAACAACTTGAGCGGGGTCAGGAAGTGAGTCTCCTTTAGAGACCATCCAAGCTGCCATGATTTTGCCCTTATTGTTATAGATGCCAGTTGCATAACCAGCAACCGCATTTCCATTTTCTGGGCCATCCAAAGATTGGTAGCGCCAATCCTCGGGGAAAATTGTTTTGCGAGTCGCTAACCTGATTTCTCCAGAAGTTGCCGCTCGATTTGAA
>Ga0169931_10003874_pt1 | contig 23516 bp, 16 predicted proteins | sample Kivu_15m_20L_FD_129675 | JGI IMG/M metagenome (GOLD analysis project Ga0169931, IMG submission 129675) | Freshwater microbial communities from Lake Kivu, Western Province, Rwanda to study Microbial Dark Matter (Phase II) - Kivu_15m_20L... | ecosystem: Environmental > Aquatic > Freshwater > Lake...
ACCATCAAGTTGCTCGAAGAAGCAGGCCTGGCCGAGGCCCGCCAGTTCGGAGTGGGCCAGACGCTCTACGAAGTCGCGGGTCACGATCACCACGATCACATCATCTGCCAGAACTGCGGTTACATCGTGGAGTACGAGAGCGAGGAGATCGAGGCGGCGCAGGTCACGGTGGCGCGCCGTTTCGGATTCGAGATCGTGAACCATCGCCACGAAATTTTCGGACTGTGTGACAAGGCGCGCGGGGTGCAGGGTGGATCCTGCCCGGCCGAGCTCCTCGGCAAAAAGTAGCGGCGATGTCGGCGTCGTTTGGTCCCGAATCAACGCGCACTGACATCGCTCTACCGCTGCCCCGCAAGCGCGAACCCGGGCTGCGTGTGCAGCTCTTGTTGGGCCTCGCTGTGGTGTCCTTGTTTGCGGTTTTTTCAGTGGGACTGTTGTCGTTGTGGGCGGCCTCCAACGATCTGAGAGAGGTCAGGGAGTCCACTGCGGCTTCGCTATCCACCTCTGCGGCTGCGGCTGCGGCCTCGGTCATCGATCCGAATCTCGAGCTCGGCGCGGCCCAAAACCTCCTCGAGACCGATCCGCTCATGCGGCAGGTCGCCGAACGTTCCGGGGTCACCGAGATCTCAATCATCTCGGCGTCCGGCGTTGTGGTTGCGTCGCGCCCGCCACGCTGGAAGGGTGATACGGATCCCCCGATCCTGCAGTCTGCGCTTGAGGGCGTGCCGCCAACCCTTCATTACCGGGACGGTCCGCAGCACGGTGAGCCCGAACTCCTGTCGTATGCTGGCATCGCGGTCGGCGGACGGATTGTTGGCGCAGTACGGATCGTGATGCCGGCGCCTCCGCCCATTCTCGCGTTCATTCGGCGATCGGGCCCGGTGCTCCTCGGCCTCGCGCTCGGCGACGCCATCTTGCTGATGGCCTTCAGCTATTTCCTGCTGACGCAGATGGTGATACGTCCGCTTCGCGCGGTCGAGATCGCAACGGCAGCGGTCACCGCGGGCGATCTTGAGCAACAGCTCATGCCGTCAGGCCCGCGCGAGATTGCCGATCTCGCCGCGTCATTCAATCAGATGACGATGTCGCTGGCCACGCAACGGGAACAGCTGATTCGCACCGAGAAACTGGCGTCGGTCGGTCAGCTTGCGGCCGGCGTTGCGCACGAGATCGGTAACCCGCTCGCGGCCATCCTTGGTTATTCGGATATCCTGAAGTCGGACGCGGCGGAGCCACAAAAGGCGCATCTGTCGGTCTCCGATCGCCTGGACATCGCGACGAGGGTCAAGGCCGAGACGCAGCGAATCCATCGCATCATTCAAGACCTGCTTGAATACTCCCGTCCCAGCACGGAGGAGGCGCGAGTTACGGATCCGCTGGCTCTCTTGAAGGCCGCAGAGTCCCTGTTGCGTCCGCAGGCGCGTTTCCGCGAGGTCGAGGTGATCTACGAGAACGCGTCCGACGGATGGCCGTCGATCCGGGTGTCGCCCGAGCGACTCACCCAGGTGTTCGTGAACCTGCTGCTCAATGCTGCGGATGCGATGGAGCAGAAGGGGACATTGCGAGTGTCATGCGAGTTGGTGGAGGGTCGGGTTCGACTCCTCTTTGCAGACACGGGACCGGGTGTGCCCCGGGCGTCGCGCCGTAAGATCTTCGATCCGTTCTACACCACCAAGGAACCGGGCCGCGGGACTGGACTCGGGCTTTCGATCTGCCGTTCCATCGTCGAGACGTATTCCGGGTCACTGGATCTGCTTGAGACCCCGGAGGGCGAGCACGGCGCCCGCTTTTCGATCGTGCTTCCGCCCGGATAAGACGATCAGGCGAATCGAAATCCGCAGGCGGACGTTGTCGCTTGGCGGCACGTACCCTTGTCGGGTACCATTGGCTTCTAACCTGTCGTGACCCAGAATAACCTGTTCCAGCGACGCCTGTCGCATGTTGGGCTTGTCGCGCTTGGCGCTCGACTTGCGCTCGTGACCGTTTCGGTCGCGGTCTGCATGGCGCTGCCAGCCGCCCAGGCGTTCGCCACCGGTGAGACAATCACCGACATTCGGATCAAGGGCAACGCGCGGACGAGCGAGGAGACGATTCGCTCGATGATCCCGATCAGCATCGGGGATGAACTCGAGCGTGATACGTTAGAGTCGGTTCGTGAGCAGCTCAACAACACCGGCATGTTCTCGAGCGTCAACGTATACTGGGAGCGCAGCGAGGGCGGCGTTCGTGTCGTCGTCAACATCAAGGAGAAATTCCCCTGGGCGCCGATTCCGACCTTCACCTTCTCGCCCGGCGAAACTGCGTTCGGGGCCGTTCTCGTGCACGGAAATCTTTTCGGGCGAGGCAAGCAGGGCGTCATCGGAGGCAGGATCTCAACCGTCAGCCAGGGGGCCCTGGTCGGTTACCGCGATCCCTCGATCATGGGCACGTGGCTGTACTGGCAGATGGAAGCCGCCTTCTCCCAGCTCGACACCCCCGAGTATTCGCCGTTTTCGAAATACCGGGCCGTTAAAATCAGAACGACCGATTTGAGCGGCGTTGGCGGCAGCGCGAATTTCGGTGTTTTTTGGTTTCGGCGGGTGCGAACCGAGCTGCGATACGGCTTCCACCGGTACAAGTACGGTGGAACGGAATTCAACGAAGAAGCGCTCCCTGGCTCCTCGATCGTGGGGCCGGCCATCATTGATGATGACAGCGTATTGCATCGAGGCTTTGGTGAGGCTCGTCTCCAATTTGACTTTCGCGCCTTCGAGCACGCGCTGATGAAGGGTTCGGCATTGTCCCTGAGCTATCAGGTGGGCAGTCCGACCTTTCTCAGCGACAAGAACATCAACTACTGGAAAACCGGGGTGAGTTACGAAAAAGGCATCATCTTTTTCAAAACCCAAAACTTTCGGTTTCGCTCGGGCGTTTCGGTCAGCGACCGACTGCCGCTCTTTGAAGAACATACGGCTGGCGCCACGAACCTTCGCGGTTTCCTCTACCAACAGTTTCGCGGCGACACCCAGGTCCGAATCGCGCCGGAATACCATGTGCCGCTTTCGCCCTCGAAGTGGGCATTCAGCGTGCGAGGCCTCGTCTTCACGGATATTCAGGCCCTGTGGTACCGCAACCTGCCTTCAGGATACGGCCCGGGTCAGGTTCAGGCCGGCCGTGGAGATGGCGGCCGCTCGTACCTTGGCCCTGAGTACCTCAAGCCGGGCTTTTCGCCCACGCGCGACATCCACGTGGGCGTGGGCGCCGGTCTGCGCTTTTACCTGCGAACCGTCGCCGTACCCCTCGTGGGTTTCGACTATGGCTATGGCGTTCTCGACAACGCCTGGCGCATGGTGCTCGTCGTCGGCCTGTAGCGACTCAGCCGCCCTTGGTTTGACGGGCGAGGTAGTTCTGAAGGCCGATCGTCTCAATGAGAGACTGCTGGGTTTCAATCCAGTCGAGGTGCTCTTCCTCGCTGACCAGGATCTCCTCAAGCAGGGCCCGGGTCGCATTGTCGCCGACCTTGACCGCGAGCTCGACGCCACGGTTCAAGCGGCCAATCGCATCACGCTCAAGCGCGAGGTCGGACGCGAGCTGCTCGGGGACGGTTTCGCCGATGTTGATCTTGCCGAGCCGCTGCACGTTCGGAACACCCTCGAGGAAAAGAATGCGGGTGATGATGCGATCCGCGTGCTTCATCTCGTCGATCGATTCCTTGCGCAGGAACCCCTCAAGCTGCACGAAACCCCAGTTGCCGCACATGCGCGAGTGCAGGAAGTACTGGTTGATGCCGGTGAGTTCAGCGGTGAGAACGTCGTTCAGGACGTCGATGATTTCGGCGTTGCCCTTCATGGTGACGCAGACGCTAGCTCGCCGGGATGTTCTGCACAACCCGTTCCGCACTTGGCGGCACGCGAATCAGCCTTCAGCATCTCACCAATCGTCTCGACGCAGGCGCCGCATCCCGTGCCCGCACCGCAGGATCTTGCGATCGCCTCGGTGGACTCGGCTCCCCGCATGATGGCGAGCCGCACGCTTCGGTCGGAAACTCCGCGACAGAGGCAAAGGATCATGTGTTGAGAATGAATCTCAACTTCTTTTTCGTCAACACAATTATTCTGGACCCTGCGCCTTTGTACTGACGCCGGGCGTCGTTCCCGCCTATTCCTCGTAATTCCGGACCGGCGCGATACGGACCGCACAGGCCTTGTACGAGGGCTGCCGTGAATAGGGGTCAAACGAGGGGAAGGTCAGGCGGTTCATCTCCGAGTAGTGCATCGGCACGAAGACCTGACCGGGTTGCACGGTGTGCGTCACGAATGCCCGGGCTTTTACGGTGGCACGTCGTGAATGGATGTTGACCCACTCGTTGGGCTCGACCTTCAGGTCACGCGCATCGTTGGGGCTGATCTCGACGTAGATGTCGTTCGGGTACAGCTTGCGCAGCACCGCGGACTTGCCGGTTCTCGTTTGCGTGTGCCACTGGCTTGAGCTGCCCCGTCCGGTCAACAGCAGATGCGGGTACTTCGAGTCCGTCGGCTCCGGCATGGGCCTTGAGTCCTCGAAACAGAACTTCGCTTTTCCATCCGCGTGGAAGAATCGACCGTCGGCAAAGAGGCGACGTTGTTGCTCCGGGGGCGCGACCTTTGCCGCCTCGGGGTAGGGCCATTGAACGCCGCCGTGGCGGTCCAGCATCGCGTAGTCTCCCAGGCCGGAGATGTCACACGGTTGGCCTTTGGAGACCTTCTTCAGCAGCTCGAAGACTGCCTCGGGGCTGGTCCAGTCCTTGAACATCTCGCCGCAGCCCCAGGCGTCGGCGATGAGGCGAAAGATCTGAAAATCCGCCAGCGCCTGACCCGGGGCACGTGAGACCTTCTTCAAGACGCCGATGCGCCTTTCCGAGTTGATGAACGTGCCTTCTTTTTCACCCCATCCAGCCGACGGCAACAGCAGGTGCGCGAGGCGTGCGGTTTCCGTGCTGTGGTACATGTCCTGAACCACCAGGAAATCGAGGCGTGAGGCGACATCCTTCAGGAAGTCCTGATTGATCCACGAATGGGCGGGATTGGTTGCGACCACCCACAGCCCGCGGATCTTGCCCTTCAGGATCTTCTCGAGAATTTGATCGTAGGTCGCGCTGCCCTTGTCCGGAATGGCCTGCACGTCAATGCCCAGGGCGCCCGCCACCTTGTCGCGATGCTCTGCATTCGTGAAGTCGTGTCCGCCGAGCAGGTTCGTCGTGTTTGCGAACAGGCGCGAGCCCATCGCGTTGCACTGTCCGGTGATGGAGTTTGCACCGGTTCCCGGCCGGCCGATGTTGCCGGTGATGAGCGCCAGGTTGATGAGCGACTGTGCCGTGCGAACGCCCTCGTGGCTTTGGTTGATGCCCATCGTCCACCAGAACGAAACGCGCTTGCCGCGCGCAATGGTGTCGACCAGGCGATCGATGGCTTCCCCCGACAGGCCGGTTTCGCGTATCACGCGTTCGCGGTCGTACTTCTTGACGTGCGTGCGGTAGTCCTCGAAGTCCTTCGTGTGGTTTTCAATGAAGTTCTTGTCGATCGCTCCGCGCTCGATGAGCAGATTCGCGATGCCATAGAACAGGGTCAGGTCGGATTTCGGCGCAAGCGGGACGTGTTGGGTTGCCGCCATGGCGGTTTCCGTCTTGCGCGGATCGATGACGACGATCTCGGGCTTGTGCGGATTGCGACAGACCCGCTCCCACATGATCGGATGGGCAATACACAGATTGGCGCCAACGAGGATGATCGTGTCTGACTCCTCAAAGTCTTGATAGGAGTAGGGTGGGGCATCGAAGCCGAAGGCCTGTTTGTAGGCCACGACCGCGGTGGCCATGCATTGGCGCGTGTTGCCATCGCCGTCGATGACGCCCATCCCAAATTTCGCAAGCGATCCCAGAAACGCGAGCTCCTCGGAGGGGATCTGTCCCGTTCCCAGAAACGCGATGGCGTCCTTGCCGTGTTTCTCCTGAATACCCTTGAACTTCGAGACGAAGGTCTCGAGGGCAACCGGCCACGTGGTCGGGACGAGTTTGCCCGAAGCGTTGCGCAACATGGGCGTGGTGGCCCGATCCGGCGCGTAGAGCGGGGTCAGCGCTTCCCATCCCTTGGGGCAGGCCATGCCCAGGTTGACCGGATATTCGGTTGTGGGCGACAGGTTAACGGCCGTGCCCTCCTTGAGGTGAATCGAAAGTCCACACCCGGTCGAGCAAAAGCCGCAAACCATGGTGGTGGTTTGATCGGCCTTGATCCTTTCGGGAACCTTGGCGAGACCAAACACGCCGGGAGAAAGCAGAAGCTCCCGCGTGAGCGGACCTGTGCGCTGCATGATTGCCGACGTGCCAAGCTCCTTCAGCTTCTTTGCTGCTGCGGCAAGCCCTTTTGGGGACGGTGTTGGCTTGGTCATCAGTTCAACCCTCCGGGCATGCGAGAGGCCGGTGCGGCCCTGAAAAAGAGGAAGCGTTCGAGAAGCTCTCCGCCGAGCAAGAATGCGAAGCTGGCGATTGCCACGACCTGTACGGTCGCGTTGCTAAGACCGCTGGTTGCGTTCGCGCCGATGCTCAGCCAAAGGAGGCCGGCGAGCACGAGGCCGCCGAGGCCTCCCGCTGCGAAGCGAGAAACGGTTGCGGGGGCGAGATCACGAACCATCAACGTTGCGACCCGCTTTTCGTTGGTGGTGCGCTTGTCGAAGTAGTGGCGCAAACCCAGACCTTCGGCTGCCAGTTTCGCGAATGCGGCGACCATCACCGCCAGCAACAGAAGCTTTTGGATCTTGCTGCCGCCGAAGATGGCCTCGCCTGGCTCTCCTCCAGTCAACACGCTCAGCATGAATGCCGCAGAGGCACCCAGCACAATCGTGGTGATGAAAAATTTGTAGGTCGTGTACGCCACGCTCCAGTGCGGGCGGCGTGTCGCGGCGTAGACCATCACCGAACAGAACACGCCAATGACACCCGTTGCGATGGCGCCGGTGCCGACGACATTTCGCAGCCAGGCGATGCGGTCCACGTCGAGGTATTGTGAAACGATTGGATACTTCAACGCCGCGGTTGCAAGCGGGGACACCAGCAAGGCGTACAACGCCGAGAGCGGTGCGAAGTGTCCGAAGGCGAGGATCTCACGGGAGAGCCATGAGCGCCGCAGTCCCAGAACTGCACGGAAGCCGAGCAGGGGCCGACCAAGGTGCATGGGGCTGACAACCAGTGCCAGTCCGGCGAGCGCCAGCGCGAACAACGCATGTGATAGCGGCGGTGCGTTGCTGGGCCCATCGGGCCGAGGCATGAGGTGGGCGAATCCGAATGCGCCGACTGCGAGCTGCGTGAGGACCAACATGATCACAAGCGGCATGTGCGAGTGCGAGGGACTGATCGAGAAGAAGTCCGCCGGCAAGGTGTTGGCAGGAACCGGACGTTCGGTCTTGTAGACGGTGGTCGGAATCGTGTCTTGTGGACCCGGAGCGCCGGGGAGGAAGCTCCCCGCGTTGCTCGCGGCAAGGGCATCGGCCTTGTCGACGATGCGAATGCGGATGGCCTCGCTAGGGCAGGATTGTACGCAGGCCGGTGCCTCGCCGGCGGAAAGGCGATCACTGCACATGTCGCACTTGCGGACGATGCCGCGGGCCGAGTTGTACTTCGGCGCGTCGTACGGACACATCAGGGTGCAGTACTGACAACCGATGCATTGATCGTCGAGGTGCTTGACGATGCCGGTCACCGGATCTTTTTCGTAGGCGTTGACCGGACAGCCAGTGAGACAGGCCGGCTCAGCACAGTGGTGGCATGAGCTCGTGACGGTTTGTTGAAAGCCCGCGTCGCTCTTGCCGCCGTGAATCATGCCCACGCTTCGGAAGGACTCGTTGTCATCCAGTCCGTTAAGGCTGTGGCAGGCCGCGACGCAGGACTTGCAACCTGTGCACGCATCGAGATCCACCTCGAAGGCATATTGTTGTCCCGGGCCAGGTGCGACGCCAGGGATGAGATCTCGGTAGTAACGCGCCTGAGTGTGTGGCGTTGACGCTTCATGTGACACGAAACGGTCCACGGCGGTCATCGATTGCTGCTCGCGCAACAGCAAGGACAGGAGGTCGGCGGGCGCCTTTTGAGAACCCACCACCTTCAGAGAGGGGCTGCGGACGATGGGGTGAGAGGATGTGTTTGAAGCGCTGTTCATCGGGTAACAACCACCCTCAAGTTGTACCCGGTCAATGTTTCCGATTCGTAAAACACCCGTTAATTCTCGGGGAAAATAACCGAGAAACCCATGAAACCGGGGTGTTTCTGGTCTGGGCCCAGCTTGAAACATCAAGTTAACATTCCCGATGGCGCGCGCGAAACATCCTCTGGAACAAGATGTTTCGTCATGATGAACGAAGAACAGAAGCGAGCCCGTGGTGCCATGCGGGTTCTGTTGTTGTCTACCACCGCCTTCACGCTGCTGTTTGCAGTCTGGTTGATGTTCGGCGTGTTGGCCGTGCCCATCAAGGAAGAGTTCGGCCTGAACGCAATCCAGTTCGCCTGGCTCACCTCCATCGCGATCCTGAGCGGATCGCTTTGGCGCTTGCCGATGGGAATGTGGACCGACCGGGTGGGCGGAAAGGTCGCGATGACGATCATCCTGCTTGCGACCGCCGTACCTTGTTACTTCGTGTCGACGGCCTCTTCGTTTACACAGTTGATCGTATTCGCATTGCTGTTCGGAATCGCCGGTAACTCATTCTCGATCGGCATTGCCTGGAATGCAGCCTGGTCGACGCGTGAACGCCAGGGCTTCGCGCTCGGAACGTTCGGCGCCGGCAACGTGGGCGCCTCGGTTACCAAGTTGATTGGGCCAGCACTGCTCGCCCTGATTCCGGCTGGTGGATTCCTGAACGGACTCGTCCCCGGCGGATGGCGTTTCATCCCCGTGATGTACGCCGTGATGTTGCTGGTGATGGCGGCCTTTGTCTGGTTCGGCTCGCCCGCCAACGATCTCAAGCCCGGCGCTGGCCGTTCGGCGCGCGAAATGTTGAAGCCACTCAGCGAGGTTCGCGTGTGGCGTTTCGGTCTGTACTACATCGTCGTCTTCGGCGCCTACGTTGCGATGTCGCTCTGGCTTCCGAACTACTACAAGAAGGTGTACGGCCTTTCGCTCTCAAGCGCCGCGCTTCTGACCGCGCTCTTCATCTTCCCGGCCAGCTTGTTGCGCCCGGTCGGTGGTTGGTTGTCAGACCGCTTTGGTGCGCGACCCGTGACCTATGTGGTGTTTGTTGCCATGACCCTCGCCTGTCTCCCTCCCGCACTTTCGGGTTTCTCGAATGACGGTCCGATCGGCCTTGGCGGCTTCGTCGCCTGCATCGAGGTGCTCGCCATCGGCATGGGGATCGGCAAGGCCTCCGTATACAAGTACATTCCCGAGTATTTCCCGAAGGATGTCGGCGCCGTGGGCGGCCTGGTTGGCACCATCGGCGCGCTCGGCGGCTTCTTGTTGCCGCTTGGCTTTGGTTACCTCGAGGCCGCCATCGGACGACCCGAGGGCTGCTTCTGGGTCATCGGTGGACTCGTCGCAACCAGCATGGTGTGGCTGCACCTTGTCGTGGTTGGCATCACCCGAAGCCGAGCACGCCAAGGGGCGTTCGCAGAGCCGAGCGCAGTCTAGGTCACCATCGAGAGGAGGTGCGCCACGTAGGTGCGCACCTCTTCGGCTCTCCGGTTTAGCCCTGCCGACACTCGAGACAGAGCACCGTGATGTTGTCGGTGCCACCGTTCTTGTTGGCCTCGGCGATAAGGTTCGTCACGGCGGCTTCAAGGTCACCGGCCTTCCGAACCGTCTCGCCCATCAGGCGATCTTCGACCATGCCGCTCAGGCCGTCGGAGCAGAGCAGAAACGTATCACCGTCCTGAATATCGTGTGCCTTCACGTCGACAAGCACGGTGTCTTTCATCCCGAGCGCGCGCGTGATGACGTTCTTGTGAGGAAAACGCTTTTCCTCGTCGTCGGTCATGTCCGGTCGAGCTTCCTTGTAGTCTTCGAGCAGCGAGTGATCGCGCGTGATTTGCTCGATCTCCTCGCCGCGAATTCGGTAGCACCGGGAATCGCCGACGTGCGCGACATAGAAACGATCACCCGTGATTTGTCCCATCACGACGGTGGTACCCATGCCCTTGAGTTTTAGATCCTTCTGCGCTGACTCGAAGATCCGTTGATTCGCGGACTTGATCGCCACTGCCATTCGGTTCTCAAGGTAGGACAGCTGTTTGTCCATCTTGAAGGGCCAGGTGGCCTCTTCGTCGGCGGTACGTTCGTAGAAATCCCGAATCGAGTCGGCGGCCATCTTTGATGCGACTTCCCCCGACGCATGCCCGCCCATCCCGTCTGCCACCAGAAACAGCTGTTCGTTCTCGATGAGAGTGAAAAAATCCTCGTTGTGCGCGCGCTTAAGACCGGGGTCGGTCTTGGCGGCATAGCGAATGCGCATTTGGAATTTTTACCACGAGACGCAGGCCATTCGGAAATCCGAAACGCCGAATTGAGAAGGAATTCACACGTTTCGACGCCGCGAGGCCGATTCGGGGGGCGGATTTTTTTCAAATCGAGTGAACGCACAGAATTGACAGCCCGTTCGGATCCCGTTAGAGTACTGAACAGATGTCCACTCATCCTGTAGCTTCGTCGCCGGCCGCTTCTGTCACAGCTGCCATCTTGGCGGTCGGCGACGAGGTCCTGCGGGGTGAGGTCACCAACAGCAATGCCGCGTATCTTGGTGACCGTCTATTTTCGCTCGGTTTTGATGTCGTTGCTCACCTGGTCGTTTCGGATCAGCCGGATGAAATCAAGGCTGCCCTGCAGCGCCTGGGACTGCACGTAGATTTGGTGCTCGTGACCGGTGGACTTGGTCCCACCGATGACGACCGAACGGTTGGCGTCGTGTGTGAGCTCCTCGGCGTGAAGGCGGTTCAGCACGAGTCCTCCCTGGTCGCGATGAAGGCGTGGTTCGCGGCCCGCGACTACGCGCTGACGCCCAACAATCTAAAGCAGACCGAAATTCCGGAGGGAAGCGATCCCTTGCCGAATCCAGCGGGGCTTGCACCCGGGTTTGGGGTTCAAATCGGTCGCGCCCGCTGTTTTTTCATGCCCGGCGTTCCCCGCGAGATGCGCCGGATCTTCGAGTCCCACGTCGCCACGCGTGCCGGGGCGCTCATCGCGCAACGTGGAGCCCCGGCCGCGCTGACTCGGACCTTCCACATCTTCGGGATGGGTGAATCCCATATCGATCACCGTCTGCAGGGCATTGAAGACGGCTGTCCCGAGGGCACCGTGGCCGTTCACTATCGGACTGCAAATCCCGAGAATCACGTTCGAATCGTGGTGCGAGACGCCGATCGCAGCCGTGGTCAGGCAACCTTTGATCGCCTTGATGGCTTCATTCATGAACGCCTCGGCTCGGTCATCTACGGCGTCGATGACGACACCTTCATCTCGGCGCTGCGGCGAACGTTTCTGGTTACACAAAAGCGCTTGGCCGTTGCGGAATCCTGCACCGGAGGACTCGCGGGTCAGATGGTCACCCACGAGCCGGGTGCAAGCGGCTTCTTCGCGGGCGGCGTGGTCGCCTACGAGAATGAGGTCAAGGAGCGGGTCCTGGGCGTGGAGGCCGAGGTGCTTCGTATCCACGGGGCGGTCAGCGAGCCCTGTGCCGCGCAAATGGCACTGGGTGTGCGACGTCTTTTAAACGTGGATGTGGCGGTCTCGATCACCGGAATTGCCGGGGATTCCTTGCACGATCTGAGTTATCCACAGGCAGCGGCTCCGGCATCGACTGAAAAGTCTGTCGGTACCGTGTGTTTTGGTGTCGCAGATGGCAACGGCACTCGAACCGAAACGCGACAGTTCTCAGGCGGTCGCGAACGCGTTCGGAATGCCGCGGCCTATCACGCACTTGAGTTGGCCCGCAGGGCAGTACTGCTGCCGATGGAAAATCCATCGTCACAGCAATCACCGGTAGAGCTTTCGAGCAAAAGGAAATAGAACGCCATGACCACCCCAATCGAAATCATTGACGGAACCGCCTCGCGAACCTCGAGCTCGCGGAGTGCCAAGGAGATCGCGATGCCAGGTACCAACAAGGCTGAGCCCAAAGAGGCTGCCAAAGAAACCACTGCCGCCGTGGCTGCTCCGCGGGTCCGCGACGCCAACCGGGACAAGGCGATCGAGCTTGCTGTTTCGACCATCGAGAAGCAGTTCGGCAAGGGCAGCATCATGCGCCTCGGTGAGGACACGGCTGCGCCGGAGGTCAAGGTTGTCCCGACGGGCTCCATCGGACTCGACATCGCCCTCGGAGTGGGTGGTCTGCCGAAGGGCCGCATCGTGGAGGTTTACGGACCAGAGTCTTCAGGCAAGACGACGCTTGCCCTGCACCTCGTGGCCCAGGCGCAGATGACGGGTGGTGTTTGCGCCTTCGTGGACGCAGAACACGCGCTGGATGTCGCCTATGCGCGCAAGCTGGGCGTTCGCACCGATGACCTGCTGGTGTCGCAGCCGGACTTCGGCGAACAGGCGCTCGAGATCACGGACATGTTGGTTCGCTCGAACGCCGTCGACGTGATCGTGGTCGACTCGGTTGCGGCGCTCACGCCAAGGGCTGAAATCGAGGGTGAAATGGGCGATTCGCACGTCGGCCTGCAGGCCCGATTGATGAGCCAGGCGCTGCGTAAGCTGACCGGCACCATCGCCAAGTCGAACACGCTGGTCATCTTCATCAACCAGATCCGTATGAAGATCGGTGTCATGTTCGGAAGCCCCGAGACGACGACCGGCGGCAATGCGCTCAAGTTCTACAGCAGCGTGCGCCTCGACATCCGACGCATCGGCGCCCTCAAGGACGGCGAGGTCGTGGTGGGCAATCGGACCCGCGTTCGCGTCGTGAAGAACAAGATGGCGCCCCCGTTCCGTGAGGTCGAGTTCGACATCCTCTACGGTGAGGGCATCAGCCGGGAAGGCGATCTGGTCGATCTCGGCTCGGAGTGTGGTGCCATCGAGAAGTCGGGCGCCTGGTACTCGTTTGCCGGCGAGCGCATTGGTCAGGGCAGGGACAACGCGAAGAAGTACCTCGCCGACCATCCCGAGATGGCCAATCAGATCGAAGGTCTGATTTTCGACCACCACGCCATCAAGCGTCACCTGGCCCAACCGGCAGCCGTGGCGCTGGCCTCCGATGAGGAAGCCAAGCCCAAGGCAACCCGGGGTAAGTAGCCTCGGCCTTGGTCTGGCGGCAACCACCGGGCGTTGCACCGGTGGTTGACCGACCAGCGGGATCTGTTGCCGGGCGAAATCGAAACATTCGCTCTTGGGCCGATCCCATACTACGATTGTCAGCACATGGCTTCCAAGAAGACCCCTCCCCGCGAAGGTCCCGTTGATGTTCCCGAACAGCTGCCGGTTTTGCCGTTGCGAAACGCGGTGCTCTTCCCCGGGTCGATCATTCCGATCGACGTGGGTCGGAAGAAGTCGGTCAAGCTCGTGGAAGAGGCCATCTCGCGCGAGAAGCCGATCATCGGCATCATTACCCAGCGCGATGCCCGCACCGAGGAGCCCGGCCCCGATGACATGTACACCGTCGGGTGTGCCGCCCGCATCCTGAAGGTCATCAAGCTCGCGAAGGATAACTTCTCGGTCATCCTGCAGGGTGTCTCGCGCATCCGAATGCTGGAGGTTGACTCCGAGGATCCGTTCCTCATCGCCAAGGTGCAATCGGTTCCCGATTCGACCGAGTCCAACGCCGAGCTGGATGCCCTCGTCGCCAATCTGAAAGAGGTCGCCAAGCGCGTCGTCAAGTTGATGCCCGAGCTTCCCAAGGAAGCCGTGGCGCTCGTTGACAGCGTGACCGAGCCCGGACAGCTGGCCGATCTCATCACCTCGAACCTCGATGTCCCCGTCGAGGAGAAACAAGAAGTTCTCGAGATATTCGATCTGAAGGCGCGTCTGCAGCGTGTGTTGCAGTTCCTGTCTCGCCAGCACGAGGTGCTGAAAGTACGCGAGAAGATCAACACGCAGGTTCAAGAGGAGATGGGCCGTAATCAGCGCGAGTACGTGTTACGCCAACAGCTCAAGGCGATCAAGGAAGAGCTCGGCGAGATCGACGACGCCGGCGGCGATCTGGACGATTTCCGCGAAAAGATCATGCAGGCGAAGATGCCGGCCGATGCCGAGAAGGCTGCACTCAAGCAGCTTGAGCGGTTGAAGGTGATGCAGCCTTCGTCGGCCGAGTACACCGTCACTCGAACCTACCTTGAATGGCTGGTGGACATTCCCTGGAATGTCAGCACCGAAGACAAGCTCGACATTCAGGCCGCGCGCGACATCCTCAACTCCGATCACTACGACCTGGAGAAGGTCAAGAAGCGCATCCTCGAGTACCTCGCTGTTCGCAAGCTCAAGTCCGACAAGAAGGGTCCCATCCTTTGCCTCGTCGGCCCTCCCGGCGTGGGCAAGACCTCGCTCGGTCGCTCTGTTGCACGATCGCTCGGTCGCAAGTTCATTCGTATCTCGCTTGGCGGTGTCCGAGACGAGGCGGAAATTCGCGGCCATCGTCGAACCTACGTCGGTTCGTTGCCCGGTCGTATCATTCAGGGCCTCAAGAAGGCGGGCTCCAACAACCCGGTGTTCATGCTGGACGAGCTCGACAAGCTTGGTCACGACTTCCGCGGCGATCCGGCCGCAGCCTTGCTTGAAGTTCTGGATCCCGAGCAGAACCACACCTTCTCGGATCACTACCTTGAGGTCCCGGTGGATCTCTCGAAGGTCATGTTCGTCGCCACGGCAAACATCCTGGATCCCATCCCGGCCGCCTTGCGCGACCGTCTCGAGGTGCTGGAGATCCCGGGCTACACCCGAGACGAGAAGCTCAACATCGCTCGCTCGTTCGTCGTCAAGAAACAGATGGAAGAGCACGGCCTCTCCGAGGAACGCGTGCGTTTCGAGGACGAGGCGATCTCCGAGATCATTGATTCGTACACACGGGAAGCCGGTGTTCGAAATCTGGAGCGCGAAGTCGCCAACGTTGTCCGCGGCATCGCCGTTCTGGTTGCCGAAGACAAGGCCGCCGCGAACGAGGTGGTGACGAAGGCTCGCATTCCCGACTTCCTTGGGCCACAAAAGCATCTGCCCGAGGTTGCAGAGCGGACCGCAGAGTCTGGCGTTGCGACGGGACTCGCCTGGACGCCGGTGGGCGGCGACATCCTCTTCATCGAGGCGACGCGCATGAACGGCAAGGGCAGTTTGGTCCTCACCGGTCAGCTCGGCGACGTGATGAAAGAGTCCGCGCAGGCGGCGCTCTCGTTTATTCGTGCGCACTCGCGCTGGTTGGGCCTTGAGGACAACTTCCTCGACAAGTCCGACATTCACGTGCACATCCCGGCCGGTGCGATTCCGAAAGACGGACCGTCGGCAGGTGTCACGATGTTCGTGGCGATGGCCTCCTTGCTGACCGGCAAGCCCATCCGACCGGACGTTGCGATGACGGGTGAGATCACGCTGCGTGGTCTTGTGCTCCCCGTGGGTGGCATCAAGGAGAAGTTCCTGGCCGCTCACCGCGCGGGCATCAAGCGCGTGCTGATGCCGGAGCGCAATCGCAAGGATGTCATCGACATTCCGGATAACCTGCGCAACGAGATCGAAATCGTCTACGTCAAGCGCATGGACGAGCTCTTGCCGATGGTGCTCACCGAGATGCCGACCCTGGTCGGGGAGATGACGGCTTCGATCACGCCGACCGCCTCGACGCGGGCGCCGGCCTGAGGGGCGCCTTCGCCCCCCAAATGGGCTGCCCTATGCGGGATCGACGGCGTTGGTGGCGGCCGAGAGTCCTGTCTGCGCGGGCGCGGCATCCTTGACCGGTGTCAGCATCAACAGGGCCGGCGTGAAGAAAACGTCGGCGATGAGCGCGACCGCCAGGGTGAAGGCGGTCAGGATTCCGAAGTAAACGTTGGGCATGAAGGTCGCGGTCGCGAAGGCCGCGAACGACGTGATCAAGATGGCGTTGGTGGAGAGCAGGGCGGGGCCTGAGTGCGCCATCACCTCGCGCATCGCCTGATTCGGGGCAACGCCGAGGCGACGCAGGCTCGCGTAGTTTGCGAGCACGTGGCTCGTGTCATCGATCGAGATGCCAAGACAGACGCTGGCGACCAGGACCGTGCCCATGTCGAGCGGCTGGCCGATGAGCCGCAACAACACGCCACCGGCAAAGAGCGGCACGATGTTCGGGATCATCGAGATGAGGCCGAGCTTCCACGAGCGCAGGAAGAAACCCATGATGAGGCCGATCACGATGATCGAGCTCCACAGCGAGTTGAGGAACGAGTCCACGACGTATTCGTTCGTCTGCTGGTAGAGGTAGAACTTGCCGGTGGCCTGCACCGACAGCCCCATCTCCTTGCCCTTGTTCTCCGCACGCCGAACCAGCGCCACCGTGTCGCGCGAGGTCTTGATGTGGTTGAGGAGCGTGAGACGAATGGCGTCGTTGTTGACCGTGATGCGATCGTTTACGTCCATGCCCTGCGGCAGTCCCATCGAATAGAGCAGGAGCTCCTGTGCGATGCCCTCGCGCGTGTCGGCGAGTTGATACGATTCGGGCCGGTCACCATCCAGCGACTTGTGCATCGACTTCAACACATCCACGATCGAGGTCGCGCGGGTCGCGCCCGGCTGCGATTCAACCCACGCTCTGAAGGCATCGACCTTGCGCAAGAACTCGGGGTCCTTGGCCCCCTCGGGGCTCCCCGCGTTCAACACGAACTCGAGCGAACGCGCGCTGCCGACGTTGTCCTCGAGAAATTCGCTGGCCGTGCGGATCTCGGCGCCCTTTTTGAAGTACTGAATCGGGTCCGAGTTGACCTCGACGCCAACGGCGTACCAGAGGCTCGCCGCCGACAGGACAACCGTTGCACCGATGATCGGCCATCGGTTTCGGCCAATCGCATCGACCAGGTTGTGGGCGCGCCGCTCGGTGCGCGCGAAGCGCTCGGGCGGAAACGGCTTTACCTTGATGGGCAAGATGAACAGCAGTCCACCGACGACCAGCTGCACGAAGATCCACGCGAAGAGCGTGCCGGCACCGGACATGACACCGAGGGTCGCGATGGGCTTCAGATCGGCCGTGACGAAGCTGAAAAAGCCCACGGCGGTGGTGATGCAGGTGAGGAAGGTCGCGAGGAAGTTCCGCGTCAGCGCGTGATGGGCAGCCTGTTTTCGCGGTGCGCCCTTGCGCAATGCCGTGACGTAGGAGACGAGGATATGAACGGTATCGGCGATGCCCACCGCGATGAGAATGCTGGGCACCACCGTGCTCATGACGGTCTGGGTGAGTCCCAGGTGCCCGGCCAGGCCGAAGGCGCCGAGGGTCGCGAGGATGACGACGACAAACGGTAGTACGCTTGCGCCGACGCTGCGAAGCAAGGCGACAAGGAATAGCGCTGCAAGTCCCACGACGAGCGGCAGCAGTTTCAAGGTGTCGCTCTGCGAGATCTCCTGGAAGGCGTTGGTCATGGCGGGCCCACCCAGGACATAGAGTTTGTTGTCGCCTCCCTGCACGGATGCGACCGCCTCGCGCGTCGCCTTGATGATTCCGGGGGCGTCGGGGGCGTGATCGATGCCGGGCTTGACCCGCGCAAAGAGCACCGCCGTGTTGCCATCCTTGCTGACGAGGTAGCCAGGCAGGGTTTCGTGGGCAAGCGCGATCTGCCTGCGCTCGGCGAGCAGCTCGGGGGTGAGCGTCTCCGGGAGCAGGGGTTCCACCGCGATGTCGTCGCCCGAGGCGTGGACCCAGTTGAAGTTCGAGAGTGAGTCGACCCGGATGATCTCCGGGACCTGCCACATCTTCGCGGTCAGCTTCTTGAGCAGCGTGGCGGATTCGACATCGAAGATGCCCGACGGGCTGTGCACCGCGATGACCACGGCGTCGTCGTTGCCGAATTTTCGCTCGAAGGCCTCGAAGGTCTTCAGCTTCGGATCGCTGTCCCAGAAGAAGCCGGTGTGTGTGAAGTCCGCCCGAACCTTGCCCATGCCAGCCATGAGGGCGGCAAAGATCAGGAGTCCGATGCCGATGGAAACCCAGGGCCGGGCCGCGATGAACCCCACAAATGCGCGGTTGATGCTTCCTGCGTGGTGTTTGTCTTCCTGGCTCAGGTCCATTTCGCTCATCGGGTCTGCCTTTCTCGGACTTGGCCAATGTAAGTGAGCGCTTACTAGGTGTCAATCGGGCCGTACGCAAATTTTTCCGGAGCCCTGAAAAACGGGTGTCTGCTGCTCGGGTGGTGCCTGCGCAAACCGCGCCTTGACGGCGTCATTTCGGGTGATTACGTAACGGCCATCGCGACGACTTGAGCGCGGTGGTTTTTGAAAGTCAGCTGCGGGCAACAAGCCCGGAAGGATATGAAATCATGGGAAGAATTATCGGAATCGACCTCGGAACGACCAACAGCGTCGTTGCCATCATGGAGGGCAAGGATCCGCAGGTCATCGCCAACGAGGAAGGCAGCCGCCTGACCCCGTCGGTGGTCGCCTGGGATGACAAGGGCGAGATTCTGGTTGGCCAGATCGCGCGTCGTCAGTCGATCACGAACCCCGAGAACACGGTCTACTCGGCCAAGCGTTTCATCGGGCGTCGTTTCGACGAGGTCGGCAGCGAGGCCGCCCGTGTGCCATTCAAGGTCGCCCGTGGCAGCAATGGCGACGCAGCCATCGAGGTGCGCGGCAAGACCATGGCGCCCCCCGAGGTTTCCTCGAAGGTGCTCGCCAAGTTGAAGCGCGCCGCCGAGGACTACCTCGGTGAGCCAGTGACCGAGGCCGTCATCACGGTTCCGGCCTACTTCAACGATTCGCAGCGCCAGGCGACCAAGGACGCTGGCCGCATCGCGGGCCTCGATGTCAAGCGCATCGTCAACGAGCCCACGGCAGCCGCGCTCGCCTACGGTCTCGACAAGAAGAAGGACGAGCTCATCGTCGTCTACGACTTCGGCGGTGGTACGTTTGACGTGTCGATCCTCGAGGTCGGTGAGAACGTCGTCGAGGTCGTGTCGACCAACGGCGATACCCACCTCGGCGGTGACGACGTGGATCAACGGGTCATGGACTGGTTGATGGCCGAGTTCAAGAAGGACCAGGGCCTCGATGTCTCGAAGGACAAGATGGTCATTCAGCGTCTGCGCGAGGCCTCTGAGAAGGCGAAGATCGAGCTGTCCTCGGTCAGCGAGACGGAGATCAACCTCCCGTTCTTGACGGCCGACGCAAGCGGCCCGAAGCACCTTCAGATCAAGCTGTCGCGCGCAAAGCTCGAGTCCCTCATCGAGGATCTCGTCAAGCGCAGCATCGAGCCCTGTCGCAAGGCCCTCGAAGACGCTGGCAAGAAGGCCTCGGACATCAACGAGGTTGTGCTCGTCGGTGGTTCAACCCGCATCCCGATGGTTCAGCGCGCGGTCAAGGAGTTCTTCGGAAAAGAGCCCCACAAGGGCGTGAATCCGGACGAGGTCGTGGCGCTTGGTGCTGCGATTCAGGCAGGCGTGTTGTCGGGCGACGTGAAGGACATGTTGCTGCTCGACGTGACGCCGCTGTCACTCGGCATCGAGACGCTCGGTGGCGTCATGACCCCGCTCATCACCCGTAACACGACGATTCCGACCAAGAAGTCGGAGACGTTCTCGACGGCTGCGGACAACCAGACCTCGGTCGAGGTCAAGGTGTTCCAGGGCGAGCGCCCCATGGCCAACGACAACCGCATGCTCGGCAAGTTCGGTCTTGAGGGTATTCCGGCTGCTCCCCGCGGCGTGCCACAGATCGAGGTCACCTTCGACATCGACGCCAACGGCATCGTCAACGTGTCCGCCAAGGACAAGGCGACGGGCAAGGAACAGAAGATCACCATCACCGCGTCGTCGGGTCTGTCCGACAAGGACATCGAGAAGATGGTCAAGGACGCGAAGGAGCACGAGTCGGAAGACAAGGCTCGTCGCGAGGCCATCGACAAGCGCAATCAGCTTGAGTCGCTGGTGCTCAGCGTCGAGAAGCACCTTGAAGAGAATCGGGACAAGATCCCCGAGGCCGAGCGCAGCAGCCTTGAGTCTGCGCTGAAAGAAGGTCGCGAGACCCTCGATCAGAACAAGGAGCCCAAGGAAGCCGCCGTGTTCACCGCATCCTTCGACAAGCTGCAGGCAGCATCGCACAAGATGGCCGAGGCAATGTACAAGGCCGCTGGTGGTACGGATGGTGCTCAGGCCACGGCCGGTTCGGCTCCCAATGCCGGCGCCGGTGCGGCCAAGAAGCCCGACGACGACGTGATCGACGCCGAGTACACCGAGAACTAGGTGTGACGCGTGTGGGGGGGCAGGCGGATGCACATCGCGTCGCCCGTGCCCCCACAAGGGATGCCTTTTCAGCGAACGATCATTTTCGCTGAAAAGGCATTTCGACGTCCCCGGGTTCGAGTTCCACGCCCTATAATGTGCGCGCGATGAGCTCACCCAAGATCCTGGACGGAAAAGCCCTATCCCTTGCGACCGAGCAATCGATCGCTGCGCGCGTCGAGAAGCTCAAGGCCCGCAACGGTGGGCACACACCGATTCTGGCGACCGTGCTGGTTGGTGACGATCCCGCCTCCGAGACCTATGTGAAGATGAAGGGCAATGCCTGTCGTCGCGTGGGTATGGACTCGCTGAAGCTCGCGCTGCCCACATCGACCACGACGGCCGAGCTCCTGGCCGCGATTGATCAACTCAACGCGAACCCCAATGTGCACGGCATTCTCTTGCAACATCCCGTGCCGCATCAGATCGACGAGCGGGCCTGTTTTGATCGCATCGCCGTGGCGAAGGACGTGGATGGTGTCACGACCGCGGGATTCGGTTTGATGGCGATGGGAGAGCCAGCATTTGGCAGCTGTACCCCGGCCGGCATCATGCGTCTGCTGCAAGCAAACGATATTCCGCTGGAAGGTCGGCATGCGGTGGTCATCGGTCGATCGCCCATCCTTGGAAAACCGATGGCGTTGATGTTGTGCAACGCCAATGCGACGGTGACGATCTGCCATTCGCGCACCAAGAATCTGCCGGAGCTTGTAAGGCAGGCCGACATCGTCGTGGCCGCCGTGGGCAAGCCGCGGTTCGTTAAAGGCGACTGGATCAAGCCGGGCGCAGTGGTCGTGGATGCGGGCTACCATCCCGCCGAGAAATGCGGCGACGTTGATCTGGAGGCCGCAATCCCTTCGGCGAGCGCCTACACCCCGGTTCCCGGTGGGGTTGGACCGATGACCATCAACACCCTCATCCTGCAGACCCTCGAGGCCGCCGAAAAGTAGGCCGACCACCCGGCGCCCGTCACTCGACGGGGGGCGAGCGTTGCTGTAGAAGCTTTCGCCATGCGCCAGATTCTGGTTGAGCTCCCCTCAAAGCTGCTGTTCTTTGTGGCCCTGGCGCTTGCGCTGGGCTCCTTTGTCTGGGGCAGCGTCACCAAGGCCAAACGCGGCAAGGCGAAGGAGACAGAGCAGCCATCCGGTGGCCTCGGTAGTCCCGCGTATTTCTTGCTCGCGGCCTGGATGCTGATGGGTCTGCGCGGTGGCGGCTGGATTCCAAGCGGCGAGGTGTTTTCAAAGCCGTGGCCCTCGGTTCCGATCTTTGCCTACGGCGTGATGCTCGGGCTTTCTCTGGTGGTCGGATGGTTCCTGGCGGTCTCGCTCGCCAAGAAAGACGGCGTCGGCAGCGAGGTCGCGGCGCAGATCTACATGTGGACCGCGGTGTGGGCGATCATCGGCGCACGCATCCTCTACATCATCGCCAACTTCTCGTCGTTTGATCACTGGTACGAGGCGCTGATGTTGCACAAGGGCGGCCTTGTTGCGTACGGCGGCATGATCGGTGGATTCTTCTCGAGCTGGTTCTGTTGTTGGCGCCGGAAGATTCCTCTCCTGAAGTGGGCGGATGTCTCTGCGCCCTCCGTGGTGCTGGGCACCGGAATCACGCGCATCGGATGTTTTCTTTACGGCTGCGACTACGGCCAGCGCACCGACGCAGGGTGGGGTATCTCGTTCCCGCGAGACAGCGCGGCCTGGAAGGACCATCTGTCACACGGTTGGATCACCTCGGATGCGATGTGGTCGCAGCCCGTGCATCCGACGCAGCTCTACGAATCGGCCGTGGGGTTCGCGCTCTTCGGACTTTTGATGTGGATTCGAAAGCATCGGACCTTCTCGGGTCAAACGATGCTGGCCTGGATCACCCTTTACGGCATCTTGCGACCGCTCATCGAGATCCTCCGCGATGACGACCAGCGTGGCAGCGTGGGTCCCCTGTCGACCTCGCAGTTCATCGGCCTCACGTCGTTCGTCCTGGGTCTCGGCCTCGCGATCGTGCTTTTCCGTCGGCATTCTCGCGAGCCGAGTGCGATGCGTTACTGGGAAACGGCCGCGGAGGGCCCTGCCGAGGACCTCAATACGGCTCCGGAGCAGTCCGAAAGCCGGGGCAAGAAGCGACGCAAGCGGAAGTAGCCCACATGCGCCGCTTGCGGTGGTATAAGGTCCGTCCTTTGAAAACCGAACGACAGGGAGACCAATAAGATGAGCATGAAGCGAACCAGCGCAGGCCGCGGCGGTTCCACCCTTGGTGGCGCAGACGTGAGTGGCAAGGTTAACCGCGACTCGCTGTACGCGGATCTCAAGCGCCGCGCGACGGCCGGAGAAGCCTTCAATTCCGTTGACATCGCGCTGTCGCTCGGGGCGAGCGAACCACACGTTGCCAAGACCTTGCTCGGCCTTGCCGCAGACGCCGTACTTCGCAAGACCGACGTGGGTCGCTACACCGCCGAGAGTCTCCTTGAGATGGAGCCGGCCGATTTCACGAAGGCGTTCTCTCGTGCATCGAAGCTGGATGGTCAGCGCATTCGCGACATCCAGGAGATCGAGCGCCTGAAGAAGAACAACGACATCATGCGCGCACGCGTCTTGACCCTGTCGGCCGAGCGCGATCATTTCAAGGCAGCGCTCGATGCGCGCGGAATCAACCCGGGCCCCGTGCCCGTCAGCGATTCGGCTGCAAAGGCGGATGCGCGCGTGGCGGCTCATGCGGATGCCGATGCGCAGCTTGAGAAGTCTCGCACAGCACTGGCTGCTGCTCAGGCGGCGGCCAAAGAAGCCGAAGCAGCAGCTGCGGCAGCAGCAGCAGCTGGCGCAGAAGCGGCTCAGTAGAGGCAGAGCGGTCGCGAATGTTCGTCACGCTGATTCGCCACGGTACGGCCGGTCCTGCCGCGGCGGATCACCTCCGCACATTGACCGAGTTCGGAAAGTCCGAGGCGGATGCGCTGGGTCGCAGCCTTCGGGCTCGAAACATCGCATTCGATCGCGTTGTCACGAGTCCACTTGTGAGAGCGCAACAGACCGCCGAGATCGTCGCCCGTCACGTGGCCCCGGGCATCCCGTTCGACGAGGATGAGGGCCTCATCCCGGAAGGGTACGCGGACGACGTGCTGGCGTTGCTGCGAAGACTGGAGGCGGAGTCCGCGCACGAT
>Ga0169931_10003875_pt1 | contig 23515 bp, 26 predicted proteins | sample Kivu_15m_20L_FD_129675 | JGI IMG/M metagenome (GOLD analysis project Ga0169931, IMG submission 129675) | Freshwater microbial communities from Lake Kivu, Western Province, Rwanda to study Microbial Dark Matter (Phase II) - Kivu_15m_20L... | ecosystem: Environmental > Aquatic > Freshwater > Lake...
AGTACTGCCCCCCTAGCTCAGTAGGTAGAGCGTTTCCATGGTAAGGAAAAGGTCAACGGTTCGATTCCGTTGGGGGGCTCGGCGGGGTAGCTCAGCTTGGTAGAGCAAGCGGCTCATAATCGCTGTGTCGCCGGTTCAAATCCGGCCTCCGCTACCAGATTTCCGAAAGAGGCGGGCTAGCAGGTAGCCTTCCTCCCGCACATTACTTATATAAGGAGTACGACGATGGCCAGCAAGAGCGCGGATATCCGCCCAAAGATCACTATGGCCTGCGTGGAGTGCAAAGAGCGCAACTACATAACCAAGAAGAATCGTCGCAACGATCCGGACCGGCTCGAGATGAAGAAATTCTGCCCACGGTGCAAGGCGAGCACGCTCCATCGGGAGAGCCGTTAATCCATGGCAGTACACGGCCCCGAATTAATCGGGCGCCGATTTTCATCTTCGCTTCGAAATAAAATCACCGCTGATTCGCTCGATGTATTTGCTAGAGCCATTGGCGCCGAACCTGGAAGCGCTCCACCCACCTACCTGATCGTGTTCTCAGTTAAGGCCGCCGAAGAATTCCTCCCAACCTTGGGATTTGATTGGTCGCGAGTGGTTCATGGTGATCAGAGGTTCCTGCACCATCGTTCATTTGCCGCAGGAGATGAATTGCTTTCAGTAAGCGAGATTGAAAGTTATAAGAGCCTTGCTGGAAATGAGTTTATCTCCATCAGGACAGATTTCTCTGATGCTGTGACGGGAGTACTACTCTCATCAACTTGGTCCACTCTTGTTTTTCGGGGTGAACAATCATGATTATTACCAGTTTCCAATCGGGACAGGAACTTCCCGAACAAACTATGACGGTGAACAGAGAAAAATTACGCGCATATGCGATGGCAAGTGGAGACCACAATCCAATTCATTTAGATGAAGAATTTGCTAAATCTGTTGGGCTACCAAATGTCATTGCACATGGGATGTACACAATGGCGCTCGCCGGAGAGGCCATCCGTCTTTGGGTCCGTCTTTGGGTTGGTTCAGATAAAGATGTAGTGGAATTTTCTACGAGGTTCACTAAGCCTGTCGTGGTTACTTCTGACCGTGACACCACGATTACTTTCTCCGGACGGGTGGGAGAGGTAAGTGAGTCTGAAGTTACCGTAGAAGTTACGGCGCTATGCGAAGGCGTGAAAGTACTTGGTCAGACGAAAGCTCGAATTCGATTGTGATAAGCGAGCGCGATATCACAGTTACCCTGATTCTAGATGGTTATCTCGAGGACTTTCTCGATTCAGTTAGAGCTGTAATCGAAAATTCACAAGCCCCAATCTATATCGTGGTCAATGGCAAACAAGATTTCGAACCTCTCGAAGCATTCAAGCCACGAGTAAGCATTAACTATCAGAAACAACGGCTGGGTTGGTCGAACGTGGTAAATCTTCTGCTCGAAGAGGTGAGCAGCGACTACATAACACTCATGGATCCTTCAACTCGTTTTTTAGCCAATCCCTTTCCAGATGTGATTTCTACATTCTCTGATGGAGTTGTGGGGGTTGGTTGGCGCGGTGGATTAATAAATCTTGACGATGAATGGCGATCAGTAGATGACAAAGGCCCAGGAGAAGTAGATGTGCTTTTTGGTTACTTTATGGTCCTCAATCGGAAATTTGCAAAGGCTGTTGGTGCAAATCCGAGCGCTAAGTATTACCGAAATGCAGATCTAGAGTTTTCACTTGCCCTCCGGGAAGCAGGTGGCAAATTGGTACAAGTTGAATTGCCACTGGCTCAAGAGCGCCATCACGGATACTACGATGTCGATAGCGCTTATCGAGAGAAGCATTCCAAGGAGAATTACCAACGTTTACTCAAGCGTTTCCGCGGGAATCTAGGGATTCTTGCATCGCGCCGGTAATCTTTTCGCATGAGATTCTCCGACCTGACAACTTTTCGTGTAGGCGGATTGATATCAGAGTTTGTCGAAGGAACCTCAGAAGAGATAATTCTTAAAACCGTTAACAAATCTGAACCCGTGCAAGTTATTGGTGGGGGCTCAAACATTCTTGCTGGCGACTCTGATTTTGATGGAACAGTGTTGCGGATCAGTAACCAGGGAAGTGAATTGGATTATGACGCTTGCTCCGGCGGAATGATCACAGTTGCTGCTGGTGTGGAATGGGATGCTTTCGTGGGACAGACCGTCGCAGCGGGGTTCTCTGGTCTTGAAACGCTGAGCGGCATTCCTGGTCGAGTAGGTGCGGCGCCTATTCAGAATATTGGCGCGTATGGCCAAGAGCTCAAAGAGGTTGTGGCACGCGTACGCACTTGGGATCGAGTCGCAAAGGAGCAGAGTACCTTTACTCCAAATCAATGTGGGTTCGGTTACCGCAGCTCGCTATTCAAAGAAGAGCCAAACCGTTTTGTGATACTAGATGTAACAGTCCAATTAAAGAGAGGCGAGTTATCTATTCCCATAACATATTCTGAGCTTGCAAATGAATTAGAAATCAAAGTGGGAGAGCGCGCATCAGTAAGTGCAGTCCGCGAGCGAGTCTTAAAGATAAGAGAGCGCAAGGGCATGCTCCTTTCAGAACATGATCGAGATACCTGGTCAGCTGGTTCTTTCTTTGTTAACCCTTCAGTGACTTCAGAATTTGCAACTGGCTTACCTCAAGCAGCACCGCAATGGCCAAACCCTGATGGCACAGTGAAACTTTCCGCTGCATGGTTACTCGAACAATCGGGGATAAAGAAAGGCCAAAGACATGCAGGCGCTGGAATATCCACTAAGCATGTTCTCGCGCTGGCAAATCTTAGTCAGGCGCGTAGCGACGATTTGATTGAACTAGCAAAAGCCTGTCAGGAGGCTGTAAGGACGAAGTTTGGAATTGCACTTGAGCCCGAAGTCCGACTTGTGAATTGCGACCTAACTAGCCATTAATGAGTTTTTTGATACGTGAAATTCCCTCGACGATATCTTCATCGCTTAACGCATAAGAGAAGCGAAGATATCCAGATGGCCCAAATGCTTCACCAGGAACGGCTGCAACTTCGACCTCATCAAGAATCAACGTTGCCAGTTCAGAGCTAGACGTGGGTTTCTTTCCGCGAATTTCGCGACCTAGCACCTTATGGACTGCTGGATAAACATAAAATGCACCTTGAGGCATTGGACATTCAAACCCATCAATTTCATTAAGCATTTTGACGATCAATTTACGTCGACGATCGAAGGCAACTTTCATCTCTTCAACAGCACTGAGATCACCAGTGAGCGCAGCAATTGCTGCCCGTTGAGCCACATTCGATACGTTGCTTGTCAGATGAGATTGTAAGTTTGTTGCTGCTTTAATTACATCTTTAGGGCCAATCATCCAACCCACTCGCCAGCCCGTCATCGCATAAGTCTTCGCGACCCCATTAAGGATGATTGTTTGATCGGCCAACTCGGGAATTAAAACAGGTAAGGATGGAGCTTGCACGCCGTCATAACGCAAATGTTCGTAAATCTCATCGGTGATAATCCAAATTCCATGTTTGAGTGCCCACTCACCGATTGCCCGCACTTGTTCTGGGGTGTACACCGAACCAGTTGGATTACTTGGCGAACAGAAAATCAGTGCCTTTGTCTTCGGTGTCCGGGCTGCTTCAAGTTGTTCCACGCTCACGCAATAATTGCTCGTCTCATCTGCAAAGACTTCAATCGGAATACCACCTGCTAAACGAATGCATTCCGGGTAGGTGGTCCAATAAGGAGCGGGAAGAATAACCTCATCTCCTTGATCAACGATTGTTGCGATGGATTGATATACAGCCTGCTTGCCACCATTTGTTACGAGTACGTTGTCGACAGTTATCTCGAATTGAGAGTCACGTAAGGTTTTCGCGACAATCGCTTGGCGGAGTTCAGGCAATCCTGGCGTGGGTGTATATCGATGATTTGCTACAACTCGGACCGCCTTTTCAGCAGCATCGACGATATATCCGGGGGTAGGAAAATCTGGCTCACCAGCGCCAAAGCCAATGACGGGGCGACCGGCTGCTTTGAGGGCTTTAGCTTTTCCATCGACTGCAAGGGTGGCTGATTCGGCGATCGCTGCGATGCGCTTAGAAATCCGGGGTTTGGCGGGTTGGGACACGGCGGTAATCCTGCCAGACCAAGGGGAGATCGCCGCCCCAATTAGACCCCGCGCCACCTTGACCCGTAAACTCGCTCCCCTAGCTCCTTCCGTGGCCAGCCCTTCTTCATCAAGAAGCGAGGGTCGCGAAGCGCTGGAGGGCAGTAGTTCAACTGGTAGAGCACCGGTCTCCAAAACCGGGGGTTGGGGGTTCAAATCCCTTCTGCCCTGCTAGTAGTTCACATCTATATAGAGAGGAGAGGAGAGTGAGTAAGGCACGATGAGCGAGTTACATCAGAGCGAGCGTGAGAACGAAGATGCTCGCGAGCAGAATCGCGGCAATATCTTTGAACGCGCCGGACGCTTGTATCGCCAAGTTGTTGCTGAACTTCGCAAGGTCGTATGGCCTTCGCGCAAACAACTCACTACCTACACCGCAGTCGTACTTGTCTTCGTGACTTTTATCATCGCATTGGTCTCGCTCTTTGATCTCGTACTTACCAAAATCACATTCTGGGTTTTTGGTTAAGGCGTCGACAGGTAAATTGGGTAAACAGGGTAAATGATGAGCGACAACACATTTGAGGCAGCGCTAGAAGCGGCTGCTCAAGAGGTACCTGCAGAAGTTATCGAAGCACCTGCGGAAGTCTCAGTAGAGGTAGAGGTAGAGGAAGAGAATGATCCTCAGGCTGAATTCCGTCGCGCCCTTCGCACCGCACCTGGTGATTGGTATGTCATCCATTCATATGCGGGGTACGAGAATCGTGTCAAAGGAAATCTCGAGAACCGTATTCATACTTTGCACATGGAGGATTACATCTTCCAGATTGAAGTTCCTCAAGAAGAAATTACAGAGATTAAAAATGGACAGCGTAAGCAGGTTAAGCGAAATGTCTTCCCTGGATATGTTCTCGTCCGTATGGATTTAACTGATGAATCATGGTCAGTAGTACGTAATACCCCAGGGGTTACCGGTTTTGTTGGACATAGCCACAATCCAAGTCCACTCTCACTCGATGAAGTCGAGGGAATTCTCGCGCCACGTCCATCAAAGAAGGGCGAGAAGCCAGAGATCAAGATGGTCGATTTCGAAGTTGGCGAATCTGTCACCGTTATGGATGGACCCTTTGCCACCCTTCCAGCATCAATTAGCGAAATCATGCCTGAGCAAGCAAAGCTCAAAGTATTGGTCTCGATCTTTGGTCGCGAGACCCCTGTGGAATTGTCATATGCTCAGGTGCAGAAGCTTTAAGAAGATTTGAAAGAGAGAGGATAGAAATATGGCACCGAAGAAGAAGATTGAGGCGCTGATAAAGCTCCAGATTCAAGCTGGCGCAGCTACACCAGCGCCACCTGTTGGTCCTGCACTTGGTCAACATAGTGTCAACATCATGGACTTCGTCAAGGCATATAACGCTGCGACTGAAACTCAAAAGGGTCAGATCATCCCGGTTGAGATCACTGTCTATGAGGATCGCTCATTCACTTTCATCACGAAGACGCCACCAGCCTCCCGTCTGATCTTGAAGGCAGCAAAGCTCGAAAAGGGCTCGGCTATTCCACATAAGAACAAGGTCGGAAATATCACGATGGCGCAATGTCGCGAGATTGCCACTGTAAAGATGGCAGACCTCAACGCAAACGACCTCGATGCTGCAAGTTTGATCATTGCCGGTACTGCTCGTTCAATGGGCATCACTGTCAACGGTTAATAACTAAATAAACCTGTGGGAGAGTCGCGCTGACTCGTTGACCACAACCAACTACCTAACTCACCCGAGTTAGCTAAGCAGAAAGCTGGATGAAATGAAGCGCAGTAAGAAATACCGTGCCGCTACTGAGAAGTACGATGTTACAAATATCTATGCTCCAGTTGAGGCGATGAAGATCGTTCGTGAAACATCTGTAACGAAATATGACTCCACAGTAGAGGTGTCCCTCGCTCTTGGCGTCGATCCACGTAAGGCTGATCAAGCAATCCGCGGCACTGTCAACCTTCCACACGGAACTGGCAAAACTGCACGCGTTCTTGTGTTCGCAGGTGGAGAGCGCGCTGAAGAAGCGCGCACAGCAGGTGCGGACATCGTCGGCGCCGACGAACTGATTGACGAGGTCGCAAAGGGTCGTCTCGATTATGACGCGGTTGTATCGACACCTGATCTCATGGGAAAGGTCGGTCGCCTCGGCAAGGTTCTCGGACCTCGCGGTTTGATGCCTAATCCCAAGACTGGAACTGTTACCAACGATGTCACGAAGGCAGTGAATGACATTAAGGGTGGAAAGATCGAGTTCCGAGTCGATAAGAATTCCAACCTTCACTTCATTATTGGTAAAGCATCCTTTAGCGCTGATGCTCTTCTCGATAACTATGTGGCAGCGATGGAAGAGGTACTTCGCGCAAAACCATCCTCTTCAAAGGGTCGCTACATCAAGAAGGCAACTGTCTCCACCACGATGGGGCCTGGCGTTCAGGTAGATCCAAACCTCCTACGCGAAGGCGCTAATTAAGCCATTTTGACGGGTAGGCGTGCGAGCGCCTACCCTTTGCAGTATCCGAAGACCGCAGGTCGGCTGTTGATAGCAAGAACTTTCGAGTGATTGCAATGAACAGAGTTAAAGAGTGAGAACTCACCAGCGCAGGAGCATTACGAGTCAGTTCATCTTTCCTCGTAGCGCTTTCGCGCTTCGAGGATTTCTCTTTTTATCAACCTGTTTTCTCTCGGGCTCAAAGAAATTTGGGTGGAAAGGCGAGAAGAGAAAGGGAGAAACATGGCAAAGACCGATAAGTCGGCAGTTATTGCAGAGCTCACGGAAGATTTTCGTGGCGCTGGTGCAACGATTGTTACCGAATATCGCGGACTCTCCGTCACTTCCATGAAGGCACTTCGTCGTTCGCTAGGCGGAAGTACTAAGTACTCCGTCGCAAAGAACACATTGATGCGTATCGCTGCTAAGAATGCTGGCGTAGAAATCTCTGATGATTTACTCAAGGGACCATCTGCAGTCGCATTCATCAACGGTGATCCAATCGATGCAGCAAAGAGCCTTCGCGACTTCGCCATAGAGAATCCATCACTTGCAATCAAGGGTGGAATCTATGAGGGCAAGTTGGTAACTACTGAAGAAATCATGAAGCTTGCAAACCTAGAGTCCCGCGAGGTGCTCTTGGCAAAGCTTGCTGGTGCAATGAAGGGTTCACTTGCAAAGGCTGCGCGAGTATTCGACGCGCTCCGAATCAAGTTAGAAGCCGGCGCCCCAGTAGCTGCACAAGCGCCCGAAGCGCCTGCTGCAGTAGTTGAAGAGTCTTCAGAAGAAGAAGCCGGAGATGCAGAAGCTCCAGCATCAGAGCCAGAAGTGGCAGCAGCTGAGGAATCAGCTGAATCAGGAACACAGGAATAAGAGAGATCTAGGAAGAATCAAGGAGAAATATCATGGCAAAACTTTCAACCGAAGATTTATTGTCACAATTCAAGGAGATGAGCCTTGTTGAGCTCAGCGACTTCGTTAAGGCTTTCGAGACTGAATTCGATGTCACTGCTGCTGCACCCGTTGCAGTTGCGGCTGCTGGCGGCGGCGCTGGTGCTCCTGCTGCTGCAGAAGCTCAAGATGAGTTCGCGCTCGTACTCGAAGATGCTGGCGCTCAGAAGATCGCCGTCATCAAAGAGGTTCGTACCTTCACCGGTCTTGGTCTCAAAGAGGCTAAGGATCTCGTAGATGGTGCTCCATCTACCGTCTTGGAGAAGGCCAATAAGGAGACCACCGACAAGGCGAAGGCAGCATTTGAGGCCGCCGGCGCAAAGGTCACAGTGAAGTAGTCAAGGCTCTGGCCATATTTGGCCGTGCAGGGGAGCGGGTTCGGCTGAGGGAAACCTCAATTGGACACGCTCCCTTTATTCATCGTAAAATCCACGTAATCCCAATTTTCGAGGTCTTCGCATATGGCGGTGGCGACCTTCTCTTTTCGCTGGGTTTGTAAGTTAACTCATCTGCGAGTACGGAAGGATCGTCGTTGAAAAACAAATCCCAATCCCCGCATGCCCCACACCGTCTCTCTTTTGCCAAGATTCGTGAACCGCTAGAGGTTCCGAATCTTCTTGCGTTGCAGCTAGAGAGTATGGACTGGCTACTTGGCAACGATGCATGGCGCGTTCGAATCGCAAATAGCGCTTCGACCAACACCACTCGTGGTGAATTGCCTAATCAATCTGGTCTCGAGGAGATCTTCGAGGAGATCTCACCAATTGAAGACTTCCAAGGATCGATGAGTCTCTCCTTCCGCGACCATCGCTTCGAACCTCCAAAGTATTCAATCGAAGAGTGTAAAGAGCGTGACATCACCTACAGCGCTCCACTATTCGTAACAGCAGAGTTCATGAACAACGTGACTGGAGAAATCAAGAGCCAAACCGTCTTCATGGGTGAGTTCCCACTAATGACTACACGAGGAACTTTCATCATCAACGGTACTGAGCGCGTTGTCGTATCTCAGATTGTCCGTTCGCCTGGAGTCTATTTTGAGAAGGCAGATCCTGAGAAGAATGCCGACAAGGACACTCTCGTAGGAAAGATCATTCCTAGCCGCGGTGCTTGGTTGGAATTTGAAATCGACAAGAAGGATATGGTCGGTGTTCGCATCGATCGTAAACGTAAGATTCCAGTAACAGTCTTTCTTAAGGCTCTTGGGTGGGATGAAGCTCAGATTCGCGAACACTTCGGCGAATACGAATCTATGGTTGCGACTCTCGAGAAAGATCACACCGTTACACAAGATGATGCGCTACTTGATATCTATCGCAAGCTTCGCCCTGGTGAGCCACCAACACGTGAAGCAGCACAGACGCTCATTGAGAATCTTTACTTCAATCCGAAGCGATATGACCTAGCAAAGGTTGGTCGATTTAAGATCAATAAGAAGTTAGGTACTGACCTTGATTTACGTAGGGGTCTATTGACGATCGAAGATATCGTCTGGGCGATTAAGTACTTAGTGAAAATGCATGCTGGTGAATTGGTTATGGATTCAGTCCGTGGCCAAGTTCGTATCGAGACTGACGATATCGATCACTTTGGTAACCGTCGTCTGCGCACCGTCGGTGAACTTATCCAAAATCAGGTTCGCACCGGACTTTCTCGTATGGAGCGCGTGGTTCGCGAGCGAATGACCACTCAAGATGTCGAAGCAATCACGCCACAGACACTTATTAATATTCGTCCGATTACAGCGAGCATCAAGGAGTTCTTTGGAACATCCCAGCTCTCGCAGTTCATGGATCAGACAAATCCACTCTCAGGCCTTACCCATAAGCGTCGTCTCTCCGCGCTTGGACCTGGTGGTCTCTCACGAGAGCGCGCTGGATTCGAAGTTCGTGACGTGCACCCTTCGCACTACGGTCGTATGTGTCCAATCGAAACTCCTGAAGGACCAAACATCGGTCTGATTGGTTCGTTGGCAACCTTCGGACGTATCACGCCATTTGGATTTATCGAGACGCCATATCGCAAAGTCGTCAAAGGCAAAGTAACCGATCACATCGATTACCTAACCGCTGACGAAGAGGATGAGCACATCATCGCTCAGGCGAATGCTCCGCTTACCGATACCAATCACTTCGCAGAGCCACGCGTACTCGTACGTCGTAAGGGTGGGGAAGTGGAATACATTCCTGCTGAAGATGTCGACTACATGGATGTCTCTCCACGACAGATGGTCTCTGCTGCAACTGCGATGATTCCGTTCCTTGAGCACGATGATGCAAACCGTGCGCTCATGGGTTCGAACATGATGCGTCAAGCAGTTCCACTCCTACGCGCTGAAGCGCCATTGGTTGGAACGGGCATGGAGTTCCGCGCTGCTGTTGATGCTGGCGATGTCATTGTGAGCGAAAAGGCTGGTGCCGTTACCGAAGTCAGCGCTGATGAAATCAAGGTTAGCCACGATGATGGAACGTCAAAGACCTATTACCTTTCAAAATTCCGTCGCTCAAATCAAGGCACCTGCTACAACCACAAGCCGGTTGTCGCTCAAGGCGCACGCGTTGAAGCAGGCGATGTACTTGCTGATGGACCAAGCACCGATCTTGGTGAATTAGCGCTCGGAAAAAATCTTCTTGTGGCCTTCATGCCATGGGAAGGTCATAACTATGAAGATGCAATTATCTTGAGCCAACGCTTGGTACAAGATGACGTGCTCTCATCCATTCACATCGAGGAGTATGAAGTTGATGCTCGCGACACCAAACTTGGTGCTGAAGAGATCACTCGCGACATTCCAAATGTGAGCGAAGAAGTCCTAGCTGATCTTGATGAGATGGGAATCATCCGCGTTGGTGCAGATGTTGTACCTGGCGATATTCTCGTCGGAAAAGTAACGCCAAAGGGCGAGACTGAGCTAACTCCTGAAGAGCGCCTACTTCGCGCAATCTTTGGTGAGAAGGCTCGTGAAGTTCGCGATACCTCGCTAAAAGTTCCGCACGGTGAAGGTGGAAAGGTCATTGGCGTCAAAGTCTTCGAAAGCGAAGAGGGATATGAACTGCCATCTGGTGTAAACCAATTGGTTCGTGTCTATGTCGCACAGAAGCGAAAGATTCAAGATGGCGACAAACTTGCAGGACGCCACGGTAACAAGGGCGTTATTGCAAAGATTCTTCCTGTTGAAGATATGCCGTTCCTTGAAGATGGCACAGCTGTTGATGTTGTGCTCAACCCACTCGGCGTTCCTGGACGTATGAATGTTGGTCAAGTACTTGAGACTCACCTTGGCTGGGTCTCCAAGCAAGGGTGGCAAGTCGAAGGTGACGATGCCTCATGGAAGAAGAACTTAAAGTCCATCGGAGCACAGACCGGAAAGCCGGGAACTCGTGTTGCTACTCCAGTCTTTGATGGAGCGCGCGAAGATGAGATCACCGGACTTCTCGGTTCCACCATGCCAAACCGCGATGGAAATCGAATGGTTGGCGAGAGCGGCAAAGCTCGACTCTTTGATGGTCGAAGTGGTGAGCCTTATCGCGATCCAATCTCCGTTGGTTACATGTACATCTTGAAGTTGCTCCACTTGGTCGACGACAAGATCCATGCACGTTCCACTGGCCCGTACTCGATGATTACTCAGCAACCACTTGGTGGAAAGGCGCAATTCGGTGGACAGCGATTTGGTGAGATGGAGGTATGGGCGCTTGAGGCATATGGCGCTGCATATACTCTTCAAGAGCTTCTCACGATCAAGTCTGACGATGTCCTTGGTCGCGTCAAGGTTTATGAAGCAATCGTGAAGGGTGAGAACATCCCTGAACCAGGCATCCCAGAATCATTCAAGGTGCTTATCAAAGAGATGCAGTCACTCTGTCTCAATGTTGAAGTTCTCTCATCTGATGGCGCCGCTATCGAGATGAAAGATACTGATGAAGAAGTGTTCCGTACCGCAGAAGAGCTCGGAATCAACCTTTCCCGGGTTGAGCCAAGCAGCGTCGAAGAGTTCTAGGAGAGGCGATACCTATGTTAGATGTCAACTTTTTTGATGAGTTGAAGATTGGTCTTGCTTCTGCCGATGACATTCGTACCTGGTCACATGGCGAAGTAAAGAAGCCCGAAACAATTAATTACCGGACGCTCAAGCCCGAGAAGGATGGTCTTTTCGATGAAAAGATCTTCGGTCCAACTCGTGATTGGGAGTGCTATTGCGGCAAGTACAAGCGTGTTCGCTTTAAAGGCATCGTCTGCGAACGTTGCGGTGTTGAAGTTACTCGAGCCAAAGTTCGACGTGAACGTATGGGTCATATCGAGCTTGCTGCTCCAGTAACCCACATCTGGTACTTCAAGGGAGTGCCAAGTCGCCTTGGTTATCTTCTTGATCTTGCGCCAAAGGATCTCGAGAAGGTCATCTACTTTGCTGCTTACATGATTACCGAAGTTGATGGCGAGGCTCGTCATGAGGATTTCGAGCAAAATCAGAAGAAGATCGCATCTGACAAGAAGAAAATCGAAACCAAGCGCGATCTTGATATCGATGCTCGCCAAAAGAAACTCGAAGCAGATCTTGCCTCTCTAGAAGATGAAGGTGCAAAGTCTGATATTCGTCGTAAGGTGCGCGAGCAAGCTGAGCGTGAAATCAAGCAGCTCCGCGATCGTTCACAACGTGAGATCGATCGTCTAGAAGAGGTCTGGGAGCGTTTCAAGAACCTCAAAGTTCAAGATCTCGAAGGTGATGAGCAGCTCTATCGTGAGATGCGCGATCGCTTCGGTATGTACTTCAAGGGTTCGATGGGCGCAGCAGCTATTAAGCGTCGCCTCGAGACATTTGATCTCAAAGAAGAGGCAGCAAACCTCCGCCAAATCATCGCGACCGGTAAGGGACAGAAGAAGACTCGTGCGCTCAAGCGACTACGGGTGGTCTCCTCATTCCTCAATACCTCAAATTCCCCATCATCGATGGTCCTAGATGCGGTTCCGGTTATCCCACCAGACCTCCGTCCGATGGTCCAACTCGATGGCGGTCGCTTTGCTACCTCAGATCTCAACGATCTCTATCGCCGCGTCATTAATCGAAATAATCGCTTGAAGCGTCTTGCTGATCTTGGCGCTCCTGAGATCATTGTGAACAACGAAAAGCGTATGTTGCAAGAGGCGGTCGATGCGCTATTTGATAATGGTCGCCGTGGACGTCCTGTTACAGGTCCAGGAAATCGTGCGCTCAAGTCACTCTCTGACATGCTCAAGGGCAAGCAGGGTCGCTTCCGTCAGAACCTTCTCGGTAAGCGTGTTGATTACTCGGGTCGTTCGGTAATCGTCGTCGGTCCCCAACTCAAGCTCCATCAGTGTGGTCTACCAAAACAGATGGCCTTGGAGCTCTTCAAGCCATTTGTGATGAAGCGCCTTGTTGATCTCAACCACGCACAGAACATCAAATCTGCAAAGCGTATGGTTGAGCGTGCTCGTTCAGTGGTTTGGGATGTTCTTGAAGAAGTTATTGCTGAGCATCCTGTTCTACTCAACCGTGCACCAACGCTCCACCGACTTGGTATCCAAGCATTCGAACCACAACTAATCGAAGGTAAGGCAATCCAGATTCACCCACTCGTATGTACTGCATTTAACGCAGACTTCGACGGTGATCAGATGGCTGTTCACCTGCCACTATCAGCCGAAGCTCAGGCTGAAGCGCGAATCTTGATGCTTTCCAGCAACAACATTCTCTCTCCGGCCAATGGTCGACCAATCACCTCACCGACACAGGACATGGTTTTGGGTCTTTACTTCCTTACTCAACTCCGCGAAGGCGAGAAGGGTGAGGGTCGTGCATTCTCATCGACCGCTGAGGCGATCATGGCCTTTGATCAAGGAGCACTCTCACTTCAGTCGAAGATCAAGATTCGCATCGAAGGAGAGATTCGGGAGACCACTCTAGGTCGAGCGCTCTTTAACGAAGCCCTTCCTGCTGATTTCCCTTACGAAGAGCAAGATGTCACCAAGAAGCAGTTGGGAGCAATCGTTAATACGCTTGCTGAGCGTTATCCAAAAGTTGATGTGGCAACGACTCTCGATGGCCTCAAAGCTCTTGGCTTCCACTGGGCAACCCGCGCGGGCGTAACGATCGGCATTGAGGATGTCGTGACTCCGCCTAATAAGCAGAGGATTCTCGATGGTTATGAGTCTGATGCTGAGCGAGTACAAAAGCAGTATGAGCAAGGTTTGATTACTGATGATGAGCGCCGCCAGGAGCTCATTGAGATCTGGACCAAGGCAACTAATGAGGTTGCGGCTGAAATGGAGAAGAACTTCCCGCGCCGCAATCCGGTCTGGATGATGGTCTTCTCGGGCGCCCGCGGAAACATGATGCAGGTCCGTCAGATCGCAGGTATGCGAGGACTTGTAGCTAATCCAAAGGGTGAAATCATTCCGCGTCCGATCAAATCGAACTTCCGTGAGGGACTATCGGTACTTGAGTACTTCATTTCCACACACGGTGCTCGAAAAGGTCTTGCCGATACTGCGCTACGTACCGCCGACTCAGGTTATCTCACTCGTCGTCTCTGCGATGTTGCACAAGATGTCATCATTCGTGAAGAAGATTGTGGAACTGATCGTGGTCTTAATCTCGAGATTGCTCGAAAAAATGAGGCTGGCGAACTTATTCGATTAAAGAATGTCGAATACTCGGTCTATTCACGTAATCTCGCAGAGGATGTAGTGGTCAATGGAGAGGTAATTGCGCAGGCAAATACCGATCTTGGCGATGAGGCAATCGAGCGCTTACTTGGTGCAGGAATCGAAACCGTCAAGGTTCGTTCCGTCCTTACCTGTGAGAGCAAGGTTGGACAATGCGCTGCCTGTTATGGACGATCACTTGCTGCCGGCCATCTCGTTGATGTTGGCGAAGCAGTCGGAATCATCGCCGCGCAATCGATTGGTGAACCAGGAACGCAGTTGACGATGCGTACCTTCCACACCGGTGGTGCTGCGCAGACTCAAGGTGATATCACCCATGGTCTACCTCGCGTCGTCGAACTCTTCGAAGCGCGTGAGCCAAAGGCAAAAGCACCGATTGCTGAACACGCTGGTCGAATTCGTTTTGAAGATGATCCGAAGAATTCAGGAGGAAAGCGAATCGTCATCACTCCAGATAATGGAAATGAAGAGATTGCCTATCCAATCCCACGTAACCGTAAGCCATTAGTGAGTGATGGCGATCGCGTCGATGTTGGACAGAAACTCATCCCAGGAACGATTGATCCAAAAGATGTGCTTCGAATTCTCGGACCTCGCGCTACTCAGGTGCACTTGGTCGAAGAGATTCAAAAAGTGTATGACACCCAAGGTGTAGCGATTCACGATAAGCACATTGAGGTCATCGTTCGTCAGATGCTCAAGCGCATCACAATCTTGGAGGCAGGGGATACCCTCTTCCTTCCCGGTGAATTGGTGGAGCGCGTTCGCTTTGAAGGCGAGAATCGTCGCGTCGTTGCCAATGGTGGAACACCTGCCAGCGGTCGTGCTGAGTTGATGGGTATCACCAAGGCATCTCTTGCCACTGAATCCTGGCTCTCGGCCGCCTCCTTCCAGGAGACGACTCGAGTTCTCACCGATGCCGCCCTCGGCGAGCGCCGCGACAATCTCGTTGGCCTCAAGGAGAACGTCATCATCGGTAAGTTGATCCCCGCCGGCACTGGCCTCTCTCGCTACCGAAATGTTCGAGTCGAGGCTACTGAAGAGGCAAAAGCCGCTGTTTACGCCAATTATGAGGAGTACGACTTCACCCCATTTGAGAGCCAAGGCTCGGGTGAGGCTGTTCGCCTCGATGATTTCGAGGTACCCCGCTACTAGTTATCGGTAGTACCAGATCTGGCAGATTAAGCCGTTTTGACCGGGCGAGAGTGATTCCGTTACTCTCGCCCTCTACCTTTTGTAAGCCAGGCGCCGAAAACTCACGCGAAAAGCTCGTGTGCAGGGTTCTGAAAGCTCGTTCGACACGCCCGACCTCGTGGGTCGGAAGAATGAGTGCGCTGCGGTAACCAGAGAGCACTACATATATATAGAAGGAGTCACAGGTATGCCAACGATTGAACAGTTGGTTCGCAAAGGTCGCTCAGATAAGAGCGCGAAGACGAGCACGCCTGCGTTGAAGGGTTCACCTCAACGTCGCGGTGTCTGTACTCGCGTCTACACAACAACTCCGAAGAAGCCAAACTCTGCGCTTCGCAAGGTTGCTCGTGTTCGTCTGACCAGTGGCATGGAAGTTACTGCATACATTCCAGGTGAAGGCCACAACCTCCAAGAGCACTCAATCGTTCTCGTTCGTGGTGGACGTGTAAAGGATCTGCCCGGTGTTCGCTACAAGATCATCCGCGGATCACTTGATACTCAAGGAGTAAAGAATCGAAAGCAAGCTCGTAGCCGTTACGGTGCAAAGAGGGAGAAGAAGTAATGCCACGTAAAGGTCCTGCCGCCAAAAGCCCAGTTATCGCCGACCCGGTCTATAACTCTCCTGTTGTTACTGCATTGATTAACAAGGTGCTTCTTCATGGCAAGCGTTCAACTGCAGAGCAAATCGTGTACTCAGCCCTTGAAGGATGTCGCGAGAAAACTCAAGGCGATCCACTCATCACATTGAAGCGAGCGCTCGATAACGTTAAGCCAACTCTTGAAGTTCGTAGCCGTCGCGTTGGTGGCGCTACCTATCAAATTCCTGTTGAAGTAAAGGCAGCACGTGCTACTGCGCTTGCACTTCGTTGGCTAGTCGGTTACTCCCGTCTACGCCGCGAGAAGTCAATGGCAGAGCGCTTAGCGAACGAATTAATCGATGCAAGCAATGGTCTTGGCGCAGCTGTAAAGAAGCGCGAAGACACGCACAAGATGGCAGAGGCAAACAAGGCGTTTGCTCACTACCGCTGGTAATAGGGAGATATAAAAAGTGGCTGTTGATTCAGTAATTGACCTCGCCAAGGTCCGGAATATCGGGATCATGGCTCATATCGACGCGGGTAAAACCACGACAACTGAGCGAATCCTTTTCTATACCGGCGTCAACTACAAGATTGGTGAGGTTCATGAAGGCGCTGCCACCATGGACTGGATGGAGCAAGAGCAAGAGCGCGGTATCACCATCACCTCTGCTGCCACCACCTGTTTCTGGAACGACCACCTTATTAACATCATCGATACCCCTGGCCACGTAGATTTCACCGTCGAGGTTGAGCGCTCACTTCGCGTACTCGATGGCGCAGTTGCGGTATTTGATGGCGTTGCTGGCGTTGAGCCACAATCTGAGACTGTTTGGCGTCAAGCAGATAAGTACAAAGTTCCTCGTATCTGTTTTGTAAATAAACTCGATCGCACTGGCGCAAACTTCGATATGTGCGTTGGCATGATCAAGTCACGCCTTAACGCAACACCACTTGTCCTCCAACTTCCGATTGGCGCCGAAGCTGAATTCCAAGGCGTAGTTGATTTGATCGCGATGAAGGCTCTTGTATGGCCTGGTGAAACTAAAAAGGGTGAGGATTACATCGTCGAAGAGATTCCAGCAAACCTCAAGGCAAAGGCTGACGAAGCTCGCCATCTTTTAATCGAGACTCTCGCTGAAGCAGATGATGCAGTGATGGAGAAGTACCTTGAAGGACAAGATCTCTCAGAGGCTGAAATCATCGCCGGCATCCGCCGCGCAACCCTTGCCGACAAGTTGACCCCAGTTCTTACTGGTTCTGCATTTAAGAACAAGGGCGTACAACCAATGCTCGATGCCGTGACTCGTTATCTACCGAGTCCGCTAGATGTCGCAGCAATCCTTGGACATAAGCAAGGAGATTCTTCAGTCGAGATCTCTCGCAAACCTGATCCAAAAGAGCCGTTCTCCGCACTTGCATTTAAGATTATGAGCGATCCACACCTAGGAAAACTCACCTTCGTTCGCGTCTATTCCGGAACGCTTACTGCTGGTGATCAGGTTCTTAACTCCACCAAAGATCGTAAAGAGCGCATTGGCAAGATCTATCAGATGCACGCCAATAAGCGTGAAGAGCGTGAGACTGCAACTGCCGGAATGATCATCGCTGTGATGGGTCTTAAGGACACCACCACAGGTGAGACGCTCTGTGATCCATCAAACCCAGTAATTCTCGAGTCGATGGAGTTCCCAGATCCAGTTCTACATATCGCTATTGAGCCTAAGACAAAAGGCGATCAAGAGAAGCTCGGAACTGCAATCCAACGTCTTGCCGAAGAAGATCCAACATTCCATGTTCGTACCGATGAAGAGACTGGTCAAACAATCATCGCTGGCATGGGTGAGTTGCACCTAGAAATTCTTGTTGATCGTATGCGTCGCGAATTCAAGGTCGAAGCAAATGTTGGTAAGCCACAGGTTGCCTATCGCGAGACTCTTCGTAAGGCAGTTGAGCGCCACGACTACACCCACAAGAAGCAAACGGGTGGTTCTGGTCAATTCGCGAAGATTCAAATTGCCGTTCGTCCGCTTGAGCCTGGTACAGAAGGCGGATACGAGTTCGTAAATAAAGTTACAGGTGGACGCGTTCCTAAGGAGTACATCCCTTCGGTTGACGCTGGATGCCAAGAGGCGATGCAATCTGGTCCGCTCGCCGGCTATCCATTGACAGATGTACAAGTCACTCTTCTTGATGGCGCATACCACGATGTTGACTCATCGGAGTTGGCCTTCAAGATTGCTGGAATCGCAGCATTTAAGGAAGCAGCGAAGCTCGCTAACCCTGCCTTGCTCGAACCAGTGATGTCTGTCGAAGTCATTACCCCTGAAGATTTCATGGGTGATGTCATCGGCGACCTCAACTCACGCCGTGGCCAGATTCAGGCTATGGATGAGCGATCAGGTGCTCGCGTTGTTCGCGCTCTTGTTCCACTCTCGGAGATGTTCGGCTACGTCGGAGATCTACGAAGCAAGACACAAGGTCGCGCCAGCTACAGCATGCAATTTGACTCATATGCAGAAGTTCCTGCAGCTGTGTCAAAGGAGATCATTGCAAAGGTCCGGGGCGAGTAGTCCTACCAATAGTTCAACTACACCGATTCAATAGGAGGTCACAGTGGCGAAGGCGAAATTCGAACGTACGAAGCCGCACGTCAATATCGGCACCATCGGTCACATTGACCACGGTAAGACCACTCTTACTGCGGCAATTTCCAAGGTGCTTCACGACAAGTATCCAGATGTAAACCCATTTACGCCTTTCGATCAGATCGATAAGGCTCCAGAAGAGCGTCAACGCGGTATCACCATCTCGATTGCACACATCGAGTACCAGACCGAGAAGCGTCACTATGCGCACGTTGACTGCCCAGGTCACGCCGACTACATCAAGAACATGATCACAGGTGCTGCACAGATGGATGGAGCAATCCTCGTTGTCGCTGCAACTGATGGTCCAATGCCTCAGACCAAGGAGCACGTCCTCCTTGCTCGCCAGGTAGGCGTTCCTGCAATCGTTGTCGCACTCAATAAGTCCGACATGGTTGATGATGCTGAAATCCTCGAGCTCGTTGAGATGGAAGTTCGCGAACTTCTCTCACTTTACGAGTTCCCAGGCGACAACACTCCAATCGTTCGCGTCTCCGCACTTAAGGCTCTCGAAGGAGATGCCAAGTGGGCAGATGCGCTTTTGGAGTTGATGGGCGCTGTTGATGACTTTATTCCAACACCTGAGCGTGAGATTGATAAGCCATTCCTCATGCCAGTTGAAGATGTATTCACTATCACCGGTCGCGGAACTGTTGTTACCGGCCGTATTGAGCGTGGAATCGTCAAGGTCAACGAAGAAATCGAAAGCGTGGGTATCCGCCCAGATTCACAGAAGACCACCGTTACTGGTGTCGAAATGTTCCGCAAGTTGCTCGACGAAGGTCGCGCTGGCGAGAACGTCGGTCTTCTTCTTCGTGGAACCAAGCGTGAAGATGTTGAGCGCGGACAGGTTTGCTGCAAGCCTGGCTCGATCACACCACACACTGAGTTCGATGCCTCCGTTTACATCCTTTCCAAGGATGAAGGTGGACGTCACACTCCGTTCTTCAACAACTATCGACCACAGTTCTACTTCCGTACTACCGATGTCACTGGCATCGTGACGCTACCTGGCGGAACTGAGATGGTCATGCCTGGCGATAACACTGAGATGGCCGTAGCGCTCATCCAGCCAATCGCTATGGAAGAGGGATTGCGCTTTGCAATCCGTGAAGGTGGCCGCACCGTCGGTGCAGGTCGCGTTACCAAGATCAAGAAGTAATTAAAAAAGTAACTAGACGCGAAGCGGAAAGGAGGGCGAGGAGTATGGCGGGTCAGAAGATTCGAATTCGACTCAAGGCCTACGACCACGAGGTAATCGATACCTCGGCGAAGAAAATCGTCGAGACTGTCGAACGTACCGGTGCAAAGGTTGCAGGTCCTGTCCCACTACCCACAGAGCGAAATACGTACTGCGTAATTCGTTCGCCCCATAAGTACAAGGACAGTCGTGAGCATTTTGAAATGCGCACCCATAAGCGTTTGATCGACATCCTCGATCCAACGCCAAAGACTGTTGATTCCTTGATGCGCCTCGACCTCCCCGCTGGCGTCGACATTGAGATTAAGTTGTAGGAGCTGATCACTGATGACAAACACAGCAACTGCCACTCGTAAAGGCATTCTTGGCGCCAAACTAGGAATGACTCAAATCTTCGATGCGAATAACCACATTGTTCCGGTCACTGTTGTGCAAGCTGGTCCATGCGTAGTCACTCAAGTCCGCACCCTTGAGACAGATGGCTACAGCGCGATCCAACTCGCCTTTGGCGCAATCGATCCTCGTAAAGTCTCTAAGCCATTGACCGGTCACTTCGCTAAGGCAGGTGCAACTCCGCGACGTTATGTTGCTGAGATTCGTACCGATAAGGCAAGCGAGTACACCGTTGGTGACGAGGTAACTGCCGAAGTCTTTGCCGAAGGTGAGATTGTCGATGTCACTGGAACATCAATCGGTAAAGGCCATGCTGGTGTTATGAAGCGCCATGGTTTCGGTGGTATTGGTGCATCACACGGTGTTGATCGTAAACACCGCATGCCTGGTTCCATCGGAGCATGTGCAACCCCTGGTCGAGTCTTCAAAGGACTTCGCATGTCAGGTCGAATGGGCTTTGATCGCGTCACCACAATGAACCTCACCGTTGCACGAATCGATGCGGCAAAGGGGCTCATCATGATCAAAGGTTCAGTCCCTGGTCCCGATGGCGGTCTTGTCATGATTCGCTCTGGCGCCAAGGCTCTTGGGGCGGGTGCATAAAGGTGTCACTCACTATCTCTATTAAAGATGCATCGGGTAAGGCAGCAGGATCGATTGATCTTCCTGCAGATGTCTTCGATGTACAGACAAACGTTCCGCTTATCCACCAAGTTGTCACCGCACAACGTGCCGCAGCTCGCCAAGGAACCCATAAGGCGAAGAATCGTGGCGAGGTAAGTGGTGGCGGTAAGAAGCCGTTTAAGCAGAAGGGAACCGGTCGCGCTCGTCAGGGTTCGACTCGTTCGCCAAACCAACGTCATGGTGGTGTAGCCCACGGTCCAGTGCCACGCAGTTACGACCAGCGCACCCCCAAGAAGATGATTGCAGCCGCGCTCCGCGGATTGCTCTCTGATCGTGCACGTAATGCACGGATCCATGTCGTCTCTGAGATCTTGCCGAGCGAGAGCCCAACGACTAAAGGTGCAATTGCTGCCGTCCGTCAATTCTCTGATCGCAAGCGCCTACTTGTCGTAGTGGCTCGCCACGAAGAGGACTCATGGAGATCTCTTCGTAATGCGACTGATCTTCATCTCATCGTTTGGGATCAACTCAATGCATATGACGTAGTCGTTGCAGATGATGTTGTATTCACCAAAGCTGCTATCGAAGATTTCATCGCAGCCCGTTCTGTTAATGCTGCAGCGAAAGTAGAGGTCAACGCATGAGCCGCGATTATCGTTCAGTTTTGCTCTCGCCAGTTGTCTCTGAGAAGTCATACAGCCTGCTCGATCAGAACAAGTACACCTTCCTTGTTGCACCAGATGCAAACAAGACTGAGATCAAGATTGCCGTTGAGAAGGTATTTGGTGTGCGCGTACTTCGTGTTAACACCTTAAACCGCACTGGCAAGAGTCTGCGCAATCGTTTTGGAACCGGAAAGCGAAGCGATACCAAGCGTGCAATCGTTCAAGTTGCACCTGGCGATCGCATCGACATCTTCGGCGGACCGGTCAACTAGGGCGAGTGAGGAAACAACATGGGCATTCGTAAATTTAAGCCGACCACTCCAGGTCGTCGTGGCGCAAGCGTCTCGGATTTTGTCGAGATCACGCGCACTGAGCCTGAGAAGTCACTCGTTCGTCCAATCAATTCCAAGGGTGGACGTAACAACCAAGGTCGCGTAACTGCTCGCCATCAAGGTGGCGGACACAAGCGTGCATACCGCGTTATCGATTTCCTTCGTAACGATAAAGATGGCGTTCCAGCAACGGTCGCACATATCGAATACGACCCAAATCGCAGCGCTCGAATTGCGCTCTTGCACTATGCCGATGGTGAGAAGCGTTACATCATCGCACCGGTAAATCTTGAGCAGGGTGCCGCAATTGAAAATGGTCCGAGCGCAGATATCAAACCGGGCAACAACTTGCCACTACGTAACATTCCAGTGGGAACTGTTGTCCACGCAATCGAAGTTCGCCCTGGTGGCGGTGCAAAGATCGCACGCTCTGCGGGAGCCGCGGTTCAGCTCGTCGCGAAAGAGGGAAGCTGGGCGCAACTTCGTATGCCATCTGGAGAAGTCCGGAATGTCGATGTTCGCTGCCGCGCAACTATCGGTTCTGTCGGAAATGCTGAGCAATCCAATATCAATTATGGAAAAGCCGGCCGCATGCGTTGGAAGGGTCGTCGCCCAACCGTTCGTGGTGTTGTTATGAACCCAGTAGATCACCCTCATGGTGGTGGTGAAGGTCGTACCTCAGGTGGCCGCCATCCAGTCTCGCCGTGGGGACAACCAGAGGGTCGCACCCGAAAGAAGAAGGCAAGCGATGCACAAATTATCCGCCGTCGTCCAAAGAACAAGAAGCGATAGGAGCCCTCAATGCCACGTAGTCTGAAAAAGGGTCCTTTTGTGGATTCACATTTGATGAAAAAGGTTGAACTTCAAAATGAGAAGAACACCAAGAACGTCATCAAAACTTGGTCACGTCGCTCGATGATCACTCCCGACATGATCGGCCACACAATCGCCGTTCATGATGGACGTAAGCACATCCCGGTTTTCGTTACCGAGGCGATGATTGGTCACAAGTTGGGGGAGTTCGCGCCAACTCGTACCTTCAAGGGCCACGCAAAGAGCGATGGAAAGGCGAAAAATGCCTAATCAACAAGTAATCACTGCGCGTGCCATTCTTCGTGATGTTCGCATCACACCTCAAAAGGCTCGCCGCGTAATTGATCTCATCCGTGGTCAAAAGGCAGATGAGGCGCTAACCATCTTGAAGTTTGCTCCACAAGCTGCTGGTGAGGTCTTTCATAAGCTCCTTGCATCAGCAGTTGCTAACGCAAAGCAACAAGATCCTGCGATTCGTGATGCTTCTGAACTTTATGTCTCCGAGGCATTTGTAAATGATGGAGTCACTCTGAAGCGATTCCGCCCACGTGCGCAGGGCCGTGCTTATCGAATCGATAAGCGCACCAGTAACATCACCATCATTGTTTCAGAACTTACAGAAGGGAGCGCCAAGTAATGGGACAGAAAATCAATCCACATGGTTTCCGTTTAGGCGTAACCACTGAATTCAAATCACGTTGGTATACCGACAAGCTTTACAAGGATTATGTAAAGGAAGATATTGCTATTCGCCGCATGCTCGATACAGGTATGGAGCGCGCTGGTATCTCTCGCGTAGAGAT
>Ga0169931_10003876_pt1 | contig 23512 bp, 20 predicted proteins | sample Kivu_15m_20L_FD_129675 | JGI IMG/M metagenome (GOLD analysis project Ga0169931, IMG submission 129675) | Freshwater microbial communities from Lake Kivu, Western Province, Rwanda to study Microbial Dark Matter (Phase II) - Kivu_15m_20L... | ecosystem: Environmental > Aquatic > Freshwater > Lake...
GCGCCACGGGCGGCACGCTCAACGGCTGCGACGGCGCGTTGTCGGTCGACTGGAACGCATTCCTGCTCGCCAACCCGACCGCGCTCGGCAATCCGTTCGCCGCGGGCGCGAAGGTCTACGCGCAGGGCTGGTACCGCGATCCGCCGGCGTCGAAGACGACCAACCTCTCCGACGCGATCGAACTGACCTGCACGCCCTGAGCGGCACGCACGTCGACTCGGCTCACGCGCGAAGTGCGTGAGCGAATCCAGCGCGAGGGCCGGCTGCCTGCTTCCAGGCAGCCGGCCCTCGTGCGCTGGTCTGCGCGGCGCGCTGACAAGCGCGTTGGAGCGAAACTGCGCGGCACACCGCGCATCTGGTACGGTCGAGCCGCACCGCCAGCATGCGCCAACTCCTCGCCCGCTACGCCCACTGGCTTCACACGCGTTGGCCCGCCGGGCGTGTCGAAGCGTTGCCAGAGGTTCAGCCCGACGGAAGCACGGCCGTGCCGGGTCTGTACGTCGCGGGCGACCTCAGCGGCGTACCGCTGCTCAAGCTCGCCGCCGACGGCGGAGCGCGCGTGGCTCGGCGCGTGCACGCGCTGCGCGGTTCCGGCGGCGCGCGCGACGGTCAAGTCGATCTCGCGATCGTCGGCGCGAGCGTCGCCGGCGTTTCGGCGGCGCTCGAAGCGCGCAAGCTGGGCCTGAGCTACGTGCTCGTCGAATCGAGCGAGCCGTTCTCGACGATCGTCAACTTTCCGGCGCGCAAACCGATCTTCCTCTACCCGACCGAGTTCGAGCCCGCCGGCGAGCTGCGCCTGAGCGCCGACGTGAAGGAGGCGCTGGTCGACGAACTGCGCGAGCAGGCCCTCGGCCTCGACCTGCGTCCGGGCCGTGCGGAACGCGTCGAGCGCGTGGAGGGCGGGCTCGAGGTGGTGCTCGCGGACGGCGAGCGTGTGCGCGCGCGCGCCGTGCTCGTCGCAATCGGTCGCTCGGGCGAGTTCCGCAAGCTCGGTGCGCCGGGCGAAGAGTTGGGTCACGTCTTCAACCGCCTGCACGATCCGGCCGAGTACGCCGGGCAGCGCGCGCTCGTGGTCGGCGGCGGCGACACGGCGCTCGAGACGGCGCTCGCGCTCGCGCAGTCCGGCGCGCGCGTGACGCTCTCCTACCGCGGCGCCGAGTTCGCCCGCGCCAAACCCGAAAACGTCGCCGCGCTGCGTGCGCGCAGCGACATCGAGGTGCTGCTCGGCTCGAACGTCGAGCGCATCGAGGTGGGCGTCGCGCAGCTGCGCGACGCCTCCGGCGCGCTGCGGCGCGTCGAGGCGCAGGTCGTGTTCACGATGCTCGGCCGCGCTGCGCCGCTCGAGTTCTTCCGCAGGAGCGGCGTGCCGATCCGCGGCGAGTGGCGCACGTCGACGAAACTGTCCTTCGCTGCGTTTCTTGCGTTCTGCGTCGCGCTGTATCTGTGGAAGGCCGACAAGTTCAAGTCCTTCGTGGGCTTCCCGTACAACGTCGGCGCCGCGCTGGGGCGCACCTTCGAATCGGCGAACGACCCATCGACGTTGCTCGGCACGCTCGCCGTCACTCTCAACGAGCCGGGCTTCTACTACTCGTTCGCTTACTGCGTGTGCGTGACGTTGTTCGGCTTCGAACGGATCGCCAAGCGCCCGACGCCGTACGTGCGCTTGCAGACGCTCACGCTCATGGCGGTGCAGCTCGTGCCGCTGTTCCTGCTGCCTTATGTGCTGCTGCCGCTCGCGGGCCACAACGGGCTGTTCGACGACGGGCTCGCGCGCTCGGTGGCCGACGAGCTGTTTCCGCTCGCGAGCTACGGCCACGGGCGCGAGTACTGGCGCTCGTTCGGCTTCATCCTGGCCTGGCCGCTGTTCTTCTGGAACGTGTTCACCAGCGAGCCGCTGTGGGGTTGGCTCGCGATCAGTTTGGTGCAGACCTTCGTGGTGATCCCGCTGATCGTGTGGCGCTGGGGCAAGGGCGCGTACTGCGGCTGGATCTGTTCCTGCGGCGCCCTCGCGGAGACGCTCGGCGACAGCCAGCGCTCGAAAATGCCGCACGGCCCGGCCTGGAACCGCCTCAACCTCGTGGGGCAGGTCGCGCTCGCGCTCACCTTCCTGATCTTCGCGTTGCGCGCGATCTCATGGGCCGCGCCCGAGAGCGCACTCGGACGCGCCGTGGCTTCCGCCGCCGGCGCACTCACCACGAGTTACTACTACGTCGTCGATCTGGGCCTCGCCGGCATCGTCGGCGTCGGCTTCTACTTTTGGTTCAGCGGCCGCGTGTGGTGCCGTTTCGCGTGTCCACTCGCCGCCCTGATGCACGTATACGCGGGCTTTTCGCGCTTTCGCATCCTGGCCGACAAGAAAAAGTGCATCTCGTGCAACGTGTGCACCTCCGTCTGCCATCAGGGCATCGACGTGATGGCCTTTGCGAACAAGGGGCAGCCCATGGCCGATCCCGAGTGCGTGCGCTGCTCGGCGTGCGTGCAGATGTGCCCGACGGGCGTGCTCGAGTTCGGCGCGGTCGATCCGGCGAGCGGGCGCGAGCTCGGCCGCGACCGCTTGAGCGCGAAGCTCGCCAAGTAGAGCTGCGTCGCTCCGGCTGCGGACCGCCCGCGTCTCAGCGCCCCGCGTCGATCTCGTCGGCCAGCGCCAGCAGGTTGTCCGCATCGCGCTGGCTGCCGATGCTCTTGAGCAGCGGAACCACGTGGCGCAGGGCTTCGCTCGCGCGGCTGCGTCGTGCGGGTTCTTTCAGCTCGTCCACGCAGCGCACGAACTCGCTCGTGGTTTCGGCCAAGACTCGCAGGTGCTCCGCGCGCGCCGGTTCGGCGACGGCGAGGTGCTCGGCCAGACCCAGCGCGCCCTCGATGTACGGCCATGCTTCGCTGGCCCTTCCGCACTCGCGGTGGCGTTCGGCCGCTCGGCAACGAGCCACAGTGAGCCAGGCCACGAGATCGCGCCGCTGCGGGTCGAGTTCCGAGGCGACCTCGGCGAGTTGCACGCCACGGCGCATGTGGGTGAGCCGCGCCTCGACGGGCGCACTGTCGCCGTCGAGATGCGCTTGGAAAAAGTGCGCGTGCGACAGATTGAAGGCGAACTTCCAGTTGCGGGGGTTGTTCTCGAGCAGCTCGCGCGCGTCCTTCATGCGCTCGGCCGCGAGTTGCTGGGCGAGCGGCAGATCGCCGCGTTGGAGTGCTGCGCCGGCGACACGTGAGAGGCTCCAGCCGAGGTCCTCGACCAGCTCCGGATCGCGCCCGTGCTCGGCGATCAAGCGCCGGTCCGTTTCCAGCGCGCGCGCGAACCACTCGTCGCGCTCGAGCGTCGAGCCCATGTCGCGCGCCGCTTCGCCGAGCTTGGCGCACACGCGCGAGAGCTGGGTCCAAGCGTCGACATCCAGCGGGTCGAGCGCGAGCAGCCCCTCGCACAACGCTCGCGCATTCGCCGCGTGGCTGCGTTGACTGGCGAACTCGCGGCTGTCCTGGTCGATGCACGCCAGCTCGTAGAGCGTGCGCGCGAGCGCGGCCTGCAGGGCGCGGTTGTCGGAGTCGAATTCGAGCTCGCCGCGCAGGCGCAGCTCGACCTGCTCCAGACGGCTGCGTTGGTCTGCTCCCAAGCCCAGCCGCGGCGCGAGATCGATGACCTCGTTCGCGAAAAACGCCAGCGTCTCGCTCGTGCGCTCCTGCTGACGGCGCTGCGCGCGCAAGAAGTGCAGCGAGAGCAGCAAACCGGCGACGAGCGCGAGCACGATCGCGGCCGCGACGCTCGCCAGCGTGGAGTGGCGCAGGATCAGCTTGTGCGCTTGCGTGACGAGGCTGGGACGGCGCGCGAGCACCGGTCGGTTGTCGAGGTAGCGCTGCAGATCGTCCGCGAGGGCGCCGGCGTGGGCGTAGCGCAGGCCGGGGTCCTTCTCTAGGCACTTGCCGACCACGGCGTCGAGCTCGCTCGAGATGTCCGGCCGCCCATCGCGCAGGCGCGCCGGCTCGACCTCGACGACCGCGCGCAGCGCGTCGAGCAACTCGAGGTTGCCGACTTCGAGCGGCAGCCGACCTTGGATCAACTCGAAGAGCAGCGCTCCCAGCGCGTACACGTCGGCGGCGGGCGTCACGTCGGCGTGCTCGCCGCGCGCCTGCTCGGGCGCCATGTACGACAGCGTGCCGAGCAAGGCGCCGGCGCGTGTGGCTCGCTCGCGCGGTTCGCGCTCGGGTTCGGTGAGGCGCGCGACGCCGAAGTCGAGCACGCGCACGCGGCCCGTCTCGTCGACCATGACGTTGGACGGCTTGAGGTCGCGGTGCACGATGCCGCGTGCGTGCGCGTGCTCGAGCGCGCGGCACAGCTCCACGAACAGGCGCAGCAGCGCCGAGAGCGAGGGCTGCGCGCTGGCGCAGTAGCGCTCGAGCGTCGCGCCGTGCACCAGCTCCATCGCGATCCAGGGCGTCGCTTCGCCGGCGCCGTCGGCGACGCCCGCACCGTAGACATGCGCGATCCCGGGGTGTTGCAGCGTGGCCAGGATCTGCGCCTCGCGGCCGAAACGCTCAAGAGCTGCGGGGCCGAGCGCGTCGACGCGCAGCACCTTGACCGCCACCTCGCGCCGCGGCTGGAGCTGGCGCGCGCGGTACACGACGCTCGACGCGCCGACTGCGATGCGCTCGTGCAGCAGGAAGCCGGGGATGTTGAGCGGGGCCGCCGCCCGGTGCGGAGAGGCGGCCGGCGCGTGCAGCAGAAAGTCCGCCTGGCTCGCATCCGAGTGGCGCAGGAGTTCCTCGACCTCAAAACGCAGCGCTTCGTCGCCAGGGCAGGCCTGCGCCAGGAAGGCGCGCCGCGCGGTCGGCTCCAGCGCCACGGCGCTGCGGAACAGCTCCTTCACCCGCTGGAAGTTGGCTCGATCCATGCTGTCGCGTCCGATGGTCGCACCGCCGGCGCGGCCTCACAAGTCGCCGCGCAGTTCGGCGCCTCACATCGGCCTCGCCGCCGCCGGCGCTGGTATCGTGCCCCGCGTCCCGCTTCCCAGCTCACCGGAGACGTCCATGGCTCGCGACGACGACCCTTCCACGCTTCCACAATCCAAAGGCGACGACGACCTCAACCACAAGCTCGCCGAGCTGTACGACACGCTCCACAGCATCGCGCGCCAGACGCTCGGCTCGCGCAAGGCCGAGCGCTTGCTCGACCCGACCGAACTGGTGCACGAGTGCTACATCCGGCTGCGCCGCACGCGTCTGTCGGCGGAGATGCCGCGCACGGAGATGGTCGCGCTGGCGGCGACGGCGATCCGCTCGATCCTCGTCGACCACTCGCGCCAAGTGGCGAGCCTCAAGCGCGGCGGCGGGATGAACCGGGTCACGTTGCACGCCGATCAGCTGGCGCAGGAACAGCCGGTCGACGTGCTCGCGCTCGACTCCGCGCTGGAGCGCCTCGCTCTGCTCGATCCGCGCATGGCGCGGGTCGTCGAACTGCGTTTCTTCGGCGGCCTGACGATCGAGGAAACCGCCTCGACGCTCGGCGTGCGCGCCAGCGCCGTCGAATCCGACTGGTCGCTGGCGCGCGCTTGGCTGCACCGCGAGCTGCGCAGCTGAGCGGTGGTGCGCACCCGCCTGCGCCCGGGCGCGGCGCGAGCGCGCTGCTCGCGGTGGTCAGCTCCGGCGCGTGAGCGCGAAGGCGTACTCGCGCCCCAGGCCGCAGCGGTAGGCGAGGTGGATCCACAGCATCGCGAGCGGCTCGAGCAGGCGCGCGCTCGTGAGCGGTCCGGCGTCGACCGCTTCGAAGCCCGCGTCGCGCGCCAGCTGCCACACCGCCGGCCGCGCCGGGGCGTGGTCGCCGGCGACGAACATCACGGGTTGGGCTGGATAACGCACGTTTCCGGCCATGTTCTCGGCGCCGGTCTGGTTGAGGCACTTGAACACGTGCGCGCCGCTGGCCCAGCTCGCGACGCGTTCGGCGCCGGAGGTGTCGAGCCCCAACTCCAGGCCGGAGAGATCGGCCTTGAGCGGGTTGGTGCAGTCGATCAGCGTCTTGCCGGCGAGCGATCCGCAGCTCTCGAGCGCCGCGCGCGTCGCCGCCCACGGAGTGGCCAGCACGACGATCTCGCTCGCTTGCGCCGCCTGCGCCGGCGGGAGCGCGCGCAGGCCGAGCTTGCCGATCGCCGCCGCGGTCTTGGGCGATTGGGGGGCACGCGCGCCGAACACGACCGTGTGGCCGGCGGCGCTCCAGGCGCTGGCCAGGGCTGCGCCGACGTTGCCGGCGCCGAGGCTGGCGATCTTCATCGATGGACTCTGTGAGGCGGGAGATGGAACTGGACGTCGAACGGCAATTACGATACTGTGCAGGAACGAAATGCGCGCAACCGTCAAGCCGCCCTCGAAACAAGCGCCCGCGCCCGGCCCTGGTCGGCCGCGCGACGGCGCCTTCGACGAGCGCATCCTGGACGCGACGCTCGCGTTGCTCGCCGAGGTCGGCTATCAGGCGATGGCGCTGGACGACGTCGCCGCGCGCGCCGAAGTGTCCAAACCGGCGATCTACCGCCGCTGGAGCAGCAAGGCGCAACTCGCGACGGCGGCGCTCGCGCGGCTCCAAGCTGCATCCGCGCCCGAACGCAGCGGAACGCCGCGGGACGACCTGGTGACCTTGCTGGCCAGCTTCCGACGCCTGTTGCTGCGGCCCAACGGACTCAGCTTGATCGGCACGCTGCTCGCCGAGGAGCACTCCAACCCCGAGCTGATCGCGCTGTTCCGCGAGCGCATCGTGGCCACGCGGCGCGCCCAGGTGCGCGCCTTGCTCGAGGAAGCTGCGGCGCGCGGCGAGCTGCGGCGCGGCGCGGACCTGGACGCCGCGACCAACGCGCTCATCGGTTCGTTCTACGCGCGCTACCTCAGCGGCGAACGCATCGGCGCCGACTGGCCCGAGCGCGTGGTCGCGCTGGTATGGTCCGGACTTGCGCGCTGAGCGGCCGGCTCAACCCGCGAGCGCCTCGAGCTCTTCCCAACGTGCGTAGAGCGCCGCGTTCTGCGCGTCGACTTCCGCGCGCCGGGCGCGCACACGCTCGAGTTCGGACTTGGGGCCGCTGTACAGGCTCGGCTCCGACAGGCGCGCGTCGAGCTCGCCCAGTTCACGCTCGAGCGCCGCGATCTTCTCAGGCAACTCGTCGAGTTCCTTGCGTTGCCACGGCGTGATGCGCCGCGCCTTGGCGGACGGCTTGTCCGCCGCTTCGGCGCGCGCCGGAGCGCTCACCTTCGGCGCCTTGGCCACAGACTCGCTTTGCGCGGCGCGCTCCTGCGCGAGGCGTTCGAACAGGCTCGAGAGGTCGCCGACGTGCAGGCGCACGCCGCCGCGCCCGTCGAAGTACAGGATGTGCGTGGCGATGCGGTCGAGGAACCAGCGGTCGTGGCTGACCACGAGCACCGCGCCGGGGAACACCAGCAGCGCTTCTTCGAGCGCGCGCAAGGTGGGCAGGTCGAGGTCGTTGGTCGGCTCGTCGAGCACGAGCACGTTGCCGCCCGCGCACAGCAGCTTGGCGAGCAGGATGCGGTTGCGCTCGCCGCCCGAGAGCTGCTTGACGCGCGCGAACTTCATCGGGCCGGGGAACAGGAAGCGGTCGAGGAAGCTCTCGACGCGCAGCGTGCGCTCGCCGACCTTGACCACGTCGCTGCGGCCCGCGACCTCCTCGATGACCGTGTTCTCCGGGGAGAGCTCGCTGCGCTGCTGGTCGATGCGCGCAAAGCGCACCGTCTCGCCCAGCTCGAGCGTGCCGCCGTCGGGCGCGAGCTCGCCGAGGATCAGCTTGAGCAGCGTGGTCTTGCCCGCGCCGTTGGGGCCGACGATCCCAAGGCGCGTCTGCGGGCCGAGCTCGAGGTCGAGCGGCGCGAGCACGACGCGCTCGCCGAAACGTTTGGTGAGACCGTGCGCTTCGATCACGCGTGTGCCCAGGCGCGGCCCGGGCGGGATCTCGAGCTCGAGCTCGCTGGGCAGCGCGACCGGCTCGGAATCCACGAGGTTCTCGTAGCGCTTGATGCGCGCCTTGGCCTTGGTCGTGCGCGCCGGAGCGCCGCGCCGCATCCAAACCGTTTCGCGGCGCACGAGCAGCTGCCGCGCGCTCTCGCGGCTGCGTTCGGCGTCCAAACGCTCGGCGCGCTTCTCGAGGTAGTCGCCGTAGCCGCCGACGTACTCGAACAGCTCGCCGCGGTCGAGCTCGACGATGCGGTCCACGACGCGGTCGAGGAAGTAGCGGTCGTGCGTGACCATCAAGAGCGGCGTGCGCGTCTCGAGGAACCAGTCCTCGAGCCACTCGGTGACCAGCGCGTCGAGGTGGTTGGTCGGCTCGTCGAGCAGCAGCAGATCGGGTGCGCTGACGAGCAGGCGCGCGAGCGCGACGCGGCGCCGCTCGCCGCCCGACATCGGTCCGCACAGCGCGTCGGGTTGTTCCAGGCCGAGCGACTGCAAGGTCGACTCGATGCGGTGCTCGACGTCGTGGCCGCCCAGCCGTTCGAGTTCGGTCTCCAGACGCGACTGGCGGGCCAGCGCGCGTTCGAGCGCTTCCTCGCGCGCGCTCTCGAGTTCGCGGTGGACGCGTTCGAGCTGCGCGAGCACCTGCTCGCGGCCCGCGATGCCGCCGCGCACGATTTCGCGCGCCGTGCTGGCGCCGTCGAGCGCCGGCTCCTGTTCGAGGTAGCCCAGGCGCACGTCGCGCCGCAGCGTGCGCACCCCCGAGTCGAACGGCTCGACGCCCGCGAGCACCTTGAGCAGCGTCGTCTTGCCGCAGCCGTTGGGCCCGAGCAGGCCGACGCGCTCGCCCTCGCCGATGGCGAGCGAAACGCCGCGTAGGAGCACGCGCTCGTTGAAGCCCTTGGTGACATTCTCGACAGTCAGCAGCGACATGCCGCCCAGTAGAATGCCTCGCCGGGCGCAGCGGCGCCACGGAACACGCCGATGAGAGTCGTCGCAACGTTGCTCGCGCTGCTCGCGTTGAGTCTGGCGCTGGTGTTCTGGCTGCGCAGCGAGCGCCACGTCCCCGACGCCACGCCGGCGACGCCGACACGCTCGTCGCCCGCCGCCGTGGCGCCCGATGCGCCGCCGAGCGAGCCGTCGCCCGCAGCGCCGGTGGCGACGCCTCCCCAGGAGCGCGCGGAGCGCGACGCCGAACGGCCGCTCGCGGCGCTGCTCGGCCGCCTCGCGCTCCGAGACGGCGCGCCGGCAGCAGGCTTGGCCGTGCGTCTCTTCGAGCACTCCGGCGGCAGCGCGCCGCATGACGCGCTGAGCGCCGCAGACGGGAGCTTTGAATTCCTCGTCGAAGCCGGGCGCTGGCAACTCGGCGCGGAGGCGCCGACGGGTTGTGTGGCCTGGCGCACTGAAGTCGACCTCGCGCCTGACAGCGCGCCGTACCTCGAACACCGTTTCGCTTCGGGCGCGCCGCTGTGCGTGCGCGTGTGGACGAACGTCGATGGCGTCGTACAGCCGGCGCTCGGCGCGCGGGTGGCGTGCGTCGAGGGCGCGAGCGCGAGCTTGGAACAGCGCGCCTGGCGCTCCGCCGCGCCGCTGGCTTGGAACAGCGTCGACGCCGAGGGCCGCAGCACCACGCCTGCGCTCGCGGACCGCGAACAGCTGCTGTTCGTCGAAGCGCCGGAGTCGTTCTCGCTCGCAGTGCCGCTCGACCCGCGCAGCTCCGGCCTCGATGCGCTGCGCCAGTCCGACGGCTGCGTGCACGTGTTCGTCGAACGCGTCGGGCCGTTGCTGCGCGGGCGCGTGCGCGACGATAGCGGCGCGCCGCTCGCCGGCGTGCGTGTCGGAGTGAGCGCGCCCTTCGCCGAACAACGCACGCTCGCGCCCGACTTCGGGGCACTCGGCGCGGAGGCCGAGGTGCTCGGACGCACGATCTTCGTCGCGCGGCCCGGGGCCGAGCTCGCGCGCACGGACGCGCAGGGCCGCTTCGAAGTCCGCGCGCCCGAGCTCGAGTTCGCGCCGCGCGCGTCGCTGGCGGTCGTGGTTTGGCCCGAACGCGCCGATCTGCCGCACCACCAGGCGTTCGAGCTCGATCTGTCGGGCCTCGACGCCTCGCGCGAGCTCGACCTGCGCGTGCAGGCCGGCTTCGTGTACGAGCTCGAGATCGTCGATCGCAGCGGCGCGCCCCACGTCGGTCCGATCCGCGTGCGCGACGTCGACGGTCGTCCGCACGCTCCACCCGGTTCGCGCGCCGATGCGCAGTTCGAGGACGCGGCCACGACGCCGTTCTTCCCGCTCGTCGAAGGGCGGCTGAAGCTGCGCCACCAGGGCGGCGTGGTGGCTGTCGGGTCCGCGGGCCCGGAGGCTTCGCCCGAGGACGACGCGATCGTCTCGCTCCCGCTCGCCGGCCCCAGGGGGCCGGCGCCGATCGTGCTTCCGTGAGCGGCCCTCAGCGCTGTTGCTGTAAGCGCTGCGCCTCGCGTTCGGCGGCACGCAGCACGCGCAGCGCGTTCTCGCCGAGCACCTTGCGCACGTCGCGCTCGCTCCAGCCGCGCGCGAGCAGCTCGGCGGTGAGGCCCGGATAGTCCGCGACGTCGTCGAGACCCTCGGGCAGCATCCCGACGCCGTCGAAGTCCGAGCCCAGCCCGACGTGGTCCACACCGGCGACACGCGCGATGTGCTCGATGTGATCGACGACGTCGCGCAGCTCGCCGCGGCGCAGTTGCAGCGCGTCTTGGTGAGCGCGCAAGCGCGCGGCGCGCTCGGTCGGGTCGGGGTATTGCTGCGCGATGAGGCGGCGTTCTTGTGTTGCGTTCGCGGTCTTCTCGGCGTTTTCGCGCACGATGAAGCCCGAGGCGAAGTTGACCATCACCAGGCCGCCGTTCTGGGCGACACGCACCAGGATGTCGTCGGGGACGTTGCGCGGGTGCGGCGCCAGGGCGTAGGCCGAGGAGTGCGAGGCGATCACCGGAGCGCTCGAGATGCGCAGCACGTCGTCCATGCAGGCGTGCGAGACGTGGCTGATGTCGACGAGCATGCCGATGCGGTTCATCTCGCGCACCACGCGCTCGCCGAACTCGCTCAGTCCGCCGTGTTTGGGTTCGTCCGTGGCCGAGTCGGCCCAGGCCGTGGTGTCGTTGTGCGTGAGCGTCATGTAGCGCACGCCGAGCTCGTGGAACATGCGCAGGGCGGCGAGGGAGTTCTCGATCGAGTAGCCGCCCTCGATGCCGATGAGCGACGCCACCTTGCCGCTCGCGCGGATGCGTTCGACGTCGTCGCTGTTCGCCGCCAGCTCGAGGAACCGCGGATAGCGCGCGGCCATGCGGTGCACGAGGTCGCACTGCTCGAGCGTGCGTTCGAGCGCGTCGCCCGTGCGTTCGGTGCTCGCGGGGACGTAAACCGACCAGAACTGCGCGCCGACGCCGCCGGAGATCATGCGCGGCAGGTCGGTGTGGAACTCCGCTCGCGCGGCGCCGATGTCGCACGCGTCGAAGTTCTCGAGCGTGCGCTCGCGGATCGCGCCGGGAAGATCGTTGTGGCCGTCGAATACCGGCAGATCGGCGTGGATGCGCTGCGCTTGTGCAACGAAATCAGCGGACTGCGCACGCGGCGGCGCGGAGCAGGCTGCGAGCAAAAGCGTGGTGAACGAGGCGGCGAGTGCGGCGGCGCGGATGCGGTCCATGCGCGCGAGACTAGTGGGTTGATTCAAAATTTCGCCGCATATTTCAGGCGCCTCGCCGCCCCCCGCGGCGTTGCTCCGGTTCGGGGACCTATTCAGGTCGCCTGGAATCCTCGCGCCTTGCGGGGAGCGCCGAACCACCTGACATCTACAGCGGACTTTCGCATCAACCCACTCTAGCGTGCTCCGCCCCGGGTGCGTCGAGCCGGGTGGGGGCGGCCCAGCGCGCTCGGCGCCGTCCGTTCGCCCGCGCGCGCCGCTCGTCGCCTGGGTGTGCCGGATACAAGCCGCGCAGCAGCTCGCGCCTCGCGAGCTCGGATCGAGCACGTTCGCTTCTCTACGATTGTCGCATATGGCCACGTCGTCCGCGTTGCAACTGTTCGCCGTCGCCCCCGAAGGTCCCGTCGAGCTCGCGCTCGAGGGCGCGCAGGGCACGGTCCACGACCTGCTCGAACGGCTGCCCGGCGGCGTGTACTCGGCGCTGCGCACCTTCGGCCACAACCGCTTCCTGTGGCTCGAGCGCCACCTCGAACGCACGGAGCGTTCGATGCTCGGCATGGGGTGGAAGCGGCCGCTCGACCGCGCGCGGCTGTGCTCGGCGCTGCACCGTGTCGTGAGCAACTACCCGCTGGGCGACGCGCGCGTGCGCTTCGACGTTCTCGAAGAGCCGGTGGACTTCATGGGCGTGCGCGCGGAACTGTTCCTCGCGCTGTCGCCGTTCGTCGCCGTGCCCGAGGAGTTCCTGCGCGACGGAGTGCGCGTCGAGATCGCGCCCGACCTGCACCGCGAGGCGCCGCTGATCAAGACCACGGAGTTCGTGCGCCGCCGCAAGCCGCTGCCCCTGGGGACCAAGGAGCGCTACGAACACATCATGCTCGACGAAGAGCGGCGCATCCTCGAGTGCTCCAGCTCCAACATCGCCTTCGTGCGCGCCGGAGCGATCGTCTCGGCCGGCGACGGAGTGCTCGAGGGCATCACGGCGCTCGTGCTGCGCCACGTGGCCGCGCAGCTCGGCTTGCGCTGGCTCGACGAGCGTTTGCCGCTGGCGGAGCTGCGTTCGGTCGACGAGGCGTTTTTGTCGAGCTCGGCGCGCGGCGTCGTTCCGATCGTCGACGTCGCGGGCGAGCGCGTTGGCTCGGGCCGCGTCGGCGGCGTGACCCGCCGCCTCAGCGCGGCGTACCTCGAATTCGCCGAGCGCGAGGCGCGGACGGCGCAGTAGCTCTCAGCGCCCGATCAACTCGAGCTCGTCGATCACGAGCTTCGCGCCGTCTAGCTCGATCACCAGGCTGCGCGGGCGCGAGTTGATGTTGAGGTCGACCGGATACGGCGGCTCCTGCCACTCGGCGCGTTTGCCCGGTTCGCCCATGCGCACGGCGAGCGCCTTGCCGTCCCAGCCCAGCTCGAGCCCGAGCGGTTTGGCGAGGTCCCACGCGCCGATGTCGGCGTTGCCGCTGAGCTCCGGCTCCTTCCACTGGCCGCGTCCGTCGCGTTCGATCCCGTAGCGCCGCACCAAGCCTGCGCCGTCGCGCCGTTCGTAGTTCACGCCGGCCGCCGTGCGCGGGCCCGTCGCCAAGCGCATCAGCGCGACCGCGGGCTTGTCGTCGGCGAGCGGCTCGAGGCGCACGACGCCGCGGATCACCCACGAGCCGCGCGGCAGCGGCATCTCGATGAAGCTCGCGCGCGGCAGTTCGATGCGTTGTCCCGCGGCGAGCGGCGCGAAGCGCGCATCGCATTCGATCGCCACGTCGACGCGCTGCACCGTGGGCTTGGTGACGCCGTCGCTGACGGCGAACTCGAAGCTCAGCGTGTAGCCCTCGCCTTGTTCGGGCGGCAGGCACCAGGCCTGCGGGCGGTCGGCGTACTCGATCTCGACCTTCGGACCGTCGCCGACCTGGCGCCACTCGTAGGTGATGCCCTGGAGGATTTCGGGGTTTTGGCCCTGACCGGTGAGCAGCAGCGTCGCGCCGCACTCGGCGTTCTTTTCGACGAAGGTCTGCGCCTGCGGCGGATCGTCGTCCGCGTCGACCTTCACCACGTGGCGCGCCACGCGCGTGAGCTCGCCGAGCGTGAGCGTGCACTCGAGTTCGAGTTCGTACGGCTCCAACGCCTGCGGCGCCGCGAAGGCGAGCACGCTGGCGGAGTCGGACTTGAAGATCGCCTTGGGTCCGCGCACTTGGCGCCAGCGCCAGCGCGCGCCCTCGGCGCCGGTCCACAGCGCTTCGAAGTTGAGCGTCTCGCCTTCGACGCCGGTTTTCGGCGCGCGGATGGACAGTTCGCCGGCCTGCGCAGCGGTGAGCGTTTGGGACGACACGGGTCGCGCAGAGAGCGCGGACAACGCCAGCGGCAACGCGAGCGCGGCGCCGCACACGAGAGGGGAGAGCTTCAAGGAATGCGTGGGGGGTCATCCGGCCTGCTTGAACAGATCGAGGAAGCGGTCCTCGAACTGCTTGAACAACTCGAAGCGGTCGAGCTCGGCCTTGAGCTCGAGCGCCTTGGAGCGGTCTTCGCGCGTCGCGGCGAAGAGTTGTTCGATGCGCTCGCGCACCTCGGGCGAGATGCGCCGCGGTTTGGTGCTGCGCTCGGCGTCGCCTTGCTCGTCGCCTTCTGTCGGCGCGGGAAAGAGCGTCTCCTCCTCTTCGCTCGGCGGCCGCGAGGCTTGCGCCGCGAGCTGTGCGGCGCGCTGCAGGCCCTCGAGATGTTGGATCAGGCCGCGTTCGACCTTGCGCGCGTCGGCGTCGAGCTCGGTCAGGTCGAACGTGAGCCCGGAGAGCTCGGCGAACACGCGCAGCACTGCGGCCGAAGCCTTGGGGTTCGGGGCGGTCGCGGCGAAGAACGGGAACTCGCCGAGCAGGCAGGCGCCGGGCAGCTCGCGCGCGGCGGCGGCGGCGATGAACACGCCGTTGAGCCCTGCGATCTCGCCGTCCTCGAGCAGCGTGACGCCGTCGCGCCGCAGCTCGTCGAGCATGTCCTCGCGCGTGCACACGCCGAACACGCGCGGCGCCTGCGCCGGCAGGATGGGCGTGGCCATCGCAGCGAACGTGAAGACCCGTTCGACGTCGAACTTGGCCGCCGCGTCGAGCACCGCTTGGCAGTAGCGGTAGCCGTCGGTCGTGGGCTGGCGATCGCCCAGCAGCACGATGATGTCGCGCTGCTCGGCCGGATCGCGCCAGTAGTAGAACGTGCTGCGCGGCAGCGTGTTCGGCTGGACCACGCCGTGTTTGATCGAAATCGACTGGATCTCGAAGTACGGGCCGGGGTCGAGCTCGGCGATGGGCTGCGCGCCCAGTTGCCGCACCAGGTAGCCGCCGGCGATCTGCGCGACGCCGCCCATGCCGGGCCACACGGCGATGAGCCACGGCTTGTGGAACTGCGAGTTCATGACGGGGGTTTCGTAGCACGCGACTGGCCGCGGATCGAGATCCCAAGTGTCTCAGCAAGCGACGCCGCGCGCCAATAGCGGGTGCGCGGGAGTGCGGTTCACGGCCCGCTGATGAAGTTCGACGCGTCGCCCTTCGACTGGCCGTTGGCGTCGATCCACGAGTCGAGCACGCGGCCCTGGGCCGGGTCGGTCATCATGCGGATGAGCGTCGCGCCCAGCGGTCCGGGCTGGTTGGCGTCGAGCGCACCGTCGCGCATGGTGGCGCCGCTCGCGTCGAGCCACGGGTGGTTGTTGGAGCCGTTGCTCACGCCGCTCGCTTCGACGATGCGGTCGAGGTCGTAGGCCACGCTTGCGAAGCCGAACTGGCTGAAGAAGGTCTGCGGCGACGTGCGCTGCAGGTTGGCGAGATCCGTGTAGCAGCCGCGGCGATTTGGATCGTTGTCGAGCGGATTCACCGGGCAGCCGTTCTCGTCGAACAGGAACACGCCGCTGCCCAGCCCGGCCGCCATGTGCGGCCACAGCGGCGAGTTCATCGTGTTGCCCGTGTTGCGGCCGAAGTGCTGCTTGAGCAGGTTGAAGTCGAGCGCAGCGTAGTTGCGCGCGGCCATCGCGTTGCGGAAGGTCGTGTACTCGTTGCCCCAGGTCGCCAAACCCTCGTCCGTGAGGTGGCAGGTGGCGCAATAACGCGGGCCTTCGCGCTGCGGCGTGACGCGCCCGCGGATCGAGTGCGCCATGAAGGCGTTGTGGCTGAGCGAGGGATACACCGCCGCCGGATTCGAGCCCCGACCATGGCGGTCGCTGAAGGTCATCACCGGCGTGACTTCGTTGTTCTTGTCCTGCCAGTGGTAGAAGACCTTGGTGTTCGAGATGAACTGCGTGATCTTGCCGCGCGGTCCCACGCCGAGCGTGAAGAACAGCGGCGACTGTTAGGTGAAGTCCGCGGTGCGCTGCTTGTGGACAATGCGGTCGCCGGTAACGTTGGAGAAGTTGTTGCCCGTGTCGTACTCGCCGCTCAGGTGGCCGCCCATGCAGGTGTTCGTCCACAACGCATGGCACGACACGCAGTCCATCCGATCGGTGTGGGCGAAACCACTGGGAACTCCCGCGGTCTGCATCGGCCCGAGCCCATTCGACGGATCGCTGTCGGCGCGACCCATCGCGTAGCTCGCCTTGGCGCTGTAAATCGCCTGGTTCGTGAGCGGATTCACGCGACCGTTTTCGACCACGGTGTCCTTGGTCTGCGGGATGTAATGCGTGGGGCCGGTCAGACGGCTGCGCAGGAAGTAGTGTCCCGACGCGTCGCGGTGAACGTGCTTGAGCGGATTGCCAGCGCCGTCGACGGGCATGTCGCGCTGCACGCCGTCCCAGGCTGTTCCGGAAACCGTCGGTGCGTAAGCGTCGACCGTGCCGTGGCAGCTCTCGCAGCGGATGGCGACCTGCTGGCTCATGCGGCTGGAGATGTTCGCCTCTCCTGCGAGCGCGTTTCCGCCGTGGATGTCGAAGCTGCCGTGGCAGTCGATGCAGCCCATGCCCGCTTAGTAGTGCACGTCCTCGGGCGTGTCGTCGCGGCCGTCGCCGTCGTAGTCCTCTTTGGCGAGGTACTGATTGGCGTTGCGGCCGTTGAAGGTGTGGTTGCCGACGGCCGGGTTGTAGGGGCGCGCGTCGTTGTGCGTCGTTTGGCGCGTCAACTCGGGCCGTTGGCGCTTGCGTAGGCGCTCCACACAAGGCCCACGCCGCACGAGACGAGGTTGGCGAGCGCGCTGGCGACGAGGCAGGTGGCGGCGCTCGCACGACCGCGGAGCAGGCGCGCGGCCAGCAGGCCCTCGGTCAGCCCGGCGCCGAACTCGGCGAGCACCAGGACGAAGAAGTCGCCTGGAAACGACCAAGCGATCGCGAAGACGAACGGATGCGTGGCGAAGTTGAGCGTGAACACCACACGCGCGAGGCGCCGCCAGTTCTCGAGTGCGGCGCCCAGCCGCCACGCGTAGAGCGGCAGCTCGAGGGCGAGCGTCCACACAAACGCCGTGAGCCAGGCGAGAAGAATGCTCACGGCCGGCGCCGCCCCAAGAACGCTGCGACCACCGCGAGTTCCAGCCAAGCGTGGAAGGAGATCGCGCCTAGGTAGAATTCGCGAGCGGCGACGGCGTCGAACAGCGCGGCGGCCGGGAGTGCGACACAAGCGCCGGCGCTCAGCGCGAAGCCCAGCGAGTTGGAGTCTGCGAACAACTTGCGACCAGCCAGCTGCGGCAGGACCACGATCCACGCCGCGTAGTGGAACAGCTGCGCGAACGCGAACGAGGTGAGCCAGCGCACGGCCCAGACTTCGTCGGCCGACGGCGCGAGCCGTTCGGCGAGATCGCGTGCGCTCAGGCCGAGCAGCGAGGCGTCGAGCGGAAGCTCGATAGCGCCTGCGAATATCACGGCTTGCGCTGCGAACCAGAGCACACCGAGCGTCCAACGCGCGCGTCCGTCGCGCAGTACGGCGTAGCACCAGACCACGGCGACCACGTTGTGCAGGTGACCGAGCACGAGCAGGCTGTGTTGCGGCGCGGCCGCGAACGGTGTGCCCAGTGCGAGGAACACTACGAGCGCGGCGGCGCGCGGAAAACCGGCGCCAACTGCTGCGTGAAGTCCCGCCGCGACGGCCGCCAAGCCCAGCGCGAGTTCGAGCTCGAGCTGCACGGCGCCGAGCAGCAGTCCTGCGACGCGTGCGATGAACAGCGCGCCCAGCGGCGCCGCGATGAGTGCGAGGTCCATGCGCCGGCCGCGCCACGCGCCGTCGAGCACGAGCACGCGCAGGTCGCCGAGCAGGTGGGGGACTCCGAGGAGCAGCGGCCCAAAGAGCAGGGCCGCGAGCGGATCGAGCGCCGCCAAGCCGAAACTCGCGAGCGCGAGCGCGTTCGGCGTCAGGAGCGCCGCTGCCGCCGCGGAGCGCGGACCCGCAGCGTCACTTGCGCTCGTCGCGCGCATCGCGCTGCGCTCTGCGGCGGAGAATCCAGATCGCAACGAGTCCGCCGACGAGCAGCGCGACGAGTCCGACCCACAAGGTGCGCGAACTCGACTCAGGCGGATTGGGGAGAACATCTACGGCGCAGAGCAAGAACGGCATCGCCGAATCGTAGCGCGGCGACGCTCGGCGCCACGCAGCCCTTCGAGGTTCAGCTCAACCGCGGTCTGCGTCGTGCGGCGGCGCCTCAGAATTCCAGGCCGAGTTCGAGCGCCGGCCCGCTGAACAGCAGGTCGAGGTCGGATCCAGCGTCGATGACCTGCTCGATGTCGCGCACGTACCAGCCAGCGAACAAGTGTGTGAAGGGCATGGGGCGCAGCCCCAGGCCGTCCTGGACGCTGCGCGTCGCCAGCTCATCGCCGGACAGCGAATAGGACATGTCGGCCCGCATGTCGAACGCGATCCACGAATCGCTCGGGACCGACAGTTCGACTCCCAACAGGAGCGAGCGCGAGTCGCGGTCCAGGCTCTTGCTCTCGTTGAAGCCGCGCACCTCGAGATCCATCAGCACGTGTTGCAATCCGCCGTAGAACGCGAGTTCGGCCCCCTCGACGTCGGCCCGTTTGCCGACGACGAACTCTCCTACGCGCAACTGGGCGCTGGTGCGCAGTCGCTCGCCGGCCCCGAACGTTACGTCTTCAACGACCAGCGTGTCGGTGCTCGACAGCTGCTGAACGTCGTCGCCCTCCATGTCGCGGAACGACCCGGCGACGAACAGACCGGGGTGCAGCTTGTCGAGCTCCACGCGCACGCGGCCGGCGGGGGAGAACACGGAGCTGTCGTGAACCTCGAGCGGGGTCAGGGTCGAGCAAGCCGCGCAGCAGAGTGCGCAGCTCGAAGCGAGGAAGGTGAAGCGCATGGTCGTTCCTCTTGGGCAGGGCGCGGAGGCGCTATCCAGGCGAGCGCGTGCAACCTAGCGCGGCCGCCTCCAACTGCGTCCGGGATTCGCACCGCGCGGCGTGCTTCTACGCAGTTTGGTCGAGAGCGGCGCCCACGTCTGCGCAGCGCGCGTTCACTTCACGCGCGGCTTGCGGCGCAGCAGCACGTCTTCGCCCACGCCGTGGCAGTCGACGCAGCGGAACGCAATCGGGCGGTAGCGCACGAACTCCAGCTCGCCGCGCTCTTCGACGTGGTGGCACGCCGCGCAGTCGAGCTTCTTGTGCGCGTCGCCGAGCGCGAAGCGCGCATCGCGCTCGTGGTCGAAGTGCAGCATCGATTCCACCAAGCTCGTGTGGCGCCGCGCGCAGTCGTTCGCGCCCTCGAGTGTGAACTGCCCGGCGTGCGGATCCTCATGGCAGTCCGCGCAACTCGTTCCGGCGGCGAGCGAACTCGTGCAGCCGAGCTCGTCGGGCCGGCGCAGCGGTTCGTGGCACGCGGCGCACGCGACGTCTTCGTGGCCGCCGACCAACCCAAAGCGCGTCCACAGCCCATGGTCGAACTCGCGCGCCAAGGCGCGGAACGAGGTGCTGTCGTGACAACGCGCACAGCTCGCTTCGCCAGCGAATCGTTTGGGGTGGCGCGGTTTGTCGAAGGCGCCGCGGTGCGGATCTGCGTGGCACGTGGCGCAGCTCTCGAACTCGCCAAAGTGCTCGGCGACCGTGCCGAAGGTGCGGCCGTGTTCGTCGGCGATATCCGCGCGCGGATGGCACGCCTCGCAGGCGGTCTGCGCGTGCGCGCCGAGCAACGGGAAGCCCGCCAAACGCGCATGGTCGAAGCCGCGCTCCGCGTTCGCGAAGCGCTCGCTGTCGTGGCAACGGGCGCAGTCGCCGTTCGCGGGCGGCGGTGGCGCCTGTGCGAGCAGCTCGGTGAAGAAGCCCTCGTGCGAATCGCCGTGGCACTGCGCGCGCTGGCTCGGAGTTCCGCGGAACTGCCGTGCGTGCTCCGGCTCAGGATCCTTGTGGCACGCCGAACACTCCGCGGCGGCGTGCGCGCCCTCCAGGCGCAGCGCGGCGCGGGCGTGTTTGTCCAGGTCGAACTCGTGCGGATCGAAGTGCTGCCGCGAGTGGCGCGCGATGCACTCGCCGCCTGCGAACGGACCGGTCTGGAACTGGCCTTCGTGCGGGTCAGCGTGACACGCGCTGCACTCGCCCTGCCGGCGGCCGGGATAACGCTCGGCGAAGCTCGCGAGCTCGGGAGCGTGGCACAGCGCGCACTCGAGCTCGGCGTGCGGCGGGCCGAGCGAGAATCCCGATGTCGCGTGTTGCTGCGGCGAGAGCGCGAGGCGCTCGTCACGGAACAATTCGTGCTCCGCTGCGTGGCGCACCACGCACCCCGCGCGTTCGTCGCGCCCGGTCTCCAACGCCGCAGCGCGCGTGAAGCTCGCAACGTGCGGCGACTCGTAGCAATCGGCGCACATCCGCGGCGTCGGCTTCACCAACGCTTCGCCGAGCGCCTCGAGCGAACGCGGCCCGTCCTTCTCGTGGCACGTGCGGCAGCTCACGTCGCCATGGCCGCCGATCAGCGGGAAGCGCTCTTCGTGGCCGAGCGAGTGGAGTCCTTCCCAGGTCTCCTGGCCGTGGCAACTGGCGCACGAGACGCGCATGCGACCCTCGTGCGGATCCTCGTGGCAACTTGCGCAATCCTGCCGTTCGCCGAGGAAGCACACGGCGCCCTCGGGCAACACCGCGAGATCCGCGCTCGCGTGGCGCTTCGAACCGGCGAGCTCGAGGTGCGCGCCGCTCATCTCCCAGCCGATGAGCTGGTGGTCGAACTCTGCGCGGCTCTTCGCTCCGGCCAGCGCGAGGCTCTGGTCATGCACGATGCTGAAGCCTTTGCCGTGCTGTTCGCTGTGGCGCGTGGCGCAGCGTTGTGTGATCGCTTCCAGCTGCCCGCCGTGCAGTCCGCTGCACGCTTCGATCTGCTCGGCGATGGCGGCGTGGCACTCCAGGCATGAATCGGTCATCGATCTGAACCAACCGCCGTGGCACACCGAGCAGTTCTGCCCGCCGTCGAGTTGTTCGAGTTGCGCGTGCACAGAGCTCACCGGGCCCGGCGACGTTCGTTGCACGTCGACGATGCCGATCAGCAGCACGAGCGAAAGGGACAGCGTCGCGATCCAGAAGCTGACGCGCTTGAGCCTCACCGCGCGTCTCCGTCGAAGAGCTCGCCGTAGATCAGCGCGTACGCGACGTGGGCCACGAGCAACACGAGCATCAACACTGCGACCCAGCGGTGCAGGTAGCGCCACGTGCTCAGGATCGCCCGCAGATCCTCGAGATGCGCGCCTGCGAGCGCCGTCGAGTGTGCCCGTCGCGCGCGGTCGAGCGTTGCGTCGATGCGCGCTTGTGCGATGCCTTGCGCGCGTCCGGAGTTCGCGAGCGCGGCGAGGCGCCGCCGCAGCTCACGCTGTCCGCTCAGCAGGGCCAGCACTCGCTCGACGAACGAGCTGTTCCACTGCCGAGCACGCACGAGGTCCGCGAGCTCGCGCCGCACTTCGTCGATGAAACCGCGCTGCGACTTGTCCCACTGCTCGCCGGTCCGCGCGAGTTGTTCCTGCACTTCCTCGATTTCGAGCTCGCGTCCGTTCGCCGCGCGCGGCAGCCACGCGTCGAAGTAGCGGCCGATCGCGCCAGTCGCGAGCAGCGCCGCGAGGGCCGACAACGCGTGCCCGCCGACGCTGTCGCGCGTGGTCATGCCGGCGTGCACGAGCGCGCACAAGAGCGCGAGAACGCCCGTTGCGACGTGGCTGGTCATCCAGGCCTTGAGCGAGCCGAACGTCACGTCCCAGCGCTGCGCGCGGCGCGCCAGCTAGAGCAGATCGACGCCTATCAACGCGGTCGCGATGAGGCCCAAGGCCAGGCCGAGCCCGCGGCCGGGGCGCAGTTCGATGTGGCGCGGATCGAGGGCGCGCAGCTCCGCTGGCGCGGCGTAGTCGTCGAAGTGCCACGCGACCCACGCGAGTGTTGCGAGGGAGAAGCCAAAGCCTGCGGCGAGGGCCTGCGCCACTCCGCGCCTTGCTCGGGAGCGGGCGGCGGCGCTTGGCGCTGAGTCGGATCGAACGATACGCCGGCGCGTTCGAGCAACGGAAAGGGCGGAGCGCCGCCGGCGAGCACGAAGACCTCGTCGTTCGCGAGCTGGACACGTTGCGCGCCATCGTGCCGGCGCACTTCAAGCTCAACCTGCTCGGCGCTGATGGTGCGCACCTCGCTGTCGAGCACCACTTGCAGGCGACCGGCGTCGAGCGCTTCCTACAGGCGCTGTTCGTTGCGTCCGCGCAGACGGAAGAACGCAGGGCGTCGATAGCTGAGCGTCACTTCGGCGCCCGGTTGCTCAGCGAGCGCAACCGCGGCTTCGACGGCGCTGTCGCCGCCGCCGACGACGAGCACGCGGCGTCCCGCGTAGCTGTGCGCGTCGAGCAAGCCGTACGAGACCTTCTCCAACGCCTCGCCCGCGACGCCGAGTCGGTACGGCGCGCTGCGCCGCCCGATCGCCATGCACACGTGCCGCGCGCGCAACTCGCCGCCGCTCGTTGCGAGGAGGAAACCGTCGTCGTAGCGCTGCAGTGACTCGAGCGTGCAGCCGCCGCGGATCGGCAGCTCGTGCTGGCGCGCGATCGACTGCCACAGCGCGATCAGATCTTCCTTGGTGCACGAGGTCTGCTTCAGCGCTCCGTACAACGGAAGCTCGACCGGCTGCGTGATCACGAGCTTGCGCCGCGGGTACTTCGCGACCGTGCCGCCGAGTTCGCTCGCCTGGTCGACGACGACGAAGCGCAGTCCGTGCTTCTTCGCCTCGAGCGCGCACGCCAGTCCGGCGGGACCCGCTCCGACGATGCACAGGTCCAGCGGCGCCTTGCCGCTGGGCAGCGCAGTCGCAGGCGAAGCACAGCGCGTGGCTACTTCGCGGGCGACGCTGGCCCCGTGTTCGATCGCGGTCTTGATCAAGGCGTGCGCCGTGACTTCTCCCGCGAGGAAGAGCCCCGGCGCATGCGGCGCCTCGAGTTCGGGCGTGAGCACCGGCACGTCGCGCCGCTGCTCGAGGTTGGCGAGCGTCACGGTGATCGCACCGACCGGGCACTCGCGCTCACAGGCGGCGTGACCGACGCAGCGCGCGCCGTTCACGACGACCGCTTGACCGTGGACCAAGTCGAGCACGCGCTCCTCGGGGCAGGCGGCGACACATGCGCCGCAGCCCAGGCAGCGCGAGAGATCGACGACGGGCTGGCGGAGCTGCGCCTGGTGCGCTCCGTTGCGCACAGCGCGCTGGCGCTGCACCACGCTCGCCTGCATGCGCGCGAGCTCGCGCCGCCGCGCGAGCGCCGCCAGAGCGGCGACGCCCAGCGCGAGCAACAAGGCGGCGAGCAGCGTCCACGTCATCGCGGCGCGCGTGTTCTACGCTGCGCGTGGAGCGCTAGTCCGTGCCGTCTGTCTCCTCAGCGGCGGCGAGCTTGGGGCTCGGAGGCGAGGCCGGAGGCGGCGTCTGCTCGGCGGTCGGCTGCTTGGCCTTGCGGCGCTGGCACTTGCCAGGCTTGGGCGCTGCCGGCTGCTCTTCGGCGAGTTCAACCTCGCCGCGCAGCGCGCGCGAAGC
>Ga0169931_10003877_pt1:0-10000 | contig 23511 bp, 21 predicted proteins | sample Kivu_15m_20L_FD_129675 | JGI IMG/M metagenome (GOLD analysis project Ga0169931, IMG submission 129675) | Freshwater microbial communities from Lake Kivu, Western Province, Rwanda to study Microbial Dark Matter (Phase II) - Kivu_15m_20L... | ecosystem: Environmental > Aquatic >...
AGACAATAAAATAGGGCCAAAAGTAAAAACTAATCTCATGAATAATTTTAGTATTGTTCAAAATAAAAATATCATACGTATATCTATTATAGATATCTCTTCATTTATATATAATTGAATTATTTTAACTTTTAAATTGTATATAAATGAAGAGATATCTATAATAGATATACGTATGATATTTTTATTTTGAACAATACTAAAATTATTCATGAGATTAGTTTTTACTTTTGGCCCTATTTTATTGGCTGCCTCTTGGGCAATTTATAACATTTTCTTCTTAATTAAGAAAAGTATTCCATCAACCTAAATATTTTCTTTAATTTCTCATATTTCTTTAATTAAAGAAATATGAGAAATTAAAGAAGCTTGAAAAAAATAGAAAGACTATACTATAATCGTTCTTAGAGCAAATTAAGTTATTCTAGAGATAGTTTTTATGCAGAAGCGGATATGGCGTAATTGGTAGACGCGTCAGACTTAGAATCTGGTGAAAATGTTCGTGAGAGTTCAAGTCTCTCTATCCGCAAAAGAAAAGAGAAAATAAAGACGCGAATAATATACATATAAGCAAGTATCTGCAAAAAATTGGCTAAAAAAAAAATTTTAGTTTATAATGAATTTATAAAAATGCAAAATTTGGCCTCTGAAAGTAGAGGAGAAATATTATTTTCTAATTAGAATAAATAGGGTAAAAAATGAGCTATACAATTGTGCAAACTTCGGGAAGACAATTCGTGTTAAAGCAAGGCGAGTGGTATGATGTGGATTTTATTTCAAAAAGTTCGATTGGAGATTATGTATATTTGAACAAACTATTATTATTAAAAAAAGAAAAAAAAGTTCAGATAGGGAAGCCATTTTTAAACGGACAAATTTCGGCACAAGTAATTCAAAAAGTAAAAGGTCCAAAGGTAGTAGTTTTAAAAACAAAACCAAAAAAAAGATACACTCGTAAAAGAGGACATCGTCAAGTATATACACGTATTCAAATAAATTAATGAAAAAATGAAATATGGCTCATAAAATGGGTGCGGGTAGCACAAAAAATACACGAGATTCGCAGTCGAAAAGATTGGGAATAAAATGCATTGGAACACAAAAAGTAAAAAATGGGTTTATCTTAGTTCGACAAAGAGGAACAAAATTTAAACCTGGAAACTTAGTTGGCTGTGGACGAGATCACACTCTATACGCATTAGCAGACGGAATTGTAGAATATACAAGGACTGGATTTGTTAATGTATTGCCAATCAAAATAGAGAACGTAATTGGCTAAAAAAGTCGATTACGCTTTCTATTTAAAATTTAACGAAACAAAAATGTTACTTATTTATATTTGGATCGTCAAAAAATTTTCTTAAACCGGGGCTCTTAATTTTTAACCAAAAACAAACCGAATCTGTCAACCACTCTAATCCAGGAAACTGAGTAAATTTATTTCTCATAGCCATTAAAAAAGAATTGGAAAGAACAATAAAAAAATAAAAGAAAAGAGCATAAAAAAGCCTTTCAGATAAATCTATATCATAATCGCTTTCTTCACCAGGAAATTCTGGAGATTGATGCAAAATTAAATCAAGATAACTTAAAGCCAAATTTTGAACCATTTGAAGAACAATAATATAAAGAACATGATATTTTAAAAATTTAGAAAAACCAAGAATAGGATTAATGACAATATATTCGGTAGTAAGAAGATATAAAAAAAACGATCTTTGAGGTGAAAAAAGAAATTGGACAATTGGAATTTGAATCAAATCTTGTACAAAAAAAGGAATAAATTCTAAATTAGGAGAAATAGAATATAATTGAGAACAAGTGGTATAAAAAAAAGAAGAAAAAGCAAAAAGATATAAAAAAAGAAGCTGAATTTTAAGAATAACTAAAGGATATTGCTGATCAAATTTCGAAAAATCAGTTAAAAATTTTGAGGCAAGTTTTTGTACAATATTAAAAATTGGAGTAAAAAAAGTTAGAATTTGTGGAGTTTTTTTTTTTTTTCTTTTCATCGCTAGTTAACAATACTTATTTATATAATTATAATAGTAGGCTTAAAGATTTTACTAGAAATTTTTAATTAGTAGAATTAAAAAATAATTAAAGGAAAAAAAAATGAATAAATTAATAAATGAAATAAAAAAAAAATCAAAAGACCTATACAATGCAAACAATGATGAATTAAAAAATAGCATTGTAAAGCTAAAAAAACGTGCGGAAAAAGAAGGATTAGAAGAAATTCTAATAGATTGGTTTGCTATAGTTCAAGAAGTATCATTTCGAGAGCTCGGATTAAGACATTTTGATACACAGTTACTGGCAGGAATATTACTGCACGAAGGAAAAATTGTAGAGATGAAAACAGGAGAAGGAAAAACATTAGCTTCAAGCTTACCTGTTTCACTAAATGCACTATCAAAAAAAGGCGTTCATGTTGTAACTGTAAATGATTATTTAGCACAAAGAGATGAGCAAACAATGGGAAAAATTTATAACTATTTAGAACTTAAATCTGGACTAGTAATAAATGGACAGAATTCAAAAGAAAAAAAGAAAAATTATCTTAGAGATATTACTTATTTAACTAACTCAGAAGTTGTGTTTGATTATTTAAGAGATAGTTGCGCATATAATTTGGAAGAAATAGTTCAAAGACCCTTTCATTTTTGTGTAATAGACGAGATTGACTCAATTTTAATAGACGAAGCAAGAACACCACTAATTTTGTCAAATTATCAAGGAGAACCAAATAGAAACAAATTAAGTTTAGCAAAAAAAGTTGCAAACAACCTCGAAAAAGAAATTGATTTTCAACTTGATGAAAAGCGACGCGATATTAATCTAACTGAAAAAGGATATAAAAAATGTCAAAGCCTGCTAGGTAAAAAAAGCTTATATGATCCAGAAGATCCTTGGATTTTAGAAATATTGAACGCTTTAAAAGCAAAATATCTATTTAAATTAAATAAAGATTACATTATTTTAAAAAATAAAATAGTAATAGTTGATGAATTTACTGGGAGAGTAATGGAAGATAGAAGATGGAGTATGGGCATTCATGAGGCGATTGAAACAAAAGAAAATGTTGAAATTGGATCTGGAACAAAAACAAAAACAGCGATTACTTATCAAAATTTTTTTCCGCTTTATCCAAAAATTGCAGGAATGACAGGAACAGCAAAAACAGCAGAAAAAGAATTTGCTGATATCTATAATCTAGAAGTCATTGTTTTACCAACAAACAAACCGATGATAAGAAAAGACTTCCCTGATTTAGTTTACCAGACAGAACTTTCTAAATGGAAAGCCGTTTTAGAACAATCAAAAAAATGCTATGAAAAAGGTCAACCTGTTTTAATTGGTACGACAACTGTAGAAAAATCTGAATTTTTATCAGATTTATTCAAAATTTCAAATATTCCACATCAAGTTCTAAATGCAAAACCAGAAAATTTAGTGAGAGAAAATGAAATAATAGCGCAAGCAGGGAAGCTATATGCAATTACAATTGCAACAAATATGGCAGGACGTGGAACAGATATTATATTAGGAGGAAATGCAGAATTTTTAGTAAAAGAAAAATTAATAAAATATTGTTTATTGACAAAAGAACAATTTTTAGAAGAAATAAAAAACCAAAAATATGAAAAAAAAGAAAAACTTATTGAATTCTACGAAAAAATTAAAATAGAGTATTTACGAGAGAACAATAAGTTAATTGAAAAAATAAAAGAATTACCATTATTTTTAGATGAAGGAAATGATTGCTTAACTACTACGTATAATTGGATGCTAGAAAATGAAAAAAAAGAATGGAAAAAAAATAATAAAAAAATAAAAGAATTAGGTGGTCTATTTGTTTTAGGGACAGAACGACATGAAACACGTCGGATCGATAATCAATTAAGAGGGAGAGCCGGAAGACAAGGAGATCCAGGAATATCGCAATTTTTTGTTTCTCTAGAAGATGATTTAATTAAACTATTCGGAGGCGCAAATCTCAAAGGTTGGGTAAATTATTTATTAGAAGACGAAAATATACCTCTACAATCAGATTTTTTAACAAAAGGTTTAGAAAATGCTCAAAAAAAAATAGAAGACTATAATTATGATATTAGAAAAAATGTTTTTCAATATGACGATGTTTTAAATGCTCAAAGAAAAAAAGTACTAAAAGCAAGAAATGAATTGCTTTTTAATAACACTTACGAAAAATTATTTTTAAGATATTTAGAAATTACAATAGATAAAAATTGCAATCAAATACTAACTGAATGGAATAAAAATAGACCAAATTCAAAGGAAAAAACAGTGAATATTTGGAAAAAAAAAAAAACAACTCTCACAGAAAAAACGATTTTAGAAAAATCATTTGGTGCATATAGTTTTGAAAAAATTAATTTGAAAACGCAAAAGAATAAGAATAATCTTTATAAAGAAATTTGGATAAAAAATGATCTTTGTTTTGCAAGCTCAAGCTTTTATGAGAAAGGATTTATTAAAAAAACAAGAGAGAATCTTTTATTATCTCTAATAGATATTTACTGGACAAAACACATAGAAAGAATGAGTTCTATTAAAGAAACAATTAATTGGCGTGCATATGGACAACAAAATCCGTTAAACGAATATAATTTAGAAGCTTTTAAATCATTTAAGTCTATGTTTGAACAAATTCGAATTTCTATGATATACTCTTCACTAAATAGTCCAATTCATTCTTAAAAAAATTTATGTCAAAAAGCACATTAAACGGAACAAAAGGAAAACGCATAAAAACCTCAGGCTTTCGGGCACGACTTGCAACAAAAGCAGGAAAAAAAATATTAAAACTACGCAGACGTAAAGGACGTTATAGATTGGCAGCATCTTAAAAAGCCTAACTTATCAAAAAATCTTTAAATCATAAAAAATGACTACTTATTACTATATATTAATGTCACAAAAAAGAATGCTCCAAAATGAAGTTTTAGAAGAGATTTTAAGAGAACGTACAACATATTATGTCTCTAAATCAAAAACAATTGATTTTTGGTTAAGCATATCTCCAAATTTTATTGAAGATTTGATGTTAAATAAAGAAATCGAAAAAACCAACTTTTTTAAGCAACAACAAAATGAAATAAAGACAAAAAAAAATTCTTTTTATGGAGCTATCATCTCTTCCAATAAAGAATTTATTAAATGGATAAAATTACGAATTGGCTATTTTGAAGAACTTAATGAAAAAAATAGAATAGAACCAAAAGAATATATCTCTGATGGTATAACTGGAAGTATAAAAATATCCGAAATTCAAAAAGATATACCTTGCAATTTTTCATTGCTTAGTTCAATAGAAAAACACTTACATCCTGAAATACTAAAAACAATGTACATAAGATCACTTGAGACATATTATTCATTAGGAAAATAAAATAAATTTTTTTTTTTAGAAAAAGACAACAATTTTTCTTTTTCTAAAAAAAATAAAAACCAAAATACGACTAAAAAATAAGAATCGAGTTAAAATTATTAAAGTTCACCAAATTATTAAAATAAACCAACCTCTAATTTAATTATTAAATTAAAATCTCTAAGCTAAAAAAAATATTAATTATTCAACAAACTATTTTAAATCGAAATGGTAGGATAAAAATATAAATGGGTGGCATTGGAAAGTTAAGAAGAACTAATAAAATGGAATGGATTTAACTTAATTTACAAAAATGAATTGAAATATGTATTAGAAGAGACAAATAGTATTGAAAAATACTATTTGTCTTGTTGCATTAAAAATTAACCAACAATAACTGGAGCAGCTACTGCTAAGTCTAATGGGAAATTGTGTGCGTTACGTTCATGCATAACTTCCATACCTAAGTTAGCACGGTTAACGATATCAGCCCATGTGTTGATTACACGACCTTGACTATCAACAATAGATTGGTTGAAATTGAAACCATTTAAGTTGAAAGCCATAGTACTAATTCCTAAAGCAGTTAACCAGATACCAATAACTGGCCAAGCAGCTAAGAAGAAATGTAATGAACGAGAGTTGTTGAAACTTGCATATTGGAAAATTAAACGTCCAAAGTAACCATGAGCAGCTACGATGTTATAAGTTTCTTCTTCTTGTCCAAATTTGTAACCATAGTTAACAGATTCACCTTCTGCAGTTTCACGGATTAAAGATGAAGTTACTAAAGAACCATGCATTGCAGAGAATAAAGATCCACCAAATACACCAGCTACACCAGCCATATGGAATGGGTGCATTAAGATGTTATGCTCAGCTTGGAAAACTAACATGAAGTTGAATGTTCCAGAAATTCCTAAAGGCATACCATCAGAGAAGCTTCCTTGACCGATTGGGTAAATTAAGAATACTGCAGTTGCAGCTGCTACTGGAGCAGAGAATGCAACGAAAATCCAAGGACGCATACCAAGACGGAAACTTAATTCCCATTCTCTTCCTAAGTAGCAAGCTACACCAGTTAAGAAATGTAATACAACTAATTGGTAAGGACCACCATTGTATAACCATTCATCAACAGATGCTGCTTCCCAAATAGGGTAAAAATGAACACCAATAGCGTTTGAGCTTGGAATAACAGCACCAGTAATGATGTTGTTTCCATACATTAATGAACCAGCTACCGGTTCACGAATACCATCGATATCTACAGGCGGTGCTGCAATGAATGCGATGATGAAACAAGTTGTTGCAGTTAATAATGTTGGGATCATTACTACACCAAACCATCCAATATATAAACGATTATCTAAACTAGTAATCCAAGAACAAAAACGTTCCCAGATATTTTGGCTTTCGTATCTTTCTAAAGTTGCTGTCATTATTTCGTCCTCCTCTTCCAATTTATGAATATAATGGATAAATTTTATGGAAAACACAACTAAGATATCCATTAAGAAGAGAAATAATCACCATTAATAGAAAAGCCAATATTTTTAAATTTTCGAGTCAAATTTTCAAATTCTATTTCTAACTGAATTTTACCTCTGTTAGAAGAAGCTCCAAAATAATAATTAGAAAATAACAATTTATTTTGAAATAAACCAGCACGTCGATCCTCAAATAACCAAATTTGGTTATAAGGTAATAAGCTTAAAAAAGTAGTAAGCATTAATAAACCAAATCCAAAATAAATAATAGGAATGCTTGGATCATCTTTGATTAGCAAACCTGTTGAAGGAATAACATCTGTAATAATAAATGAAGAATCTAGCTTATCTGTAATGCTTGTTGTAAGAAGAAATTTTCCATTTTCATCATATTTAAATAGTTTTCCTTGGAATTGGTCAAAAACTACGTAATAGCCACTTAAATTATTTTTCTGACCTTGATTCTTACTAATACTTTTTTTAGACTGCAAATCTTCATCTTTAATCCAAGTTATCCAAGATTTATTTTTACCACTTATAGGAAATAAAGGGAATTCATAGACAGATCTAAATGAACTAGCATTTTTTTGTTGATTTGGAAAAGTTTTAATAGCGCGAATTCCTATTAAATTCCAATCACTTTGATAGATGTCTAATCCTTTATAACGTAAAGGATTGTTTACTGATATTGTATAATGTTTTTTCTCATTACCATCAGTATTTAATATAGACAAATCAGAATAAAATTGATGAATTTTTTCTCTCTTATATTCAACCCAAAAATCATTAACTCTTAAACCAAACTTAGGAAAAGAAGTAAAAAATCCTACTGAAATTGGGTTCTGAATTTGGCATATTTCTCCTTTTGGAAGAAATTCTTGAGCCTGAAAATTCTTTAATGATCCAAAAAGAGAACCACCTAGAATCAAAATAAGACTTACATGGACCAAAATTGGACTAACTCTACCAATTAAACCGCGATAAGCATATAAAAAATCTTTTTTTTGATAGATATAAAAATTTCGCTCTTCTAATATCTGAAGAATATATTGGCTTAAAGTAGATAAATTAATAAATCTTGAAAAAAATGTAAGTTTAGAAAATGATGTTTTTTCTTTTTTAAAAAAATATTCCTTTGAAAGAGTAAATAAAGGAAACTGTCGTATTATACTACATCCAACTAGACTAAAAGCTAGTATAATAAATAAAGATAAAAACCAAATAGATTTATAAACATGATCAAACCCAAAAAATAAAATTAATTTTGAAGTAATAAAACCATAAATCGGTCTATCTTCAGGATAAAGATCTTGATAAAAAGAACTAGGTTGATCTTGCTCAATAATAGAACCTATAGAACTAAAAATTATTATAATAAATAAAATTAATATTGCAAAACGAATATTTATTAATATTTTAATAAATTTATTTAATAAATTTATTAAAATATTATTTAAATTATATTTATTATAAACTAAATTATCTGGACTTGACATTTTTTTAATTTTATGTTATAATAATGTTTCAGGCATAATTATATGAAATTAGTTATTTTATACAACAATAAGAAGAAAAATATGGGCGATAATAATAATCAAAAAATATTTACTTTTTTAAACATTGCCTTAAGTATAACAGTATTAGTTATTTTAGTTCCATTTATTGATAGCACTTCAGCAGCGGAAGTTATAAAAAATGAAAAAATAAAGTATTTATTTAATTTTTCGAAAAAAAATATACATGAAAAAATAGATATATACCAAAAAAAAAGATTAAATATAAATATATTTGAAAAATTTTTTCAAATTCCAACTTTTTTAATAAATCAAGAAGGAGTAGAAAAATTAATACAAAAAAATAATACCACAATAGATTTGATAATAAAAGAAGTTATGGGGAAAAATAAAAGAGATATTTTACTACTGGACCCAGGAAATAGCAAAATTAAATTACCCTTTTATTCATCTTTCAAACATCAAAATTCATTAAACACTCTACCAATAGGTCCAGCGAGTATAAGTCTTATTTTTTCTAAAGTCTGTAACCCAATTATTGAAAAATTTACGAAAATAAGAAAGAAAAAAAAAAGAAAACAAGAAAGAAAAGTTTGGTATGATCAAGTTTTTACCGAACCAGTAATTTTAAAACTTATTAATATTTTAAAATTAATTTATAAACTCGATTCTAAAAATGTAATAAAAGGAATACAAGATGCCACAAAAGAAATAAAATATAAACCGAAAGACCTGAAAAGTAAAGTATCTAATCAGTGTAAAATAAATGTAATAGCATACGAAGAAGAGTATCAAGAAATCGAAGATAAAGTAAGAAGATCAAAAAGAGGTAAATTAAGCGAGAGTATGATAAGACGATTAGCAATGTTAATATTTCTTTGCATATTTTGTTTCATTATTTGGCGCTACCTCTTTGGTTTAGATACTCCTAAGGAAGTATTAGACGAAATGATAAGAAGAATTGCCGAGCTATTAAATGCAAGGAAAAACTTAAAAAGTTGTATGAATACGTTAAGGACTGGCACTAATTTAGCTGGAAGTCTATTAAAATCAGTAGAAGAATTACAGTTAGAAGTAGAAGAATCAAGAGATGCATTTAAAAACTTAATTAGTCATATTGTTGACTTATGTCATAACCTATTAGAAACTAAAGGATTAACAGAGGAAGCAGGATCAATAATTAGAGATGAGCTTTATATGATTAAAGAAATGATTAAGGCAATTGTAGAAAAAAATGACATTTTAGAAGAAAACATGGAAAGAAGCGAAAAATATGGCTAAAATTTTTCAGCATCGTGTTATTTTCCCGAGGGACGACTCCCTAAGTATATTCACCGCAATAACGTTTCACATCTATGTTCGGAATGGAATAGAGTGGTGCCATTATGCTATAGACACTGAAAAAAATTGATTTATAAAAAATCTAAGTTATATAGCTTAAGAAAATGGTCAATTAGTACATCTTGGCTGAATACATTGCTGCACTTACACCGGATGCCTATCAAACAGTTAGTCTTACTGCGACCTATGAGTACTCATCTTGAGGACAGCTTCCCGCTTAGATGCCTTCAGCGGTTATCTTAACTGCACATAGCTACTCA
>Ga0169931_10003877_pt1:15000-23511 | contig 23511 bp, 21 predicted proteins | sample Kivu_15m_20L_FD_129675 | JGI IMG/M metagenome (GOLD analysis project Ga0169931, IMG submission 129675) | Freshwater microbial communities from Lake Kivu, Western Province, Rwanda to study Microbial Dark Matter (Phase II) - Kivu_15m_20L... | ecosystem: Environmental > Aquatic >...
AAGAAACAAAAAGAGGAATTTTCTCTCTTATTGATGATTGGTTAAAACGAGATAGATTCGTTTTTGTAGGTTGGTCAGGATTATTGCTATTCCCATGTGCATATTTAGCATTAGGTGGATGGCTGACAGGTATAACATTCGTAACGTCATGGTATACACATGGTCTTGCTAGTTCATTTTTAGAAGGATGCAATGTATTAACTGCAGCAGTATCATCTCCAGCAAATAGTATGGGACATTCGTTACTATTACTATGGGGACCAGAAGCTAAAGGAGATTTTACTTTATGGTTTAAAATTGGGGGCTTATGGACATTTATGGCCCTTCATGGTGCATTTGGATTAATTGGTTTTTGTTTACGTCAATTTGAAATCGCAAGATTAGTTGGAATTAGACCTTATAACGCATTAGCTTTCTCTGGTCCAATAGCAATCTTCGTCTCTGTTTTTTTAATTTATCCATTAGGACAAGCTAGTTGGTTTTTTGCTCCAAGCTTTGGGATAGCAGCGATTTTCCGTTTCCTTCTTTTCTTACAAGGATTCCACAATTGGACGCTAAATCCTTTCCACATGATGGGAGTAGCAGGAATATTAGGCGGAGCTTTACTGTGCGCAATTCATGGTGCTACTGTAGAAAACACATTATTTGAAGATGGAGACGCAGCGAATACATTCCGTGCTTTTACACCAACACAATCAGAGGAAACATACTCAATGGTTACAGCTAATCGTTTCTGGTCACAAATTTTTGGAGTAGCTTTCTCAAATAAACGCTGGTTACATTTCTTTATGTTATTTGTTCCAGTAACAGGGCTTTGGGCTAGCGCAGTAGGAATAGTTGGATTAGCTTTAAATTTAAGAGCATATGACTTCATTTCACAAGAATTAAGAGCAGCAGAAGACCCAGAATTCGAAACATTTTATACAAAAAATCTTCTTTTAAACGAAGGTATCCGCTTATGGATGGCAGCGCAAGACCAACCACATGAAAATTATATATTCCCAGAGGAGGTACTACCACGTGGAAATGCTTTATGATGACTTAGAAATTACTACAAACAAAACCTTAGAATCAACTGGTTTTGCTTGGTGGGCTGGAAACGCAAGATTAATTAACCTTTCAGGAAAATTATTAGGTGCGCATGTTGCACACGCAGGACTAATGGTTTTTTGGTGTGGAGCAATGACTTTATTTGAGGTTTCTCATTTTATTCCAGAAAAGCCTCTTTATGATCAAGGATTTATTTTATTACCTCATTTAGCAGTATTAGGTTGGGGAGTTGGACCTGCTGGAGAAATAACGGATATTTATCCATATTTCGTAGTTGGTGTTTTACATCTAATTTCATCTGCCGTTTTAGGATTTGGAGGCATTTATCATTCTTTATTTGGGCCTGATACACTAGAAACAAACGCTCCATTATTCGGATATGATTGGCGCGATAAAAATAAAATGACTACTATCTTAGGTATTCATTTATGCTTATTAGGGATTGGAGCATTTTTATTAGTTATTAAAGCAATGTATGTTGGAGGAGTATATGATACTTGGGCACCAGGTGGCGGTGACGTTCGTTTAATAAAAAATCCAACTTTAAATCCATTAGTAATTTTCGAATATGTATTTAAATCGCCTTTTGGAGGAGATGGATGGATTGTATCAATTAATAATATGGAAGACTTAGTTGGAGGACATATCTGGGTAGGTATTTTATGCTTAACTGGAGGAGTATGGCATATTCTAACAAAACCTTTTGCATGGGCACGACGCGCATTTGTTTGGTCTGGAGAAGCTTACCTATCTTATAGTTTAGCAGCTTTATCTGTAATGGGATTAACAGCTTCCATTTTTGTTTGGTACAATAACACTGCTTATCCAAGCGAATTTTTTGGACCAACTGGACCTGAAGCATCTCAAGCACAAGCATTTACGTTCTTAGTTCGTGACCAACGTCTAGGAGCAAACGTTGCTTCAGCGCAAGGTCCGACAGGATTAGGGAAATATTTAATGAGATCTCCAAGTGGAGAAATTATTTTTGGTGGAGAAACAATGAGATTCTGGGATATGCGTTCTCCATGGTTAGAGCCATTACGTGGTCCTAACGGATTAGATATCAATAAAATAAGAAATGATATTCAACCATGGCAAGAAAGAAGAGCTGCTGAATATATGACACATGCTCCACTAGGATCATTAAATTCTGTTTCTGGTGTTGCTACAGAAATAAATGCAGTTAATTATGTATCTCCACGTTCATGGTTAACTTGCTCACATTTCTTCCTTGGCTTCTTTTTACTTGTTGGGCATTGGTGGCACTCTGGCCGTGCTCGTGCAGCCGCAGCTGGATTCGAAAAAGGAATTAATAGAGAGACAGAACCAGCTCTTCAATTAAAACCAGTAGATTAAACTATCATATATTAATTTTTTATAAAAATTAGAATTAGATATTGGTATCTAATTCTAATTTTTATAAAAATAAAGCCAATATAAACACCTCCCACAACAATAAGAACTTATTTTCATATTAAAACCATTATAATATTTTGTTAAAGATAAAATTTATTTCTAAAAAATTAATATAATTACAAACTATCTCCAAAAAAATAAAAAATAGTAGTATGAATTTACTTCCATTGGCAGACTACCAATTAGCAACTATTAGTTGCTTTATTTTCTTCTTTTCTATGATTGGCTATTGGGTAAACTTATGTTTTACTAGGAATGAACTTCTTTTCAAATTATCGAGCAAAGGAGTACTAATTGGAAATGTATTATTTTTTCTAACATTATTAATTCGTTGGATAAGTCAAAAATATTTTCCATTAAGTAATCTATATGAATCTTTACTATTTTTAGGATGGAGTATTTCTACAATTCATTTAATAATTGAATCAAAAACCGAAAGTAGACTAATAGGTTCAATTTCGAGTCCAATTTTATTTTTCTTATCCGGTTTTGCTACTCTTATCTTACCAATTGAAATGCAGAAAGCTCTTCCTTTAGTTCCATCCTTACAATCTAATTGGCTAATGATGCATGTGAGTATGATGATGATTAGCTATGCAATGCTTCTTCTGGGATCATTATTTTCAATTTTTTATATTAGCTTAGAATATTTTCAAAAATACTCAGAAAAAAGAAAAAATTTGGAATTAGAATATACATTCAACGCGAATAATATAAGGTTAACCAATAATAAAAACAACTCTGAAGAAAAAAAATCAAATTCTAAATTACTTATGAATTTAGATATTTTAAGTTATAGAATTATTGGATTCGGATTTCCTTTTTTAACAATGGGCATTATTTCTGGAGCGGTATGGGCAAATGAGGCATGGGGATCTTATTGGAGTTGGGATCCTAAAGAAACATGGGCTCTAATAACATGGTTTGTTTTTGCAAGTTATTTACATTCACGACTAATTAAAGGTTGGCAAGGAAAAAAAGCAGCAGCAATTTCCTCGATAGGTTTTTTCGTTATTTGGATCTGTTACCTAGGTGTTAACTTCCTTGGAAAAGGATTACATAGTTATGGTTGGGTATTTAATTAAAAATAACTAAAATATGAAAAAAAAAGAAAATATAGTTTTCTTTTCAAAGCTTTCGAGAAAAGTGGCAAATTATTTTTTTATTTTCTTCTGTGCAAATGCTTGTGCTATAAACGCAAAAGATTTAGATAAAGGAAAAGAATTATTTGAGGTAAACTGTAACGTGTGTCATATAAGAGGGAAAAATATTATAATCCCAGAAAAAAACCTTCAAAAAGCAACGCTTGAGATGAATGGAATTTGGAGCAAGGATGCTATTATTTATCAAATAACAAACGGTAAAAATGGAATGCCTGCATTTGGAGGAAGACTAACTAAAGATGAAATTAGCGAAATAGCATCTTATGTTTTAATGCAATTTAATTAAAAAATGTAATCTTTTCGAAAAGATTACATTTTTTAATTAAATTAATAAGCTAAGCCCATACTTCTTGTAGTTTCACCACCTAAATATACACGTATACTTAAAAAATCAGTAGGGCATGCACTTTCACAACGTTTACATCCTACGCAATCTTCTGTACGAGGAGCAGAAGCAATTTGTCCTGCACGACAATCTTCCCAGATAACCATTTCAAGAACATCTGTAGGACAAGCTCTTACACATTGCGTACAACCAATACAAGTATCATAAATCTTAACTGTATGACTCATAAAATTTTTGTGATTTTTCTTTTTTTTATAATAAACCGTAATTTATTATAACTAAAGTTTAAATTAGAAAAAATAAGAAACGACAAAACTATATTAAATTTAATTTAATATAGTTTTGTACTTGTAAAATAACTATTTTTTAATTAATATTTACTTATATAATTAAACATTCCTTAATAGCTCAGCGGTAGAGCGGTCGGCTGTTAACCGATAGGTCGTTGGTTCAAATCCAACTTGAGGAGAATTTTATTAACTACATTCAACAAAAAACAATAAAAATAAAGTGACTTGTAAGGTTTACAAATATTAATATATAATTTCATATATGAATGCTAGGTGGTTAGCTCAGTGGTAGAGCATCTGCCTTACAAGCAGATGGTCGCTGGTTCAAGTCCAGTACCGCCTATTCGTTTAATATTTCTCTTTAGATATCTCTAAAGAGAAATATTAATAAAAGAGCTCATCGTCTAAGGGATTAGGACTGAAACCTTCTAAGTTTCCAATGTAGGTTCGAATCCTACTGAGCTCATAATCACCAAGAATATCACATCGAAAGATTATATCTCATTTTTAATAAAAATTTGATTAAAAATGGTTTCAACTTTCGTTCCTGAACTAATTGATTCCATTGGATCTCTACGTAAACGATGTCGTAAACATAAAATTATTGTTCTTTTAATATCATCTAACGAAACTTCTGTTCTACCTTCAAATGCTGCTAAAGCTTTAGCAGCGCGAGTAGAAACAATATCACCACGTAAACCCTCAATTTCTAAAGAACTACAAAGTTGAGAAATCTTTAACTGAAAATCAGCACTTATTGTAACACTAGATAATAAATTTTGAGCAGAGACTATTTTATCTTGAATCTGAAATTGCTCACGCTCATATTTTTCAAACCATTGTTGTGGAGATTGGTCAAAACTAATACGCTCTTCGACAATTCGAACTCGTAAATTTGGTTCACGAATCGTTCGAATTTCCGCGTGCATTCCAAAACGATCCAATAATTGAGGTCTTAACTCCCCTTCTTCTGGATTTCCTGATCCAACAAGAATAAATTTTGCTGGATGCTTTATAGAAATGCCTTCACGCTCTACAGTATTCCAACCTGAAGCAGCTGAATCAAGCAGAACATCTACTAAATGATCATCTAATAAATTAATTTCATCCACATATAAGATTCCACGGTTAGCTCTTGCTAATAAGCCAGGTTCGAAAGTACTATTTCCACCTGAGAGCACTTCTTTTAAGTTTATTGTTCCACAAACTCGATCCTCTGTTGCACCTAATGGAAGCTCAACCATCGGGATTTTAATCTTTTCAATTTCATAATCTGAAGATTGACCTATTGGATTTGTGTTAAAAGGATCATTTTTTATAATACTAATATCTGGTAGTAAATCGGCAAGTGCCCTAATTGTTGTAGATTTCCCAGTACCTCTATCACCCATAATCATAACGCCGCCAATTTTGGGATCGATTACATTTAATTGTAATGCGAGCTTCATTTCTTCTTGCCCAATAATAGCAGCAAAAGGGAAATTATTTAAATTCTTAACAGATGACATAAATAAATTATAATATTGTTAATTAAATTTTCTTTTTTAAATAATGTTTTTTGCTTTTTTATGAACAAAAAAATTACAGATAAGAAATTAGTTGAGAGCAGAAATTAATTTGATTGGTATAAAGAAACTCCTAAACGAATTGAAAAAATAAGAAGAGCACTTGCTGCTATTAATGCAATGTAAATATTTGTTTCCGTGATCATGAGATTTTTTACTTTTTATTTTCTTTAACTTTATTATAACAAACCTCGAGACTTTCTTAATACATTTTTAATCCATAAGCAAAGAACTATCGTTATTAGGAGAGAGTGAGATTCGAACTCACGGAACCCTTGGAGTTCTTCTGATTTCAAATCAGACGCATTCGACCACTCTGCCATCTCTCCATTAATGAAAAGATATTAATATCTTTTCATTGTACAAGAAATTATAAATAGATTTTCTGTAAAAAGCAATTAATCATAAGAAACTTTTCCGGTGAATTTTATAGAAGCAGGATTCGGGTTTTTACCAATCGAAAATTCTCTTTTTCCTACAGCAACTCTACCTTCATTTACTTTTTCAGGAAAAACGCCATCTTTCGGATGAATAAATTGAATTTCAGAGCTCGGAAATAATCTAAAAATTCTATAGTCATTTATTTTAAAATTAGTACGTAATTGCTTACCCAAAGCTAAACATTGTTCTTTACGTGCGAAATAGATTAAATTTGGTCCTTCTTTCATTCTAGCTGCGCCGCCTGTTGGCATTTCAAAAATATTTTCTTCGACTGAATTAACTTTTCGAGTATTTGTCCAAGTCATTACATATTTTTCTTCTGTTTCTGCAGCTTCTAGCCATCCACCTGTGCTTCCTTCAAATTCGGGATAATAATTAGTATTCATAAATAATAAATAAATTTTTATTAATTGTTTTTAATCATTTTTCTTTATTTTAAAATTACTGTTATAAATTAGCGGAGAATGGATTTGAACCATTGACCTTCGGGTTATGAGCCCGACGAGCTACCAGACTGCTCTACCCCGCTTTCTCAATTTTCCTAAAACAGTTTACTGGTATTTAAAATCAATGAATTATTATATCATACAAACTCAAAGAAATATACATTCTATCTATTTATAAAAAAAAAAAAGAAAAAAAAAATAACTAAAAAAAATACAGAAAATAATGTTCGAAGTAGTCTTTGTAATATTGGTTCGATTTTTTGAAATGCTAATAGCTTTTCATTTTTAATTAAAGAAAACGGCTTATTCCAAATTTTACCATCATACCATGAACCTTCTTCATAAAAAAGACGAGCTTTTTTCAGTCGCTTATTTAGTTCCAACCATCTAAAAAATGGGAAGAGTATAATGCTAAAAAAAATAAGAAATAAAAGAAAGAAAAATTTTGTAGAAAAAGAGAAAAGATCTAACAAATGAAAAGAGTTTATAAAAGGAAAAGATATGATTGAAAATAATATTAAAGTAAGAAAAAAAATAAAAAAAAGACTATTAAAATAAGTTTTCGAAGATCTCGTTACCCAATTATTAAAAGAGTTCTGCTTTAATTCTAAATATTCCGTAATAGGTTTCTGATCTTCTGGAATTGGACAAAAAAAGAAAAGGTCTACAAAATTCATGGGAAATTAAATAATAAAATAAACTTAATTCTTATACTATAAGAATTAAGTTTAAAGCTTTAATTTTAAAATTAAAAGAAAGAAAAAAAGAAAAAGAAAAAACCAAGTCCAATTTTGAAGAGGATTTGGTGAAGAAGATTGAATAGCTAAAACATCCTTTGAAGCGTCATTTTGCAAAAAAATAAAGCTCATTAACAAAAAACAATCAATTAAGAAAAAGATATCAACTAATGCTATTTTATCGTTAAGACTGACGCTTTCCATTTTTATGTATTTGCTTGTACTTGAAGAAAAACAAAGCCTAAACCGAGACCAAAAAGAGTAATTCCAAAGCAAATTAGCGCTGTTGTTAAAATTTCACCCATCGTTTTTTATTTGTTACTATTGAATATATATATAATAATAATTAGAGTATTAATAGAGTAAAAAATTAAAAGCCATTACGACCCCAAACCACTAAAGCTAAAGAGAAAGAAAAAACTAACATTAAAGTTGCCCAACCTAAGGTAAGGATATCTATCATATATCTTAAAAAGCGTTAATATTCTTTTTATTATAAAGATTTAAGCATAAATAGTGAAAAAAGAAAGATTTAATTAACTTTTAAGCATTTCCAATAAAAGAGTTTTATAAAGAAAATCAAATTGATTTAAAGCATTCGAAGATAATTTTTGAAAAGAATTAAGAGAATAAAGTGATTTAAGTTGACTCAAAGATAAGATAAAAGCAGTATACTCAGAAGAATCTTTCTTTAAGAAATCTGAGTTAATTAAATCTTGTGTTTTAAATAATAGATTATCAAACTCGTAAGTAATATTTACCAAAGATTTTTTTGCTTTATCTAACGAAGCGTTTTTTTCTGCTTCTTGAATCATTTGATTAACTTCATCTCTTGCCAAAATAGATGCACCTTGAATAGTAATTGATTGTTCAATACCAGTTTGCTCATCACGAGCAGAAACAGATAGAATACCATTAACATCTAATTGAAAAGTAACATTTATCTTTGGAATACCACGTTTTGCTGGGGGAATACCTTTTAATAAAAAAACACCAAGACTCTTATTATCTTTAGCAAAAGGGCGCTCTCCTTGGAGCACATGAATTTCAACAGTAT
>Ga0169931_10003878_pt1 | contig 23509 bp, 20 predicted proteins | sample Kivu_15m_20L_FD_129675 | JGI IMG/M metagenome (GOLD analysis project Ga0169931, IMG submission 129675) | Freshwater microbial communities from Lake Kivu, Western Province, Rwanda to study Microbial Dark Matter (Phase II) - Kivu_15m_20L... | ecosystem: Environmental > Aquatic > Freshwater > Lake...
CCCAAGCCCACAGGGAATAGATGCAGAATTTTAAAAATTTCTGGCTGGGAAACGCATGAAACCTTTGATTCCAGGTGGAACCATGCGGATTCATTCCTCGAGGTGGCATCGACTTAACAGGGAGTTCAAGGATTTTCCATTTATTTTTTCTTGAATACCATGATAGGACAGCGTTTGGGATCGGAAAATTCTGAGGCAGCACTCCCAGAGCAGCACGTAATTTTTCAGTTCTATAAATACGAAACGGAGTATTGGCATCTCTTGGTAATTTTCTTGATCGAGACCATACGAGGAGTTTCAGGACTAGCGTTGAAATGGAGCGAAAAAATGGCTCATTCCTTAATATCCGCACTCCCTCGCAGATATCATTATCCGTTGTCAAGAAGTGGCTCAGCGTTTCTGCAACTTCCTTGCCCATGAATTGCCCGTCTCCATCAATAGTTAATATCAGCTCTGGATTCAATTCAACTGCTTTCATCATTGCAACTATAGTCGAGGGGCCATGACCGAGATTTTGCTGGTTGCTTATTAATACTAGATTTATTTTTTGATTTAAAGTTTCTAGGCTGGCAATTGATTCCAAGGTATTGTCGGTTGAGGCATCGTTGACTATAACAAAAGTTAAGTCGTATCTGTTTAAATTTTGATATAACTCATCTACAAACACAACAATAGCTTTCTCTTCATTAAATACAGGCATACAAACAACTAAGCTGGTGTAAATGAAATCACGACCTTTGAAGAATTGGCTCAAGCTGGGTCTTGTACAAGGTTAATGCGCTAGCTACCGCCATATGCATGTCTAAGTACTGATAAGTACCAAGCCGCCCTCCAAAAAAGACACCCTTAGATTTGCTTGCAAGTTCCCTATAGTTCAATAAGCGCGAGCGATCTTCTTTTGAGTTAACGGGATAATAAGGCTCGTCGTGTATGTCAGCTCTTCTGGAGTATTCCTTTGCAGTTATGGTAAAGTCAGATTTGTAATTTCTCTCCGGGTGAAGATGTCGAAACTCATGAATTCGCGTAAATGGAACCTCTATGTCTGAATAGTTGATTACTGAGGTTCCTTGAAAATCCACCGTGTTGTGTGTTTCAAACTCAAAGTCCAACGTTCTCCAATTGAGGTGCCCATAGGCGTAGTTGAAATATCTATCAATTGGGCCGGTGTAGACAATTATTTGTGAGTTATTCAATTGCAGAGGGTAGAGGTCAAAAAAATCAGTCTCTAGAACGACCTCAATTAACGGGTTTGCTACCATGTTCAATAACATTTGACCATAGCCTGTTAGGGGTAATCCCTCCCATTTGTCCTGAAAATATCTATTGTCGAAATTGAATCTAACGGGTAATCGACTAATTGTTTCAGTTGGCAAGCTTCGAGGATCCTCATCCCATTGCTTTAATGTGTAGCCTCTTATTAACGCCTCATACAAGGGCCGTCCGACCATAGAAATCGCTTTTTCTTCGAGGTTCCTCGGTGTTCCAACGATTTCCCCTCTATGCGAATTGATTAGTTGAATTGCATCGGAAGGCGACAGATGTTGATTAAAGAATGAGGAAATTGTGTTTAGATTCACGGGCAACGAATAAATTCTTCCCTGATGGTTTGTCCAAACCCTATGTTGATATTGGTTAAAACCTGAAAAGTTATTAAGGTAATTCCACACTATTTCGTTAGAAGTATGGAAGAGGTGTGACCCATACTTATGGATTTCAATGCCTGTCTCTTGGTGAATTTCAGACCACGCATTACCTCCAATGTGGGCCCTCTTTTCAATGACAATTACTTTCAAACCTAGTCGCCTGGTCACGACTTCTGCTATCGTGAGACCAAACAATCCACTTCCAACCACTATTAATGGATACTCTCTCAAATTCATAGTTTTAGTATGTTGGTCGAGATAACATGAGCATAGGATACACGGGAGCTTTGGTAAAGCTACAAATAAGGGGCGTCTTCACGTTTATATTTATTACATCGTAATGATGTGTGTGCAATGCCACGAAGAGCACTAGATTCTGGAGAAGACAGATCTACTCCTTAGTCGTGGACGACATCAAGGCCTCACTTTGTTCAAGGTTTTGCGTGAGCGATTGGCCAACTAGTGACTAACCCGCCCCTGAAGTTATCGGCATACAGTTTTATCTATTCTCGGGTCACCGAACTACAACTATATAGGTAAGAGTCTTGAGCTGATTCAAGATGAAACCAGGAATTTGTCCTCATGATCTACCAATTAGGTGCATCTACTCGGCTAATAATTGAAACCTACTCTCTAGCAAGAAACTCGAGTCAAAAATCTTTAGTATCCCTAACTAAGCACGGAATCCTTGAGACACGAATTCGGTATACTAGGGCGATGCTACCAAAGTCCATAAGCATTTAGGTTAATAAATTTATGTTAAAACTTTTGTTGTTTATTGTAACAAACATGAGATACGCCTTACAAAAATCAGCCTGGAAGTTATTGCAAAAAAAGGCTTAGTCACTGTCGGTCGACATACATATGGGGTACCAAAAGTTTACTTTTGGAATTTTTAAACTAAATTGCATATTGGAAATTTTTGCTCAATTGCTGAGGGTGTTGTAATTATTTTGGGGGGAGAGCACAGGGTGGATTGGAAAACCACATTTCCCTTTAGTGTTTTTCTCAGTGACTGGCCAAGCGCAGCTGGGATATCAGGGCACCCAGGCACGAAGGGTGACATTGCTATAGGAAGTGCGTACTACCGGAGTTGATTACATCATTCTTAACTATGAGCAGATTGTTAACGACTGGAAGCTTGTCGAAAAGTTACCAAGAGGATTTGTCGTACTTGACGAAGCCACCGCTATTAAGTCTTTCAGATCAAAAAGCGTTGCGCTATCAATTCAGTTCCAACCTTTGATGAACCGTTACCACCAAAAGATCATTCAATACGCTCGTGGATTAGAGCGCGTTAACTAGTTAATTCTTCTAAGCCTTGCTATTAAAGAACCAGAGACCTTTATTTGGAATGAGACTCTAGGCACACCATTAAAGTCAGGACAGGTTGTCCAACTTGACCCACAAGATCCAATTACATACCAATCTTATGTTCATCTCCGACAACCACTTCCACTAGACAAGTTCATCACCCTCAACGAAGTCCAATCTATGCTTTCCCTTGGATTGGAGTCTAAAGAGGGCACTCTTCGCACTCTTGGTGAAGAGTTCCCAGCTGAAAAGCTTCATGAAATTAGACAAGAACTTCTTGATGACGCAAAGGCTGACGGCGGTGGCACGAAAATCAAGATTTCGAGCTTGGGGAAATACCTTGTTGGTTGCTTCATTCCTATTAGCTTTACAAGCAATCGCGTTTCAAGCAGATCGCCGCTTCATCATTCCTATCTTTTTTCCTCTCGCCGTAATTTGCTTAGGAGTCCTCATCGCTATCTAAAATGGTGTAAAGTTTCTAGAATTAAAGTCCCTAAGATTCTCTAGCAGGAGTATGGGTTATTAGAGGCCATATCTTTCTTAGGGTGTGCTCGACTCCTTGATTAGTTAATCCCTTCAGATTTGTAAGATAAGTGGGGATATAATTTCTAGTTTTGTCTATCTCATAAAGCAACTACTAAACTGCTAAAGTAACTACGTGGAAATCCAAGAATCCTCGTTCACTAAATCAGATTTGATTGCAGTTTTTTTTGCAGAGAATCGGGTTCCAGCAATTTTTGAGCTATCTGGAGGGATGATTGCATTTCTCACAGATGCAATTGCGCGGTATTCAAAAACTCCAATCATAAACTTGCGGCATGAACAAGCTGCAGGATTTGCTGCGGAGGGAGCAACGAGGATTACTGGGCGATCAGCAGTTGCAATGGGAACTAGTGGGCCTGGAGCGACAAATCTCATAACGGCAATTGCATCGTCATATTTTGATTCCGTCCCAACAATCTTTATCACCGGACAAGTCAACCAGAAGGAAAAAAAGAAATCTGAAGCTCAACGTCAGAACGGGTTTCAAGAATTCAATGTTATTAGTGTCGTCAAAGAGATTACAAAACATGCTGTTGTTTTTGACTCCAAAACAGATGTTTTAGCAGAGTTAAAAAAAGCTTGGACGTTGGCCCACTCAGGACGTCCTGGGCCAGTTCTGTTGGATATTCCCATAGATGTCCAACAGGAAATAGTTGAAAGAGAGGTTTTTGATTTCTACCTCTCTTGCACTTCACTTACTGAAGAAGTTAACGACTTAAAAATTGATCGTCTAGTCAATCTAATCCGTCAGAGCAAAAGACCTGTTTTCCTTCTCGGAGGTGGCATACGCGCTTCACAAATGACAGATATAACTCGGAAACTTATTGATAAGTGGAAGATACCTGTCGTTTATTCCTTGATGGCTGTTGATGTACTTGACTGTTCATCTTCCTATAGAATTGGCATGCTAGGAAGTTATGGAAACCGCTGGGCAAATCGGACTATCGCAAGATCGGATTTGATAATTGCATTGGGGACCAGGTTAGATATCAGGCAAACAGGTTCAGACTTAGTTGCGTTTTTAGATGACAAGATTATTTACAGAGTGGATGTTGACCAAGCAGAAATTAATGGGCGAATATCTGCAGATGTTTCAGTTGAAACTTCTTTACAGGTATTCCTTTCTGAGTTATTTAAGATTGACGTTTCTTTTGATTACTCAGAATGGCTTGCAGAAATTTCAACCGATAGGTCTACCTATCCTCAAAGATTAGAGCAGTCAGAGAGTGTCACATTCAACCCAAGTGACATTATGCAGTGGATTAGTTCCGTTTTTTCAGAAGCTGATGGCTATGTAGTGGATGTAGGACAACACCAAATGTGGGCGGCACAATCTTTGGAAATTAATTCGCGACAACGCTTCATCACCTCAGGAGGTTTGGGGGCGATGGGATTTGCCTTGCCTGCAGCTATAGGTGCAGCAATAGCAAGCGAAGGGAGGTGGATTGTGATAGCCGGTGATGGTTGTAGCCAACTAAGTATTGCTGAATTCCAGACCATTTATCATTATAATCTTCCGATTACGGTATGTATTTTCAATAATGGGCAACACGGAATGGTTGCACAATTCCAAGAAGCAAATATGGATGGCAGATACTTTTCAACCAGGGAGGGATACAGCACTCCGGATTTTACTAGCCTTGCAAAGGCATTCAAAATTGAAGCTCATAGATTTCAAAGTATGAGTGAATTGAAAAATGCGGAAGAGACCATCTCTGCATGGGAAAAGGGTCCATTGATATTGGAATTCATCATTTCGCTTGAGGCAAAAGCACTTCCAAAAATGGGAAGCGGAACTTCTATTCAAGATTTATAGATTTTTGCACTCCACAAAATAATTTGTAATTGGTGGAGATTCAATTGAGACTCTGCTAACATCAGCGGAGGAAAACGGTCCTGATGCGCGAGTGACATACTCAGGATCTGTAAGATTTTTAAAACAATTTTTCACATCTACCACTCTTAACCACTGCGTACTAACTGCATTAAATACACCTGGCTTTCTCAAGTGAATCATTTTTAGTGATGCATCAACCAGTGAGTCCACAAAGTAAAGATTTAGAAGTTGATCTGGGCTTTGCAAATGTAAGTCCTTTTTCATTCTCCAGTTGTTTAGCAGCTGAGGGACTAACCAATCACGCCTGTCATTTGGCCCATAAGATGATGCTACTCGTATCCAAAAAGTGACAAGATTTGATCTAGACAGCCGTTCGGCAATCATTTTCTTCGCACGTGCGTACTCAGTGCCGCATGAAGGGGATATCTCAGGGTCATCAATCTCTGCAATCGAACCAAAGGATACATATCGCACGCTTGATGCCTCCAACTTGTCAACCAATAAAATCTCACTTTCAGAATTTACCTTTTGGACAATTGAGTCACGCAATTCTCTATTATTGTTTCTCCAGATTGTGTTTATCACAATGCAATCTTCTACCAAGAAGTGTTCAATTTCTGAATATAAATCGAGATTCTTACGGGGGAATTCAGCCCATATTCCATCGCTGAGAGAAACAACTCGTTGCTGATTCAGGCCGATAAAGTTTTTGCCATTTTTGATAAGAGATCTTGAAAATGCTGAACCTAAAAATCCTGTATCTCCTAAGACAACCCAAAGTGTCATTTAAAATTGGTCATCCAAGGGGCTTGACCGGATTCTACTAATTTTTCTAAATCTAATTTCTCTCTCAGAGTATCCATAGGTTGCCAGAAGCCAAAATGTTTAAAGGCCATCAATTGTTCGTTTTTAGCAAGATTCCCAAGTGGCTCATGCTCTAAGGGCTGTGAATTTACAGACAAATAATTTAAAACTCCAGGTTCAAAAACAAAAAAACCACCGTTTATCCATCCCTCCTCCGACTGTGGCTTTTCTGAAAAATTCTTAACTTGATTGCCCAGAAGTTCTAATCTGCCAAATCTTGCTACAGGGCGAACAGCAGTAACTGTTGCTATTTTTTTATGTTTTTCATGAAAAGACAGTAGGGCTTGGATGTTCACGTCTGAAACACCGTCTCCATATGTAACCATAACTCGTTCGCCTGGGTACGAGACCATCGCTTGCTTCACTCGAAAGCCTGTCGTTGAATCTCGGCCTGTGAACAGAGCTTTAGCTTTTATACCCTCGTGTTTGAAGTGTGGCCCAAGAAGGTATTCCTCGATCACTTCGGATAAATATCCGGTCGCAATTATAAAATCGCAATCCAAATAACTCTGATAGGACTTCATAATGTGCCAAAGAATTGGGCGTCCGTTTATTTCAACCATCGGCTTAGGTTTGTCCTGTGTTTCCTCTGCCAGGCGACTTCCCAAGCCTCCAGCGAGGATGATAACTTTCATATTTTCTGCCTAAAAACCATTGTAAGAACCTCAATCATGTAATCAAGCATGGGCTCTGTGAGCCCCGGCCAAACACCAATCCAAAAAGTGTCATTCATTACAATGTCCGTATTGATTAAGTCGCCATGTATGCGACGCGGGGTACCAACAAATGCCGGTTGTCGCAAGAGATTTCCACCAAATAGAAGTCTTGTCGCAATCTGTTTCTCATTAAGCAATTTGACAATTTCATTTCTAGATTTTGGTCCACCCTTTTTAACTGTGATTGCGAATCCAAACCAAGATGGGTTGCTGCCTACTGTTGCCTTAGGTAAAATCAAAAACTCACCCAAATCTGACAATCCCTTCATGAGATAACTCCAGTTGTGCTGACGTTTTTCTGTGAAAAAAGCAAGCCGTTCTAACTGAGCTAGACCTATAGCTGCTTGAATGTCTCCCGACTTAAGGTTGTACCCGAGATGGGAGTATGTATATTTGTGATCAAAGCCTTCTGGCAATGCACCAAGCTGCCAGTCATATCGTTTTAAGCATGTGTTGTCGCACCCTGGTGCACACCAGCAGTCTCTTCCCCAATCGCGGAAGGATTCTATAATGGGTTTCATGCTTGCTTTTTTTGCAAGTACGGCACCGCCTTCTCCGGTCGTAATGTGGTGTGCAGGGTAAAAACTAAAGGTAGATAAATCTCCAAATGTGCCAAGATTTTTACCCTGATAGGTTCCACCGAGTGCATCACAACTATCTTCTATTAGCCAAAGATTATGTTTCTCGGCTAGGTTTCCTACTAATTCAAGATTAAATGGGTTACCTAGTGTATGTGCCATCATGACAGCTTTTGTCTTTGGACCGATTGCAGACTCAAAGCACTCATCTTTTGCAACGTATGTTTCAAGTTCTACATCCAAATAAACCGGAATTAATCCATTCTGCAGAATTGGTGTCACTGTAGTCGGGAATCCAGCTGCAACTGTCAGGACTTCATCACCTTTCTTGAGCGCATTTTCACCCAACCTCATACTTGTTAGTGCGGTCAAGGCAAGGAGATTGGCAGATGAACCTGAATTCACCATGAACGCATTTCGCATGCCAACTGTTTTTGCAAATCTACTTTCAAACTGCTGAGTATAAGCACCTGAGGTTAGCCAAAAATCCAAACTTGCCTGTACTGCAGCTGATAGCTCCTCTGCACCAAAAACTTTTCCCGTTACAGGCACAGCTGTTTCCCCTGGGATGAAATCCTTTTTTGGGTGACGAGTCACCATGGCAGCAGCAACTAACTCTTCAACCAAATCTTCACTATCTGGACTCAATATACTCCTAATCTCAAAGGGCATGGCCGAAAAAGGTTTATTCTCCAATGAGTTAAGATTACTCTGTAGATATGAAAATAGAAGTAGGCGAAGGCCTAAGAAGATTGCCAGGTCCCATTTTAGTGACGGGCCACACTGGCTTTAAGGGAGTTTGGCTCACATTACTTTTAGAAAAATTAGGAATTCCAGTTATTGGTCTTTCTTTAGAACCAGTTAAGGACTCTCTGTATCAAAGAGCCATGAGATTGGGCTCTATCCCAGAAGAGTTCACCGACGTCCGAGATTTTGCTTCAGTAAAAAACTTTATCTCGAACTATCAACCCTCCGTCATTATTCACATGGCAGCACAACCTCTTGTATTGGAGTCCTATATGACTCCGCGTGAAACATTTGAGGTTAACGTAATGGGGACTGCAAACGTCTTGTCGGCAGCATTTTTAGAACCCTCAGTAATTTCGGTAGGGATTGTAACGACTGATAAAGTGTATCAAAATGATGAGTCAGGTAGAGCTTTTGTTGAATCTGATGCTTTGTCAGGAAATGATCCATATAGCGCTAGCAAGACAGCTACAGAAGCTGTAGTGAAGGCGTGGCGGCAGATTACAAAAATCTCTGGAGGGCCAAGAGCCATCTCGCTTAGATCTGGAAATGTAATTGGCGGAGGTGATTGGGCTCATAATCGACTTTTGCCGGATTTGATTCGAGCATTCAAAGATAAAAACAAAATTGAGTTAAGAAACCCAAATAGTACAAGACCATGGATGCACACTCTTGATCCTCTAAGAGGCTATTTGTTGGCCATCGAGCACAGTATTCTTGGAAACGATGTTGAGGCTTTCAATTTCGGCCCTAACTCGAAAAGCCTTTCGGTGTCCAGAATTGCTGAACTCTCTCGATCAGCTTGGCCTGGTCCTGTTGAGATTAGTTTCGCAGTTAGCTCGAACCCGAAGAAACTTGAATCTAGCTTTCTCTCTCTCAATTCAACTCTGGCTGAGCGATCTTTAGGGTGGTATCCAGTGTGGTCGCAAGAGCAGGCCGTGATTACAACCATAAAGTGGTGGAGTGAAGTCTTGAATAATGGTGCATCACCTGTCGATGTCTGCATGAATGATATTGATACTCTTTTAAGTGAAAGATGATTTAAATTCCAACTTAGGAGTAGTTTGTCTAGGAATTCCTAAGCATCGATAGAACGAGCTTAATAGGGCCTACGTAGGGTGAAACTTGCCATATAGTCACAATATTCGTTTGCGTCTCCTGGGTTTCCAATAGAAAAAATCTTGTTAGACTACGACTTCTAAACGTACCAATCATCAAATAAAGAGATTTCTTCATGCTTTCTGGCATACCCATGCTTCGTGAGTAACTTATAAATTAAGTTTCGCTGCTTGGAATAATTGTGTTCGCATGTAATTACTCTAAAACCATACTTTCCAAAATCTAAACCGCTAAGAATTTCGTACTCAGAACCCTCTGTATCGATTGAAAGATAGTCAATAATTGAAGGGGCTTCATGTTTAGACAGCAAGTCATTTAGAGAAATAGTCTCAACCTCATACTTGCCACCATTTTCTCTATGCCCTCTATGAACATCTCTGTTACTGAGTAGATTAATTGTCGAGAATTCAACCATAGCGGTTTCGTTAAAAAGTAGTTTTGAACCTGAATCTTTCCAGACTAGCCGTTCCTCAATTTTGGCGTTTGGCCTATTCTTACGTAGTTCATTTCTCCATATTCGCCCCGGCTCAGCAAGAATGCCCTGCCATGAAAACTTGCTCTCCAAAAGAAAACTATTGCTGAGATCGATTCCATTTGTGGCACCAAACTCGACGAAAAAGCCATTCTTCTTGTATTCAAGCTCTTTCAATACGAATAGATCTTGCTTGATTTGAGAGTGCGACTTTTCCTTTAATTTCATAAATTCTTTACTCTCCCACCCCAAATAGCGTACATAAATGCATTATCGAATTTCGCCGCTGAGTCAAAAGTTGTAGTCTTTGGAAACTTCCTCAGCCGAATTGATTCAAAATGCTCAACGAAACCTAATCGCTCGAGCACATATTTTAGTAGCGAGATTATTCTTTCTGTGGCACTTCTCAACCAAAAAGAAAATCTCATGCGACTATGCATCATAATAAACCAACCTTTTCACAATACAACACTCGATGTTTTAATAGGAAACGTTACAGTATGTTTGACGTGAGGAAGAAACTATTGGCAAATTAAAGTAAGTTATTTAGTTTTCCTTTTCTGTGACGCAAGGTAGATGAAAAGCTATTTTTTAGTACCTTAGCAGACCTTAAATGCCTGAAGAAATACCAATTTATTGTCTTTCCTATGAAGTAGGTAAACCTTGATCTGAAACCATTTACTCTAATCAAATCCTCAGCAATTGACTGCCGCCAATATGGTTCATTTATCAAATTATCTGAGATTAAATCGTAAGGCTTCGTTGAAAAGACTCTAACTTTGAACCAATTAGAAAATAGCCAAGACCGTAGAAATTTATGCTTTGTTTTTTTGTCACGAGCAAAAATTACTGCAATCAATATAGGCATCCCAAAGAAACTATGTGAATAATATAATCCGTTTCTCTTCAAATCATCTTCACTTTCTGAGCGATCAAAGGCCATCTTGCTAAACAACACGTTTCTTGGTATCGAAACAACCGAAAGAGTCCCATTTGTAAAGCAGGATGTTTGAATGACTCCAAGTTGACCCCATCCAGTCCAGTTCAACTTCAAAGCTGTTGGGAAATTACTAATTAGATTTCTCGTTCGATAAATCACGGCACTTATTAAACCAAAATGAATACCGTCTATCGGGTTAATAAGGATGTTACTAATTTGAATATGACGAGAAACTGCATTTTCATCAGCTCCAATCAAATCACAATTAGGGTTGTCCAAAAATATGTTAACCACTTCACTCAAAGCGTTCGGTCCAATTTTGTCGTTTGTCGAAAGTATCCAGAAAAATTCAGAAGGTCTCTGAATTGCCTTCACAAAACCTTGAGAAATATTTAGATCTGCCCCAATTTCAATTTCAGAATAAATGAGTTCATCACACACTGATCTTATTGAGAGCATTTGCTCTTTGCTGAGCTCAACGCCGTTTACGGAGATAATTACTATTAGCTCTTCAATGAACCTTTTCTCTTTTTTACTCAAGGACAAAAATTGATTTCTCAGAGTTGATGCTTGAAGGACCGCCATCTCAAAATCTGTATGGCAGGGAATATAGACAAGAAAGCCTTTGTTTTTTATCTGCGTAGGGACAGGGTTTAACACTTGCTCTAACTTTGTATTGCTCATGCCGCAATTCTATACAACCTTGGACAAGCATCAAACTGCTCGCGTGAAAAGTTTGGAAGGTAGATTTTCGGCTCGAAGAAATTTCTATCACGGCCCTAATACTTCAGTGAAGTTTACCCAGTTACGTTAAGTAACGGACTTATTCTGATACCTAAGTGATATTTGTGGTCCAACCAAACAAATCGACCCTCTAATTTTCATACTTTAAGGCCCCGATTGAAAGAATCCGGCACAGTTTTTACTCGTACATCAATTTAATGAAAAACATTGGATTCGCAAATAAATGGAAATGATCCTATTAAGGGCTACCAGGATGTTTCAAAATTGATATGCGATTTCCTTTCGCATCTGCTAAAGATTGTACCCAAAATAAAAGCCTACTTACCACGGTATCTTTTATACCAACCCCCCAGTCAGCTTCAGAATCTATAGAACTATCAATGCGCTCTTGCACTGCGTAATTTGCACAACTTCTAAGAATCAAGCATTCCTGAAAAATGTAATATTGACTTAGGGTCATTAATTGTAAGTCGATTGGGACACCTTCACTTGTTATCTTGTCTAACAATAAGGTGGCCATCTCACGATTAATTAAGTAGCAATGAGCTGTAAATGAATAGCCTCGAACGAACCCATTCTTAATTGGGCCCCGATACCGGAGGGAATGGTAAGCAGCAGCCACAAGACGCCTAAATTTTAATTTTGGGAATGGAAACCAACCTAGTTGGATTAAAGAAGGTCTGCTAAATTGATTACTAGACCCATCTGCAAATGTTATAACTGTTTTTGGTTGATTTAACACATACAACATAGCCCGATCAATCACATTTCTAATCTTTGATGATGGAATTGCATCATCTTCAGTAATCAAAGCAAAATCATTTTTACTATGGAGAAAAGATTCCCACGCCTTCCTGTGGGTGTTTAGGCATCCAGCAAGACCTGTCATGTTACGATTAAAGGCATCAGACAAAAAAGGATACTGAACAGCTATGTTGTCGGTATGTATAAATTCAGGGGGTAAGCTTAATTCTCTCCATAATGCAGCAATTTTTGTTCGACGTCGAGCACCCATATCATTCATCATAGTTATTTGATAGTGGCCAAAACTAGAATTCATACACGTTATTAAAGCACAAGAATCATCAGATAGTTCTTCACTCATGAAGAATCTAGAAGACGCTGTGATATTCTTGGTGGCCCCTTCGAAGCGATTTGGTATGTTGCATATCCCCCGGTACAAGAGGTGTTGCTCTCAAACACTCACAACGCTGCTTTGGGAGTAGGTTGGAATTAAATCTATCGGGAGTGGAGAGAGTATGACCTCCGCTTAGTCAGAAACAGTTGCGCTTACAATTGGACCATGGGTAGAGTCCTTCAAAGAGCAGTCCGCCACCTAAACCATTACTTCGCAGACCAATCCTCTGCGATTGAATTCTTGATCGGACAAAGCTCAATTCTAGCTTCTCGATCCATGTCTGACAAATTCGAACATTTGTGGGACGCTGAAGTTAAAGTCTTCAGCCAATGGGGCGAAGACGGAATTCTAGATTATTTATGCGAAGAGTTAGGTATCAGTAAGCCTAAAGTTCTGGAGATTGGTGCTGGTAACTTTAGGGAGTGCAACTCAAGATTTTTGGCTGAAAATAGAAATGCAAGTGTTTTCGCCGTAGATGGAAGAGATGACCTAAGTTCAGCAATAAACCAAAAGTCTTTACGGTGGAAAACCCACATTTTCTCCATGCAGGAATGGATCACTCCCGAGAACATTAATAATGTGATCAAAATAGCTCAAGAGTCAATGTTAGGTATTGATATTTTTTCAATTGACCTGGATGGAAATGACTTTTGGATTTTAGATGAAGCTAACCTACATGGCGTTTCAATTGTTGTCGTTGAATACAACCCACTGTTTGGTTCAAAACTAGAGGTAAGTGTGCCGCGGGATGATAAATTTGATCGCACAACAAAACATTTTAGTTGGCTGTATTATGGGGCAAGCATAAAAGCTTTTATAAAAACGTTGTCACAAAAGAGTTTTGTTTTTGTTGGCACTAATCGAGTTGGAAGTAATGGTTTCTTTGTGAGGCAGAGTATTGTTAATAACATAAAGTTAAAACTTCCTCGGGATTTATCTCTCTATGTTGATTGGCGAGTACGAGAGAGTAGAGACCAACAAGGGACACTGAACTACTTATGTAACGATAGTCGGATAGATCAAATTAAAGATATGCCACTAATCAATTTATTAGACGGGTCTGAAATTCAAGTCAAAGATCTTTCTTAGAAGTACTCATCTAGATAAGCAAACATTTACTATTGACCTAAGACTTTTAATTAACGGGCAGTATTCTTCTCTCCAAAAAAGTCACCCAAGCATCACCAATAGCTTCTATTGAGCGTGGCGACATAATCAACTCGGATATATCTTGGGGCACGACTAGCTGAGTTAGGTCATTTGTAAAAAACCTAACATTGTGAATAAACTCTTCAACTCCTGCGCAATAGTTTACCTCAGAGAATTTAAACCTTCTAAAGTCGGGAATGTCAGAAATCAGAATTGGTATTCCACGTTGAATTGCTTCAATCACGACTAGACCATCACCTTCAAAAGCGGAAGGGACTAAGATTAAATCTCCAGCTTGAACTTCCTCCCAAGGGTCTTCAAGACGCCCATAAAAATCCACATCTAACGCCTCACGATTCACTACCTCTTCTAATTCATCTCGAAGTAGACCATCACCAATCATCACCAAACTAAATTTAGATTCTTTTGCAATTAGAATTGCATCCTTTGGTCTTTTCTCTGGGCTTAACCTGCCAACAAAAACAAGGCGTTTTAGCGGTTGAAACTGCAAATCTCTTCTTGATGCAGGCATTAGCGGATTAGACAAAAACACGTCTGGATTCCATTTGCCAGGCCAGATAGTTAAATGCGATGAAACTGCGGCCCATTGAGCTTTTCTAACCTTCAAGATTTTTCTCACTAACTTTCCTAGAGGTACGCGATTACCCCAGGGATTACTTGAATGTTCAATTACAATAAATTTATACCTTTTGGGTAGCATTGCACCAAATAGTTCTGGAAGATCGCAATTAAGAATTATCAAATCTGGTTTCCAGGTTTTGACAACATGGTTAAAAGTGAAGAATGCAAGTAAAGTATTCTTAATCCCACCCTTCCATTTGCGTTTTAAAGGAAATATTTCGCAGCGGGGGGTAACTTTATCGGCGGGACTATTGTTTATTGGGACTAACGAAACCGTCCAATTTCTTCGGGTGAGTTCGTTGGACACTAAATTCATCGACCTTTCAGCGCCTCCTCCGGTGAGGGAGTTGGTTACCACCATTATGCGCTTCATATCTGGATTCTATCCCTACTAAACTAATAGTTAAAAACTCAATTTTATGAAAGGGTATCGTCTGTGACGCAAGTTTCGGTTATAACTATTGTTAAGGATCACGAGATTGGGCTGAAGAAAACTTATGTAAGTCTATTGAGTCAAAGTCTCTTAGACTGGGAAATGATAATTGTAGTTGCAGATTCTAATGATGAAACTTTGACTCTTGCCAGAGCCCTTCAAAGTGGTGACTCCAGGATTCATTTAGTCAGGCAAGAGGGCCTTGGAATTTACGAAGCAATGAACGAAGGTTTAGGCTTAGCTACCGGAATTTATACATGGTTCATGAATGCTGGTGATAAATTTGCTTCTGGAGTAATTTTAGAAAAGGGAGTTAATGAGATAAGAAAAGGAGACTTTGGCTTAGTAATCGGGAGCCACCAACTTCAAGGTTGTGCTAGGGAGTTCAGCAATAAATATCGTACCAGGAATTTAACAGCAGTAAATTTTTCTTTTAACCGAGGTGGCGGGTGCCATCAAGCAATGATATTTCGGACTGACATTTTGAAGAAAATCGGGGGGTTCAATGTATCCTACTCGCTCGCCAGTGACTTTGACTTAGTAATAAGAGTGCTAAAAATTTCCCAAGGTTCGAGAGTTTTGGAAATTTATGCCGATATTGAACCAGGCGGCATTGCAGATCAAAAAATCTATCAGGTTCATTGTGAAAAACATCAGATAAGACGCAGTTTACTTGGAGGAGCACTTATCTTTATTGCAAGTTTAGTTTGGACAACTCTAGCACGAGCAAAACTTGCTTTTAGAAGTATTATTAATTGAGCACTATTGCCTTAATAAATTAATGGCTCTTTAAATCTTTATTATAGGAGATTCTTTCCAAATCACTATTAACCATAATCTCTACAAGTTCTTTCCAGTGCGTTTTCGCCTTCCAACCAAGAACTTTTTCAGCCTTGGAAGCTTGGCCAATTAGTGCATCAACTTCGGTGGGCCGGGTGTATCGAGGATCTACTTCGACAAAGTCCCTAAAATCCAAACCCAGATAAGAGAAAGAGGCATCACAGAAATCCCTGACTGTTGCTCCCGCCCCTGTGGCTATAACAAAATCATCAGGACTTGGTTGTTGAAGCAGTCTCCACATACTCTCTACATATTCCGGGGCGAAACCCTAATCACGGATGGAATTTAGATTGCCTAAATAGAGTTTGGGTTGAAAATCCTTTTTAATCCTTGCAGCTGCCATTGTAATCTTGCGAGTCACGAATGTTTCACCGCGCCTAGGAGATTCATGATTAAAGAGAATTCCATTTGTTGCATGTAAACCGTATGCATCTCGATAATTTTTTACAACCCAATAAGAATATAACTTTGCTGCAGCATATGGACTTTGTGGTGAAAAAGATGATTTCTCGGATTGAGGAGGAGGGGTTTTCCCGAATAATTCAGAGGTCGAAGCTTGATAAAATTTTGTTTCTATTTTTACCGCTCGAATTGCCTCTAAAAGTCGAATCGTTCCTACTGCATCAACTTGAGCAGTAAAGTCGGGCATTTCAAACGAAACCCTTACTTGACTCTGCGCAGCAAGGTTATATATTTCACTTGGCTCAAGTTCCCTGACTAAATTAGAAAGACCAACACCATCAGTTATATCTCCATAATGCAAATGAAAGCGACTTTCTTCTTCGTGCGGATCTTTATATAGATGATTAATCCGCGAAGTATTAAAAGTGGAACTACGTCGAATCAAACCGTGTACTTCACACCCTCTACTCAGGAGCAATTCAGCCAAATAAGATCCATCTTGCCCAGTTACTCCGGTAATGAGTGCGCGTTTCATCAGTAAATCTCTCTAGCGAGGTGGGCCATTAGCCAATCATATGTTAATGTGATTTCTTGCTCTAGCGTAATCCGGGGTTTCCACCCTAATCCCAAAATGAGTTGGCTATCCAAGAACTTCCTTGGAGTTCCGTTTGGGAGAATCGGATTAAAGGCTAACTTCCCTTGATAACCAACAATTTTAGATATCAAATCTGCCAGACTTCGTATTGATAGTCCATGACCACTTCCAATATTGATTGGGATTGATGAATTGTAAGTGGTTAGTTGTAGGGGGCATGCACGAGCTAAATCTTAGACATAAAGAAACTCACGTAGTGCACTTCCGTCTCCCCAGATTTCTACGCTGGGAGCATTTGTAATTTTGGCCTTATGAAAGCGATGTAACAAGGATGGCAGTACATGTGCGGTATTTAAATTAAAGTTATCGCGCGGTCCATATAGATTGGTAGGCATTACTGAAATCCAATTATGTCTGTATTGTGTCCTATAGGCTTCTACCAATTTCAATCCAGCAATCTTTGCTATCGGATATAGCTCATTTGTTGGCTCTAACTTCCCTCCCAATAAAACATTTTCAGAAATTGGTTGCGGTGCAAATTTAGGATAAACGCACGAAGAACCCAAAAATAAAACCCTTTCGACATTTACGGAATGAGCTGCGTCTAGCAGGTTGGTTTGAATTTGTAAGTTTTCCGACAAAAAATCAACCGGCAAATTAGAATTTGCACCAATACCACCCACTTTAACTGCAGCAATTATGAGCGCATCAGGCTTCGTGAGATTTAGTTCTTTGAAAACACCCGTACGATCTTTGAAATCCAAGTCCTTGGAAGATTTACCTATTACTTCGTGGCCTTGCCATTTTGCTTCAGCTGCTATTGCAGAACCAACTATTCCCTTGATTCCCGCGACATAAATACGCACAAAAGAAAGAGTAGCCGAGGTTTCCCGAGAATCAAGCACCTAAGCTCACTTGCTAGAATGTCCAGTGTGGCTGTTACGATGAATCATGAGTAGCACTGAGGTAATAGTGTAATGCGCTGGAAGAAGAATGCTTTGGGTAGATCATTACAAGTTTTACCACGCAGCGACCAGAGAAAAATAACTGTTGTAGTTATCATGCAAGTATGTTTAGGCATTTTAGATTTGCTTGGTGTAGCCACAATCGGCTTGCTCGGATCCTTGTCCGTTTCAAACTTACAATCTCAGATTCCTCAAAGTCAAGTCTACTCAGTGCTGAAATTTCTTAATATTTCTAGTATTTCGTTTCAAAGTCAGGCTGTAACTCTTGGCTTAGTTGCAGTATGCCTTTTGATGGGGAGAACATGCTTATCAATATATTTTACTAGGCGAGTTGTTTTTTTTCTCACTCATCGTGGAGCGATGGTTTCATCCAATCTGATTTCTCGCTTATTATCTCAACCATTATCAACCCTTCAAAAGCGCAGCGAACAGGATCTTCTTTTTTCTGTCACAACAGGTGTCTATATAATCACTATCTATATTTTAGCTACAAGCATAATACTAGTAGCTGACATTTCATTATTACTTTTAATGAGTATCGGTTTATTTGCCGTTGATCCAATGACAGCAATTGGAACTATGACATTCTTTATCTTGATTACCTACTCCCTATACCGATTAATGTTCATTAAAGCGGGAAACCTGGGGAAAGAAAACTCTCGTATGAACATTAAGAGTAATGAAAAAATTCTTGAAGTATTTGCATCCTATAGGGAATCAATAGTACGCAATCGCCGTGCGTTTTATCGGAGAGAAATTCAGAAGTCTCGCTACGCCCTTGCGGACAATTCTGCAAGACTCAGTTTTATGCCATACATTAGTAAATATGTGATTGAATCTTCAGTAGTGCTAGGTTCATTACTAGTTGCTGCGATACAGTTTTATCGACATGACGCAACTCAGGCAGTCACAACTTTGGCAATCTTTTTAGCAGCTGGAACTCGCGTAACTCCAGCAGTACTTCGTATTCAGCAAGGTGCACTGACTATTCGAAGCAATCTTGGACAAGCAACGACAACTCTGGAGTTGATTGAAATGCTCGGTGAAAGAGTTATTGATGAAGAGTTTGATGATGGGTTAGATCTTATTCATAAAGGGTTCATTCCTGAACTTGAAGTGAAAAAAATAAGCGTCACCTATCCAAATAGAGAGTCGCCAGCAATTTCGAACATAACGTTTACGATTCCATCTGGAGCTTCGGTCGGAGTGGTAGGGCCATCTGGTGCTGGCAAATCAACACTAATCGATGCTTTATTGGGAGTTTTGGAACCAAATGAAGGAAGTATTTTGATTTCAGGACTACCCCCATTATTAGCTGCTAAAAAGTGGCCCGGCGCAATTTCTTATGTTCCTCAGAAAGGTTTGATCACTTCAGGGACTATTAGAGAAAATGTCTGCCTTGGATACCCTCAGGGTGTTGCCACTGATGACTTAATTATTCAGTCTTTAAGAAAAGCTAATCTTGACTCTTTTGTTGCTGGCTTACCGCAGGGATTAGATACTGAAGTTGGTGAATATGGATCGAAACTGAGCGGTGGTCAGAGACAGCGTTTAGCAATAGCTCGAGCAATGTTTACAAATCCTCAACTTCTTGTACTTGATGAGTCTACAAGTTCACTTGATGGTGAAACTGAGGCTATAGTCATAGAATCTATGAAGGCTTTGCATGGTTCAGCCACGCTTGTAGTTATTGCACACCGTTTATTGACGGTAAAGGATGCAGATATTATTATTTACCTATCGAAAGGGAAAATAAGAGCCATAGGAACATTTGAAGAGGTTCGCCAAGAGGTTTTTACTTTCGATGATGAGGCCAGAAGTGCGGGTCTTTAAGCGTGGTAGAACAATTTAGTTGGGGACCCACAAAATGTTTGGACTAACCTAGATATTTGATATATTTTAGAATTCTTTCTTAGCAAGATTGAATAGTATGCTTTTGTCATGATGCATGAATTCCCACGAGGTATTCTGATCCATGGAGGCGCAACTTCACAGTTACTTGGAGTGGCGCTTCACTTATATTTTTTAGAAAAGAGCAAGTTTCTAGAAATCCTCTATGTTCAAACAAAATTGGCCCATACGCAAGGATTTTTGTTTGGCCATGCTATACAAGCAAAAGAAATTCAAGTTCAAGGCAGGATAGAAAAACACTTGCCAAGGTTTATGTGGTCATATGAAAATTTGATTCGTCGAGTTATCAATGAATTGAGACGAGTCACCTTCTTCTTCGTCCATCCGAATAGAGTATCTAAAGAGATTGATTTATCAATAGAGGTGAATGGTCAAGCGGAAATTGTCGGTACCTGGGATACTAGGAGCGGGATGATAACTGGGGGAATTTCGCCAGCCATTATTCGCATAGCAGCCCCTCAGATTAAGGAATTGTTTTCAAAGTTAACATTATCAAATCCATTTGATCGATTAATGGACAACCCAAAGAGCATCGCGATCCACTATCGACTCGGGGACATGCGATCCAATCCCTATTGGCGCAAAACCCATGGGGTTTTGGACCCATCAGTAATCCTCAAAGAACTAAACAAAATTAGCGAAAGCACAACTGGCCATTTGACTAGAATTGTTTATTCAGACGAACCGCAAATTGCAAAGTTGTTACTAGAGTCTGTAGGTCTATTTGATTGCGAATATGCCAATCCATCTGACATTTGGAGTGATATCCAGAGAATGAGCAATAGTACTTTTTTCATTGGTAGTTTTAGCACAGTGTCAATGGTGGTTGCTGAGATTAGAAGTTTTCACAACTATCTTCCAAGTAACCTTCCCATTAATTGCAGAAAACACACTCTATCTCATCAGACCGGTAGCTCCGATTACTTTAAAGCAAGAATTCTTCCGTTGCGACACTGGGTATATAAAATCCCGGGCTCAGTTTGAAATTTTCCCTTCCTAATTTTCCAAACTACTCTTTGCTATTTCTATAAGTTGTTTAAAGTCGGATTCAAATCTCGCCCAACGCCAGAATGAGTCACGTTTAGTTGTTTTGAAAGAATCTACTTGAAACATTCCTTTTACCAATGAATCTATTGACATTGGATTTACAAAAATTACATTATCTTCATGCTTACACTGTTCAACGAACACGGGTAAGTTTGAAACAATTAAAATCTTGCCAGTCACTAACCCCTCTTCAATGGTGGTAGACCAACCTTCATAGAGACTAGTTTGTAGGACACTTCGAGCATTAAATAGAACACTTAGTTGGGAACTTCGTTCTAAAAATCCTAGATTGTGTATGCAATTATTATCCAATTCAATTGTTTGTTCGACCGATTTATAGTATGTAGGCCAGCGGTAGTCATCTTTGCTTCCAGAAAGCACAAGATGAAGTTTGCCGCCTTCTGATTTATACTTATGATATGCGTTTAGAGTGATTATGTGATTTTTATGTTTCCACCACTGGTTAGGAAAGTAAAAGTAACCATTCTCATGACAATAACGGCAATCGAGGGGTGATGTAGAGTAGTCTCGTAAAGTGCTTGGAAACACCGAGAAGCGCAATAGTCCGTATTCATTCTGCGATGTGTGAAACTTAGAAAATATCTTCCTAGCATGCTCACTACTAAAATAAATCACATACTTATTTTTAATGGCACTCTCTCTTTGTTTTTTTCTTTGCCGGATTTGTGCTTTCGTGAACATTTCTGGAATTTCTAAGTCTTGTAAGTCGGGAATCCAAAAAAAGGAATGCTTTGCAAAGCGACTAACTGGAAGCGGAATGTTAAATCCAAGTCTTGAGTAAACTATTTTTCTTATCATTTTATCCAATTGATTTACACCTTGGATCGTCAACAGCCTATTAGGTAATATTGTTTCATTACGGAACCAAATCACCTCACATACATTTTGAAGTTCTGCTATTTTCAACATTTCATTAATACTGTTGATATATTCATCACCACCAGCCCAGCCGGCGCCCCCCGGGGGAGAAACAAATCTCATTTGCTAAAGCGCTCTACAAAGAATTTTTCTAGGCCTTCTCTTGGTTTGATTTGAGGTTTAAATCCGGCATTTAAAAGCTTATCTATATTGGCGACTAGGTTTATAGGGTCTCCAAGTCTTTTGCTTCCATCAAAAGAATACTTTAAGTGTTTTTTGTGCAAATTTACGTAGACTTCATCAGCTATTTTCATAAGTTCTTGAATCTCAATTCCTGTACCTGACCCAACATTAAAAATGTCTACTTTTTGTAGTTTTGTATTTGTTAAAAATGCTATCACACGATGAATTTCACTCGAATGTATGAAATCACGACTTTCACTCCCGTTGCCAGATAGTTTAAAGTGGTTACCTTGGCGGGAAGCCTCGACAATTTTATGTAAGACCCTGCTTGCTAATTTCTCTGAATACGCTGAAGAGACTCTTAGAATTAGGACTGAAATCATAGAAGTATTGGCTCTACCAAACAAACTTAGAATTTCTTCCGCCCCTATTTTTCCTTCCGCATAAGGAGACATGGGTCTTAATGATCCATTTTCACCTATGCCTAAAGGCGACGTTTCACCGTACACTGCTGCTGACGACAAAAAAACATAAATGATGGGCCTTTGAGCCAGTGACAGAAGTTCTATATGCCTTAAAACCTGTTGAGCAGGCATTTGGATCGAGTCTAGATAATTGTCAAAGGAATCTTGAACACTTGATTGACCACTAGCGTTTATAAATATGTGGTTTCTTTGGTTTCTTAATTTCTGTGCTAATAATTGAATATCATCATTTGCAATCAAGTGAGGACGTTTTAGCTCTGGAAATTGCTGAGAAACCTGATAGCTAGAGTCATTAGAAAAATCTTCTAGAAGCTGTTTTCCAATAAAACCATCACCACAGATATATACTTTTGTCACAAAGATACTATATCAAATCTACTTCCTTTCCGGTGCTCCCTAAAGAATTGAGCTACGAAGTATATTCAAAAAGTTGAGCATGAGAACTACATTAGCAATCTCCCCTATCAACAATTGCAACTATTGAGCCCAGCAACCAGTTTGACTCAAACAGCGTTATAGTGGAATCACGTGCATGGCATCACTTAGAGGATAGCTGAGTTCATGATTGAACTATAGAGATTTGTTTCCAAAAGGGGATAAGACATAAAACATTTGTAGCGCATTACTATATATTTAATTTAGAATGATACTGATTTAAAGAAATACTTTGGAAACTCTCTTTCGAATAGTTGCAAGAAAAATTAAAATACACAGCATAAAAATGGCTCGGTGTCTAACTGCCGTTCCATCATTTGTTTCAATAAGCGAGGAAAGAATCAAGAATCCAAACGCAAATAAATTTAAAGACAAAGTTTCTAAATTGATATTATACCGACCCCTACCCGATGCTATTAAGAGATAAATGAATATCAAATAAAATGGATACCACACAAAACTCTCATAACTTTTCATATTCAGAAAGAAACTTCCATTATCTTTAAAAGGAGTAGGGACAAATAAAAAGTTATAAATTCCATTCAAGATAGATAGAGGGTCCCTCAAGGAGGCCTGTTGCATTTGTAGCTTTTTTAAGTTTTCAGTTAGCTCGATCGAATCCGCTGGTAGATAGGATGAATTAAGTTGTCTTGAAAGCGCCTTTTCAACACCCGTTATATGTAATAGTCCAGCAAAAATAGCGTTATTTTCAATTTGTTTGTGCAATTCATGGATTGTTTGACCTCGCGCAGGAACAACTGCTGCTGGGCTAAAAGTCGGCTCAAGGGTTGGAGTCGGCTCAAGGGTTGGAGTCGGCTCAAGGGTTGGAGTCGGCTCAAGGGTTGGAGTCGGCTCAAGGGTTGGAGTCGGCTCAAGGGTTGGAGTCGG
>Ga0169931_10003879_pt1 | contig 23505 bp, 28 predicted proteins | sample Kivu_15m_20L_FD_129675 | JGI IMG/M metagenome (GOLD analysis project Ga0169931, IMG submission 129675) | Freshwater microbial communities from Lake Kivu, Western Province, Rwanda to study Microbial Dark Matter (Phase II) - Kivu_15m_20L... | ecosystem: Environmental > Aquatic > Freshwater > Lake...
ATAAGCCATGACCGAAGCAGATCACGGCCCCGGCGTGCGCCTGCCGCCGCCTGTGCTGGTGGGCGGTGTATTGGCGGTCGCTTGGTTCGCGCATCTTCTCTTCCCGGTGCTGCTCGGCCCACCCTTGCCGGATTACGGCGTGCTGGTGATTTTTCTGGGTGTGGCGCTGATCGGCTGGGCGCTGCTGGCGCTGGTGCAGGCGGGGAATGACCCAAGACCGGATAGGCCCGATGCCGCCATCGTGACGACCGGGCCGTTCCGCTTCAGCCGCAACCCGATCTACCTCGGCTTTCTGGTGGTGGTGCTGGGCTTTGCGCTGCGCTGGGGCGATTTATGGGGCTGGCTTGCCTTGGCCATCTGCCATTTGGCCCTGGATCGGCTGGTGGTGGTGAAGGAGGAAGCCTACCTCAGCACGCGCTTCGGCGCGGCTTATGAGGCTTACCGCGGTCGCGTCCGGCGCTGGGTTTAACCCCGGCTGGCCAAACCGCGCGCCAACCGGTCGAATTCCGCAATTGTCAGGGTTTCCCCGCGCCGATCCCCGGCGATGCCGGCCTCGTCCAATAGGGCTTCGGCTCCGCCGAGCGTCTTCAACGCTCCGCGCAGCATCTTGCGCCTTTGCCCAAAGGCGGCGGCGGTGAGTTTTTCCATGGCAGCGAATAGCGCGGGCGGCGGGTTTTCCGCATGGGGGACGAAGCCGACCACAGCAGACCAGACCTTGGGCGGCGGGCTGAAGGCACCAGGCGGCAGTCGCAGCAGCAAATCGCAGCGGCAGCGCCATTGGGCGAGTACGGCCAGCCGCCCATAGGCGGGTGTGGCGGGTGCTGCTGTAATGCGTTCGGCCACTTCAAGCTGGAACATTAGCGTCATGCCCTCAAGCGCCGCAGCACCCCGCAGCCAGCGCACCAGCAAGGGGCTCGCGACATTATAGGGCAGATTGGCGATGATGCGCCGTGGTGCGGGCAGGGTTATGGCCGGTTCCACGCCGAGCGCATCGGCCTCCATCACGCGCAGCCGCGCCGGATAGGCCGATACCAATTCCTGCAGTGCGACCACGGCACGCGCATCAAGTTCCACTGCCAAGACCGATGCGGCAGGGCTTTCCAGCAGCGCGCGCGTCAGCCCGCCTGGCCCGGGCCCCACTTCCAGCACATGCCGCCCCGCCAGATCACCCGCCAAGGCAGCGATTCGCGCGCAGATATTGGGATCAAGCAGGAAATGCTGACCAAGCGCCTTGCGTGCATCAAGCCCATGCCGGGCGATGGTATCGCTCAGGCTGGGCAATGCGGGCGTGGTCACGCCATCAGCCTGGGCGCTCGGCGTTATTCGTGCGGATATCGATCTGGGCGCGGCGGCGCAAATCACGCTGCAACTGGCGGGACAGTAATTCGATCCGATCACGCAACAGGATATCGCGCGCCTGTTGCGGATTGGCTTCGGCCATATTGCGGGTTTCACGCGCGCAGACCATGAAAATCAGGGCGCCATCCACGGAAATAATCGGCTGCGTCGCGCGCCCAATCGGCAAGCTGCCCAGCAGATCACGCAATTCGGGCGGGGTAATATTGTCCAGCCGCACCGGGCCGGGATCAGCTGGGCGCGGGCTGCCACGCGCGGCCGCATCCATCGCTTCACACCCGCGCGCCTGGTCGGACAGGGTTTGCGCCCGCTGCAATTGCGCCAATTGCTGCGCGGTGGGCGCTTGCGGATTCACCTGGCCTTCAAAAGGCAGAAAGACCTGGCGCATGCTCATGATGGTGGCCATGTCGCGCCCTGAAACACGCTTATCGCGCAGTAGCACGATTTCAAAGCCACCGGGCACGCGAATGGGGTTGCTGATGGCGCCTTCCGGCATTTGCTTGAGAATGCTTGCGACGGCCGGGTCAAACCGATCCGCAGTCATCCAATCCATCGCACCGCCCTGGATTGCGGATTGCGATTGGCTGAATTGCGCCGCCACCATGGAGAAAGGTACGCCCTGGCGCAGGCGCTGAATGACATCGGTGACGAAGCGGCGCACCTGGGCTTCCTGGCCAGGATTTTCGACTGGGATGAAGATTTCAGACACCAGAAATTCCGGCTCACCAAGCCGGGCGCGCTGACCGGCGAGGAATTCATTTACCTCAGCATCTGAAACATTGGCCTGTTCACCAAGCATGCCACGCAGTAGCCGTGCCCACCCGATCTGCGCGCGGATCTGATCATAAAGCACCCGAGGTTCGATCCGAGCGCCGCGCAGATTCTGTACCACACCGCCAGGCGGCAGCCCGTTGCGGCTTTCGATATTGGCGACCGAACTCGCGATATCCTGATCCGTCACCGGAATGCGTCGGCGGCTGAGTTCCTGGATGCGCAGCCGCTCATCGATCAACAGGCGCAGGATCTGGTCACCGCCCTGCGCGCCGGCATTCCCCGCGACACCGGCAGAAAGCGCCAGCAGGCGGCGGCGGCTTTCGATTTCGCTGCGTGTCACAACATCGCCATTCACGACGGCAACGATGCTGTTCACATTGCCACCGGCTGCTTGAGCCATGGCAGGCTTGGGGTGGGCTTGGATCAGCAAGGCCGCCAGTAACGCCAGCGCCAGAAATGGCCTTCGCATGGAAATCATGGCGCGCATCAACGCCTCCTTACGCTTGCCGCCCGTGGCAGGCAGTTCAGTCCACATATTCATAGGGCCCTCAATCCGACATCGCCAATGGTTTTGAAGCCAAAGCGGAAAAGCAACATGGTAGACCCCGGGTAAAGGTCGCCGGTCGATGGATTCTCGGCATTGCGCCTGATGAAGCGTGTTTCGAAAATGAAGCACTCATCCTCATACATGGCGGAAAAACCGGTGGCCACCGGGCGATCGAATTGAATATCCTGCCGACCAAAGGCGCTGAAGCGCCACAAGCCGATCCGCTGGGACGCGGCAAGGTAGATTTCCTCGCGCTGTGCCACAGGATTGAGGTAGGGCACAGGAGGGGCCTGTAGGTAACCTACCGTGAAGGCGGTATCATTGGACGGCAGTATGGTGGCACTGACATCATAGGCGCGGGCGGCGAAGCTTTCTCCGCCGCGCCGGGCGCGCCCTGTCAGATCAAGCCAGGAACTCGGCCGAAAGGTGAAACGACTGACCCAATCTGAAGCGCGATTCTCAAGGCCGCTATAGGGGTAGAAGGGGCCGCCATCATCCTGAACACGAAACGAACGACCGACAATGGCTTCCACCTGACGTGAACCGGGCAGAAACCAAGCGCCGCGCAGCGCCATATCGGCACGCGTGCCGCCTTCCTGCCGATCACGCCCGGTGAAGCGGTTGAGCGAAAACAGATTGGCATCGGTGAAGTCGAAAACGATGCTGTCTTCATTCGGGATGCGATATTGGCTGCCCGTCATGGGACCGCTTACCAATTGGACGCGCGGTTCAATCACCTGGCGCCCCCAATCGCCACCATCACGCAGAAAGGGCATGCGCCAATCCAATGCTGCGCGGATATTCGCCGCAGCACTTTGCCCATTGGCAGCGCCCGCCGCATAATTGGGGGCAAGGTTGATATCCTCAAAATCATAGGCCGCCAGATCACTTTGCGCCCGCAAGGTCCAGATGCCACCCAGATCATCCATGCGCGGCAGCGCATAGCCGATGCGCGTTGCAGCGCGGCGTGTGCTGGTGCCGGTACCCCGGAAGACAGCGAAGTTCCAGGTATCCACGGTGAAGCGACCGCCAAGCGAATCTTCCGGCGATTCCCAATCGGCGTAGATATTGGGCAGCACGAGGGGGATGCGGCTGATGTCATCGGTTCGCCGCAGCCCCTGATAGGCACGCGCATCAATGCGCGCGAAAGCTTCACGTCCCCAGAAGCCTTCGGTGAAAACTGTTGTCGGCAGCACGCGCTGCGACCCGTAGCGATAAATGCGGAGATAAAGGTCGGATGAGGCGCGGTTGACATCAAAGCCGGCACGCCAGTTTTCATCGAGTGAAAAGCGGCCTTTGGTGAAGATATGGCCAGCAAAGCCTTCCTCCGTGCCATCGCGGCCATCAAGATGGCCTACGGAACTCAACATCTCCACTTCGCCATTATTGAAGCGCCGCCGATAATCCACGCCCAGATTGGGGGCGACGCGGGTTGACGTCGTGGGCCGCAGGACCAATTCCTGACTCTCATCAATTGCCCAGTAATAGGGCGTTTCAATGAAACCACCGAGATATTTGGTAAAGCCGAAGCTGGGGCTAAGGAAACCCGATTGCCGTGAAGCGGACCCATCCGGATGCTGAAAATAGGGCAGCCAAATCACCGGGATGCCGGCCATATCCAAGGAGGCACCGCGATAGCGCACCTGCTGGTCCGCGCGGTCCAATGTTGCCGTGCGTGCCCGCACCTGCCAGATGGGTGGTGCCAGCGGATCATGCTTGCAGGGATCACATGCGGTATAAAGGACGCGCGAAAGATCGAAGATGGAGCCATCGGTCCGCCGCGCCCCATTGGCCGCAATACGCCCATTCATCAACAGGTAGCCGCGCAATCCTTCCAGCACGCCATCGCGCATCTGATTGGAAAGCTCGGCGCTTTCAGCGAACATCACCTGGCCATCGGCTTCGATCAGTTGCACATTGCCGCGCGCCGTCGCGACACCCGTGTTGCGATTATAGGTCAGTTCATCGGCACGCAGAATTCGCCCGCCCTGGAAGGCTTCCACCCTACCGCGCGCCACCACCAGGGCAGCATTCTGATCGTATTGCACTTCATCTGCCGTGAAGGTGACTGGCGCATTCTGCGCCGGGGTGGCGGACGCATTGGCAGTCGGCGCCGGGGTGCCCGGTGGCAAGATCGGCGCAACCGAGGCTGGTGTCGTGATGGGCGGCAGCGGCGGTCCTTGGGCCAAGGCTCCGCCGGATGCCAGTGCCATCACCAAAAAACAAAGGCTGTTCCTGCCCCGGCGCGACATCCTAACCATCCTCAAGATGCAGCAGCAGCGCGGCCGCCAGCAGGAATCCGGCGCCGGCCGGCGCCCAGGCCGCCAATACCACAGGCAAAGTGCCAGCTTCACCAAATTCACCGGTAATCTTGTCCAGCACAAAAAGCGCGAAGCCCGCGCTGACCCCGCCCGCGATCATGCGCGCCACCCCTCCGCGCCTGGCCGAGCGCATGGAAAATCCGGCTGCCAGCAGCGCCATGGCGATGGCAAGCAGCGGTAGCGCCAATAGCGATTGGAAATGCAGGCGATGGCGAATGGCGGAAAATCCGGCATTTTCAAGAACCGTGATGAATTCCGGCAAGGCCCAAAGGCTAAGCGTATCGGGGCTTGCAAAGGAATTCTCGATCCGCTCCGGCGTCAATTCCGTCGGGAAATCGAGGCTTTGTGGCGCGCCCGCCACGCGGTCCGCGGCAAACACCATGGCGCCTTCAAAACGCCAGCGTCCGGGTTGGAGCAAGGCCGTTGTCGCTTCAATGCGGGCCAAAGGGCGATCTTCTGCCGAAAGGCGCCAAACGCTCACCTCGGCCAAGCGCAGCACCTCATCGGGGCGCGATTCGCGCGTTACAATCGGCCGGCCGGAAATGATGGCAACACCCTGGGGTTGCAGCCCATCATCCGCCTGCCGCAACCAAAGCCGGCCACCAGCCAGCGCCGTGATGCCGCCGACATTGCGGAGATAAAGCTGATCCAGCCGTTCCGCGCGGGCCAACATGGCCGAAGACAAGGGCGAAAGTGCCATGTTGGCGCCAAGCCCCAGCAGCAGCGCGACCAATACTGGCCCGGCCAGAAAGCCCCAGGCGGAAATTCCCGCCGCGCGCGCCACCACCAATTCGGAAAACCGCGTGAGCCGCCAAAAGGCGATAATCCCGCCCAGCAGCACCGCAAAGGGCAGGATTTGCATGGCCACATAGGGCACGCGCAAAGCCGCGATCTGCGACACCAGCGCGAAATTCGCCTCCGGCCTTGTTGCGGCACGGCGCAGCAATTCAATCAGGTCGAACAGGGCGACCAGCATGGAAAGCGCGAGTACCATCAGCAGCGCCATGCCGGCAAAACGTCGCGCCACATAGGCCATGAGCGTGATGGGCAAGGTCATGTCAGCGCCTCACGCGGCGGGGCCTTGCGGGGAAGGCCGGGCGCGCCGGCAAGCCACCAGGCGGAAATCACGCCAGGCAGGATGGCATGCAGCCAGATCAGCCAGATCAGCCCATCGCGCCGCGCCGCGGCATTGCCGATCGTCAGACCAAGCGCCAACAGCGCCACCATGATGCCAACGCCAAGTACCACGCCTGCACCCCCGCCATGGCGACGGAATTGCCCAGTCAGCGCCACCGCAAGCCCGACCAAGGCGAAGGAAAGCGCGGTGATTGGGCTTGCCATGCGTTGATGCGCCTCTGCCCGGAAGCGCCTGACATCGCGCGGGCGAAGTTCTTCCGATGGATCAGGGTAGAGCAATTCAGTGATCGAACGTTCTCGGCTGTCGCGGCTGCGCGTTTCCTCATTGCGCGCGACACGGGCCAGATCAACGCTGTTTTCGGAAAAGCTCAGCACCGTCAGGCGCGGCGGTGCGCCAGATGCGCCTTTTTCCATCTGCTGGCGCACACCATCGTAAAGCGTCACGCGCGGCCCATCCGCCCCTTGCCCGATGCGCCCGGATTGCGCCAGGATGGTCACCGGTCCGCCGGCTTCGCGTTGGTCATGCACCAGAATCCCGCGCAGCGTGCCATCGGGATCGCGCTTGCGGGCATAGACGGTCAGATCACTGCCAAGGGTGGAAAAAACCCCTTCCTGCAGCAGCACGCCAACCAATTGGTTGCGGATTTCGAACTGCCATTGCCTGAAGGCGGTATGGCTCAGTGGCACCAGCCAGAAATTGAGGAAGGCCATCAGCCCCACCACCAAAAGCCCAAGCGCCAGGGCAGGGCGTGCGATTTGCCAATTGGAAAGCCCGGCAGCGCGCATCACCACCAATTCGCGGTCCCCTGCCAGGCGCAAATGCACGAACAGCATCACGATGAAGGTCGTGATCGGCAGAATGACCGAAAAGAAGGACGGCAATAAAAGGCTGGTCAATTCGAAAAATACCGCGAGCGACAGCCCGCGATCCAGCACCAATTCAATGAAGCGCAGCGATTGCGTCAGCCAGACAAGCGCTGCCAGCCCCACCGTTACGGCAAGCAGGGCCAGCGCAAGCTGGCGGAAAAGATATCGGTCAAGCAGGGTCATCGGCCACGCCACCCTACCCGCTTGGCGCCAATGCCGAAAGCGGCTTCAGGGCAGCACCTTGCCGGGGTTCATGAGGCCCTTGGGATCCAGCGCCGCCTTGATCTGCCGCATGACAGCCAATTCCGCGCCCCCGCGCCATGCTTCCATCATATCCGTCTTGAGCTGCCCAATGCCGTGTTCCGCGCTGAAAGACCCATCCAAATCCCGCACCACCTCATTCACGCAATCCATGATGTCATGGCTGCGCGCCAGGAAGGCGGCCGGATCGGCACCTTCAGGCTGCACCAGATTCACATGGATATTGCCATCGCCCATATGGCCAAAGGGCATGGGGCGAATGCCCGGGATCAGCTTGCGGCAGGCCTCCGAAGCACGTTCGATCAGCTCCGGCACGCGGGAGACGGGGACCGAGACATCATTCTTCACGGAAGCGCCGGCCTTGCGCTGCGCTTCGGTGTGTTCTTCGCGAATCCGCCAAATCGCGGCGCGCTGCGCTTCGCTTTCGGCCAGCACGGCATCCAGCACTTCGCCGGATTCCATGGCGGGCGCCAGCACCAGCTCCGCCAGGCCGCGCAAATCCGCATCCGGCCGTGTCGAGGCCAAGTCAATCAGCGCGTAATGCTGTGCGCGTTCGGCAACCGGCAGGGTGACGCCGGGGATCAATTGTACCGTCAGGTCAACGCCATCGCCTGACATGTATTCAAAGGCGCGAATGGCGCTTTCATCATTGTCCCGAAAGCGGCGGAACAGGCCAAGGGCTGCTTCGGCATCACGCATGGCGGCGAAAATCACCTCATTGGTGCGGGGGCGGGCGAAAAGCTTGAGCACTGCGGCAGTGATGATGCCAAGTGTGCCTTCCGCACCCACAAAAATATGGCGCAGCGCATAGCCGGTATTGTCTTTGCGAAGCCGTCTCAGGCCATGCCAGATGCTGCCATCGGGCAGCACCACTTCCAGCCCCAGCATCAATTCGCGTGCATTGCCATAGCGCACGGTGTTGTTGCCGCCGGCATTGGTGGACAGCACGCCGCCGATCATGGCGGTGCCTTCGCCACCGAAGCTGAGCGGGAAAAGGCAGCCCGCAGCGGCAGCGGCTTCCTGCGCGGTTTTCACCACCACGCCTGCCTCAGCCGTCATGGTCATATCCACCGGATCAAGATCACGGATGCGGTTCATGCGGGCGAGCGAGACAATCACGGCGCGCCCCGAAGTATCGGGCGTTGCGCCACCGACCATGGAGGTATTGCCCCCCTGGGGTACAATCGCGATGCCGGCGGCGCTGCAAAGCCTGACCGCTTCGGCCAATTCGGCGGTATTGGCAGGGCGGAGCAGCGCCATGGCGCGGCCCTGATAGAGGCTCCGCCAATCGGCCAGGGCGGGGGCGAGATCGGTGGGGTCGGTTAGCAACCCGGCGGGGCCAAGCAGGCTGGCAAGAGCGGGGGGAAGGGAGGAAGTTTCGGCCATTGGTTGTTCAAACCCGCCAAGCGAAGCGCGGTCAAGTTCCAATCGGTTGGCGCCCCTCTCCCTTCAGGCGATCAGTCATTCTCCATTAGGCGGTCAGGTCGGCGCGCTTCGTAATCATAGACAGCCAACTGCTTTCCGAGCGGCGAGCCGCGGATGCCTTCTGCCAGCAGCAGCGCAGCCTGTTTTTCAACGCCGCCGGGCAGCTTGGGGTTGAGAAAGCCACCCTTGCACAGCGCGCGCCACCAGGGCGTAAGTTCTTGCACCGGCACACCAAGCGCGCGGTGTTCCTCCGCGGCGCGGGCTGACATATTGGCGAAAATGGCGGTCGAGACAGGGCAAGCCACCGCCACCTGATGCCGGCGCGCGCGTGCGGCACGGAGATCATCAAGCGTTATGACTTCGCCCGATTCGAGCTTTCGGATGAGGGCATCCACCTCAGCCGGGCTGGAGACGACCATGGCGCCGCCCTTGGCTTCCGCAGAGCCTGGCGCGCCGCGCGGAATCATATGAACGATATGCGGCACACGTCCGCTATTCAGGTGATCAATCGCCGATTTTTTCTTTGGCATGCTGTCTTCTCCCCTGATCCTGCGCCAGCGCTCACCAAGCGCTATCGCGGGATGGGATGATTGGGAATAAGAGGCGTTCGTTCTGTATTTGTTCAATTAAGCGTTTTGCTGTTTCCAAATGAGTTTGCCGGCGATGGCGGCCAGGCTTCGGGCTGGAAGCGGCCGTTTCCGCTACGCATATGCCGCGCAGGCCCAAGCAGCTTGCGCTGGTTGACAGGCTTTCGCCGGCTGCTGAGGGTTCGATCTTGCGATGCCATCTAACCCGGCGTCCTGGAGCCATATCCTATGCCCTTGGTCACGATCACGCTCGCACGAAGAGAGCCAGCGACATCACCGGAAAAGAAGGCCGAAATCATCGCTGGGATCACGGAGTTGCTGGTGGAGACGCTCGACAAGCGCGCCGAGGATGTTGTTGTGCTGATCGAAGAACTTGACCCGGATAATTGGGGCCAAGGTGGCGTGACCGCCTCAGAAATACGGCGCCGGCGCGTCGCGACCACGGAACATCAAGGAGACAAAACATCGTGACTGCTGCGCTGGATGGGCTGATAGTTCTTGATCTCACGAGTTTCCTCTCTGGCCCCTATTGCACCATGCTGCTGGGCGATCTGGGCGCCGATGTCATCAAGGTGGAACGCCCCGATGGCGGCGATGACGCGCGGCGCATGCCGCCCTTTGTGGATGGCCGCAGCCAGCCCTTCGCGGTTTGGAACCGCAATAAGCGCAGCATCACCGCGGATTTGAAACAGCCTGAGGATATCGAACTGGTGCGCCAATTGGCGCTTCGCGCCGATGTGCTGGTGGAAAATTTCCGCCCCGGCACGCTGGCGCGCCTCGGCTTGGGGTGGGAGGCATTAAGCGCGGCCAATCCGCGCCTGATCTGGTGCGCGATTTCGGGTTTCGGCCAGACCGGGCCTTGGGCGGATCATGGCGGCCTGGACATGATGGCGCAGGGCATGTCTGGCCTGATGGCCGGCAATGGTCCGCCGGATGGCGAACCCTATCGCCTGCCCATCGCCATTACCGATGTCACGGCGGGGATGTTTTCGGCCCTTTCAGTGCTCGCCGGCTTGCAGGCGCGCGAGAAAACCGGGCAGGGCCAGCGGATTGATCAATCCCTGTTCGAAGCGGGCGTGGCGCTCGGCGTTTATGAGGCCGCGCATGTTTTCGCCCATGGCACGCGCCCGTCGCGCCTTGGGCAATTGCATCGCGGATCGGCGCCCTATCGCGTATTTCGGACCGCCGATGGCTACATTACGCTCGGCGCTTCCAAGGAGAAATTCTGGCAGGCGCTCTGTGGCGTTATCAGCCGGCCAGATTTGGCGGGCGATCCGCGCTTCAAGACCAATGCGGATCGCGTGGCCAATAACAACGCGCTGATCGCGATTTTGCAGGAAATTCTGGCAACCCGCCCTAGCGCCGAATGGCTGGCCGCGCTCGGCAAGGCCGGCATCCCGTCCGAGCCCGTGCTGTCCTATGATGAGGCCCTGGCCCATCCGCAGGGTCAGGCGCGCGGCCTCGTCAGTACCTTCGCAGACCCCGAACGCGGCCCAATCCAGCATTTGGCTTCACCCTTGCGGCTGGAAGCCACACCCGCCCGCATCGCCCGCCGTGCCCCTGATCTGGGCGAGCATAATGCGGAAATTCGTGCGTGGCTTGCGCAAAAAGCTTGACGCAGCCCCGGCGAAAATTGTCTGATTTTCGTGGGATTTTGGCGAAGCGGCGGGGTAACCGCCGTCATAACAATAGGGGCTCACGTCATGCCGAATGGCACTGTGAAATGGTTCAATGCCACCAAGGGCTTTGGCTTCATCCTGCCGGATGGTGGCGGCAAGGATGTGTTTGTGCACATCACCGCCGTGCAGAAGGCGGGCATGCAGGGGCTTAAGGACAACCAAAAGGTCTCCTTTGAAGTTGCCGAGGAACGCGGCAAGCCGACGGCGATCAATTTGAAGGCGCTGTAGCACCCGCAAGGGGCGGCGCGCGGTCAATGCCGCGCCGCCGCCGATCTGCCCTTACCCCGCGCGGAAGATGATGGGCTTGGCGCCTTCCCAAAGCACCGCGCGGCCGGTCTTGGCCAGGCGGTCCAGGCCCTCACGGATTGTCAGGAAGTGGTTGCCGGCCAATTGGCCCGCCTTGCTCGCAAAGCAGGTAGGGCCATAGGCGACCAGAATTTCCGTCTCACTCATTGTGCCCGGATGCACAATGATCTGCCCTGGCGCCGGGTAGCTGGTCGCGTTTTCCCAGGGGATCGAGAGTTCGCGCTCACCCATCGGGATCCAGCAGGCCTCGCCAGACCAGCGCACATGAATGATGCGGTCCTGATAGGGAAGCAAGGCGCGGAAGCGAGCGCAGGTCTTCGGCGCGGCGGCATCCTCAAAAAACGCCTCAAAAATTTCACCACCAATGTCAATGATAATATCGGCCATGACTGTCCCCTTTTCTCTCCCGGCGCCATCCAAGTTCTACGGTGCAGGGGTTACGCGACCCAGCCTTGCTTGCCAACCCCTGAACCGCCGGCGCTATTCCTTCGCAACATTTGCCTCGGCCGCGATGCGCGCCCAAAGGTCCAATTCGCGGCGATTGAATTCGCCGAGCGCCTCGGGCGTGCTGGTCGTGGAGACAATGCCAAGCGCGCCGATATGGCGCTTCGCTTCATCGCTTTGGCCAATCATTTGGATTTCGTGATTGAGCCGCGCAATGATGGCGGGTGGTGTGCGCGCCGGCATCCAGGAACCGTTCCAGGACGCAAAATCAAAGCCTGGCAATGCGGCTTCGGCCACAGTTGGCACATCGGGCAGGGTTTCCACACGCCTCGCGGTGGTGACGGCCAGGGCGCGGATGGTGCCGGCGCGCAAATGTTCCACCGCCGGCCCAAGATCGGTCACGAGAAAATGTAGTCGGCCACCAAGCAAATCCGCCATGGCCTGCGGTGTACCGCGATAGGAAATCTGCTCCGCCTTGAAACCGGCGGCTTGGCTCAGCAGATGCGTCCCCGCCAGTCCGCCCGCATTGCCGATGCCGTAATTGAGCGCGCCAGGATTGGCGCGCGCATGGGCGATGAAGGATTGCAGATCGCGCGCTGGATTATCAGCGCGCACCAGAACGCCGAGCGGGTTGATGCTGATCATGGAAAGCGGGGCGAAATCCCGCAGCGGATCATAGCCTGGTTCACGCATCAGATGCGGATTGGCAGCATGGGTAGAAACGGAGCCAAAAAAGATCGTATAGCCATCAGGCGCGGCGCGGGCAGCAGCGCGGGCGCCAATCGCGCCATTGGCGCCGCCGATATTCTCGATCACGAAATTCTGGCCAAAGATTCGGCTGAGGCGTTCGCCATAGAACCGCGCGAGGCTGTCGGTACCGCTGCCGGCAGGAAATGCCGCGATGATGCGCACGGAGCGGCTTGGCCAATTCGCCACCTGTGCCGACGCAATGCTTGGCGTGCACAGTGCCGCGCCGACGCCTAGCGCCAATAGGGTGCGGCGGCTTGCGGCGGTTTTGAGTTGCATGTTTTGTCCTCCTTTCTTTTGTATTGATGTCTCATCGAGCACGAGGCTGCGATAGGCAAGACTACCGGCTTTATCCGCGACATGGAATAACTTTGCCTTTTGCAGGACAAGCCAGACTTCCATTTTTTCGCTATGGATCCCGTGGGCGAAAAGCTGTCCGACGAGAATAGGGTTAGTGCTTCCGACATAAGGTCAGTGCTTTCATTCCTGTTCCGGCTCTGAGAAGGCAGAGGAATTCATTTCAAGGCTGCCCCTGTTCGGCTAATGACGGGCGCATCACACCCTACCGCCCCAAGGCATGCATCGCAGTAATCATGGATCAACTTCAAAATTAAGCAACCATCAATCAACACGGCTTACTCACGGAAAGCAACCGTTGATCAACCGCGCAATCGCGTCCAATTCTTGCGATCAAGGTGAAGTCATCCGGATTTCAGCCATTATTGATTTCTTTGTCGCGTCAAAAGACGCCGCTTGATGTAAAGATCGGCAAGTGCATAGAGAACCCTAAAGCGCGTCTCGTTCTCTACCGAGACCCGATGGCGGACACGCGTAAAGCCAAAAACCCGCTTGATGATCGGCAGTGGATGCTCGCCCTTCGCACGCACACGCGATTTGGCGGCGTTCTTCGCACGTAGTTGCGCTGACAAGCGATGCCCGCGCGATCCTCTACGATGGACCAAGTCCTGCGCGGCCGAGGCTGCGGCCTGGATCGCTTCTGTTTGGCCCTGCTTGGCGCTGTCGCCCCAAACCTCCATCTCCGCACCATGCAGCAGGCCAGAGATCATCTGACTGTCATGCATATTGGCCTCGGTCACCTTAGTGGAATGGATGGCGTTCTCCCAACTGTCCTCGCCAACATGACGCTTCATTCCAAAATACCACTGGTTGCCCTGCCGGGTCTGGTGCATTTCGGGATCGCGTTCGTGCTTTTCGTTCCTGCTGAATGATGGCGCCGAAATCAGGGCAGACATTGCGGCCAAGAGAACCACAATGTCCATCTCGGCCAGAAAGCGCTCTCGCCGCGTTTGCTTGTGGTGGTTGTCAAAACTGAGGCTGAGAGGAGCTTTTTTGCCGCATGGGAGACACGCTTAAGGGTTGAGGGGCCGGGGCAGACCAGAGGCAAAGAATTAGTGACAGGCCAGGGGAGAAGAATAAACCAGAGGCTACTGAGATTTTGCCCCTCATCGCCCTGGCCGCCATTCTGCTATTTTACGAATGAAGCCGCGCGGTAGTGCGGGAGCGATCCGGCATGCATGATCCGCCATGCCAATGGGTGGCCGATGATGCGTTCCGCAAGTCGCGTGGCTTCAATCAGCAGGTCAAGATCAATGCCGGTTTCAATGCCCATCGCGGCGCTGATGCGCATCACACCGCGCGCCAATGAACAGCACTCCCGAAGTGCTCGCTGATGGGCAAACCCAGGCGCTTGGCATGGTGCAGCCCGTGCTTGGCGAGGAATTTTCTCTGGTGGCGATGCCGCTTTCCTTCAATGGCGAAAGGCCGGTGTGGCGGGGCCAGCGCTGCGGTTCGGCGCGCAAAATGCCGAGAATTTAAAAGCTGATCAGCCGTAAAGCCGCGCGCATCCCTTGGCGGTGAGGCGCACCTGCATGTCAGCGGCACCATTGCGTGCGGGTTCCAGGCGGATCAGGCCTTCGTTCAAGGCATCTTCCCAGGCGGAAAGCCGCGGGCAATTGCTGCGCCAGGCTTCCATGGTTTCCGCATAGCTGCGGGGGCGTTCTTCCAACCAGCACAGGAATTGCGCCATGAGGGTAGTCGGGATGGCAGGGGCGTCTGTAAGCATTGCGCAAGCCTAAATCCGCTGATCGCTGGCATCAAGAAGCCAGAATTGCCTCGACAATTTCCTGCACTTCCAGGGCTTCGCGCAAAGTGGCCAGCCGATGCGCCTCTCCGCGTGTCATGGCCGCCACCTGCGCCAATTGGCCTTTCAGCACCAAGGGGCGCATTTTCTCATTGGGTAGCGCATCCGGCGCCTGCGCCCAATTGCCATCAGCGCCAAGCCTTTCGGCAAAGGACCAATCACGCAGCCGAATCGCGCCATTCATGGTCCAGGTATTGTGATCTTCCTTGGTGGTGGTACCGACTGAGCCTTGCAGCGTGACCGGCACGCTACCCGCCATCAGCCGCGCGGTGATGGCGGTTTCAGCGCCATCGCCCGGTGGGTAAGTCACCTGCGCTTCCAGCAATTTGAGCGGCCCCAATTGCCGGCGCGTGAGGAACAGGAAATGGGAGACAACTTCGCGCGTAAACCCGCCCTCGGCCCGTTTCGCGAGCCAGCTTGCCGCCGCCTGCTGCCAACCGCGCGGCCAAGTGGGGAAGGCGACTTCAATGGCCAGCTTCTCGGGCGTAAGCGCCGCGCGCCAGGCGGAAAGCTGCGCCACGGCGGGCGAGGACGCCATCGGGAAATTCACCGCCGCCCGCGCGCCGGCTGCCTCTGCCCGCGCAACAAAAGCGCGCGCCTCGGCAAGCGATGTCGCGAGCGGTTTTTCGATAAAAACACTGCGACCCGCCGCAATGGCCGCATCAGCCAGCGGAATATGCGCGGCTGGCGGGGCTGCGATGTAAAGGCAATCGCAAGCGGCGATCACCGCATCCGGTGTGGCCACCATACGCGGCGCGCCGGTGATGCCAGCCAACCGCGTCGCCGCCCCCGGTGCGGGGTCCCAGACCGCGACGGGGGTGACGCTTTCGGCGGCATGGTCCAGGGCAGCGCGAAGCAAACGCTCACCCATGATGCCAAGGCCGATGATACCAAGTGAGACGGGCGGTGCCATTTCAATACTGTCCTGCAAGGGGCTTGTGACAAAGCCTGACTGCCATCACCATGGCCGAACCGCAACCCGAAGGCCGAAAGGGCGCGCATGGTCCAGACAATTCCCGAAGCGGGCTACCGTTTCATTCCTGGTGTCTATCAATATAGCGCCGGTGTCGCCGCCGAACCGGGCTTTCGGCTGGAACGCGTGCGCTTTGCTGAGCCGCTGCCGCTGATGGCCGGTTTCGCGCGGATTGCGGCCCATCTTGCGGCACTCGGGCGGCCGAAGATTGCTTTTGCAGCCTGCGAATTACGCTCCCCCGCGCCTTTCACGGAAGCAGGTTTTGCCGCCTTCAATCGCATCTATGGCGGCGTATTGCAGGAATGGGGCTTGTTTCGTGATGGGCTGAACCCCGTGGCGCGCAGCAATGTCTGCCCGGAAATCGCCCCACCGGCCGAGCCTTGTTTTCATGCCTTTGTCTATACAGTGCCGGATGCTGGCGCGGCACCTTCCTTTGCAGTGGCTGGCAGTGGGGAAGCTGCCGAAGGCCGGGGCGATTACCGTAGCAATACGGTGGCACTTGGCGATATCTCACCCGCCGGCATGATCGCCAAGGCGCGCTGGGTGCTTGGTGAAATGGAACGCCGCATGGGCCTGCTGGGCGCTGATTGGCGCGCAACCACCGGCGTGCAGGCCTATACGGTGCATGATATGGGGCCGTTTTTCGCCGAGGAAATCGTCCGTCGCGGCGCCGCGCGCCATGGCCTGACCTGGCAATATTGCCGCCCGCCCGTGGTTGATCTGGAATTTGAGATGGATTGCCGCGGTATCGCGCGGGAGCTCGTGATCGCATGAGGCGCGTTTTCGCGCTGGGATCATTCACGCCGGAGATGCAGCATGTCTGACTCGCCGCGATATGCGATGGGCGGTGACCATGAATTCACGCAAGACTGGTTTTCGCGCCATATTCCGGCATGGGATGATATCCTGGAAGCATTGAAGCCCACCAGAATTCTTGAAATCGGTTCTTTCGAAGGGCGCTCGACCTGCTATCTGATCGAAAAATGCTCAAGCCTGGGCATAAGCCCTGTTTCAATCACCTGTGTTGACACCTGGGAGGGAGGCATCGAACACCAGGCCGGCGGTTTCGTTGAGGCTGTGATGACCGAGGTGGAACGCCGCTTTGATCACAATACGCGTCTCGCGCTGGGGCGAACCGCAGGGCCTGTTTCCTTGCGCAAGGAAAAACAGCTTTCGCGTGATGCCTTGGCGGGCCTTATCTCTTCCGGCCACATGGAAAGCTTCGATCTCATTTACATTGATGGGTCGCATGAGGCGACGGATGTCCTGACCGATGCCATCTTGGCCTTCCCCTTGCTCCGCATCGGTGGGACCTTGATTTTCGATGATTATATCTGGTCCGACCAGCTTCCAGAAAGGCGTGAGCCTTCGCGGATGCCAAAGCCTGCGATTGATGCTTTCGTGAATGTTTTCCATCGGAAACTGGAGATTTATCAATCGCTACCGCTATGGCAGCTCTATGTGCAAAAAGTTGCCCGTTGAGGTGAAGTCCAACTCTACCCCCATTGGAAGAAGCACCATGCCCAATCCCCTGATCCAAGACCCCGGCCGCATTCGTGATCTTTCCGCCGCCATGGCGAAAGGCGAAGCCACGTCGGAAAGCCTCGTGCAACGCTATCTGGACCGCATCGAGGCTGTTGATGGCCAGGTAAAAGCCTGGATACACATATTGGCCGATAGCGCGCTTGCCGAAGCGCGCGCTTTGGATGCGGAACGCAAGGCAGGCAATATCCGCGGGCCGCTGCACGGCATTCCTGTTGGCATCAAGGATGTGATTGATGTGCGCGGCCTGCCGACGCGCGCCAATAGCCCATCCCGCGCTGATATCGCACCTGCCAGCGCCGATGCCACCGTGGTCGCGCATTTGCGTGCGGCGGGGGCGGTTATCCTGGGTAAGCTGCACACCACGGAATATGCGTTCTTCCAAAGCCTGCCACCCACGCGCAACCCTTGGGATTTGGCGCGCACGCCGGGTGGGTCTTCCGCCGGTTCTGGTGCGGCGATTGCGGCCGGCATGGTGCCGCTGGCGCTTGGGACGCAAACTGCAGGCAGCGTCAATCGGCCCGCTGCCTATACCGGTGTATGTGCTTTCAAGCCCTCAACACTTGCGATTGGCGGGGTTGGGGTCGTGCCGCTGGCACCTTCCTTCGACACGGTCGGTGCCTTCGGCGCCAGCGCGCAGGATGCGGCCTTTCTGGCGGCGGGTTATGCCGCGGATCATCTGCAACTGGCCAGCCGGCCCGCCACTACGCCGCGCATTGTGCTGCTGCAAGACCCGTTGATCGAAAAGCTGCAAAAGCCTTTCACAGCGGCGCGTGTCGCCGCCCTTGCGGAACAGCTTGGCGCTGCGGGCCTCACGCTGCATCGCGCCGGCGCCGGCGCGGGGTTTGAAGAAATAATCGCGCGCCATCGTCGTGTCATGATGGCCGAGCTTGGCCGCACCCATGCCGGGCTGCCGCGCGATCGGATTTCATCCGCCATCGCCGATGGCATTGCCGAGGGGCTGGCTATTCCGGATGAGGAGTATCACGCTGCTCTGCGAGACTTGGCTGGTTTTCGCACTCGCTTCTGGGCGGGCTTTGCGCCGGATGATTTCATCATGGTGCCTGCCGCGCCCGATGTTGCGCCAGAGGCCGGCAGCACGGGTGATCCTTCCTTTGTTATCCCAACCACCGTGCTCGGCGGGCCGGTGGTGACGCTGCGCGCTGGCCTCGCCGCCGATAGCGGCATGCCGGTGGGCGCGCTGCTGTTTGGCCGGCCGGGGGCGGATGCGGCCATGGCGTCCTTCCTGTTCTCGGCCACCGCGACCGCGCTTGATCTTTAGGCGCCAAAGCTTGCCGCGCCCCGCCATCCGCCACATCTACAGGCCGGCGCGGCTTTCGTGGTAAAAGACCGGGCGGTTTCGGCGCGCAGGAGGCGTTTTGGGTTTCTGGGGTAAAATGATTGGCAGCGTGGCAGGCTTCGCCATGGGCGGCCCGCTCGGCGCAATGGTCGGGGCCGCACTGGGCCATGCCGCAGATGCCGGCGCGCTGGGCGGCAAGGCCAGCGCCATTTCCGCTGCCACGCCCGATCTGATGGCGTTTTTCGGCAGTAAGGAAAACCTGTTTTCTTTCTCGGTCGTCGTGCTCTCCGCCAAGCTCGCCAAGGTGGATGGGCCGATCAAGCGGGAAGAAATCGCAGCCTTCCGGAACCTGTTCCATGTGCCGCAAGAAGCGCTGGGTGAGGTTGGGCGCCTGTTCGACCAGGCACGCGAATCCGCTGATGGATGGGAGCCTTTCGCGGAAAAGCTGGGTGAGGCCTTTGCCGACAACAAAGCCATGCTGGAAGATGTGCTGGTGGCTTTGGTGCAGATTGCGCGCGCTGATGGCCCGGTTGCGAAAAGCGAAGGCGATATGCTGCGCGGCATTCATGCGCGCTTCGCGTTGGATGCCGCCGCCTGGGAACGCGCTAAGGGCGGCACACGCCGCGCCGCGCCGGAAACCCAAGGCGAAGACCCCTATTCCATGCTGGGCCTGACACGGCAGGCGAGTGATGAGGAAGTGCGCCTCGCCTGGCGGAAGCTGATGCGGGAAAACCACCCGGATAGCCTGGCGTCCCGCGGCGTGCCGCAGGAATTCGTCAAGCGCGCAACGGAACAGGTGGCGCAGATCAACGCTGCCTGGGACAGGATCAAGCGCGAGCGAGGCTTGTAGCGCCTTGCGCATCCGTGACGTGCCAAGCCCCAATCACGAAGCGCGGCCCGATGGCGCGGTGATTGACACACTTGTTTTGCATTACACAGGCATGCGTTCCGGGCAGGAGGCGATTGCGCGCCTGTGTGACCCTGCCGCCAAGGTTTCCGCGCATTATGTGGTGGAAGAAGATGGCGCAGTCTTTCGCCTGGTGCCAGAGGAACGTCGCGCCGCACATGCCGGCATTTCGCACTGGCGCGGGCGCAGTGCGTTGAACGCCAACAGCATCGGGATTGAGATTGTGAATCCCGGCCATGAATGGGGTTATCACCCCTTTCCCGCGCTGCAAATGGCGGCGGTATGTGATTTGTGTCTGGGGATCATGGCGCACCACCCGATTGAGCAGCGCAATGTGGTGGCGCATTCGGATATCGCGCCCGATCGCAAACAGGACCCTGGTGAGTTGTTTGATTGGCAGGGGCTGGCGGCGAATGGCGTCGGGCTTTGGCCAGGGGCGGGTGGGGCACCGGCGGATGAGACTGCTTTGCTGCCGCTGCTTAGCGCCATTGGCTATCGTACCGATTTGCCACTCTCCGTGTTGCTGACAGCGTTTCAGCGCCATTGGCTGCCCGGGCGCGCGGATGGGATTGCGGATGCCGCGACGCGGGCGCGGGTGGCGGCGGTGGCAAGCGCATTCGCCTAAACGCATGCGCGATGCCGCTGATATCGCTGACTTCATCGCGCATAATCCGCGCATGATGCGCTGCCTTGCGGTGCTCGCCGCGCATGGTCCAGCTGGCGCTTGGATTGGTGCAGGCTTTGTGCGCAATGCCGTGTGGGATCATCTTTCCGGGCAGGATACGGAAGCCCTGCCGCCCGCTGATTTGGATGTGGTTTTTCACGATCCGGTCAATGCAACCGCGGAACAGGATGCAGCGTTCGAGGCTGCGCTGCACATCGCCGCGCCCGACCTTCCATGGTCCGTGCGCAACCAGGCGCGCATGCATGAACGCAACGGCCATCGCCCTTATCGCGATGTTGCGGATGCCTTGGCTCATTGGCCGGAAACCGCAACCGCCATTGCCGTGCGTCTTGGGCCGAAGGGCGTCGAACTCCTCGCACCCTTTGGGGTTGAGGATGTACTGGAGATGATTATCCGCCCAACGCCCGCCTTTCTTACCAAGCCAGAAATTCCGCTGGCGCGGCTTGAAGCGAAGGGCTGGCGCGCGCGCTGGCCCGGGCTGCGCCTGGTCGGGCTTGGCGCTTCCCCTTGACCACCCCACCCCCATAGCCCCAGATGCCCAAAGCGTCAGACGGCCGGGCGGCCGCTGGTTCGTGAGGTAATCACGGGCTGGAGGAAAGTCCGGGCTCCACGGGAATAGGGTGCCGGTTAATGGCCGGCGGGGGCGACCTCAGGGAAAGTGCCACAGAAATCAAACCGCCGCGGCGTGGCAACACCTCGCGGTAAGGGCGAAACGGTGCGGTAAGAGCGCACCGCACCCCCAGCAATGGGGGTGGCAGGGTAAACCCCACCCGGAGCAAGGCCGAATAGGGGCGGACGGCGCGGCGCCGCAAGGTGCTGGCGCAGGGGCATTTCCGCCCTTCCGCCCGGGTTGGCCGCGCGAAGCCCTCAGCAATGCGGGCTCCAGAGGAATGGCCGTCCATGCCCCGCAAGGGGCAAGACAGAACCCGGCTTACAGGCCGTCTGACGCTACTTTTCAGCCGCAAACCCGTCCCAAAGCACCCGCCGCGCGCGAACCGCCCGGCGTTTTGCAAATTTATGAGTCAAATGCCTCCAGAAAGTGGTTTTTTGGCTTGTCGGCCCGCCACTGCCCATGTTATCCCGAAACATCCCGCCAAGGCCTCACGACGCTCGGGGGGGCGAGCGAGGTTTTAAGCGGGATGGTCGGGCGAGCCGGCGGGGTCGGGGGGCCCCGTCGGCCGCTGAAAAGCCCGGTCGTGGTTATTGGCGCAAGGCAGGCGCGCGGGGGGCGATGACCCAATTTCTGGGCACCCATATCGGCAAATTGGACCGCAAGGGGCGGATTTCCGTTCCCGCGCCCTTTCGTGCCGTTTTGGAACGGGCCGGGGCTGAAGACCTCGTGCTGCGCCCATCCCATCGCGCGCCCTGCATTGAAGCCTGGCCGCTTGCAGCCTTTGAGGCGCTGGCCTCCGGGCTCGATCGGCTGGATGCCTTTTCCGATCAGGCGGATGATATGGCCGCCGCGCTTTTTGCTGATGCCCATCCGGCACGTCCTGATGATGACGGGCGCCTGATCCTGCCCGAAGCGATGATTGCCCATGCAGCGCTGACCGATACCATAGCCTGTGTTGGCGTGGGGCGGATTTTTCAGATTTGGGAACCGGAAGCGGCACGCCGACGTTCGGAAGAAGCCAGGCTGCGCGCGCGTGAACGCGGCCTGACGCTGCCGGCGGCAGCGGGGCGCACGCCATGACCGCGCTGGGCCATGTGCCGGTGATGCTGGCGGAAGTGCTGGCAAGCCTCGCGCCGCAGGAAGGTGTCACCTATCTGGATGCGACCTTTGGCGGCGGCGGCTATGCCCGCGCCATTCTGGAAGCCGCACCTGGTTGCACGGTTTTCGCGATTGACCGTGACCCGGATGCGATTGCGCGCGGTGCCGCCTTGGCGCAGCGCTTCGCGGGCCGGCTGCATCTGATTGAAGGCCGCTTCGGCGATATGCTCACGCTGCTGCGTGATCGCGGCATTGCATCGCTTGATGGCGTGGTGATGGATCTTGGTGTTTCGTCCTTCCAATTGGATCAGGCGGAACGCGGCTTTTCCTTCCGCGCCGATGGCCCGCTTGATATGCGCATGGAGAAATCCGGCCCCAGCGCGGCAGAGCTGGTGAATAACCTGCCGGAGCGCGACTTGGCCGATATCATTTTCCGCTTTGGTGAAGAACGTTTCGCCCGCCGCATTGCGCGCGCCATTGTCGCGCGTCGCGTGGAAGCGCCCTTCACCACCACGGCTGATCTGGCTGCACTCGTGCGTCGTGCCGTGCCGCGTGATCCTTCCGGCATTGATGGCGCAACGCGCAGCTTCCAGGCGCTGCGCATCGCCGTGAATGATGAATTGGGCGAAGTGGAACGCGGCATTGCGGCAGCAATGGAAATGCTCGCCCCCGGTGGGCGGCTTGTGGTTGTTGCCTTTCATTCGCTCGAAGATCGTATCGTGAAGCAGGCCATGGCGGCGGCATCCGGCCGGGGTGGGGCTTCGCGTCACGATCCGGCGGCGCTGTCTGGTCGCGCCAAGCTGGCTTTTCATTTGCTGACACCACGCGCGCTCCGCCCGCAGGATGCCGAATGCAGCGCCAATCCGCGCGCGCGTTCTGCGCGGCTACGCAGCATTGAACGCCTGGTGCAGGAGCGCGCCGCATGATCCGCCCGGTTACCCTTGTCAGCCTGATCGCCGCTGCTGGTGCAGGGCTTTATTTGTATCAGGTCAAGCATTCTGTTTCCACGCTGGATCGCGAATTGCGCGACGTGAATCGCCAGACGGAAGTGGTGCGCGAACGCACGCAAATCCTGCGCGCGGAATGGGCGCTGCTGAATGAACCAGATAGGCTCAGGCAAGTGGCGCAGCGGCTTCTGGCACTGGAGCCCATGGCACCGGCGCAATTCATTCGTGAAGCGGAACTTGAACGCCGCTTGCCCAATGCGCGGCCCTTTACCGGACCGCCATCACTTTTCGGTCCACCTGAACTGCCGCCCTCAGTGCCGGAAGCGCTGATGGTGCCAAGCCCGCTTGCCGCGGCCCCCACGCCGCCCGCCGCTGCCCCGCTGCGACCAGAAGCACCGCCCCGAGAAGCGCAGGTGGAACCGCCTCCTCGCCTGAGCGCGGCCATGGCGCCGCCGCCCGCACCGCGACCCACGCCGCCGCCCACGCCGCCAAGGGTGACACCTGCGCTGCATGTCGCGCCTGCCGCGCCACCGCCGCCCGCGGTGGTGACCTCGGCGCTGGGTGGCGCCAGCGCGGCATTGCCGCCGCCCGTCCCGCTGTCTCGCCCCATCCCTGCCGGAGCCCCGCAAGGGGTGATTCGTTGAGTGAAGTGGCCATTGCATGAACGAGGCATCGCCCCATGATCCGAAGCCGCCTTCACCCGATGCCCTGCCAGTCAATAGGCTACGCGAACCGGCAGTAGCGGAATCCACAAGCCGCGCCCTGGTGCGCGTTGCACAGCCTGATCTGCTGCGCCACGCCCAATTGGAAAAATCGCGCGGTCGCCTG
>Ga0169931_10003880_pt1 | contig 23503 bp, 20 predicted proteins | sample Kivu_15m_20L_FD_129675 | JGI IMG/M metagenome (GOLD analysis project Ga0169931, IMG submission 129675) | Freshwater microbial communities from Lake Kivu, Western Province, Rwanda to study Microbial Dark Matter (Phase II) - Kivu_15m_20L... | ecosystem: Environmental > Aquatic > Freshwater > Lake...
AGTTAGAGCATCTGTAAATGTATAACTTGCTGCACCATTAGCATCGGTGGTTGTGGAGGTTAGATCAGAAGCACTTGCGTTTGCAGTTCTATTGTGCTGAACTTTAACGGTTGCACCTGATACCAAGGCACCAAATCCATCCTTAACTGTGAATGTTACAGTGTTGGTTGAACCAACTGCAGCCTTCATCGTATTGCCTGCAAGGTTTGTTACAACAGAACCGATTCCGCTGGCAACTGTTGGAGCCTTGTAAGTAACTGAGTACGCCACAGAGTTTCCGTTTGACATACCGAAGGTGATGTCATAACCCTCTCCAGCGCTAGGAGCAGTTGCAGCTACAGATACCCAAGAAAACTCGGTATCTGTGGTGTAGTTAAGAGAACCTGCGGTAACGCCAGTTGGGAGAATTACCCCAGTTCTAGCAGCCACAGTAACAACTACGAGTCCACCCGAGCTTGACACAGTATTGACTCCGAAATTAATTGTCTTTCCGGATGCTGTACTTGCAAAAAGATCTACGGCAGTTGGGCTAACTACCGCATCAGCTTGAGTGAATGCCTTTGGCTGACCATAAGTTGAATTCCTTACACCAAGAGTTGCACTTGAAGTATCAGCTCGGTTGGTGGAAGTTCTTGTTGAGGTCGTTGTAGGTACGATCGACTGAATCGCTGCAGGGTTCGACATAGTTAGAGTGAAGTTACCAGAGGTGATTCCCTCTAGGTTGCCTTTACCGTGAATCTTAAATGTTCTAGACGTAGCCGAGCTATTTCCAACGTAGAAATAGATCTTGCTGTCTAGTTGCGGAGTCACTGAGCGGTTGTTCACGTTTCCGTTTAGTCGGGTTCCGGCATTGACACCAACTGCGTTAGCAGATGTGCTGTCAACAGTTGAAATTCCCGCAACGCTTAAGGTCTCACCAATGCGTGAGAAGCCAGGTGCTGCGTCACCTGTTCTGATATTGAACGACTCGTTTGTTGAAAGAATCGTCGCAACACCAGCTGCATCCTTGATAGTTGCAGATACAAGAGTAGACGTTACAGAAGAAGAATCTGCCGCAGCAGAGGTCGCATCCAAAGCGAATTGAGTTGGAGCGCCACCTAATGTGACCGAAATTGTTCCGGAACGAATCAGATTTGAGCTTACGCCAGAACCGCCACCATCGCCGATCGAAAGCGATCTAGTCTTTACAGCAATTGTATCTACCCACCAACTGAACGTATAGGTACCTGCGGCGTAAGTATCACCTTCGGAACCAGTTGTTCCACGAAGCTGAACATAGGCAACACCGCTAGCGTTAAAAGCGTTTACAGAAACTGAATCGCTTCGAAGCGCAAATCCAGGACCACCAGCATCGTCAGGATTGACGGTACCAGCAGCCGAAGGTGCTCCAGTTAAACGAGTGTGGAGATAGCAGTCAGTTCCGCAAGCATTTTCCTGACCGGCATACGCCGCAGAATATGCAAGGAGATCAATACCGACATTCTCACGACCGACTGCTGATGCAGTAATCGTTGTTCCGTTTGATGCGGAGTTGTATGCCGCATTAGCAGAAGGAATTACGGTAAGGACGCCAAATCCCAAAGTACTTACAACTACAAGCGCAATGCGCTTGAAAATTGTCTTTGTAGACATTTGTTTCCTTTCAATAGTCGTGAAAGAGACGATCTCTTTCACGGCTGGCAAAGAGTGGCTCTTTGCCTCGTGATGCAATGCACGTGCTACTGCACCACATTCCCCACCGTGTATCCGGACGCGGCGAGGAAACTTAAATAGGGAGTTCATTACTTCGCTACCTTTTCAACTACATAAATTGCTTGAGACAAAATCTGGGTTTTTCCTGGGTTCAGTACGAGGCGGGTAATGACCTGCCGTGGCGCCTGAAGAAGATCCCGGCCTGAAGCGGTTGCTGGGATCACAACGGTAGTTTCAACCTCAGATTCTACTTTAATGATGGCCGTTACGAGGTAATTGCCGCTCAAAAGACGCTCGGAATCGAGGTATGTGACCGATGTGACCAACGGGGCCCAGCTTCCAGCCTTGCCGTACGAGACGGTCGGGTTGAAGTTGAAGCCGGTTGAGTCACTGACGAGCTGCTGGGAGAGGAAGATGTTCGCAGCGCCTTTCTCGGTCTTGGCGACCTGGGAGAGGGTGAGCTCGGTCTCGGACAATACTGGCTGGCGATTGGTTATATAGAGCGATCCAAGCGCGCCGCTTGAGTCAGAAACGGTGAATCCGGTTGGGACGCCGTTCTTATCAAGGCCAGCAAAATTAAGTGATGATGCCTTCACGTTCATGGCTGCGGCCTTGGCCTTTGCAGCTGCAGAAGGAGAGGTGGAAGCGGTTACCTGAGGGGAAGCTTCGGTTGTGGTGGTCGAGGTGTTTGTGGTTTCAGATGAAGAGACGGATCCACCGGTCACAACGGTTGGGACATCATTATTAGTTGGCATTGAGTTGAAGCCGAGGAATGCGAAAAATACGAGGATTAACGAGAGCGCAACTTTGCTTGATTTCTTAGCGACTTCAGCTGCTTTTTTGTAGGTAGTAGAAAGCATGTCGAGAGCGGTAAGTCCACGCTCTTTATCAACGATGAGCTCGCTCATGACGCGGCGGAGAGAAGTGCGGGCGCGTGAGACGGTGTGGCGAACAGCGGATTCTTTGATACCGAGTTCGGCAGCGATTTCTTCGGTGGAGCGACCTTCCATTTCCCACATGACAAGCGCAGCGCGCTCGGCGGGGGAGAGCATTGCAAGGGCTTGGCGAACGATTGCGGCATCTTCAGCAGCAGCAATAACGTCTGCATGGTCCTTGCTATCTACCCATTTGGACTCGAGCTCGGCGGAGGCGTCGTCGAGGACTACAAGGTTTGGGCGGCGACCTTCGATACGGAAGATATCAATGCATAGGTTTTCGATTGTGCGGTGCATATAGCCAAGGGCGTGATCAGCGGATTCGAGCTCAGGGGCGGCGAGCATGACCTTGATCAGGGCGTCTTGGATTACTTCTTCAGCGCGAGCGCTGTCTTTCAAGATGCGCGAAGCGTGGGCAACGAGTTCACTGCGGTGCTCTGTGTAGAAAGCACCAAGCTCCGCGACGGTCCAGACTTTCAGACCTGCGGAGGCAGTTTTCTTGCGTAATGCCACTTGAGAGCCCCTATTTGTATACCGGTTTTGTACTACAGAGTCGACCGTCGCCGCCTCTACTCCCCACTACGAATTGGGTGTGAATTTGTCGCGGTCAAGGGACAAAACGGACAAATCACCTCTATTGTTGCTCCGCGCTTTATTCCCCAACATGAGCCTCTCTCAGTTCCCGGTTGACGGACTTTAGAAATGAAGTCACCTCCTCTTGTAGAGTGGAATTACAGTTTTGGGATTCTGTATAGCTTAGTTTTTTCGCGCTGGAAATAATGGAGTCCCAAGAGCCACTGTTGAGCCAATCTGGCAAAGTCACCGGCGGTCGAAAATCTGGATCAGTTGGGTTGGAAAGCGCTTGAAGAGGTATCGCTCCACAAATCACGCTCTCTAGCCAGCGAAAAGTCGAACCTGAATAATTCCCTGGTGGGGATATCACAAAACGCGAGTCTAGAAGAGTTTGCACGTATTCTCTAGCAGTTTCCAAGGAAGCGCCATTTGCTCCTTTTGTACCCCCAAAACTCGGTCTCTCGATATACGCAAAATCCTTTGTCAAAATCGTTTGCTTTAGTCTTTCAAGGGCAAACTCTCGCCAAGTCCCCCCTCTCTGTCCAACAAATGAGAACTGAATCTGCTTTTTCGATGGAGTTACTATTGAATCAGAATACAAAAGCGAATTTTCGGAATATCTGATTCCCGTAATTGCTTCAATTGCATCGACGAAAAGTTCGGTATAGCCAGGAAGGAAATCAATGTTTTGTCTCTTTTTCATTCTATGAAGAATGTTTATGTAAGCCTGACGGAAAACAACCACACAGGAGAAGGCTAAACCTCTTACCAATTTTCGGTGGGAAAACTTCCGCGGCAAATATCGTGAAGAAGCCAAGTACAACTTCCTTAGTGACCTAAAAGATTTAGTCGCTGCCGGGTAAGGCCTAATAGTTCCGATTAAAGAATTCGTCTTCAAAAGTGATCTATTCAACCTCGGATTCCAAGTTTCATCACCATATAGCAAAATCCATAATGATGAACTTGGAAAATCTTTAATAGCCTTTATTTCAGCCAAGGAATTACCTATAAGCACCACTTTAATTCGACTTTGCCATAAAAGTGGATCGCGAAGCAAAGATTCCAGCTCTGATTTTTTGTTATGCATCCAACCCATTTCATTACTTAAAAAAGAAATCTTTGAATCGGAAAAGTAATGGATTTCTAACTTACTGTTTTTCCTCGATGCCTCCGACATTGCATTATTCCTGCGAATGTATAGAAAGCGGCGAAGTGAATTTCAAGCTAGAAATCATGTTTCTCATACCACTTCAATGTTTCTCGAAGCCCTTGTTCTAGAGGTACAAAAGACATTTCTCCAAGAATCTCTGTCGCCAATTCAAGACTTGGAACACGACGATTCACACTTCCATTCGGCGCTGGAAACTCTTCACAAGCTTGATCTTCGAGATTCATTAAATCTAGAATTACTTTTGCTACTTCTCTCACTTGAGTTTCATGACTTGAACCAATATTAATGATTCTATTTGCGGAGTTTAATTGATACATATGACTTACGGTTTGACTAATAGCGTCAGAAATGTAAGTGAACGATCGCGTTTGATCTGCACCGAAATAGAAATACTTTTTATGCTTTAATCTTGAAATAAAATCTGGGATAAAGTGCTTATTCCCCATTCTTGGTCCGTATACATTGTGATAGCGGCCAATCAACCATTCAAATCCATGCTCCTCGGCCGCGCTAATCAGAGCACTCTCAGCCGCAATCTTCCCTGCAGCATATGACCATCGTGGATTTCGCACGTCATCAATTCCGATTGGAGTATTTTCAGAAGTAGGAATTTGGCTGACTCCCAACTCTGTCATGGATGCATAGACTTCACTGGTGCTCGCGAGGAAGAAACGTTTCGGAAGAATTTGCTGTTTCAAGACCTCGCGAAGTAAATGTAGAGTAGGAACGACCACTGAGAAGATCACTTCAAAGGGCTGTGTATAAAAATTGTCGGTTCCATTTATCGTTGCTAAGTGATAAATGTATTCAAAAGGTTCAGAGAAAATCACAGATAAATTGAGTTCCTCGATTGATGATTCGTGCCATTCAACTCGTTGATTTGCCATTAAATCCAATACATGACTATCTTTTGGAATTCGAGAGAAATTGTCTATGCAAACTAAATCATTACCCTCCGCAAGAAGCGAATTTGCTAAGTGGTAGCCAAGGAATCCTCCTGCACCTGTAATGAGAATTCTTGCCATCAGTTAGGATCCTGACCCAAAACTAAAATATCGTGAACCCGCAACTTCATCTTTTGAAAAATTGGACCAGAGATCCAAAATTACTTTGTCCGAAGAGCTCTTAATTTGATCTTCGACTTTAACTCGGTCATTTTCATTTAGTAGATGCCAGATTGTAACAACGTCAGAATTCTCAAAAATTTCATTCACGGAGGCTGCTAAAGCTAACCTTGTTATCCCATTCTGCTGTAGTTGTTCACTTTCAATTTCCTGAGGGTCCCAGCCAACATAAACCCTGGTGGAATTGGCTCTCGACATTGCCTGCAAGAAGTCGACAGAGGGGGAATTTCTGAGATCGTTGGTAGGGGGGTTAGCCTTAAAGGCTAAACCGACAACTCCTATTCTTAGCGGTTTCCGATCTATTGTTGTGGATAACTCTTCGATTTTATGAACAGCCCAATCGACTACAGATTCATTAACTCTCCGTGATAAGTCAAAAAGACTTCCACGACTGAATCTCTCTGACGAGGAACTTGCCAGAGAAACGCCGTCTTTAACAAGGCACGGACCGCCTACTGGTCCCGGTGTCGCAACTTTAAATCGTGGGTAGTCATCTTGAGCAATGGAAAGTGCCTGCCTGGCATCTATTCTCAATTCTTCACCAATCAATGCAATCTCGTTAGAAAAGGCGAAATAAAGATCTCTCCAAGCATTACAAGCCAATTTTGCTAGTTCTGCAACTTCGAAATTCTCAGTAAAAATTATCTTAACGTCAAACACCTTGAATAGTTTATTAGCATTCATGGCTGCGATCTCGGACTCTGCACCGATAATCTGTGGAAGCATGTTTAGCTCTTTTAGTGCAAATCCTTCTATTGTTCTTTCAGGACACATGGCTATTTGTCCACTGTGTCCAATACTTTTAAGTATTTCCATCAACTTTCTAGATGTCCCAAGGCCCACTGTGCTCCGCAAGCAAAAAACTGTTTCAGAACTAACGATTCCACCAAGCAAATTAACCACTTTTTCTATTTGCGTCGTATCAAAAGCATTACCCTTTAAAGGAGTTCCAACCGTGATAACACAGTGCGTGATTTCTCTAAGACGATTCTTATCATTTGTAACTTCAAGCAATTGATCGTCTAACACTTCCCTTAATGAAGGCTCAAGATCTAGTTCATAGAACGGTGGGAGTCCACCCTGGATTTTCTCAAGTTTCGATTGGTCAACGTCAAGGCCAATTACGCGAACACCCTTCTTCGCTAAGGCGACGGCGAGGGTAAGTCCAACGTAACCAAGTCCTACTATTCCAACATACAAAACGGAAGTCCTTTATTAGCACAGTGCTTACCGGGAAAAGACAACGCAATTATAGCCTCTTGTGCATACGTTAGGCTATCGACACCTATGAAAAAGAAGTTGAAAAGCACCCTATCGCGTGTTTATTTTCAAGTGCTATCGAAAGCACTTTCCTATGGATTCGCCGCACCGTTTGAGTGGATTGATAAAATCCGGTTCTCTCTTTCAATCGAAGAGGACATTACCCCTTCTGCTATTCGTGAAGAAAAAGAGAGGCTAATTTTTAAGATAAGGGATTCTCAACTCCTACACACGGAACCAAGGTATCTTAAACTCAACAAGACCTCAATCGATTCCAGGACGAAGTTGCGTATTGCTATATTGATAAATGAGAAAGAAAATCACTTGCTCGTCGATGTCTTTAATGACTTAAGGAATAGTGCTAATCATGTTGGACATATTTGTGAAATCTTTACTAGCTCTAATGAGTATCCAATTAATAAAGGTGTTAGCCGAGAACAGTCACAACTAGAGCAATTTAAACCAGACTTAGTTATAGCAGAGGCCCACAATGATCCAACTAAATTTCATGCATCCAAGAACTTGAATCTTTTGAATTTGAAATCCAAGCTTGGATTCAAGTTATTCCTTATTTCCATCGACTTGTGGAGAGATTTCGATGTAAGGTTTATAGTGAGTTGGAAATCTTTATATGACGCCCTCATTCACCTCGATATTCAAAGTGTTGAAGAGTTCAAGATCGAAAAAGATTTCTGGTGGCCGTATTTTTCACATCCTACAACGAAAACGCTTGAAGGTGTTGCTCACAAAAAAGTTCTCTTCTCTGGCAACCTTAGATTTCCTGAAAGAAGATCTTGGTTGTATCAATCATCAAAACTCGCAAAGCAAATGCATATCAAGTTTAAGGTTGAGGCTCTTGAATACACTTCCGCCATATGGAAGTCCAGAAGTGCGTATCTTGGAGAACTCAGCACTGTGTCTGCTTGCTTAAATTTTTCAGGGAAGAAACCTGGTTTTACCCTAATTACATTTCGCACGCTTGATGTAATTTCGTCTGGCTGTGCTCTTTTGCAGCAGGAAGATCTCGAATCTATGCCTCTACGAGACTTCTTAGTGCCTTACTTGCACTATCTTCCGTTCTTTTCAAAACTAGAACTTTCTGCCATTTTTCTCTTAATGAAGGAAAATCCTGACCTGATTGAAAAAATTGCACGAACGGGATCGGACTTTTATAAAAATCGATACTCCAAGACTTACTTATGGTCGATTTTAGAAAATCGTATTAAATTTGAAGCTGCTTTCGAATAAGACTGACAAGAAACTTTATCTCTGCCACTTCATTCAAATTAAATGACGAAGAAGAAACCCACCAATCTTCGTACCTTCCAAAATTCTTAGCTCGAATATCTTTTGCTACTCGTACATATTTGTCCTTTGAAAGAATTATGGAGCTTGCCATTTGCACCCAAGAACCAGAACGATACTTATCATGTTCAAACGTAATGATTGAGAAGTCAATTCCATCCGTCATGATCTTTTTTAACGCTAAGTAAGACTGGAAGCTTGGATCAATATCCAAACTCAGATATTGGAATCTTGGCTCAAAAGCATTCTCTAGACAAAAATCCTGATAATTTAGGAGTGTCGCATCTGCAACATGCGCCAAATTGCTTCTCTTGCTATTGAAAACACTTACAGTCTTGGGATCTATATCGACACTTAATCCTTTCCAACCACAAACCTTCTCAAGGACAAATGTGTTTGAAATCTTGTCGGGCCAAGAGCTACCAATCTCTAAGTACTTACAATTCTCATTAGCACGAAATACCAGCTGGGCAAATAAGTCTTGACCGCTTTGCGAATTAGTACCATATTTCACACCATCGATAAAATAGAACCGCAACTCATTGGCATTTAGGCCAAATGAACTATGTTTTCTGCGCGGTATCACATGATTGAGAATTCGTCTTTGAATTATTGAAGAAATCCGTCGAATCTTTTTCTTCAGATTCCAAAAAGCAGACTCGTGGACTTTTTGCCGTAGAATTCGATATTCTAGATACTTCAAAGCAAGGAGTCTTAACATGTAACAGTCTTTCGCATGCTGCCAGTATAAGTTATCACTTCAATAACTCTCATCTAATTATCTGAATGTGTACAATATAGTGGTGTGTCTCGGTAGTGCAATTAGAAATATCAAGAATGTATTTTTGAGAGTCGTAATCAAATTTCAAGATATAGCAGGAAAATGTTATAGCCACCTAGTGAATTCTGGAAAAATTCGTAGCGCTACGCTTTTGTCCTTTTTTTTGCCGAATAATGACATCCGACCGCACGTTCATCGGATTACTGGCCAGACTCCTCGCTTTAAATCAAGTTTAAACATCGACGAGTTTTCAGCAAAATATGAATTAGATTTCCAAAAGAATATGGTTTTGATTTTAGCTCCAAGGAAATTTGGATCCTATCCCAACGTAATTTTTCAAGGGCTTGAGAATTTTCTCTTAGAGCGAAAAGTCAAGATAACTTGGATATGTTTGAATGAACTCTCCACTAACTACCTTGATGATGTTTCGAAGGTTATTTCAGCTCTCTGTAAGGATTCAAAGTTGACAATCATTATCGACCCATTAGCACCTTGCGAACTCTACGAAAGATACCGTTCAATGTGCGCATCTTGGTTCGAAACTGAAAAGAGCACTTATGGTTTCTCGCTTTTTGCATTTTTAGGGGATATTTGGCGCGAAAAAGATTACACAAGTATTGTTCCTTGGGGTGGCGCGGTAGACAGATTTTTTCATGTAGATCCGGTCGCATGTTTGAAATATCCAGCAGAAATACGACTAAAAATGGTCTTCTATCCTTTTGTTTCGCTTCCAGAAGCTTCTTACAAATCTCAATCTCAATTCAAGAAGAAGCATCAAGTCTTCTTCTCGGGCCAGGTAAGGGATTCAGATAGGCGTTGGTGGTTAAAAGAGTGTTACTCTCTCGCGAAAAACAACGACATCAATTTCGTTGTCAATAGCTGGTACAAATTTACTAGCGGAAATGTATTGAGTCGTGACAGCTACTTAACATCCCTCATGCAGAGTTCGGCCTGCCTAGGACTTTCTCAGCGGGGGTTGAACCATTGGATTCTGCCTGCTAGATCCTTTGAAGCACTCAGAGTGGGCACAGCCCTCATCCAACAAGAGGGACCAAACTGCTCGCCTGGTCAAACTTTCTTGCGACCTTATGATGATTACATTCCATTCTCAAGTCTCGAAGAACTTCACGAAATATTCAAAACAGTCCTGCATGATCGTGATGAAATTGAAAGAATTGCACGAAATGGACAGGGTACATTCCAGCGCTATTTTCCAGATGACTCTTTTTTACGAATTCTATTTGACAAGTAGATTATGCTGCCGATTCTAGAAATGGGCGTTTCTGAATCAGTCTTATGCAAAGCGCAGACGTACTCGCAAAAAATAGACCTGCAAAGATATTCCTCAACGGCGATAGCGAAATGTGGATTCCCAGGAATGTCGCATAGAGAAGACCAATATTAAGACTGCCAAGTAATAATCTACTTTTAAGCAGAGACGTAAGGAGTGGGATAAAAGCAATCGTGGATACAAGGCGATACGGGTAATTGGCGGATAGAAGCCAAGTCGTTGCGAAGAGCAAGTAGGCGAGCACAAATAAATTCCTCGAGCTTTGGTCGATATTCGAAATTTCGAATCTCGAGTAATTCCTAAAAAAGATTGCAAATGCACCGATTAAGGCAATCAGTACCACATATGTTGAGATACTAGAAATTAGTATTTTCGGAAAAGATTGGCCAGATGCGAAACCCGTCAAGACTTTTAGACCATGAGTAGCAGCATATCCAAAATTGTAAGAATTAGTGCCAATTACTTTAATGTCACCTAGAATCATTAGAGAACCTAGAGATGTAGCAAGAAAATAGAAAAGTCTCTCTGCTTTCCCTCTTCGCAAAAGCATGAATGCAATGAAGAGTGGTATTGTGTAAAATTTTGTGAGAGTAAAAGCGAGATAAAAAGAAAACACCACAAGGCTTTTTACTAAATTCATCTTTGCTAACTTTGATAAGAGATATATTAAAGGTAGCACTAGTAAATCAATATTCATTCTTTCCACAATTAGCAAGCTCGACCCTGTCAAAGCAAAAAAGGAAAGGAGATAAATGTCTAACTTCGATTGTGTGAGTTTCCACAAGCAGCTGAGAAAAATCAAAAAAAATATCAACGCAAAAAGTGGCGCGTTCTTTTCTAAGATAATTCCAAAATTCGGGACTTTTAAAATAGCAGATCCATAAGTCCACCGCCAACCTAAGCATGGTTCCTGGATTGGTAGACAATCAATTTGAAATGAATCCCCCACATTTCTCACTTTGTTCATTGCCGCAATAGTTCCCCTTAAATCACTAAAGTTCGGGAAAAGATGACCTACGCCAAAAGCATAAAAGTACTTGGTGAAAACATCTCTGGAAAACTCTGATGATGCAGCCGAAGGCAAAAACACAAAAATAGACCAGCATGCCCCGAGGAGCCAACGACTTCGCGTTGTTTTGTTTTCTGACAGTGGATCCTGCGACACAAAAATGAGAATTAGATTAAATGTAAAGACGCAGAGAAGAAAAACTTGCATTGCAAAGACTTTCGCACCTAGGCTATTGAATTGAGTAGAACTAAGTTCCGCAACGACGCTGAAACCCTGGTTCAGAGAAAGAAGGAGTATTGTTGAAACTCCAACTAAAAAGTAGAAAGCTGAAAGTTGAAAAACGATTTTTTTGGAGGGCCTTAACACGAGACCTAGCATACTTAAATTGCTAAACTTAGAGGGTGAAACTACATCGTATCTTGCTCATTATTCCCACATTTCAAGAACTGGAGAATGTCAAGATCTTGTTGGCAGCAATTCAGAATTCCAAATTGGATTACAGCGTGCTATTCATAGACGATTCTTCGCCCGATGGAACTGGGGAATTAATTAGGCAAGCGTCCAAAGAAGATTCTAGAATTTTCCTAATATCTCGATCTGGAAAACTCGGGGTAGCGTCTGCATTTATTCTCGGATTCAAATTTGCTATAGAGAATGATTTTGGTTGGGCTGCTTGCATGGATGCAGATTTGTCTCATCGTCTTGTCGATTTTGAGTTTGTGATTGCAAGTGATTTAGATAAGAATGTGTCGCTTTACATCGGAAGCCGCTATGTCAACAACGGTAAAGTGGACGGAGTGGAATATTCGCGAAGAGCGCTTTCAATTCTTGGGAATTTTGTCGCTAGAATCGCGTTGCGGACCAATATTCTTGATGTCACCGGTGGATTTCGTATCTATAGAGTTTCTGTGCTTTCAAGCATGGATTTCTCCAAACTTTCACTGGGTGGTTATGGCTTCCAGTTACAAATTCTCAAACACTTTCTTGAGCGACACTTGATAATTATAGAATTTCCAATCACATTTCTAGCGCGTACTTATGGTGTTAGTAAAATGAAGGCGCAAACTATCTTTGAAGTTCTCATGATAACTTTTAGAATCGGGCTAGAAATCAGATTTTCGAGATGGTTTACGAAATGAAACTTAGGAAAAGTTCCCAAAATTCTGGTCGAATATCAAGAAATCCTAGTTATGGAGACGTAGAAGAGTACTATCAAAGTTTTTACGAACAAGTAGTGGGTGAAAACGCTACAGGAATAATGGGGTACTTGAGCTCATATCCTCACAAACTATTAGAAAAACCTTTCCCTTCAAATGATAAGTTTGTAATTCTTGAGCTTGGTTGTGGTCAAAATGAGCACTTTACATTTGTTTCTAAAGATTTTAGTTGGTACTACGCACTTGATTTGGTAAAACCTCGTCAAAATCCAACTCATCCAAACTTTGAATTCATTGAAGCAAATGCAGCCCATATACCTCTAGAAAGTTCCTCGGTTAATCGAGTGATTCTTACCTGCTTACTTCTCCATCTAATTGATCCGGAGAAAGTGCTTCTTGAAATCAAAAGGGTTCTAAAGTCATCGGGCTTTATCTCAATCTATGTTCCAACCGAACCTTCACTCTTATTGAGACTTTTTCGTTCCATTTCTTCTAAACGTCACGCTCGGAAACTTGGTTATGAGGGATATGATTTGTTCATAGCCCGAGACCATATAACTTACTTTTCGAGAATCCTAACTCTTATAAGACATCACTTTGATGACTTTGATATTTCACTTAAATATCGCCCCTTCTTCATTCCTCTCTGGAACTTGAATGCCCTTTGTGTGATTCAAATTGTCTCTCGAGTGAATTCAACAAGAATTTAGTAGGCTACATAGCCTGTCTATACTCTCTAGCTGTAATTCAGGATAATTACCGATATACCAGGCATAACTATGTACTCGATCTGCAACCGGATAGTCTCTTGGGTTTTCCCGAATATTGTATTTCTTTAGGTATGGCTGACGGGTTTGATTCCCTCCACCCGAGAGTCCTCTCCGAAATTCAATTTTTGAATTTCGGAGCGTCTCTTCGATCAAGTCTCTGCGATGTAAGTCTTCTTTTCGCATCACGACTATAAGTGCGTAATTTGAACTCCCTTGTAGATTAAAGTCAGTCACATACTTTGATTGATCTAGGTGGGAAAGGAAATACTCAAAATTGCGATTTCGAAGTTCAATATTCCGATCTAGGCGTGGAAGTTGATTGATACCAAGCACTGCCCCTAACTCAGTTGGTCTCATATTATGTCCAGCTGAGTGGAAAATAAATTCATGATTTAGGTCGTTATGCGCACGAATCAACAGTTCTTGCTTTGAGGCAATTCCAATCTCGCGCACAAGACCATGAGATCGCATCATTCTAGCGAGTGCATACACATCATCTGAGTCTGTGCAGATCATCCCTCCTTCAATCGTTGTCATGTGATGCGCGTAATAAAAAGAGAAATTAGAAAGCAATCCAATAGTGCCAACTTTCTTCCCATTCCAAGTTGCGCCATGTGACTCGCAAACATCCTCGATAATTGGTATGCCCGCTTCTTGGGCAATCTTCCATAGTTCATCACTCAAACCATTTAAGCCCAGCACATGAGTTAAAAAAATTGCTTTCGTTTGCTCCGTGATAGCCGCTCGCACGCCATCAGGATTAAGTGCAAGATTTCTGAGGTTTATGTCAACAAATCTTGGAGTCATTCTTGCATGTAAGACTGAAGCGATATCAGAAACCCATGTGAGAGGTGGGACGATTACCTCTCCTTCTCCATACAATTCTCGCACGATTAGCATTGAAAGATCATTTGCAGATGCTCCCGAATTAACAAATACCCCGTGTTTAACGCCCAACCATTCTGCCCATAGCTCCTCAAATTTCCTCACTTTAGGACCGTGAGTCAATCGATTATCTGCATCCGTGAGAAATTCAATCAAAGCCTGCCTATCAGATTCAGTAATGTTATTGACCATGAGAGGCCAATTGGTAGTAATTTTCAATTTCAGAGGACTCTTTTTTTGAGAATCGAAGTCAGTCATTAAGTCTATCGCTTATCTCGACCAAAACCGAGGACACTCCGTCTGTCCGTTCGTATGCGAACCTATACTCTTCAATTATCTGTTGTGGACTTTGAAGCCGAACAAAATGAAGATTTGGAGCCATCAGTTTGAATGCCTCGGTAAAATCTCCCTTGTGCTGTGGACCTGGGTCTAAAGGAATGCTGGAACCAATCCCTGTGCGAACTATCATTTTTGGTGGGATTTCCAGCTGTGTCATTTCTTTCAACTTATCTAAGTGATTAACAATCTGGTTTGTTGCAACCAAGAGAAAGTTCCATCTTGGAAATATTGAGATTGGCACAAATCCATTCATTGCTAGACCAATTGAAACTCCTAATTGCATTTCCTCATCAACAGGAAACTCAAGCAATTTACTCGTGCTAACTCCAGTAAGCGTGTCGCTCATGCCTGTACCTTTTACGGCTACAGCCTGACCTAAAAAGAGCGTCTCTTGTTTCTCAGCGAGCCACTCCATTGAACTCTTTAGAGCAGCTTTATAACTCAAATTCTTCAAAATTGGACTCGTTTTCCAGCACCGGCATGAGGAAATTTACTCTTATATTCATAAGTTATTACCTTGTCACTAAATTGATTAGAAAAAGACAGGAACTGTGTATTCCAAACTTCCCGCGTATTTGTGCAGACAGATTGATTGTTGTCTTCGACGACAAAAGTAATCGGAAGATTATGATTGGATGCATACCTTTGACACGAGCTTGCGATTCCAGTTTCTGCGGTCGTATCACCTATAAAGCACCAAACATGAACGTCCTGATTCATTAACTTTATGGACAGCGCAACTCCTAATGCAATCGGCAAAGTTCCTCCTACTATTGCAGAGGAAAAAACTCTATATTCAGGAAAGCAAAGTGCGATTGATTTACCATTGAGTATACTCGACATCACAAGATCTTCGGGAACACCTTTCAAAAGGCAGTGGTAGTGGCTTCTCCATGAGCAGAAAATCCAATCGCGCTTTTCAATTTTTTCAAAAATAGCCAGCAACGACGATTCGTTATCACTCGTTAGATGAACTGGCGCCAAAATCTTCCCTGAATTGAAGGCCTGAGCCACTTTCTCTTCAAAATTCCTGAGCTGTTGAACGTTCCATTTGGCTTCGTTAGTCACGGAAACTCCGACCCCCAATAGCAGTACTTCCATGAAACTCTATCTTAAACGGTACAACTATGAAGCCGTCTAGCGCTTTGAGAAGGGTATCTCTTAGTGACGGTTCACAGAAAAAAAGCACAAATCCACCGCCTCCAGCTCCGAGGACTTTGCCTCCTGTCGCTCCATTTTCCATCCCCAAATCGTAGAGTTTTTGCAGTTCCAGATTGACAGAAAGAGGGTTGATAATTTTTTTGATTTTCCATGACTCATCCAAAAGTCTTCCCAACTCTGACAAAGTCCCATTTTCCGAAGTTAGCAAACTCTCACATTCTTCAACCATCTCCATTAGTCTGAACATCACTTTTTCATGTCTATCAAATGCGTCAAATAGCGGAATTGATACATCACTGCTGATTCTTTGAATTCTAGAGAAGACTAAAAGTAAGTGTTTTTCCAATAACTCGACTCTTTCATTAGGAATACCCAGAGCTTTCACTGACCAAGACCCGTTTCTATGAAAATCTATTCTGTTAAAACCTCCATAGGCACAAGCGATTTGGTCTTGTGACCCCACGATTTCTTCTAAAATTTCCTGCTCAAAATCTATCGCCCTTAAAGCCAATTCGTGCGCCGATACAGCTTCTTCATTGAGTTTTAGTAAAGCGTGGATTATCCCCACAATAAAGGCAGAACTGGATCCCATTCCACTCATCGCTGGCAGATCTCCATGATGATGGATTTCCACACCGCCTCGAGCGTATTTACGAATGACTTCTCTAAAAGCCTTGTGTTTTAGTTCTGTTGAATCTTTCGCTACTTCAATTTTAGAATGAGAAATTCTAAACTGGTGCTCAAAAAAAGGAAGTAATTCTTTTGCTGTTATATACGAATACTTATCAATTGTAAATGAAATGCATGCACCGCCATGCTGAGTAAACCACTTTGGATAATCAGTACCACCGCCAAATAGAGAAATCCTGTAAGGTGTTCTCGTGATAATCATAAGTTTGTAAAAGACCTCTCATTAAAAAAAGGCATTGCTGAGAGAAGCTCCGCTATTCCGTTGTCTAAATTCTTAGCGGGCTTGAATCCAAGGCTTTCTATCTTTTGATTGGAAACAAGATAGTCCCTCTTATCCGGATCCGCTCCAGATTCCGAAATCATTATAGACAGATCAGGCAAATGATTTTGTATTTGCTTCGCCAACTGCACTTTGCTCAAATTAGCCGACGAAAGTCCAACGTTAAAAACTTGACCCAGGAATTTCTCTGGCTCTTGAATCGCAAGCTCAAATACTTGACATACATCTGAAATATGAATGAAGTTTCTTCGGAAGTTTGGCTCGAACAACACCAAGTATCGATCAGTAAATGCTCGAAATACAAAATTATTAACTAACAAGTCAAGCCGCATTCTTTCAGAAACCCCAAAAACTGTAGCCAATCGAAGACTCACAAATGAGTCTAGTTCTTGTAGCCATGTCTCAACAAGCACTTTGTCTCTCGCATATTTTGAAATGGGGTTTAATGGTGATTCTTCGGTACACAAATCATTTGCGATGGAAGTTCCATAGGCGCTATTTGTTGTAGGCATTAGAATCAGCTGACCTTTTGAAATATTATCGAAAAGAAATCGTGATGAATTAACGTTAACTTCTGTCGCCAGAATCGGATTCTTGTCGCATGCTGGTGCTCCAACAATCGCTGCAAGCGGAATAACAACATCATGGTTTGCCAACAGTTTCTTCATTAAGTACTGGTCACGGATATCGCCGTAGAAAAAGTTAAAATTTGGATTTGAGAAGTGATCCAATAAAGAGTTTTGACGGTACATAAGGTTGTCGATAACTGAAACTCTGTATCCCTGAGCTAATAAAAGTGAAGTTAGCTTGGACCCTATATACCCTGCACCACCAGTGATGAGAATTTTCATAACTTGATCATAGCCTTAACAAGATGTTTGTAGGGAAAACCAAGCTTCCTAAATTTGGCTTAGTTTCTCTGTAACTCCCAGCCCGGCCACCCTCGTAGTGGTTCAATTTTTGGATTTTCTGGGACGTTGTCGGAATCAAAGTACGAAGGTAATCTTTTGTAAGCGGTCTTACCCCCGTTAAAATTTGCCAATTTCTTACTAACAAAAGTGATTTCCATTATCTCGGGCATATCTATTCCATGAATGTTAATTTTTCCCCTACCGTTATTTGGATGGATGTGAAAGACTTCAAAATCTCTTAATAGTCTTTGAAATGTCGGCTTGATAAATCGAAAAAATGAGAGCAGTCGTGCAGCTAGATGAAATCCGTGAAACTCTACTATTACAATTCCAAATGCATCAAGGTTCGTCTTTTTGCTTTTGAGGATTTCCCATTCTCCTCCTTCAATGTCTAATTGTAGAAGTCCAAATCCAATTTCATCATCTTTTCTGATTATAGTCTGCGCTATCCTAGTTAAAGTTTCTAGGCAAATCGTGGCTTCCGAATCAATTAAGCCCAGATTTTTCGGCTCAAAAAAAGCGAAAGTATCTAAAGCTAATTTAGAAATCTTCGATGAGTCAAGTGTTCCATCGCAGGTAACTCCTCTGATTCCATAATCATTCAAAGCTGCAATATCAAAGCTAATTGTGTCACCAACTCCAGGATTGACTGCCCATGAAATTCGATTGAGGCAATTAGGTAGAACATAGCCGCCGTCAAAGCTATCTCCCAATCGAATTTCGTCGAAAGCCAGAAGTCTTGGACTTAATTGCTTCACAAATCTTGCGAGAAGGGTCTTGGGGGTTATTGTATTACGAAGTTTAAGGGCTACTTTGTTTATTGGGTTCGGGCACACCCATAAAGTATTCCACGAAATCTCGACTTTTCTCTCCAAATTTCCGACAGAATTCGCTAAACTTTGCGGGTGGAGGTCAATTACACAACTCTCGAACTAAAACTACCTTCAAACAAAAGATTTGGGTTTTCATTTGCGGTAGTGTTTTTCGCCTCCAGTTTCTTGGTGCTTTTTTTTGACCAACAGAAATTAGCCATTTTACTTTTTTCTTTGTCGTTCGCTTTTCTAACTGCCACAATCCTTTTCCCAACTACTCTAAATTGGCTCAACAGCGCCTGGTTCGATCTGAGTGTATTTCTTGCAAAGGTCAATAATTACATAGTCCTGTCCATAATGTTTTTCTTTTTTCTCGTTCCCATGGCAATAATTGGAAAACTTTTTGGAAGGGATGAGCTGCAAATTCAATCTATTAATGAAAAGAAAAGTCTCTGGCGTAAGTCTTCATCCCAAGAAGTTACTCTAACGTCAATGACGCGACAGTATTAGAGGACGGCACTATGCGAAAAATTTTGTTGGAGCTACTTAGATTTCTCCACAAGAGAAAAAAGTTATGGCTGATACCACTGATTATCGTATTTCTAATTCTCAGTCTGCTTATTGTACTAGCTCAAAACTCAATCATCGCTCCCTTCATTTATACGTTATTCTAGAATTGTGAATATTCTCGGAATTTCCGCCTTTTATCACGATTCTGCATCTGCTTTATTGGTGGATGGTGAAATAACGGCTGCCGCACAGGAAGAAAGGTTTACTCGCAAAAAACACGACTCCTCATTTCCAATTAATAGTGTAAATTTTTGCCTAAGTGAATCTGGTTTGCCACCCGAAGAGATTGACTATGTCGTGTTTTATGAGAAACCTTTTCTAAAATTTGAGCGAATTCTTGAAACTTACATTGCGTTTGCCCCAAAGAGTTACAAAAGCTTTTCTACTTCTTCGCCTTTATGGTTTCGAAACAAGTTGTTTCAAAAGCGAGTTTTAGCCAAGCATCTCAATGAGAGTTTCCCATGTTCAATTGATTGGACTCAAAAACTGCTTTTCTCTGAACATCATTTAAGCCATGCAGCAAGTGCTTTCTTCCCTAGCCCATTTGAAAATGCAGCAATTCTAACAATGGACGCGGTTGGAGAATGGTCTACAACCTCAATCGCCCTTGGTAACCAAAATAGACTGAAGTTAGTTGAGGAGATAAACTTTCCTCACTCATTGGGTCTGCTCTATTCTGCATTTACGCAATTCTTGGGTTTTCGAGTTAATAGTGGTGAGTATAAAGTCATGGGATTGGCACCATATGGCACACCAAGATACACAAATTTGATTAAGGAGAAGTTTATTCATTTACGTCATGATGGATCTTTTTCGCTAGACATGAAGTATTTTGGCTATGGAACAAGTTTAACGATGACGAACCGACATTTTGCAGAGAAATTTGGTTGTGCACCGAGAGAACCTGAGCAAGAGCTTCAACCTATACATATGGATATTGCAGCTTCAATTCAACAAGTCACAGATGAAGTGGTGATGACAATTGCTCGCTACATCTCTCAAAAAACTGGCGCGAGGCAACTTTGTTTAGCGGGTGGTGTTGCGCTCAACTGTGTTTCAAATGGAAAGTTAAGCTCTTCTGGAATTTTTGATGATATCTGGATTCAACCTGCTGCCGGAGATGCGGGGGGTGCAATCGGAGCTGCTTTGGTTGCCCATCACATAGCATTGAATTCGCCGCGAGACATCACATCTGGCGTAGACAAGATGAGAGGGAGCTTTCTCGGTCCACAATTTTCCAACCATGAAATCGTCAAATTTCTCAGCAAAGTTGAGGCAAGTTTTGAGATTTATTCTGAAGAAGAAATGATTGAGCGAACGGCTTCTGCAGTTGAATCAGGTCTTGCTGTAGGCTGGTTCCAGGGACGTATGGAATTTGGCCCACGGGCTCTCGGAGCTCGCAGTATTTTGGCAGATGCAAGATCACCTCAGATGCAGAAATTGCTGAATCTTAAGATTAAATATCGCGAGTCTTTTCGACCTTTTGCTCCGAGCGTTCTCGCCGAAGATTGCTTAGACTGGTTTGATTTAAAGCATAGCAGCCCCTACATGCTCTTTATAGCTAAGTTGCTCAAGGACAAACAGAAAAGTGTTAGCTTTGGGGACAAATTCGGTCTAGAGCTGCTAAATGAAGTCAGATCTGAAATTCCCGCAGTGACACATGTAGATTTCTCGGCACGGATCCAAACCGTACATAAAGACACTAATCCGAAGTACTATAAGTTGTTGAAAAAATTTAAAGACTTGACAGGTTGTCCCGTTATTGTAAACACGTCATTCAATATTCGGGGTGAGCCGATTGTGTGTACCCCTCAAGATGCATACAACTGCTTCATGGGAACAGAGTTAGATGTCTTGGTTTTAGAAAATATCATTTTGTACAAGAGAGATCAAGACTCTAGAAAAATTAAAGATTATCGTGAAACTATTCTGCCAGACTAGAATTAAATCGATTGTATTCGTTGCTTTATCTACCTTCTTCTCAATTTTTTTGTTTCTCTGTGTAGATTTAATCTTTGGAGATTTTATAATTCCGAAGTCAATTCCGAATGAACTTAAGCCATACCAACAATTGGATAAAGGCTGGTATGAGTTACGTAGGAATTTCAGAGGCCAGGATCAGTATGGCAATCTCAAATACCCGGTCGAAACGGATAGAGATGGATTTCGAATAAAGCCAAAAGCTACAATCAGACAAGAAAAGTCAGGCTTGATTTTTCTTGGAGACTCATTCACTTATGGAATCAACGGTCCGTGGGAGGAAACCTTCGTTGGAATTCTAGCTGACAAACTTGGGCTAGAAGTCTTGAATGCAGGTACTTCGTCTTACTCCGTAACTCCTTACTTATATCAATACAAGCGTTTGCTAGAATTGGGTAGGCTGAAAAGTCCCCATACATTAATCGTTGGAATTGACATTTCAGATGTAAAAGATGAGGGGGATTCCTGGATTTGGCCAAGTTCCGAAGGTCATCCAGTCAAAAGGAATTGGAGTGCATTTCCTCACGGTAACAAACAACAAGTTGTAAATCCTGCTAAAGCTTGGCTACGGGAAAACTTTCCCCTCACCCGTCTCTTATGGAACTTCATAAAACACGGTCGCGCAGAACCTTTGGATATCGCAAATTTGCCAATGTCTTCTTTCACGTGGATGGACTGGGATCAGGTTGACCCGTCAGCACGACGTAATTCTTTAACGGGGCCTCCTGATTGGTTGACCCGAGGTTTTAACAATATATCTGTGAGAAGTCAGCAAATTGTAAATCTTGCCCATCGCAATCAAGGCAAAGTGTTCTTCCTGGCCTACCCATGGCCAGCTCAACTCGCTCATAAGCAAAAAGCAAATTGGTCCGATCAAATCCGAAGTTGGTGCTATGAAAGCGGTTGTGATGGCGTGATTGACACTCTCCCGATCTTTGAGGATTATGTACAAAGCAATCCTGGCTGGATTGACAAGTTGTATGTAAAAAATGATATGCATTTTTCAAAAGAGGGAAATAATCTTGTCGCAAAGGTAATCCAGTCTTTTCTTGAGATAGAAATCCTAAAAAGGGCAACTAATATTGCCGACTGAAAATATAAGTCAAAACTTTTTCCGAAGAATAGTTACTAATGTAGCTCTCTCGCATTTGCTTTGTAATTAGTCTCACCAATTCTCTATTCTTGTCAAAGTATTTCAATCGCGAATGAAGGTCTCTTCTTGACTTGATTGATATGTAGTCTGCGTGATTTGGAAAAAAATATGCTACGTCATCACAGGATTCATACAAGCAAATTGTCTTCACGAGTACTGCCTCAATAAATCGACTTGTAATATGCGAGTGAAAAGGACTATCAAAGCCGTTAGAGAATGTCATTCGAGCTTTTGCAAGCTGGTTTATGTACCCCTCTAAGCTTAAGTTTCTTTTTTCAGTTAAATTTTTACTGTTTTGAGAGGAAGAATTGAAAACAATTTCAATATTCTTAAGTAATTGATCAACCTTTTTGAGATAGAAATCACGCCTTCTTGATTGAGAGCCATAAAAAGCAAAGTCCAGACTTTTGTTAACATCGGCTGGGTATCGACTCTCGGGATAAATTATACTCGGCAGTGCTAATAACTTCCTCTGATTAACAAAAGAAATTTCATGAAATCTTGATGGACTATTCGAAGTGAACAGATCTGCAATTTCATCCCAATGTCTGAATTTTTCACTGGACCAGTCAAATGATAAAAAAATGATTTTAATTTCAAATTGAATTTTCAGCTTACTCAGAAATTCTCTACTGATACTTTGATACTTTCTACCTAAATTCAAATCAGCAAAAATAAATGAGATGCTCTCTGTTTCGATAATCGATTGAATTTCCGCTTGTATCTCTCTAGTTCGGGAACTGTCTTGAAGAGAGGATTCTGATGGCCAATACTGTCGTACTGGAACTCCATAATCTTGAATGGCCTTTTCGGTATTAAACGTGAAAACGTTTTCAAATTTGCGAGGATCATTGTGGTCATTTCGAGGGGATAGTAAAAGAACTTTGATATTTTCGAATTGCTTAGAATCTTTGAAGGCCAGCACATCGATACTTTCAAACTGGGACTCTCTTAATTCGGTTTTTGATTTTTGTACCTGACTTGAGAAGCCGGTCAAAATCTGAAATCGATGCACTAAACTATAGATTTTTTGACCCGTTTTATAAGAGATTACCCAGGCCCTTCTTCTTATTCGCTCTGCTAAAGATGCTGGCGACATACCTAACTCACTAACTTCTTCGCATCGGTTTTACGGGCCTTGAAAAGAACGACTAACGTCTTCGCCACCAGTGTCACTAATCTTGTGGGCCCTGTCGGGATCGAACCGACGACCCACGGATTAAAAGTCCGTTGCTCTACCAACTGAGCTAAAGGCCCCATAGAAATTCGCATTTGTTCAAAATTACCTTTAACCTGTTTCCGTCAATCGTTGAACATTGATTTTCTTCTTCCAAGCGTCGATTATGTCTTAGCTAGTAGCAACTGTACACTTTTTGTACTACTCCTAGTCCCCATCGTCTAGGGGCCTAGGACATCGCCCTTTCACGGCGGTAACACGGGTTCAAATCCCGTTGGGGACGCCGTCTAGTCGTGCCGCAATCTTTGAATTCTTTCGAGACCGAACCTCAAGTCTCAATTCTATTGAACACGAACATTTCACCGGCCCAATGAAACGAACGCCAAGGCAACAACGTGAAGTCTACAGCACTTCTTGTCCATTCATCCAGCGCTAAACCTGGGCCTCCTTTTGACGGCTTAGTCGCCCAGTAATCAT
>Ga0169931_10003881_pt1 | contig 23500 bp, 19 predicted proteins | sample Kivu_15m_20L_FD_129675 | JGI IMG/M metagenome (GOLD analysis project Ga0169931, IMG submission 129675) | Freshwater microbial communities from Lake Kivu, Western Province, Rwanda to study Microbial Dark Matter (Phase II) - Kivu_15m_20L... | ecosystem: Environmental > Aquatic > Freshwater > Lake...
GACCGTCCTGGCAGGCGATATCGGCGGTACCAAGACCCTGCTGGCCCTTTACCGGCTGGGTCCTGCCGGGGAGCTGGAACGCCTGCGCAGTGAGCGCTTTGTCTCGGCCGACTGGGACGACCTGGCGCAGCTGGTGCGCAGCTTCCAGGGAAGGGGAACCGCGCCCCCGGCTGCCGCCTGCCTGGCCGTGGCGGGTCCGGTGGAGGCTGGCCAGGCCCAGCTCACAAACCTCAGCTGGAAACTCGAGGAGGCCAGGCTGCAGGCAGACACCGCCATCCCCCGGGTGGAGCTGGTCAATGATTTCGCCGTGCTGATCCATGGCCTGGCCCATCTGACCCCGGAGCAGCAGGCCCCGATCCGGGCCGGCAATTCCGTGGGTCATGCCCCCCTGCTGGTGCTCGGGGCGGGCACGGGCCTTGGGGTGGCCTACGGGGTGCCCGGCCCGACCGGCCTGGTCGCCATGGCCAGCGAGGGCGCCCATGGCGAATTCGCCCCCCGCAGCCAGAGCGAATGGGACCTCAAGCAATGGCTTGGCAGCGCACTGGGGCTGGAACGGGTGTCAATCGAACGGGTAGTGAGCGGCACGGGGCTGGGGGATCTGGCGCGCTGGCTGCTGCACTGCCGCCATCCCGCCGGAGACCACCCCCTTTGCCGCCTGCCCAGGTCCGAGGATCTGCCCGCGGCGGTCGCCTCTGCCGCCAGCCGGGGCGACCAGCTGGCGGCAGACGCCCTGGAGCTCTGGATCAGCTGCTATGGCAGCGTCTGCGGCGATCTGGCCCTGGCTGGCCTGAGCCGCGGTGGCATCTGGCTGGCGGGCGGAACGGCCGCCAAACTGCTTGGCCAGCTCCGCTCTGCCAGCTTTCTGAAAGCCTTCCTGGCCAAGGGGCGGCTGGCTCCCGTGCTGTCCCAGATGCCGATCACCGCTGTGATCGATCCGGAGATCGGCCTGTTTAGCGCGGCCTGCCGGGCCCGCATGCTGGTGGCCTGAGACACTGGGCCGATTCGTAGTTTTCGCATGGTGCGCCCCCGGGTAGGCCAAGGGGTTCAGGTTCATGTACCCGCCACCACAGCCAATGTGGGGCCAGGTTTCGACTGCCTGGGTGCGGCCCTGGAACTGGACAATGTCTTCCGGATGCGTTGCATCGAAGGCGGCAGCGAGCGCTTCGATCTGATAATTGAGGGCAGTGAAGGGGCACACCTGCGCGGCGGCCCAGACAACCTGGTGTACCGCTCGGCCCAACGGGTGTGGAAGGAGGCCGGCGAGGAGCCGGTGGCGCTCGAAGCCAGGGTGCGGCTGGCCGTGCCGCCGGCAAGGGGGCTGGGCAGCAGCGCCACCGCCATCGTGGCGGGCCTGATCGGCGCCAATGCGCTGGTGGGGGAGCCCCTCAGCCGCGAGAAGCTGCTTGAGCTGGCCATCGATATCGAAGGCCACCCCGACAACGTGGTGCCCTCCATGGTGGGGGGGCTCTGCATGACCGCCAAGGCCGCCTCCCACCGCTGGCGGGTGGTGCGCTGCGAGTGGTCGCCCCAGGTGCAGGCGGTTGTGGCCATCCCCGCCATCCGGCTCACCACCAGTGAGGCCCGGCGGGCCATGCCGAAGTCCATACCCGTGGGCGATGCGGTGATCAACCTGGGAGCCCTGACCCTGCTGCTGCAGGGCCTGCGCACGGGCAACGGCGACCTGATCACAGATGGCATGCACGACCGGCTGCACGAGCCCTACCGCTGGGGTCTGATCCTGGGGGGCCGGGCCGTGCGGGAGGCCGCCATCGCGGCGGGGGCCTGGGGCTGCGTGATCAGCGGTGCGGGCCCCAGCCTGCTGGCCCTCTGCCCCAGGCCGGTGGCCGAGGCCGTGGGCCAGGCCATGGTGCGGGCCTGGCACCAGGCCGGGGTTGAATCCCACGCCCACGCCCTGGCCATCCAGCACCGGGGCAGCAGCTGGGAGCACCTGCCCAAGCGGATAGAGGCAGATCCGGAGGAAACCGATCCGCCCACCGCAGTATCTCTAAGTAGTTCTACCCAGTGACGCCTGGGCGGCGGCTAGATTGATGATCGGAGCTGCGGTGCCCGATCCGGCCCTGCCGAACCTATTCCCAGACCTGAAACCGGGCCGTGATCGACGCCAATCTTGCCCAGATCGCCTCCTCCAGTGAAGTCAGCTTCCCCTGGCTGAGCCTGATTGTTTTGCTCCCTGCCGCGGTGGCGCTGCTGATGCCCCTGCTGAGCGGGGATGGCAGCGATCCGAAATGGCCCCGCAGCCTTGCTCTGGCCGCACTGGGGATCGACCTGGTGCTGATGCTGATCTGCTTCAGCCGGCACTTCGATGGTTCCGTCAGTTCCCTGCAACTGGTTGAACGGGTCAGCTGGGTACCGGCCCTGGGCCTGGAGTGGTCCCTCGCGGCCGATGGGCTCTCGGCGCCTTTGGTGCTGCTTTCCGGCCTGGTGACCCTGCTCTCGGTAGCAGCCAGCTGGAACATTCGCAGCAAAACCCGCCTTTACTTCGCCCTGATGCTGCTGCAGGCCTCGGCCCAGGGCCTGGTTTTCCTGTCCCAGGATTTTCTGCTGTTCTTCCTGGCCTGGGAGCTGGAACTGGTACCTGTCTACCTGCTGATCGCCATCTGGGGTGGCAAGCAGCGCCAGTATGCCGCCACCAAATTCATCCTCTACACAGCCACCGCCTCCCTGCTGATTCTGCTTAGCGGCCTGGCCCTTGCCTTCTCAGGAGACAGCTTCAGCTTCAACCTCAGCGAACTCTCGACCCGCTCACCGGGGGGCGCTTTCGGACTGCTCTGTTATCTGGGCTTTCTGGTGGGTTTTGGCGTGAAATTGCCCATGTTCCCCCTCCACACCTGGTTGCCCGATGCCCATGGTGAGGCAAATGCGCCGGTGTCGATGCTGCTGGCCGGCGTGCTGCTGAAGATGGGCGGCTACGCCCTGCTGCGCTTCAACGTTCAGATGCTGCCGGAGATTCACCTGCAGCTGGCTCCCGCCCTGGTGGTGCTTGGAATTGTCAACATCGTCTATGGGGCCCTCAATGCCTTCGCCCAGGACAACGTCAAGCGCCGGATAGCCTGCAGCTCGGTCAGCCACATGGGTTTCGTGCTGCTGGGCATAGGTGCGATAGACGCCCTAGGCCTGAGTGGCGCCATGTTGCAGATGGTCAGCCATGGCCTGATCGCCGCGGCCATGTTCTTTGTCACCGGGGTGTTCTACGAGCGAACCGAAACCCTCTCGATCCCCAACATGGGAGGCCTGGCCAAGGCCCTGCCGATCACCTTCGCCTTCTTCCTGGCCAGCTCCCTGGCCTCCCTGGCCCTGCCGGGTATGAGCGGTTTCGTCAGTGAAATAACCGTCTTTCTCGGCGTCACTGCCAACGACGGATTCACCATCGGTTTTCGTGTGATCACGATCGTGCTGGCTGCCATCGGTCTGGTGTTGACACCGATATACCTGCTCAGCCTCTGCCGCCGGGTGTTCTTCGGGCCCCGAATTCCTGCCCTGGCAGCCATCGGCGACATGCGACCCAGGGAACTGCTGATCGGCCTCACCCTGTTGGTGCCGACCCTGGCCATTGGCTTCTGGCCACGCCTGGCGATTGACGTCTACGAAGCATCCACCAACGGCCTGGCGGAGAGGCTCCAGGCCGCCTCCCTGCTGGCCACCACCCTGCAGAGCACTGTCCCGATCGGCTGAAATGGAAGCTGACACTCGAGCAGCCGTGGCCCTGTCCCCTGCATCACCCCTCCTGGCCGGCAGGGGGCTCCCCCAGTTTGGAAGTATCACCCCGGAGCATGTGGAGCAGGGAATCCCCCTGCTGCTCCAGGAGCTGCACGATCAACTCACGGCCCTGGAATCGAGCCTGGTGGCTCGACTGGCGGGGACAGGGGAGGCCCCCCTGGGCTGGGAAGAATTGATGGATCCCCTGCACCAGCTGGAGGAGAAGTTGCGCTGGAGCTGGGGGGCGGTCAGCCATCTCAACGGCGTCCGTAACACCCCCGAGCTGCGCTCTGCCCACCAGAGGCAGCAGGGGGCAGTGGTGCAGTTCGGCAACAGGGTCGGCCAGTCCCGTCCTATTTACCAGGCTCTCGAAGAGCTGCAGCGCAGCTCCGCCAGGCTCGATCCCACCCAGTGCCGCATCCTCGAAGCCGAGCTGAGGAACATGCGTCTGCGCGGTGTGGGTCTGGAGGGGGAAGAGCAGGACGACTTCAATGCCGCCAGCGAGCGCCTTGCCGAACTGGCAACCGCCTTCGCCAACCACGTGCTCGATGCCACCAATGGCTGGAGCCTCACCCTCACCACTGAAGCCGAGCTGGCCGGGCTGCCCGAGAGCCTGGGCGAGCTGCTCGGCCAGGCTGCCCGAGAGGCCGGCGAGAGCGGCTGGCGGCTGGGTCTCGACATGCCGCGGGTGGTGCCCTTCCTCAAATACAGCCAGCGCCGTGAACTGCGGGAGCAGCTCTACCGGGCCCAGGTGGCCCGCGCCTCCGGCGGCGACCTGGACAACCACCCCCTGATCGAGCGGATCCTGACGTTGCGGGGCGAGCAGGCCCGGCGGCTGGGCTACGCCAACTGGGCCGAGGTGAGCCTGGCCTCGAAGATGGCCGGCTCGGTTGCGGAGGTAGAAGCCCTGCTGGAGCAGCTGAGGGCCGCCGCCTATCCGGTGGCCCAGCAGGAGCTGGAGCAGCTGCGCGCCATCGCCGGCCGCCACGGCGCCCCGGAAGCCGGCGATCTCAAGCCCTGGGATGTGGCCTTCTGGGCTGAGAAACTGCGCCAGGAGAGCTTCGAGCTCAACAGCGAAGCGCTGCGGCCCTGGTTCCCGCTGGAGCAGGTGCTGCAGGGGCTGTTCGGCCTCTGCCAGCGCCTGTTCGACATCCGCATCGTCAGCACCGATCCGGGCGAGGCCCCCACCTGGCACCCGGATGTGCGCTATTTCCGCGTGCTCGACGGAGGCAGTGGCGAGCCGCTGGCCGCCTTCTATCTGGATCCCTTCAGCCGCCCCGGCAGCAAGCGGGGTGGGGCCTGGATGGACGAGTGTCTGGGCCGCTCCCGCTGGCCTGATGGCTCAGCCGTGCTGCCCGTGGCCTACCTGATCTGCAACCAGAGCCCGCCGCTGGGGGAGACCCCCAGCCTGATGACCTTCGAGGAGGTGGAGACCCTCTTCCATGAGTTCGGCCATGGGCTCCAGCACATGCTCACCACGGTGGAGCGACCCCAGGCGGCCGGCATCAACAACGTGGAGTGGGATGCGGTGGAGCTGCCCAGCCAGTTCATGGAGAACTGGTGCTACGACCGGGCCACCCTGATGGGCATGGCCCGCCACTGGCAGAGCGGCGAACCGCTGCCCGAGGCCGAATACCAGAAGCTGCTGGCGGCCCGCACCTTCATGGGCGGCACCGCCACCCTGCGCCAGGTGCACTTCGCCCTCACCGACCTGCGCCTGCACAGTCAGTGGACGCCGGAATGCGGCGTGAGCCCGGAGCAGCTGCGCCGCCAGATCGCCAGCACCACCACGGTGCTGGAGCCGATCCCCGAGGACGCCTTCCTCTGCGCCTTCAGCCACATCTTCGCCGGTGGCTACTCGGCCGGCTACTACTCATACAAGTGGGCCGAGGTGCTCAGCGCCGACGCCTTCAGTGCCTTCGAGGAGGTAGGCCTCGACCAGGAGGACGAGATCGTGGCCACAGGCCGCCGCTTCCGCGACACCGTACTCAGCCTGGGCGGCAGCCTCTCACCAGCTGAGGTTTTCGAGGCCTTCCGGGGCCGCCAGCCCAGCAGTGAGGCCCTGATCCGCCATTCCGGGCTGGTGGCAGGGTGATGCCTCCTGCACACCCGGAGCTGGTGGCGATCGCCGAGGGCTTTGACCTGGGAGGGTCTGTGAGCTCGATCACCCCGCTTGGCAACGGCAACGTCAACCTCACATACCGGGTGGAGACAACGGCCGAAGCAAGCTTCGTGCTGCAACGGCTCAACACCCAGGTGTTCGCGCAGCCGGAGCTGGTGATGGCCAATCTGCAGGTGCTGAGTGCCCACGCCCAGCAAAGGACGTTGGCCTGCCAGCGCTGGGAGGTGCCCCGGGTGATCAAGCGCCGCCACAGCGGTCAGCCCTGGCTGAGGGCAGGTGGGGACTTCTGGCGCCTGCTCAGCTTCGTGAACGACGCCGTGACGCTGGATGCCATCGCCACCCCTGCCCAGGCACTGCAGGTGGGTAGGGGGCTGGGCCTGTTCCACAACCTGATCAGCGACCTGCCTGCCGATCAGCTGGCCGACACCCTGCCGGGGTTCCACATCACCCCCACCTATCTGGCGGCCTACGACCTGTGCCTGAAATCCAGTCGGCTCCAGCACTGCGCTCGGGCCCGCTGGTGTGCTGCTTTCATTGAGGAACGACGGGGGCTCGCAACGGTGCTGGAGACGGCCAAGGCCGAGGGCAGGCTCTCGCTGCGGCCCATCCATGGCGACCCCAAGGTGAACAACGTGATGCTCTGCGCCCGTACCGGGGTGGCGGTGAGCCTGGTGGACCTGGACACGGTCAAGCCAGGGCTGGTGCATTACGACATCGGTGACTGCCTTCGCTCTGCCTGCAATCCAGCCGGGGAAGGGGCGCCCGCCGACGCTCCCATCCGCTTCGATCCCAACCTCTGCCAGGCCTGGCTGGAGGGCTATCTGGGCGCGGCGAGAGCCTGCCTCAGCGAGGTCGACATCGACCACATCTTTGCTGCAGTAAGGCTGATCAGCTTTGAGCTGGGGCTGCGCTTCTTCACAGACCATCTGGCCGGAGATGGCTATTTCCGCTGCCAGCACCCCGGCCAGAACCTGGAGCGGGCCCTGGTGCAGTTCAAACTCACCGAAAGCATCGAGGCCCAGGAACAGGCAATCCGCACGATCGTGGAGGGCTTGCGGTGAACGGCCAGAGCTTCAGCCTGGTGCCGTTCAGGCCCATTTCCATCAACCTGACCATCTCTGGTGATCTGGCCCTCAACGCCGGGGTGATGGAGGTTTTTTTCCTGCTGGAGGGCGACCTGAACGCCATCCGGATCGACCCACCGGCAACGGCTTGTGAACGCCGCGATCTGCTCTGGCAGACCACCTGCCTGGAGGTGTTTCTGGCCCTGCCTGGAGCTCAGCCCTACTGGGAATTCAACCTTTCGCCGGCTGGACACTGGAACGTCTATCGCCTGGAGAATTACCGGCAGGGGCTGGCCCCTGAGCCTGCCTACGCCCAGCTGCCATTCACCGTGCACCGGCACCATGATCAACTCAGCCTGTGCCTGCGCAGCCAGCTGCCACCTCTGCTGGCTGCGCCTGCAGCAGCTCCCCTGGAAGCCGCCATCACCGCCGTGATCCACCACGGTGATGGAACCCTCAGCTACTGGGCCAGGACCCATCCCGTAGCCGAAGCCGATTTCCACCACCGCGGAGGGTTTCAGCTCCTCCCGAAGAGTGCCTGAGGCTCAACCAGGCAACCCCGCCTCCCGCCAGCGCCGCTGGCGTTTGATTGCCACTTTACCGCCGAAGCCAGGCACCGGCGCGTGACATTTGGCCAGATCCAGCCGAAGTGGGATCAACCCATAGAGCATTTCAAGGCAATCGAGCACCAGCTCGCTGTAGTGCTCGATCGTGAGGCAGCGCACCTGGCGGGCCTGACGCTGCAGGGCTGTGATGGCAAGGGCATAGTCAAAGCTGGCGGCCAGGGAATCGCTGCGGGCCGCCCCGGCCAGATCGCCCGCCAGCCAGAATTCCAGCTCAAACCATTGCCCATGGGCCCGCTCCAGCTCCAGCACCCCCACATGGGCCCAGAGCCGCAGGCCCCGCACATGGATCCAGTCGGGATGGGTCACAGCGGCAGGCTCCGGTGGCTGAACTGCCGAACCCCGCTGGCGTAATCGGCGGCGATGTGACCCTCACCGCGCAGGCGGTAGCGGTATGTCACCAGCCCCTCCAGCCCCACCGGGCCGCGGGGGGGGAGGGTCTGGGTGGAGATGCCCACCTCGGCGCCGAAGCCGTAGCGGAAGCCATCGGCGAAGCGGGTGGAGCAGTTCAGATACACCCCGGCGCTGTCAACCGCAGCCAGGAAGCGCTCGGCCGCCGCCGGATCGGTGGTGCAGATGGCATCGGTATGGCGCGAGCCGTAGCGGGCGATGTGCTCCATGGCAGCCACCAGGTCGGACACCACCTTCACGCTCAGGATCAGATCGGAATACTCCGTGCGCCAGTCTTCGTCTGTGGCGGCATGGCTCACGCCCAGCTCAATCGCCTCCGGATCGCCGCGCAGCTCCACCCCGGCGGCGGTGAAGGCGGCCACGAACTTCGGCACAAAGGTGGCGGCCACGTCGCGGTGCACCAGCAGGGTCTCGATCGCATTGCAGGCCGCCGGATACTGGGCCTTGGCGTCGAGCGCCACCCGCAGCGCCAGCTCCTGGTCCACCTGCCGGTCCACGTAGAGGTGGCAGACGCCATCGGCATGGCCGAGCACCGGGATGCGGGTGTGGTCCTGGATGAAGCGCACCAGGGCGTTTGAGCCGCGCGGAATGATCAGGTCCACCAGACCGTCGAGCTTGAGCAGCGCCAGGCTCTCCTGGCGGCTGGTGAGCAGTTCCAGGGCCGCCGGTTCCACCGCCGATCGCGCCAGGCCCTCCTGCAGGGCCTCGAGGATGGCGGCGCAGCTGCGGTTGGCCTCCCGGCCGCCCTTGAGGATGGCGCCGTTGCCGGAGCGGATCGCCAGCGCGGCGATCTGCATCACCGCATCGGGCCGCGCCTCAAAGATCACCCCCACCACCCCCAGGGGCACGGTGATCCGCTCCAGCACCAGCCCCGCATCGAGCTCGGTGTGCAGCTGGCGCCGTCCGAGCGGATCGGCCAGGGCTGCCACCTGGCGCACCCCGGCTATGGCCCCATCGAGCTTGGCGCCATCGAGTTTCAGACGGGCTACAAGCGCTGGGGCAAGCCCTTCATCGGCGGCAACGGCGAGATCGGCCTGGTTCGCAGCCAGGATCACTTCGCGCTGCCTCTCAAGGGCATCTGCCATCGCCAGCAGCGCCTGGCGGCGCTGAGCATCGACCAGCTGGCCCAAGGCCATGGCGCTGCGGCGCACCTGGGCGGCCCGAGCGAGCAGCTCCGGAGAAGGGTCAGGAATCATCTCCCCATCATCCCAAGCTGGAGTCAAGCCGCTCGAGGGCCAGGCGCGCCGCACCGATCCGCCCAGCGCCATTGCCCAGGCTGCAGGGCCGGATGGTCAGCCCTTCCCGGCTGACCGGCTGCACGCGCTGCTCCACCTCACCCCACACTGCAGGGAGAAAGTGGTGGCTGGCAGAGCTGATCCCACCGCCGATCAGCACAAGCTCGGGGGTGAACACATAGAGCAACGAGCTCACCCCGATGCCCAGCAGGCGGCCATAGGCCCGCCAAGCTTCCAGGGCATCGGCGTCGCCCCCATCGGCTCGGTGGCAGAGTTCGGCCGGATCCAGCCCCGAGAGGCGGGCCAGCCCCCGGAGGCTGCAGAAGGATTCCAGAGAACCGCGGTTGCCGCTGTTGCAGGGGGGGCCATCGGGAGCGATGCCGATCAGGCCGGGCTCGGCGGCTGCGCCGCTGCGGCCCGTGAACAGCTGGCCATCGAGCAGCACAGCTCCACCCACCCCGGTGCCGAGGGTAAGCAGCAGCACATCGCGCCTGGATTGGGCCGCCCCGAGCCAATGTTCACCAATCAGGGCGCAGTTGGCGTCGTTCGCCAGAATTACCCTACGGTTCAAAAGGGGTTCCAGCCAGTCCGCCAGGGGCACCTCCCGCCAGCCAGGCAGGTTGATGGCGATCCGCGCCACCCGCCCGGCCCGGTCGCTGGGGCCGGGATGGCCGACCCCGACCCGATCGGCCAGGCGCTCGGGATCCAGTTGCTGCACCGCCTCGACAATCGCGGTGGTCACGGCCCCCGGCATGGCCGGCTGGGGGGTGGGCACCGCCAGCTCGGCCAGGAGCTCTCCCGCCTCGCTGAAGCGTCCCAGTTTGATGGCGCTGCCGCCCAGATCCACGCCGATCAGCTGGTTCATCAGAAGCGGAAGAAAAGCTGCAGCTGGGTCTGCCAGGTCCCCTGGCTGTCAACCGATCCCTGCAGGTTGAGCAGCTCGGAGGCCTTGTAATTGAGGTTGAGCTGGGGTGGCACGTCGGAGCGGTTCGGAGCAGCCAAAACCGAGGCATTTAAGCGTTCGTTGATATCGAGGCCGATCTCAGCCCCCAGCACCAGCTGGGGGGGCACCCGCCCGGAGCGTTGCTGGGCGCCGCTGGTGACAGCCTGGTTCACGTAGGTGGGATAGAGGGCAAAGCTCAAGCGCTGGCCCAGGGCATCGCTGAAGGTGCCCAGCAGCGGCGAGAGCAGGGTCTGGCCCAGGGCGGTGGCCAGCACGGTGCCCCCGGCTCCGCCGGCAAGCCCGGCCAGGGTGTTGCCACCGATCAGGGCCAGGAGCCGGTCCTCCGATAGGGGCGGTGAACTGCGCAGCTTCAGATTCTCAGCGAGACGATCAGCCGGGCCGCTGACACTTATGTAGATGCGCACCAGATTCAGTTGGTTGAGGGTGTCGGTAGCGCCCGCGGCCTGATAGGTCTCCAGCGAGAGGCTGCCGGCCGGACCAATCCCACTGGCGACCGGCAGGCTGTCGGAAACCCTGGTGCGCAGGGAGATGTCGAGGTATGGGATCAGGCCCATGGAGGGCGTGAACACGGCCACGTTGGCCGAATCCGGGTCCAGGCCAAAGGTGGAGGTGAACAGGTTGAGGCGTCCCCGCAGCAGGCGCACCACACCCTGGAGGCGCAGGCTGGGATCGAGCCGCCCATTGATCCGCAGCAGACCGCTGCTGTTGAAACTGGCCAGGTTGGGCACCCCCACGGTGAGGTCCGGCCCCAGGCTGAGCCGCAGGTTGTCAAAACCCACAAACCTGACGTTGGGCACACTGGCACGCAACAGCCCACTGGCATCACTCTCCACCTCCGGTCCAAGCAGCACCAGCGGTTGCTGGAAGTTCCAGCTGGCTTCGAGCAACGCCGGCACACTGGCCACGCTCACCCCTGGTGCCCCCTCGCTGGCCAGGCGACCGGGCTGCACGTTGATATTGCCCCGTGCGATCGAGAGCTCGCCGCCGATATCCATGGCGTTGAGGCTGCCGCCGATACGAAGCTGGCCAGCGGCGATGGCCCGGATCCGCGGCATCGCGAAGGGAACCGCGGCCAGCTCCACAGCCAGGCTGGCTTCCTGGCCATCGGCCATCCTGGCGGGGCGCAGCAGGCCCAGCGAACCGCTGCCCCGCAGGGAGCCCTTGTCCCCCACCCTGGCGCTGAACTGCTGCAGCAGCAGCTGTTCGAAGTCGAACAGCACGATTGCCTCAACCTCCTGCAAACGCTGGCCGATGAACTTCAACTGGCCGCCACGCAGACGCAGGAAGCCGTTGGCGATGGGCTCGGCCACACTGCCGCGCACCAGCAACTGCAGGTCGCCGCTGCCCTGGTTCCACTCGAGGGCAGGCTGGGCCAGCCCGGTGAGGAAGCGCAGGCCATCATCCCTGCTGGCCAACCTCAGCTCGACGCCCTCCTGTCGGGGATCGAGGGGCACGGTGCCGGCCAGATCCACGCTGCTGGCAGCCCCGGCCGCCCGCAGGGAGAGGTCAACCAGCAGCCGTCCCTGTTGAAGCTCGATCAGGCCCCGCTCCAGATCGAGGGAAAACTCCCGGAGCCTGGCATCGTCCAGCGCCAGGCTGAGGCTGAGCTCGGGTCTGGTACCACCGAGGCCGTAGCTCCCCCGGGCGGAGGCAAAACCGCTCAGGCCAGCGGGCACAGGTGTCAGCAGGGCCAGCAGCTCCAGGGGCAGGTTCGCCAGGCTGAAGCTGCCGTTCCCCTGGCGCAGGGGGCCCTGGAAACGCACCAGCAGGGGCTGCTGGGTGAGGGCCTGATCCCGATCCCAGCCCGCTGACCAGAGATGGGCGCGGGCGTCCAGATCGGCGCGGGCCGTCACCAGGGTGGGGCCCTCCAGGCCCAGATCCACATCGACACTGCCGGCCAGGCGCTGCAGCTTTTCCAGGGGCGTGCTCAGATGCTCCCTCTCTGAGCGCGCACCCGCCAGCCGCTGACGGGCGAAGTTCAGGGCCTGAAGATGGCCGCCGACGGTTCCGCCGAAGGTGTCGATCAACAGGGTGCCGATGTCGCTGGCGCGGCCTGTGATCGGTGGGCCCTCTCCCCGCCACTGGGGCCAGGCACGGCCCAGCTGCTGCAGAAAAAGGCTCGACAGGCGGCGGCCCTCGAGTCGGGATCGGAACGGCCCGTTCCAGAGACCCGACCAATCGATCTTCAACTCTCCTCCCGCCAGGGGCGCCAGGGCAGCCTGGGCCTGGTAGCGGCGTTTTCTGTAGCGGAAGGTGGCCTGGGCCGTCTTCCCCCAGACGCCAAGAAAGACCGGTCGATCCAGGTTCACATCGCCACTGAAGGCCAGGGGCTGGAGCTCCAGCTGGCCCCGGCCGCTGAGTTGCCCCTGCAAGGGTTGGCGTCGGCCCCTGGGTCCGAGGGCCAACTGCAGGCCCTCCAGGGGGAGGCCGCTGGCCTGCCAGCGATAGCCCCGGGGCCGGCCGACCAGCTCCAGCCAGCCGCCAGCCCGTTCGAGGCGCACCTGGCGGGGCACCCAACGGGAGTCAAAGCGGGCCAGCAACGCACCGCTCGCAGCTGGGGCAAGGGCTCCCATGGCGAGACGCCCGCCGCCGGCCCGAGCACCAGCCCACTTTCCCTGCCAGGTTTCCCGCAAACTGATCGGCCCTGCTCCAGGCTGGTCTATGCGGAGATCCAGGTCGGGGGTGAGGGCCCACAGGGGTCCGCGGACCCGACCTGAGGCGCCCAGCACCCCCTGCAGCGGACTTCCCACCAGCAGGCCCAGGCGGGAGAGGGGGTAGCGCTGCAGCTCCAACTGCAGTTCCAGCGGGCCTGGCACCAGCCCCTTGCCCTGGCTCAGGGCGAGGGGGAGCTCCGCTTGAGCCCGCAGGTAGGTATTGGTGAATCGCTGCAGGGCGAGGCGGCCCTGGCGCCACTGGATGGTGGCGCGCCAAGGCCCCAGCAGGGGGTTTTCAGACTGGCCGAAACTGGCCCTTAGTTCCGGTTGCCGCCAGGGGCCCCTGGCCTCCAAACTGCCGCCCAGCAGCTGGTCGAGCACCCAGGCGGGACGGCCAGCCTGGGGCGGCAGATCGCTGGCGCGGAGGCGCCACTGGCCGCTGAGGTCCAGGCGCTGATCCACCCGTCCGCCCAATCGCAGCCAGGAATCGCCGCGGCCCAGCACCAGCTGAACCTGGCCCAGGCCACCGGCCTCCACCCGGCCAGATCCCTGGAGCGTGCCCTGGAGGCGCAGGGCGCCCGGCCCGACCCAGAGCCAGTTGCTGCGAGTCAGATCAAACCGCTGCCCTTGGCAGCGCAGCGGCGCCGCCGCCAGTTCCAGCCGGGTATGCCCCGGCCCCGGGCGCCACTGGAGCTGATCGAGCTGGAGCTGGCCCTGGCAATCGCGCTGGGGGCCACTCCAGACAAGCCGCACCATGCCATCGAGGCGCCCTGAAACCTGGCCTGGAACTGAGAGGGGGGCCTGCAGGGCTCCCAGCGGGAAGGCCTGACTACGCAGGCTGGCTTGCCACTGCTGCTTCTGCCAGTTGCCCTCCAGCCGCAGGCCCATCTGGCCCCCGCCCTTCTCGGGTCGCAGCCGAGCATCGAGCTCCAGGGACTCGCGATGGGGCCTCAGGCCAAGCCGGGCGGCGAGGCGATAGCTCTGCCCTGCGGGCGCCAGCGTCACCAGGGCAGGTTCGGCCAGGCGCAGCCTCAGATCCAGCCGGGGGGGCGCAGCCGCCGCAGCCGGTCGACCAGGCACCCAGTACTGGCCCTGGGGATTACGGCGCAGGTCGGCCCGAACCCCTGCCAGGGTCACGTGCAGCACGGGCAGGCGCAGGCGCAGGCTGGTCAGAGGGTCCAGGCTCACGGCCACGGATCGCACCGTCACGCTGGAGGCATCGGAGGGGCCTGCCCCAATCCGGCTGGGGCCCAGGCCCAGCCCGCCCCAGCCCAGCCCCATGTAGGGACCCAGCTCGAGGGGATGGCCCAGCACCTCGGAGAGGGACTTCTCCAGCCTGGGCTGCCAATGCTGGTAGAGCCTGCGCAGGGCCTGGTCGCCAGACCAGGCCAGCAGGGCCAGGCCTGCGCCGGAGAGAGCCAGGGCAGCTCCGATCCGGGCGAGCCTGGAAGAGGGATTGGGGGGTGGGGGAGGGCCGGAATCCTGCTGGGGCAACACCGCCATTGCCCTGGGCCGCCCCTTGCTGCGTCTGCCGCAATATAGAAGCCATGACGAGAAGCACCAGCCCCGATGCCAGCTGATCCGATCCTGCTGACGGCGGGCCAATGGCTGGGCGCCGCAAGCGGCCTGCTGGCCATCGCCACCGTGGCCGGCTACCTGGGCCGCTGGGGGATTCGCTTCCGCCTGGTGGGCATCACAAGCTTCACGGCCCTGCTGGCGATCTCCTGCCTGGCCTTCTCAGTGAGCTACACAAAGCGGATAAGCCTGGAGGGAGCTGTGACAGTACCGATCGTGTACGACAACGGCGGCGATCTGGTGGTGGCGGCCGCCCCGGCCGACCTCCCCGAGGGCGCAGCTGGACCCACCGTGCAGCAGCTGGCCGAGAACCTGCGCACCAGTGGCCGCAGCAGCGCAGATGGCCTGGTGCACGTCCGGCTGCGACGGGTGGAAGCGCTGGGACCTGGGCTGAGCAAGCCGGTTGTGCTGGCGGAAGCCAGCCGCAGCCTGGCAACCGGCAGGGTGGAACTCCAGCCCTGACCATGTGGCAGCTGCCGGCCCACTTCCAGCGCGAGCAGGTTCAGTTGAGGGAAGCCGGCATCGAGAGTTGGGCCCAGCTGGCCAGGCTGGAAGACGAAGATCTGCGCCGCATCGGCGCCAGGGGAGGGGCCAGTGAAGCCAGGCTGATCAAGCTGCGCGGCCAGGCCCGCCTGGTGGTGGAGGTGGATCTGCAACCCGCTGAAGCGGCCCTGCTGCTCTATGCCGGCATCGCCAGCGGCAAGGGGCTGGCGATGGCAGATCCCCAGCAGCTGCTGGTTCAGATGGGCAGGCTGCAGCGCAGCCTCACCGGCAAGGCAGCGCCAACCCTTGACCTCGCCACCCTGCACAGCTGGATCAGGCGGGCCCAACGCCGCCCCACAAACTGATCCAGCCCTCTCCCGATCCCCCAACCCAGCTGACTGAAATGGATGTAGTCGATCGATAACAGTGAAATTTCGCCCCCAAGCCGGGCAGCTCGCCTGGGTGGCAGCGGCGCTGGTCTTGGCGGCCAGCCCGTTTGCCCCCGGGGCCCAGGCCCAGTCCCAGCTGCTGGATTCAGTCAAGCAGAATCCAGCCAGGGCCAAGGCCCTCTGCGCCCAGCTCCGCAACCTCAACGCCCAGGGGCTGTCCGCCACCTCCCAGCAGGCCGTAGCCCAGATCGCCCGACAGGAAAACCTCAGCCCGATGGACGCCGAGGTGCTCTCCACCTACGTGATCGGGCTCTATTGCCCCGATGTGCGCTGAGTGAGGGCCCTGCTCGCTGGCCCTCACCGGGTGCGACGGCAGGACCGGGAGATGACCTGCCGCGACGGCATCAGCCTGGCCTGTCGCATCTGGAGACCGGAGACAGCCGACCTCTGGCCCGTGCTGCTGATGCGCCAACCCTACGGGCGGGCAATCGCCTCCACCATCACCTACGCCCATCCCAGCTGGTATGCCTCCCACGGCTTCCAGGTGGTGGTGCAGGACGTGCGGGGCAAGGGGGACTCCGGCGGTGAGTTCGGCGGATTTGCCCAGGAAGCCGCCGATGGGGCTGACACCATCCGCTGGGCCCGCCAGCTTGAGGGCAGCAGTGGCCAGGTGGGCTGCTATGGCTTTTCCTACCAGGGGCTGACCCAGCTGCTCAGCGACGACCCAAGGGCAATCCCCGATTGCCTGGCGCCGGCCATGGCCGGCCTGAATGAATGCAGGGACTGGGCCATGACAGGCGGCGCCCACTGGTGGGCCCTGGGCCTCGGCTGGGGGCTGCAACTGGCGGCCCAGAGCTGCCAGCGACGCGGCGATGGCAGCGGTTGGCAGACAATCAGGCGCAGCCTGGAAACGGGTCGCTTTCTGCAGGAGGGGCTGGAGCTGCTCGAGCGCCACGATCCAGATGGCATGGCCAGGCGCTGGCTGCTCCAGCCTCCAGGTGGTGAGTGGGTCTGCCACAGACCGTCCCCAGACCTGCTGTGCCTGCCGATGCTGCTGATCGGAGGCTGGTGGGATCCCCACCTAGGGGGCATCCTCGACCTGTGGGCCCGATCCCGCCAGGCCGGCGGCCAACCCATGCTGCGGATAGGCGCCTGGAGCCACACCAACTGGCACGGCGGCGTCGATCGACTGCAACTGGCCTTCTTCCAGCACCATCTGCACCGCCGGCCCCTCCCCCCCGAGCTGCATGCCCCAGCCCTGCTGGAAGACACAATCAGCCACCTCTGGCAGGCCCCGGCAGCGGCAGCGGCAGGGCCGATGTGGGGTCTGGCGAGCGGCGGACTCGCCGCCATCGATGCCCAGGAGGGCCAGCTGCTTTTTGCCCAGGCCAGCTGGGGCGAGGTGACCGTGGTGCACGACCCCTGGCGCCCCGTTCCTGGCAGGGGAGGCCATCTGGGGCTCGACCCTGGACCCTGCCAGCGGGGCGACATCGACCAGCGTGGGGATGTGGCCTGCTTCACCAGCAGGCCCCTGGAGGAGCCGCTGCGGCTAGAGGGCCGGCCCCAGCTGAGCGTCGCCGTGGAGGCCGATCAACCGAGCTTCGACCTGTGCGCAGCCCTTTCGGTGCTGGACAGCGCGGAATCCAGCGTTCTCCAGCTCAGCACCGGGGTGGCCCGCTGCCAGCGGCTGCCGGAGGGAAGTTCAATAGTTTTGGTACAACTGCAACCCTTGCTGGCCAGCCTCACCGCTGGCCAGAGGCTGCGGCTTTCCCTGGCAGGGGCGGCCTGGCCCCAGATCGCTGTCAACCCAGGCAACGGTGACGATCCAGGTGGGCCCAGCGGTCCCTGGCACCGGGTGATCAGCCTCAGGTTCGACCTACGCGGATCCAGCCTGCAGCTGTTGCCGCTTCTGGAGCCAGACCCTGGGCCTGATGGAGAACCTGGGGCAAACTGAACCTTTCCCCCTGGCCACCTCGATGTTGATGCGCCACCTGCGCTCCCCCCGCCGCCCGGCCAGCTTTGGACTCCTGGCCCTGGCCACCGCCATCTGCATCGGGGCAGTTCCCGGCCTTCCCGCAGCCAGGCTGGCCGCCCAGGAGCAGGCCACCGAGGGGAATCTGCCGGGCCTCAGCGTGGAGCAGGCGAGGGCTGCCGCAGACCGGATCCTGAAGGCGGTGCAGAGCCGGGATGCCAACCTGCGCTACAGCCAGTTCTCCCCCGAACTGAAGGCGGCCAGCAGCCCATCGATGGTGGCTGCGACCATGCGCACCCAACCCAAGCTCCTGGGCTGGAAACTGCTCAGCGTCCAGCGCGGCCTGCGCAACACCACCGTGGAGGCCAGTCTCACCACGAGTGCCGGCAGACAGGAGGTGTTCCTGGTGCTCAATGGAGCCGGTCAGATCAGCGGTTATCACATCGATGTGGCTGATCAGGCCCCCAGCCAGGTGGCCCGGAAGTTTGTTGCCGCCCTCAGCGCTGGCCACTTCATCTCAGCTCGCAGCTTCCTGAGCCTGGACCTGCAGAAGGATATTGATGTGGCCAGTCTGCAGACCCGCTGGCAGCAGCTGCAGCGCCAGACCGGAGATTTCGTGCGCATCAACAGGGTCGTGGAAGCTGGAAACAGCGAAGACCAGCACCTGGTTCTGGTCAACACGGAATTCAACCGCCTGAGCGACTCCCTGTTTGTGATTCTCGATAACAACAACCAGATAATCGGCGTCGATTTCCCAAGCGACCCCATCACCCCCAAGCCGGTTCCCTGAACCCGCTGCCACCTAAGCTCGCAAATCGCTCGCTTCCGGTCCATGTCCGTGCTCAGCCTTGATTGGATGGTGCAGGACGCGGAGCGGCTGGCGGAATGCCGCCACGACTATCCCTTCGCCGTGCTGGGTCCCCAGCCCCTGGAGAGCCAAGCCTGGGTGGTGCGGATCTGGATGCCTGAGGCCGAGACGGTGGAGCTGCTCCTCGACGGCCAGGCGCTGGCGATGCAGACTCCCAACCATCCCTGGATCCATGAGGTGGAACTGGGCAGGGATCCAGGCGTGGATTACCAGGTGAGGGTGCTGCGCGGCGGCATTGAACATGTTCAGCACGATCCCTGGTCATTTCGCGACGAGTGGATGGGCGAACTCGATCGGCTGCTGTTCGCCGAGGGGAATCACCATCACATCTGGCGCAAGATGGGTGCCCACGTGGTGGATCACAACGGCGTCCGAGGCGTGCAGTTCTGCCTCTGGGCACCCAATGCGCGCAGCGTTGCCCTGCTTGGCAACTTCAACGGCTGGGATGGGCGGCACCACCCCATGCAATCGCGGCTGGGGGGGATCTGGGAGCTGTTCATCCCTGGGCTGGAGCCAGGCGAGATTTACAAGTATGAAGTGCGGGCCCAGAACGGCCACTGCTACCAGAAGGCCGATCCCTACGGCTGCCGCCATGAGGTGCGACCCAACAACGGATCGATCGTCGAGGCGCCCTCAGGCCACAGCTGGGCCGATGGCGCCTGGATGGCCGAGCGCGACAGCCGCAATCCCCTCGACCAGCCGGTTTCCGTCTACGAGATGCACCTCGGCAGCTGGTTGCATGCCGCCGCCGACCAGCCCTACATCGAAGCTGACGGCACCCCCCGCCCCCCGGTGTCCGCAGCCGACCTCAAGCCCGGCGCCCGCCTGCTCACCTATCCGGAGCTGGCCGATCGGGTGATTCCCTACGTGAAAGCCCGTGGCTTCACCCACATCGAGCTGATGCCGATCTCCGAGCATCCCTTCGATGGCTCCTGGGGTTACCAGGTAACGGGCTGGTATGCCCCCACCAGCCGCTTCGGCAGCCCCGATGAGTTCCGCGCCTTTGTGGATCGCGCTCACGGCGAGGGGATCGGCGTGATCCTCGACTGGGTGCCGGGTCACTTCCCCAAGGACGCCCATGGTCTGGCCTTCTTCGATGGCGCCCACCTCTATGAACACGCCGATCCCCGCATCGGCGAGCACAAGGAATGGGGCACGCTGATCTTCAACTACAGCCGCAACGAAGTCCGCAACTTCCTGGTGGCAAACCTGGTGTTCTGGTTTGAGCAGTTCCACATTGATGGGATCCGCGTAGATGCGGTTGCTTCCATGCTCTACCGCGACTACCTGCGCCCCGATGGCGAGTGGCTTCCCAACGAACATGGAGGCCGCGAAAACACTGAAGCGGTGCGTTTTCTGCAACAGGCCAACCACGTGCTGTTTGAGCACTTCCCTGGTGCCCTCTCCATCGCAGAGGAATCCACCACCTGGCCAATGGTTACCCAGCCCACCAACATCGGCGGCCTGGGCTTCAACCTCAAGTGGAACATGGGCTGGATGCACGACATGCTCGATTACTTCGAGCTGGATCCCTGGTTCCGCCAGTTCCACCAGAACAATGTGACCTTCTCGATCTGGTATGCGTTCACCGAGAACTTCATGCTGGCCCTGAGCCATGACGAAGTTGTGCACGGCAAGAGCAACCTGCTGCACAAGATGCCCGGCGACGACTGGCAGAAGTTTGCCAATGTGCGAGCCTTGCTGGCCTACATGTGGACACACCCCGGTAAGAAGACCATCTTCATGGGCATGGAATTCGGCCAACGCTCCGAATGGAACGTATGGGGGGATCTGCAGTGGGACCTGCTGCAATATGACGCCCACCAGGGCCTGCAGCACCTGGTGGACGACCTGAACGTTTTCTACAAATCTGAGCGCGCTCTCTGGGGTGATGACTTCAGCGAATTCGGCTTCCAGTGGATCGATTGCAACGACAACCGCCACTCGATCATCAGCTTCATGCGCCGCGAAAGCGCCACCGGCTCCTGGCTGGTGGTGGTTGCCAACTTCACCCCCCAAAGCCATTCCCACTACCGGGTGGGAGTGCCCCTCGAGGGCTTTTACGCCGAAGCCTTCAACACCGATGCCGAGCGCTACGGCGGTAGCAACCTGGGCAACCTGGGCGGCAAGTTCACCGACGAGTGGGGCATCCATGGCTACGAACAGTCGTTGGATCTCTGCCTGCCGCCCCTGAGCGTGCTGGTGTTCCGCCGCGACGAGAAACGCAGCGCCGAACGCCTCACTGCCACCGACGAACTAGCAGCGGCCTAGCAATGCCCGCAAAAGCCGCTGCTGCGAGGCCTCGGCTAAATTTTTCGATCGTCTTCCCTGCCCCCATGGCCGATTCCCTCCCCCTGCTACTGCGCGCCGCCCGAGGCGAGCAGGTGGAGCGGCCGCCGGTGTGGATGATGCGCCAGGCAGGCCGCTACATGAAGGTCTACCGCGACCTGCGCGACCGCCACCCCGGTTTCCGCGAACGCTCGGAGAATCCCGATCTCTCCTTTGAGATCTCGATGCAACCCTTTCGCGCCTTCAAACCCGATGGGGTGATCCTGTTCTCCGATATCCTCACGCCGCTGCCTGGGATGGGGATCAATTTCGACATCGTCGAGAGCCAGGGCCCTTTGATCCAGGACCCGATCCGCAGCACGGCCCAGGTGGATGCCCTGCGGCCCCTGCAGCCGGCCGAGAGCATGACATTTGTGGGGGACGTGCTGACGCGCCTGCGCCAGGCGGTTGGCAACGAGGCCGCGGTGCTGGGTTTCGTGGGCGCCCCCTGGACCCTGGCCGCCTACGTGGTGGAGGGTAAGAGCTCCAAGAACTATGCGGTGATCAAGGCCATGGCCTTCCGCGAACCCGCCCTGCTGCACAGGCTGCTTGACCACTTCGCCGAATCGATCGCCGCCTACCTGCGCTATCAGATTGACTCCGGCGCCCAGGTGGTGCAGATGTTCGATTCCTGGGCCGGCCAGCTCAGCCCGTTGGATTACGACAGCTTCGCCGCGCCCTACCAGAGGAAGGTGGTGGATCTGGTCAAGCAGACCCACCCGGAGACTCCCTTCATTCTCTACATCTCCGGCAGCGCCGGCGTGCTTGAGCGCATGGCCCGCACCGGCGTCGACATAATTTCACTGGATTGGACCGTGGACATGGCAGACGCTCTGGCCCGGCTGCCTGAGCACCTGGGCGTGCAGGGCAACGTGGATCCCGGATTGCTTTTCGGCACCCCGGAAGCCATCGAGGCCCGGATCGATGACACCGTGCACAAGGCCCGCGGCCGCAGGCACATCCTCAACCTTGGCCACGGCATCCTGCCGGGTACCCCGGAGGAGAATGGCCGCGCCTTTTTTGAGGCTGGCAAATCGGTGATGGAGCGACTCGGGGCCCTGGCTTGAAAGCCGCGCCAGATCGGATCCTGATCACCGGAGCATCCGGCTGCGTCGGCCAGCACATAGCCGCCCAGCTCTACCGCGACACTGACGCCGAGCTGCTGCTGATGCTGCGCGATCCTGCCAAGCTCACCGCCGTTCCGGCCAACGATCCCCGCATCACCCTGCTGGTGGCAGACCTGCGGGAGCTCACCCCCCACGCCGGGGCGATAGCCACCGCCACCCGGGTGATCCATACGGCCACCGCCTGGGGCGATCCCTTGCGGGCCATGGCGGTGAACGTGGAGGCGGTAAAGCAGCTGCTCGCCTTCACCAGCCCGGAATGGCTTGAGCAGGTGATCTATTTCTCCACGGCATCCCTGCTCAACCGCCAGCTGGAGCTGCTGCCCGAAGCCCTCAGCGAAGGCACCGAATACATCCAGACCAAGGCCCTCTGTCTGCAGCAGCTGGAGCGCCATCCCCTGGCCGAGCGGATCGTGGCGGTCTTTCCCACCCTGGTGTTCGGCGGTGCGGTGGATGGCGAGGGGCCCTTCCCCACCAGCTACCTGACGGCGGGACTCGGTGAAGCCTGCCGCTGGCTGTGGTTGGCGAAATGGCTGCGGGCCGATGCCAGTTTCCATTTCATCCACGCCGCCGACATCGCCCAGGTGTGCTGCCATCTGGCCACCAGGCCCCACCAGAGAAATCCGGAGCCGGGCCAGGGGCCGTTGCGGCGCCTGGTGCTGGGGCAGCCCGCCATCAGCGTCGATGCCACGGTGAACCAGCTGTGCCGCTGGCGCTGCAGCTGGCGGCCACCCCTGGGGCTCAATCTGCGGGGGGCCCTGGTCGAGGCCCTGATCAAGCTGTTGCGCATCGAGGTGAACGCCTGGGATCGCTTCTCGATTCAACAGCGCCACTTCATCCACGAGCCGGTGAGTCCACCGGAGCGCTTCGGCCTGGTGAGCCAGGCTCCCACCCTGACAGCGGTGTTTGAGCAGGCCCGTTTGCCCCACCGGGGGCGGCCCAGGCCCTGAGCAGGGCCTGAAGCTGAAATGTTGCGAACCTGATTGCCCGTGGTCACAACAGCCCCCATCGCGACTTAATTTTGAGAGGTAGCCCATGCTTTAAGCGCCTTCCCATGCGCCGACTCCTCTCTCTGCTTGCTCTCTGCCTGGCGCTTGTGCTGGGTGCCACCCCCAGCTACGCCGCCGATGCGGCCCACGGCGGCCAGATCTTCTCCGCCAACTGCGCGGCTTGTCACATGGGTGGCGGCAACGTGGTGAATGCCGAGCGCACCCTCAAGCAGGATGCCCTCGAGGCCTACCTGGCCAACTACGCCAGCGACCATGAATCCGCCATTGCCTACCAGGTGACCAACGGCAAGAACGCCATGCCTGCCTTCGGTGGCAAGCTCAGTGAAGGCGACATCGCCGATGTGGCCGCCTACGTCGAGGAGATGTCCGCCAAGGGCTGGGCCTGAATTTACCGGCTCCAATCAACTGGGCTGATCCATACCCAGCTTTTGAGTGATGCCCCGGCACCAGCCGGGGCTTTTTCATGGGCCTGGTGCCAGGCCTGGAGAGTTCAAATCACGCCAGGCCGCGCCTGGCAGCCAGAACGGCCAGGTAGAGATCCTCGGGCACCTCCCGGATGTCGTACTCGCTGGGGAGTACCCCATGCACATGGCGATGGACAACCATCCAGCAGTTGCGCTCAGGATCGCAAGCGGTGGAATCAAACTCGCATGATTCGGCCGCAAGCCGCTCAATTAATGGATCCATCACGTAAGCCAACTCCAGCAACTCCACCTCCGGTGCCAGGCCAGAGTGGCCTGAGTACCAACTCTCTGTAAAGCATGCTGGCTGCCCTGATTGGCTTCGCCGCCCTGATCGCCAGCGCCGCCCCAGCGCTGGCCCAATCCCCCATTGGCAACTCCTGTCCCCTGGTGGTTCCTCCTGGCCAGCGCCTGCTCCAACCCAGACGGATCCAGCCCGATCAGGTGAAGGCCAAGAACGCCATGGGCTGCCTTTCCCCTGCCGATGCGGTCTATGGAGC
>Ga0169931_10003882_pt1 | contig 23498 bp, 19 predicted proteins | sample Kivu_15m_20L_FD_129675 | JGI IMG/M metagenome (GOLD analysis project Ga0169931, IMG submission 129675) | Freshwater microbial communities from Lake Kivu, Western Province, Rwanda to study Microbial Dark Matter (Phase II) - Kivu_15m_20L... | ecosystem: Environmental > Aquatic > Freshwater > Lake...
CAAAAAAAAACAAGAGGTCATGCTCATAGTGACGAAAAACGTGTGTTTTTTTTTTGTTTTTTTTAAAAACAAAAAAAAACACAATTTTTAAAAAAACAACACTCATAGTAAACACACTCAGAGACGGTTGTTTGCTCGCCTTCTTTGCAATTCGCTTGAATCCACTGCAATATCCTTACCGTCGTGTTTGACATATATTTCCCGAAGAAACGGCCAAAATGTCGACTCCATCATCATCATCGAATCATACATCTGAGGCCAAATTAAAAGCTGAGGCACGTCGTCGTCGAATCCTCGAACAAAGCCGTACACGCATCGGTGTTGTGTCAGGTGAACAACCCTCGTCTCCTTTGGATAAAAACCCAAATGAATCACCTGTTACGGGTACTGAGGCATCTACCGATATTGCTGCCGATGTACCCCAAAGTGTGAATGCTGAATCTCATAATTTTCCTACGACACCTTCTGGAATGAATCGTTATGCACAAATGAGAAGGAAGAGATTTACAAGTAAAAAAGAGGATGAGGAAGGTTATGATGGTGGAACCAATGAGGAAAATAAGGAAAAGGGAATCACAGTTAATGTCACTAGTCGAAAAGACGAACGATTGGAAGACTCAGATAAAGTTGAAAATCAGGAAAATATTTCATCGGAAACCGTGGGCGAGAAAGAAAAATCTAGCCATGGAGTCGGTGAAGGAGAAGATATTGTAGCCAGTAAGAGCGAAGAGAAACATGATGACACTGATAGCTTGATGAAAAGTAAAGAAAAGAAGTATGTTGGCGTGGCTAAAATGAGACGTAAATTGCTTGCGGAACAAAAAGCAGCTGCTTCGACTGAGGTAGATACAACCGTCACAGATGGAAAAGGCAAATCAGTCCATGTTTCACGACGTACATGGGCACAAAATATGCCCTTATTCGTACACGTGATTACTGTCTGGATACTTCTTCTATCTGGATTTTCCATCGGAATAAAAAATCATCCCTGGCTTCAATCTCATGGTGGAACTGTTGTTATTCATCGAAATGTAGCTTTAGTGGAGAATGGTATTGGTATTCTTTCTTTGTTGAAATCTTCATCCCAAAATTCCAGCCTAAAACCAATCGTTATTGAGGAAACGTTATTGTTGAATTCAGAAACATTTTCATCCGCCCAGGCAGAAACCAATGTAGTAGACAAAGAATTTGAGGAAAAAACACCAATCAAACCAGCAGGTGTTGATGTATCATCAATCATCACGAAACAATCCAAGATTGATCCACTGTTTCGTGTAGATCTCGATGAGTTGACAGAGGGCAAATCTGGTTTATTATTCACTGCTGCCCGTGTGGCTATTTCCATTCATCGTTTCCTACTTGTTATATTTTGGATGTACCCTTACATGATTATTCGTGGTATTCTAACTAAGCCCTTGGCTATTTTGAATCCACCCTTACCCATCTTTTTCATCTACGCTGTATTAATACGATTCTCAACAAAGTATTTCTTGGGTATTGGTCCAGAGCCCAATTTATCTGAATTATGGGATAAAGCGTATAAAGGAGGAGACTCTAAAGAGAGCTCATCTTCTCCCTCGAGTAGTAGTGGTGGTATTATCTTGGAGGGGGCGGATCGAAGTAAATCATCTAACTTTGTTGTTCCGGATATTTTAAGTATGGGGAAAAACTTTTTTTTCAATATGATTCAAACGAAATTTCCAAAATTGACAGTGGCGTATGGAATTTACAAGGATGCTCGATCCGATATGTTCGTAGTACTTTGTGGTTTTTTCCTCGGTGTAGCCTTCCCTCTACAAATTTGGGGTACAACACTATTTCAATCTACTCGTGGAAACGATGAGCTTTAAGAGCCGTTATTTAAAATTTATTTTATTCAATAAAGTACTGATTATAAATATAGGCTATGTCTGTGGAATTGTCATGGTTTAGTTGGAGATTCCTTTTATCTGCTCGACCTGTGTGGATGCATTCAAATCGTGCCCATGTCTGATTGATGTACTCTAATGTTGCATATCCATACCTTGATGAGAGAAGACAAGAAAAGCAAAAGTTAGAAATAATGCAACCGCGAATTGTGAGTGAAAGAATGGTCGATGCTAGTAAATAATTGTTCGCATACCATTGATGATCACGAAAAGCAACCCAATCTTCTGGTACCTCATTTTTGTAAGGTATATTGGCTTGCCGACCAGACATCCCTACTATTATATGCACTGGCCCAGTATGGTCCAAGGTCATGTTTACTACGGGCTTTGATCTCATGTAAGCATGAAGATGTCCCGACAAAACAATATTCACTCGATACTGAACAAATAGGGGCTCCAAATATCGTTGAGCATTTATTGCTTGTGGATCGTTTTGATGAAAGGTAAATGTATTATATATAGGGCAGTGCATTAATACAACTAACCACGGTGTGATTGATCGGTTCACTTTCTTGAGTTCATTCACCATCCAATTGTATTGTCTAGAGTTTGGTTCAAAATCTGCATAGGAGTTTAGTACAATATTATGACTTGGACCATAGATATACGAGTAATATGAATTTCCAAAGTCGTAGGGAAGTTTGTACATCAAATTTAAATCCGTATCATGTGGTTTTGATACCTGACCAAGTATTGCTGGAGCGACTTGAGGCATTAAGAATCGTGTTTCAAAGGCTAGGAACAATTCCCCGGTCTCGAGGTTACCTTCAGCGTCATGATTCCCAGCAACAATATAGATAGGCTTATTTCTTAGAAAGAGAAAATCATCCATCATCGTAAACCAATCATCCCAGATTCTATGATCTGAGTTTGCATAGGCAATGTCACCAAGAATAAATATTGCATCGAGAGAGTTTACCTCAGTGGACATTTGAAACAATGTCTCCTTTGAATGTTGGAAGACTCCAATATCAGCGATGATTCCTACTTTTGTATGGGCGCTACTATGTGGCTTAGGACCCGTTTTAAAACTATGAAAACTTGTTGAGTCTTTTACACTTGCCTTTCTCACAATTTCCTTCATGTCGACATTGGTGGCAAGAGACTGATTTAGTGGCTTAATCTTGAATGGACCATTCGTATGATTCACGTTGAGTGAGTTCATAGTACTCTTGTCGATGACAATACATTGGTAGTAATAAAGAGTATTCGGTGATAAGTTGTCTATTACCACGTGATGATAATACTCTGACCAGTATACGAAGTGTTTAGACATCTTTTTCTTGATAGTTAGATTATATCTCATTGAACCTTTTGAAAAATATATAGTGTCCAATTTCAGAGGGTTGTTACCTATCAGTACAGCTCCCTGCATCGGTTGGATTTGTTCAAAGAGTTTTGTGTTATGATCTCTGATCCAGAGGTTATGATCGAGAATATCGCAGGGAAGGCTAGAGAAACTAAGTATAACTGATTGAGATGCGTCCGACAAACTGGAGGTATGTAAATGCCGGTTCGTTGAACATATTAGACTTGCATGAGTCATCACTATTACCATAGGATTCAGGAAATATACGGCAAAAAGTGATATCTTCTTTGAGTTCATTGTGTAAAGTCTCGGAAGAGGGCTTAGAATAATCAATGACATGAGAAGACTTGGCATTATGAAACAGCATTGCAAGAACGCAAGACAACTCTGTCGTGCAACATCAGAGTGTGACTCGGAAAGCGGGAACATGGAATCGGGAAATGGGAACCGCTGTTGGAAACGCAAGCCACGTACAGTATGTACAGTATGCAGTATGTTATCAAGAGTACTGTACTACTCATCTTATTAGTAACAGCTGCTCGTGCTCCCTAACAAAAGTAAACGTTTATAAAAAAAGGTTGATCATAGGATTTGATAGTTTACTTCTACAGAATCAGACGCAATATACAAATAAACCTATGAAATAGTTTTCTTATAAATGATCAGATGCAACACAGGCTCCATGGCTATATAATTGTCGACAGAGGCAAAAACGGGAAGTATCAATATAATTCAAAAGTATCGTCATCTATTTTACCACCCATCAACATCAATATTCGCGGCCAGTCCTGTACCGATAAATGAAATATGCTGCTATAATTCCGGCGATCAAGACTCCTAGACCAATCAAAACTCCCCTGATAACTCTCGATCCTTGTGCAGCATGCTTGCCACTCGTATTTTTAGCTACCTTAAGATCAACGCACTTTGTCTGACCGTAATAATTTGCTATCCCACACAAAAGACATTCAGTATTGTTCCTGCCAGTTCGACCAGATCCCAACGCGAAGGTCTGAGAAGGACAAAGTATACCGCTGCATTCGTATAATCCTACGTCACCATCATTCCATGACGTCATTGTGCACAAGTTAGGGCTGATTCCACTGATAAAATTATCCTGCAAGTAAATTGAGGCGTAATTGAAACGCCCTAATTCTGCGGGAATAGTACCATCAATTAGATTATTGGAGAGGTCAACAAATATTTTAGAATCAGTTGGCACAGAGAAAAGGATGTTACGAGGTATACTTCCAGATAATTTATTTCCGGAAAGGTCGAGAGTCACCAAACTTCCCATGTATGCGAAAGGCCTGAGCTTTCCAGAGAAAAAGTTACTTCCTAGCTGCAAGATTCTTAAATTACTCAAGGCTGTCATATCAGGTATAGATCCGGTAAGAGAATTACTGCTCATCAACAATGACTCCAAGTTGACAAGTTGAAGAAGTTCTGTCGGAAAGGGACCGGACAATGAGTTAAATCGTATGTCGAGCTCTTTGAGACCAAAAGCACCATGGACGCCTTTCAGAGATTTTAAGCCCGTAGAGCCCAAAAGTAGACTTTCAAGATGAATCGCATTCTCTATCCCAGCAAAATTGAAGCTAATTGGATTTGAATATAGCCAAAGCCATTGTAGATTCTGGATATCGAATAATTCTTTGGGCGGTGACCCTGATAAATTATTTGATCCCAGTAGAATAGCCTGAATACTTCCACCTGGTTTACAAGATATCCCATACCAATCGCATATATCAACGTTCTTATTAAGCCAATTGTCAGATTTGAGCCATTTTTTACCCCCGCAGCTATTGAAAAACTTCGTTAGAATGGCTCGCTCTTTCGCCTTTACATCAAACAGGCACTGGACAGTTCCCAAATATGTATTACCTAAAGCACTTTCAGAACAAGAATGGCAAATAGCGCTATTCGTTGTTCTCCTACCGAATCTATTTGCACTAGCCATCGGGCATAATATGGCATCACAGCCGAAAGATCCAACAAGTCCATCCATCCATTTCGATTTTGAGCAAAGTGCTGGGTTGATCCCAGAAATCCAATTATCCGTAAGATCAATATTGAGGCGGTCAAATCGTGCTAATTCTCCTGGAATAGTGCCTTCAATTCTGTTTGCCCTCAGTCCGACAGCAATCCTTCGACTGCTATCAACGATCCCACTTAGAAAATCAATAGGAATACTTCCGGTAAAAGTGTTCGAATTCAAGTAAACTTCACTCAATAGCGGGACGTTTGCAAAACTAGGTAAAGGACCTGAAAGCCCTGTACCTGGTCTTGTGAAATGATCGATGAAGATAGACTCAAGTGATTGCATGTATCCGATTTCCGTAGGTAAAGTACCGAAGAGCTTATTTTCTGAAAGTGATAGAATCTTTAGATTTTGCAAAAATCCTATCTGAGACGGTATTGGACCAGTTATATCATTATCGTGACTGAAGATGTTGTGAGCGACTCAGCTGTAAGCTAAAGAACACTGAATAAGAGTAAAAAGAATAACCTACCACCATAACTCTTTGAGATTCGTAAGTTTGCCGATCTGCGTTGGTAATGATCCACCGAAGTGGCTATCGGATACCTCTAGAATTTCTAACATCGGAAGATCAAACAAGCCTAGAGGAAGGCGTACGCCGTAAAAGTTGTTCGATCGGCTTCTAAAGATTTTCAGAGTCTGAGCCTGATCGATCCCACGTAGAGATGATATATGAGTTCGGTCGACATTGATTTCTTCAAGAGAGATAGCATTACCGATACCGACAAGTGGAAGGTCAATTTTATTGTCACTCAAATTTAAGACCTTCATAAATTTCAATATAAATATATACGGCGTAACTGTCCCAACGAGATTATTAGAAGGGAGAGTTATTTCCACGACCTTGCCTTGATCATTACATGTCACTCCAAACCAGTTACAAACACTGAGTTTTTCATTCATCCAGTTTGTACGCCTTTTCCATGATGACCCACCTATAGAATTGTAGAATGATTTCAAAATACTTAATTCAGTATAAATAGTCCCATCTGGGACACAAGCAATGCTTCCGTAATTCACCGTAGAGGATATGTAAGGACACGGTGTACACATTCCGGCATCACTAATCTGCCTTCCGTAAGTATTATATGAACCTTTAGGACAGGCAAAAGCATCACAGCCGTAGAGGCCAACAAGGCCATTCATCCATCCACTTTGATAGCAGAACGATTCGTCGAGTTCTGATATTTGATTACCCGCTATATTTAAATCCAAGTTTCCGAAACGTTTTAAAGCCGAAGGCAGAGTCCCAGTTATGCGATTTCCAGACAGGTCTACAGTAATTAAAGACTCGTAGTCGTCTTTACCTGCGAGGAAGGTGTTCGGGATTGAGCCTGTGAAGTAACAATATCCCATGTAAATCTCTTGAAGATTCGGTGACAAATGGAGCGACGGCATGCTTCCAGTAAATCCCACGGACGTCGAATCTAAATCTCTTACAACGTTATTGAAGTTGCCTTGCCCTTGTCGATCGATCGATAGTTTCTCGAGCTTTCTCAAATAATTGAGTTCACTAGGAACGAACCCACTTAAAAAATTTTCTCCTATCGAAGACAATGAAATTGACGAATAGAGAAATAAAATAATAGATGATTCCTTTACGAATTAATATTAATAACGTACCCAACGATAAAATCGTAAGATTCGACAAAAAACCGATTTGCGAGGGTATGCTTCCCACGACCTTGTTATGATATAGATAGAGGCTTTGAAGTTTAGTCAGCTTACCGAGCAATGAGGATAAAGTCCCAGCAATACCATTGTAGTTCAGCATAAGCGACTGCAGATTCGTAAGACTATAAAAATCCGTTGGAATAGAGACCAAATTGTTGCTTGTAAGGACCAAATTCTTCAATGACGCAGCTTTTCCGATTCCGCTTATGTCGGTAAGACCGATTGAAGAGAGTATCAGATTCTCCAAAGAGTTAAGCATTTCAATGCCATTAAAGATAAAGGTTATTTCATTTCCCTTTAGACTGATGCTGGTGAGTGATGTTAATTTGTACAACTCAGACGGTACGTTACCAACAAGCCCATTTGCTTCGAGGCTAATCGAAATTACAGTTCCGCTGCTATCACAGCCTATACCATACCATAAGCAGACATTTGGACTTTGCAGCCAATAGTCATTGACCTTCCAAATGTCACCTTGGAGGTCTAAGAAAAATTTTGTGAGGATAAATTCAGGAGTCTGGTAGCTTCCGCAAGCAATATTCCCGTAAGTATTGCTATTCTGTAAGTCATGACAAGGCATGCAATCACCGTAAAATCCTAACGTTTGGCGTCCAAGAGCATTAAATGTTGTAGGTGGGCATAGAATACCACTGCAACTGAATCTCGCTACATCACCACCATTCCACGTAGAGTTACTCAAGCAGAGACTGAAATCAACATTCGTTATAAGATTGTCATTGAGTAAAATCGTGAGGTCTGAAAACTGCCGAAAAGAAGTTGGTACAGAGCCTGAAATTTTATTGCTCCTCAAGTCTATTTGTAAAGTTCCAGTTGTATTGTTACGAAGAAAGTCACTCGGTAAAGTCCCCGAAAGTTTGTTTTTCGACAAGTAGATTTGGGAAAGAGTCAGGGATTTGAAACTGGGTACATTACCAGAAATACCGCCACCTCTTGGGGTTTGACTTGAGAGATCGATATATTGTAGATTGGGAAGGTTGGCTAACACAGATGGAATCGAACCTGTCAATTTGTTATTCGCCAAAGACAAATAAGTCATACTGGACAGTTTTGAGCCGAAAAATAATGGAATAGTGCCCTGAAACCCACAACTATTGCAGCTAAAGTACAGCAATGACGTTAACTTGGACAACTCTCCTGGTATGGTCCCGGTCATGGGATTGTTAGATAAGGACAATACTTGAAGGCCTGTCAAGGAATAAATCTCCGAAGGAAATCTTGAAAACTGGTTGAAAGAAATATGAATCGATCGAACATTGCTAGAATTTAATCCAGCGATCGATGACAGACCAGTGTCATCAAGATTCAGGGTGGTCAAAGATTGCGATAAAACAGAATTAGTAAAATCGATTTTGATGTAGTTCCCCGAGAAATTTATGTTCTTCAATTTTGCTAGTCTAAAGATGCTTGTTGGTACGCTGCCATCAAGACCTAGGTATGGGAGGCTGATGCCTTCGACTCGGCCGGTCGAGGAACAAGAGATACCTGTCCAGTCACAAATGCTTCGTGAAAAATCGAGCCATCCCGAGTTACTATCCCAATTTTTTCCATTCGTCGCACGAAAGAAATCAATCAAAATGTTGATTTCTTCATCCGCGGCTACTTGATCCGATGATTTGCACGTATAGCCGCCATAAAAAGGTGAAAAGAGCTGATTAGGGCAACTGACACACTTATTGCCGAAGGAATCGTAAGTGTAGCCATATGGAGAGACCATCCCTGGGGGACAGAGAATAGCTTCGCAAGAGTTGTCCCCTACGAGACCGTTCATCCATTGCTTTTGGTTACAAAGCTCCCTCGGAAGATCAGTGAACATGTTTCCCGAGAGTACGATATTCAGAGCCTGAAACTGTTTTAGAGAAGAAGGGACGGTCCCCTGTAGCCGATTACTATCTAAGTCTACTTCTATACTACCGGTTTTGTTCATCACGCCATCCAAAAAGTTTACTGGGATAGTCCCAGTCAACATGTTGTTGCTGAGATATAGTGTGTTCAGATATCGTAAAGATCTAAATGACAACAATGGGCCTGTTATAGCGTTGGTACTGCTGTCTAATCGTCGTCCCAATGATAACACAAATAAAGTCGTCAACAAATTCAGTTCTTCAGGTAGAGTACCCGAAAATATATTTTCCGCTAAAATCAAATATTTAAGTTTCTTAAGCCGACCAACAGTTGCAGGGATTTGCCCTCTCAATGAATTCTGTAAGAGGAAAAGCTCTTCTAAATTGGTGAGTTGGCCTATTTGCGAAGGAAGTCTCCCGGTGAATGAATTGTAGCTCAAATACAAATACTGAAGCTGGGTCAACTTGAACAATTCGATCGGTATTGTACCAGCTAGTTTGTTGCTCGTTAAATGAAGATTACGTAGCGACAATGATTTTCCGATACCAGTTAACGAATCAACTAAACAATCGGAAAGATCAAGCGTTTTCAGATTTGTAGCGTTTTCAATACCAGTGAAGTCGATATTCACTTCGTTTTGGCTTAAAGTCAAAGAGGAAAGAAGAGGAAGATTAAAAACAGCATTTGAAGGATTACCATATAACCCTTGATTAGAAATATCGATGGAGACAACATTTCCTGAAGAATCACATGTAATACCGGTCCAGGAACATTCATTAGTCGCTGAGCCCCATTTGCTTTTCTTTTTCCATCCATCGAGTGAGTAAAACAATTTGAAAAGTGTTGACCTTTGATTGTTTTTTTGGCCACAAACGTTTGTCCCCATATACTCGGCTAATGCGCATGGTAAGCACTCTTGATCTGATGTCTGGCGTCCATAATCATTGTACGTACCAATAGGGCACAATATGGCATCGCAGCTATTTGCAACTTCCCCATATTGCCATTTACTCATCTCACAAAGTTGTGGTGCAACAGATGTTATTTTATTCCCTGCAAGATCGATGAACAAATTGTCGAAGTCTGCCCAAGTGCTGGGGAATGTACCTGATAACTGGTTATTACTAAGATCAATATCAATGTCGTCGTTTAAGTAATCGGAATACCCGAGGAAATTAGAGGGAATTCTGCCAGTGAGAGAGTTGGAATTCAAATGGATACTGGTCAAGCTATAACAGGAAATAAAGTTGATTAAGGGCCCACTAAGACCTCCACGGGTATTGGTAGTCTGGTGGATGGAGAGAAATTTTAACTGCCACATGTCATTCAAAGTAGATGGCAACGATCCAGTCAGATCGTTTTCAGATAAAACCAATTCCTCTAAAGAATTCTTCAATAAACCTATCTCAGATGGAATAGTACCAGTAAGATTAGTGTCATAGGCATAAAACATTTTCAAGTTGGTCAAGCGACCTATTTTTGATGATATCGTCCCGAAAAAGTTATTGTATGAAAGCTAGACAGTAAGGGGTGTGATGTTAGTCATGAAGCGAAGATAGAAATCCTGGTTTATTGTCTTTGTCCATGAAAAATAAAAATACTTTTTGACTCACCCATATACTTTCCATAGTCTTAATATCATAAATTACACCGGGTATAGATCTCTTCAAACTATTTGAATTCAAAGCTAATTCTTTGAGAGGAACATTAGCTAGTTGGTTGATATTCTTTAACTCTGTGAGTCCACAACTGTGAACATACAAATACTCAAGATTTGTAGCTTTCGAGATTCCATCAAAGTCAAATTGGATTAAATTGTTCCCAAGGTTAAGATAATTCAGCTTTGGCAGGGAAAATATTCCACTTCCTGGATAACCAGTCAAGGTTCTATTCTCCAAGTTGATACTGGTCACGTCCTTATTATTGTCACAAGTGATTCCCAGCCACGAGCATTCAAAGGTATCCCTCAGCCACGTCTTGTCATCACTTTTTACATACCACGAAGGACCATTTGTGTCCGAATAAAATTTAAGCAAGATCTCTTTTTGGGTCATCGGAACGATTTGAGGTGTCCCTCCCATGTATTCATAATTGCATGCTGTACAACTATCTGTATCTGTCATACGACCTTGTGGCGCACATGCACCAATACCACAAAGAATTGCACCACATCCATAATTTTCTACTGCTCCATTCATCCAATTCGTATTATAGTTACAAATGCTTGATTCGATTTCGTCGATCATATTCCCAACCATATAGATATTCAAGTAATTCAATCGGGAGAGATTACTTGTGATAGTCCCAGAGATTTGATTGTACGATAGATCCACTGTAATTATCTGATCCACAGGGGCATTTCTCAAGAACGAACTAGGCAAAGACCCAGTAAACGTATTGTATGAGAGATATAGTTCTGTAAGCTTCGTGAAGGTCGAGAACGATGGGAGACGTCCTGTGAAGGCTGTACCGTAGCGCCCCGAGGGATCTTTCTGTAACGCAAGGATACGCAAGTTACTCAGATTTCTCAATTCGTAAGGTAACGTACCCGACATGTAATTATCTGATAGAGCCAGAACTTGTAATTTAGTCAAAAGTCCTATTTGAGTGGGAATCGTTCCCGTCAAAGCTGTATTGTAAAGATACAACTCTTGGAGATTCGTCAATTGTGCAATCGCTGTAGGTATCGTTGAAACAAAGTTGTTGAAGTTAGCATATAAGCCTTGAAGGTAGGTAAGTTTGAAGATCCCACTAGGAATTCTACCACTTAGATTACATTCCGTGAGATATAGTTGAACTAAATATTGAGCATTACCAATTGGACTTAGATCAGTAATACCCGAGTTACTCAAGTACAAGTATTCAAGGAAGTTAGCATTCGCCACATTGGTCAAATCAAGATCCACATCTGGATTATCACGTATATCCAAGGCTTGTAGGTAAGGAATATTCCAAAGATCTGAAGGTATCGTTCCAACTAACTTGTTGTCGCTCAAGCTGACGGATCTTACTTGACCACGAATCGCAGTATTCGAGTTGGAACTACTCCAGCATTGGATACCGGACCACTTGCAAATATTATTTGCATTATTAGCATTCCAGTTGGTAGAGTTGCGCCAGTTTGCACCACCTGTGGTTTGGTAGACTCTCATCAAAATGTTGGCAGTATTACTGAGTTGACTACTCGATTGACCAAGAATCGACCATGGTAGCAAGAGGAAGGAAACTCCGATCCCTACTATGATTCTGGCTGTCATTATTGTATGCTTAACAGAAAGATTAGGATGAAAAAATGACCCTTGAAGATGATATGCCTCTGAGTCTCTCGTTTCCGATATGATGTCCACAAGTGAGTTCTATTCTTTGGGGTTGGTATGTAGCACTAAAGAGGTCACGTCTGGAGTCTCGGACACTGTTTGCTACCGAATGATCATACCAGTAGGACTTGCGCAGCATTGCACAAATAAGCGTCGGGCTGCTAGCTAATTTAGCGACACTTGTACTCGAAGCACGATAACTGACTTAACTCTAGTATTACAATACAAGTGCATTACGCTACAGTACTATACGCTACTGTACGACAAACTACTCGTACTCGTTGTAACGACAGGTTTTGTCTTTTGTTTACGTACGATCTTCAATAATATGAATGCAAAGGAATGGAGTTCATATTTCTAGAACTTAAATCTTATTGGATGACAACTGCTAAGTACTGCCGAAAATCTAAACAAGATCGGATATGGACAAGTAATTAATGACGGTAAAAGATAATATTTTCTGAAGAAAAAGGTTTCAGGTTTGAATTCTCTTTGAAAGTGTCCATGATAGTGCCGATTTGCGGTTCGAACCCAAAAACTATTTACTTGAACGAATGTGTTTCGTTAATTACAATATCTATTTTATTCCGTGAAGGCCATCGGAAGAAACACAGCTCAATAACATGTCTAAACTTAAATACAACGTATTCTTCACACATTCTACATCAATTTGTTAAGTAAAGGTGACCTTATACAAAGTCAATGATCATCTGATCTTGAGTCCTCTTTTCTCCCGAGCCGACATCCAACGATATGGCATTATTATCATACGGCAGTTATGTTCCCGTAGGTAATTTCTGTTGTGCACTTCATTACTTGCAAGAGGATTAAATAATGGGAACCTACATGTCGTACGACGAGAAATAGGACCATATCGTTGGATGCCGGTTGGAAATAGTATGACTTTTGATACCATCATAAAGTTCATTTTGAAATAAAGCCTCTCTTTAAAGCGACGATGATGACCATAGAATCACGTCATTTAAAAATTGATTCGTTCAAAAGTCGTTCTTATGTACTTTCCGACACATTGGTTACAAACAAAGATTACTGAGCGAAGACCAATAATCTATTACCACAACAGTGGACAATAACTATCTTTAAATTATATGATTGATGACAGTACTAGGAACGGCTTTTACCTTGACGAGAGAACCTTCTAGATAATCCTTTTTTGGGCCTTGAACCTGTGGATTTGAGGACTTCGATGAATCTCTTTTTCCTATTCTTCGCTCCTCCAACACCCAACCGAGTTCCTCCTATTCCTATTTTCCTATTCTTACCACGAAGGTATGGATTCTCTTTTGCACTCTCCTTTACTGCCATGCGCACATCCATGCCAAACATTTGAAATGTATCTTGGAAATTTCGAATCAAATACCTTACGTAACTCGCGGGTAAAGATCGCACATTACAAAATAATAAAAATGTAGGTGGACGGCCTTTTGTCTGGAGGATATATTTGATGTGAATTTTTCTTCCGGAATCATGAATAGGCGGAGCCTTAGATTTTACAACATCTGACAGCCAACGATTTAATATTCCTGTACCTATGACGTTGGCCCATCTGTCGCGAGCCGTGAATACGACAGGCATTAAATCTTCGATCCCTGCGTTATTTAGTGCACTTATTGCCAGTACAGGAGTTTTTCGCAACATGGGGTATCTCTGCTCAAGTTGCTTCCGAACGGCTGCGACAAATTCATCCTTGGAATATTCAGAACAAAGAAGTAAATCCATTTTATTAGCCACGACTACAAGAGCTCGTCCCTCGCGAATGACGGCGTCGGCAATGGAAAGTTCTTGGCGTGATAAAAATTTCGCCCCCGCATCGAGTAGTAATACAACAACCTCAGCGATTTTAATGGCCCGTGTAGCTTCTTGAACTGCCATATCCTCGATAGAATCGGAATGATCCCGTTGCGCTATGCGTCGGATGCCAGCTGTGTCGATCAGTTGTACAGCGCGGCCCTTCCATGACCACTTTATTGATATGGCATCCCGAGTCAATCCAGGAGTGGGTCCGCAAATTACACGATTCCTTTGTAAAAGAGCATTTATGAGCGTAGATTTTCCGACATTTTGGCGGCCACAAATCGCTAGTTGCAGGGGTTTGTTGGATATATTCAGTGTAGATGATGTTGTTACACCATCATCTTGATTTTTGGAAGGTTTCATTTCAGCGAGCGAGTTTTGAATAATCACAGCAATATCTGCCAATCCCTCACCGTGTTCAGCTGATATTGGAATAGCTTCACCGAAACCGAGTCTTGTTGCGCTTCGCAAGTGATCCATAATTATTGACGACGATGAGAGACCCTCAAATGAATGATTCCATGAATCGCCCTCCAATTTATTTGCTAGTAATACCACTTTCCTTTGTTTTCTATTGTCCTCATTATTACTATTCCGATGATCAATACTTTGTTTTGATCCACGAAGACCTTTGTCCTCATCATACGGTTTACATCCAATCCGCCTTAGCCATCGAATTATTTCTTCAACATCTGCTGTAATGCCGACACGCCCATCGAAAAGAACAAAAATGAGGTCACTCATTTTCGCAGCCTCAAGTGTCTGCTCCATCATACTTTTTTCCAACTGTTTCTTAGGTATCAAAACGTTGGATGAATCATTTAAAAGATGAATACGATCGGCGTCGACACCAGCAGTATCAACTAAATTAAATTTGATGTTCCCGATTCTCCCTATGCATTCTCTACGATCTCTCGTTGTTCCTGGGGTTGAGGAAACAATCGCTCCCCATCGTGGATGAGTCGAAAATTGGTTTTTGTAGCCGAGACGTCCCTGTTTGAGAGTCGATCACGGAAGACTGTAATAATATCAACAGAAGAAAATAATAAACGAATAAATTATAGGACTTTGCAATACGTACTCGACTTCTTTGCGGGCGTCGAATTTCTTTTTCACTAGAGAGTCGATAGATACGGTTTGATTGTTTACAAAGCAATCTATTGAATAGTGTACTTTTCCCTGAAGGAGTGAAAAAAATTAATAATGTATTTTGGACACAGTAATCTTGGTGATTGCTGACTTTTTACAGTCAGATGAAGCATACCTGCATTCGGTGGTCCTAAAATCGATATAACCAAACTGGGATCACAATCAAATTTATCCGAAGCTAAGTCACTAAATCTCCGAGTATATGAATGATTGTTCCCCTTAATTGTATTCTTTGTATGTGCATTTATGGTTTGACGGATAGTAATAGACGACGAAGAAGCACTTAAACACGGCTGTATTTTATTATAAACCCTAGAAAACACCCTAAACCTGCTCAATTGCACACTCATCATTCGTTGAGGACACAAGCAGCTAAAGGTAATATGTAATAAATATATTCCGAAATGTTAGTCCTAGACGATGAACTAAAAAACTATGATCTCATCCAACGACACATAGCACTTCACATCACGACTGAGAAAAAATCCAAAACGAGCTACAAAACGAGCTTCATCATGACATGTCATGATGAGAATTATCATGTTGACAGTATTATTGTAGAACTGTTACAAATTCAGCGTTACACCTTTTTCGATCCGAGATGAACCAGCATTAGTATATGTTCCCTTCTAAAAAGCATAAGAATCCCTACGCGAAGCTTATTTATAGGGCGATAGTGGTGTAGCATGAGAATACCACGTAATCTCAAATATGCCCCGATCAATTAAGTTGCACATTGTATATTATCATGAAATATTCATAGTGTAGTATGGCACTAGATAGGGGGAGCTCGGAGCTGTTAAATTGCTATACCTACAACAGCAAAAATGGGTGTCAATACATGGGCAAACATTACTGTAAACTTATCCATAGGTTTGATAACAACGTTACTTCTTCTCATAGTTTATGAAGTAGCACGTCGTATTCCATCGTTTTCCAAAGCCCTTTTTGATCATGAAAGATCGATACGTCCACATCGGACCCCTCCTCCTCTCATGAGAAGCCGATGCAAACCATCATCAACTACGCAATGGCCTGCGTTGCTGGAGTTCTTATTTCTCTCTCTTTCGAAAGAGTATATCGAATACTCGAGTGTTATAAATGAGGAAGAGAAAAAAATCAGTGAGATGAAAGAAAAGGAAAAGTCATCTGAAAGCCTTGTAGCCCATGAAACCGAATCAGTCGTTGAAAGTCGCAGTCTTCTCGTTAAGGAAGACCTTGAGCCGCATTTGACTACATCCGAAAGCATTACTCGTCAAGGTGCTAGCTTGTTGCAAAGCGCAAACACGATAAATCATGATGAGCAAGATGCTACCGTTGATGAAGTGACCTGTTATTCACCGCATGCGGAATTAGAAGATATCTATTACTCATCGTGCCCGTCTCGATGTAAATACTTTTGCCTCCCTGTTGACTTTACAGGTTCAAACTCAGTGTTTCATTTCATTCGGATGTTAATGGAGAAAGATAATCGTAGGCATGAGTCGGTTCACTTGGGATCATTGATCCTTGAAACCCAACGATTAAATACCCTTTCATATGAAGATGCTGAGCTTCTTCGTTGCATAGGGCTAGATTCCTTCATTATGATTCGTTTCCTTAGATTTTGCTTCGAGGTGTGTATACTGTTCTTCATTATTGCTTGTCTCGTTCTCCTTCCGACTTATTATAGTAGTAAATACACTGGGGAGAGTGCCATCAGTGATCAGCCAAACGCAAATAATTTGACAGTTGTAACGTATGGCTACTATCGTGTGACGATTGATCGAGTAGAACCTGGATCATCTAGGCTAGTGGTACGTGGAGGATGATTTGTTCAGCATTTACAAGCGTACGAGAGACATTATCTCATAATACGACGTGAATGTCACAGGCACCATTTCTCTTCTCAATCCTATTTCACATGTACATTCTCGTGAGATGGTTGTTGGAATGGAGGGTCATTGTGCGTCTAATTCACAACTTTTTAGCTGATGGCGACCCTGGTGCAATCGGAGAGGATATTAAAGAAAGTCTCCGACAGCATAGAAACTCAATCATTGTTGAAAATATACCTCCATGGTATCGAACGGATGAAGACATCACCGATTTTTACGATAAGTTATTCCCAGGCAACGTTCGAAGGGCAGAGCTTGTAATAGACTCCAGAAAACTGAAGCAGTTGATCCAAAAACGACAACTGTACCTTGAAAAATACGAATCTTTGTATGCCAAGCTTCGCCACGAGTGGCACTGCTACGATAAGAAAAGAGGAGATCATGCTTCGTCGGCAATATGTTTTTCTACCGCCCGAACATTACTTTGTCCGACACGGACTCCGACTGAACCCTTCTTGTATATCGCTGCCGAAAACAGAAGAATATGCCAGCGGCGTAAGGTTAAGGTAAAGGCACTCCCATACTACTTGCATAAAATCGATGAGTTGAATGATATGATTGAAAGTGAGCATACGTTGATACTGGAGAAAAGGGGAGAAATAAGAGGTGCGGGGACTCATTCAGTATCATCAATGGAATCACATAATGGCTTGAATAGCGGTAATGGTTTCGTGGAATTTCGCAGTCGAACGATAAAATTGTCTGGTAAGACGATGTTACTGTATTTATGTTTCAATATTTCTAAGATCTTGATTTTTATTCATTTCCCGTGAAGCTATTCAATGCAATCTAACAGGAGAAGCCAACTTTATGACATCGTCAAACGTACCAGATCCTAGAGATATTCTTTGGGACAACGCTACTATGGACCTTTCGGATATAAAATCGAGACAGAGCGTAATAAGCATTCTACTTGGACTGGGTATACTGTTCTGGTCAGCTTTTGTGACTATGATAACCAACGGTGTAAACAAAATTCTACCTGACGATGTGATTCAGAATTTCTCTGTCCTTGGAAATTTGATTAGAAGCTATTTACCTGTATTGATCATTTCTATCATACTATGTGTTCTTCCGATCGGTTTGCAAAGTCTAGGATGTACAGTTATTCGCATGAAGTCAATGTCTGAGGTGAGATGAATACATTTCTGTTTTTACAATCTATTTCTGCTTTCATTTTCAATATTTGGATTGTTTATTAGGTTGAAAAATTTGTTTTCCATTGGAACTTCGGGTACCATATAATTAATCTATGTGTTATCTTAGTCTCGGGAACTCTGATAAATGGATTGCATGAGCTCACTCAAAATCCTGAAGCTGCTACGAAACGATTCGCAAGTGCACTTTTAGCTCAAAGTCAATTTTATTTTGATATAGTCATAATCGCTACATTTCAAACACTACCCTTGCAGTTGAGCCAACTTATCTCAGTGTGTGTAAATATAATCCTGAAAAATGTCATCACTCTTGATGCCTTAAGTGAGAGGAAAAAAGAAGGCATGAGGCAGCCAAAAAGATTTCTTTTCGGACGATATTGTCCACAATTTGTATATTGCTTTGCGATCGCCATTTTATTTAGGTATATAACTTGCGCAACTTTTATCATATGTATTGCTACACTGATCAGTGTTTGTAACCTATTTCAAGTGCTACTGTTCCTTTGATTTTAGGTGTTTGCGTCATTTATTTTTTTCTCGCAGCCAAAGTCTATATGCATCAAGCCCTTTTTGTCTTTACCCAACCATGTGAAGGAGGTGGGGTCTTAATGAAATCTTTGAGTTTGTCCTTGTTTACTACTGTATATATTTCTATCATAGTCTTCGGCATTGTCCTAAGTCTGAAAAGTGGGAAAAACACTATTGTGCTAACACCGATATTCGTATTGTTCATGCTCGTTTTCACAATGATAGTGCAGAACCATATACATCACAACTTTATCACACCCTCGGGCACTCTTCCACTTGCACGTGCAAGGTTGATTGACATAGACACTGATGACTTAAGCAGCTCAATAGAGCAGAGCCCTAAAGAAAATACTGCCCGACAAGCTCGTGGGACGTTTGGCCATAAGGGTATGGGTAGTGGCCAGCCGGCCTTAGATCGAATGGATAGTTTCTATTTATACCGTCAGCCCGAACTGAATAAACTTACATGGGAAACGGCACCGAGGGCTTGCACCGGCCTAGAGGAATATTGCAGAATGGATAAAAGTGGCCGATACTCGACATGATGTCTGGGATATTTTATATTGTAACATCTTGCAGCGACTAAGGCCTGACTTTTTGTTTTAATAAACATGTACTGAGCATAAAGAGAATTAAGGTCTCGTATTGCAAATCTTCGGAGGTATCTCTTTATGAAGAATCACGCTCACACGAAAATACTTAGTACTGATTGTAAATTATTGCTTTATGTAGAAAACATCTTCTGCGTTCGCGTTTCATAGAGACGAATCTTCACTTCTATGGTTCTGAGTTTCTTGTAACATCAATTCTAAGTTTGCAGCTAGAGGTATCGAAGCTATGTAATCCACGTCGGTCACGTGGACGTGAAAGCCACACCGTATAATTAAGTCGATTCCTCGATCCGAGGAAGTGATGCGGTCGAAAACTTTGTTGCTCAACCGAATGGATCGATATTTAGGACAAGAAGGATCACGGCGGGCGTTGCTCACATACTTGATAATAAGGTCAGGGTATCTTGCAATATCTTCTATGATAGTGTCGTCGGGAAAAACTGGCTCAATTCGAGTATAAGTTACTGAATATTCATTTCGTACCAGATCACTTGATTCGTTTCTGAACAAGAAATTCTGGTGGCGTTTCCTGTCGGCTTCCTCGTACAGCTCAAAACTAGACAGTTGAAGTGCGTCTATGATCATCTACAAGGCAATAAGAGTCTTATTCAAGCTGCCGTTAATTTACAATCTAATGTACACAAATATTTATAGTCTTACCTTAGTCTCATCCGATGTAGCATTGATCCAACTCTGCACCAAATTCTCGATAGCCTGTGGCCCGAATTGACAAGCATTAGCCACGTCAGCCCTAGCCCGATCAGATGTCACGACTATTTCGCCGGACAGTGCATCAAAAACAACTAAGGCTGGGATGCCAGTGACGGAAAACCTTACAGTCAGACATATTGCAACCAGATTAATTGAAAGTGGCTTTATCGAAGTGCAAATAATCGTAGCGCAAACGAACATACCTTGCCGATAACGAATTTAACGATTTCATGCTCTCATAAGGGACAGCTACCCATGGCATCTGTCCAAAATATAAGTCAAAACCGTTGGAATCGCGATCCGAACTGATGAAAACTATTTCCAAAGCAGTGGGCATCGTTTCATTAATATGATTATAGAACTCGCATAACATTGGAGTGAATTGTCGACAAGGGGGGCACCAATGGGCGGAGAAGTAGAATGCAATCAGTCGCTTGTTATTCAACGTTGCGGCTATAGGTACGCTGTGCTGTTTCCGTAACAGCATTGAACCAATCAGCGAGGAGAAGAACGATTCATTTATTGGAATCTGATAAACCTTCAGGACAAAGATGAAAGCGAATCAAATACATCAGCGAGTATGCGTAAAAAAACCTCGACATTTTTTCTGTACTTCAAATTACTTACAGATGCTGTCTGATCAGCCATTTGAGAAATAGCTTTTGGCACAAAATAATTTGTTTCCCACTCTACGCCCGAATTCGTGTATCTTTGAAGTGGCATGGAGCTATTCTTCATGAGATAGATGGGAACTCCTTTCTTCGAAGTGAATCCAACGTAGTCATTGTTTTTACCTTGCTTCGATGTGTAGGAAAGGAAAGCTTTCTGCTTTGTGATATTGTCGGCTTTTACTTGCTCATGCAAAGGCATAACGTAATCTGGTAGTCTCCCTGCAATGCGATGCGGAACAACGCCTTTATTTGATACTAATTCGAGTTCATCTGATGAGGATCCTTCAATTATTCGTAACGAAACGCCAAGAGATACACCTGGTCCCACGAACTCACAAATGGCCCAGCTCGGATCTAAGTTAATCTGTCCTATGTATAATAAAGTCTTATGATTGTTATCAGCTGAGCGAATGGGCCCGGGTTCGACTTGGATGATATGTGACTTCATAGCATCTGAGAGAATAGCACCTGAGAGATCTGTTTGAATATCGTTGAGGGGATCTCGAGTAATCTTATTGCGTTCTGACGAAGGCATCGAACAGTCGCGGCTTTCCAACCCAACGTCAGAGCGCCCATGCATCGCGATGGAATTTAATGACAAGTGACTGATTCTCTTGATATTTTCCGCAATAAAGGTTTCCTCGCATTCATGCGCGGAGCAATTAGATACAAGTGCAATTATTCGCTCATCAGGAAGGAAGGAGATAAACGACAAAGCCTCAGACCAAGAATAGAACAATCGGGAAAGTAGAATGCATGCAGTCCTCTCATCGATTACGATGATTGATATCGTCCCATCTATTCCTCCACCACAGTTGACACCAGATACTGTGATGCACTCAGGGAAGCATCGCCTGGACTCCGCAGCACGAGACCTGACAGTGATATGAAGAGTATCCGAAATAGTTGGCGAAAACGTTTCTACTTCGATCGCTTTCGGAGATGCGATGATATTATTCAGACTCATCATAGACATAGAATGAGACTCTTGGCTATCAACTGAGGTGAGTGCTGCTGTAATACCCAACTCTCCCTTATGACCAACTTCACCTCGGGAGACCCTCCACGCGAGAGATCCGCTAACCCTTCCCTCGCTGTAAGAGTCAACTTCCCAACTCTTCCGACTTGTTGAGTCCAACAACTCCTTTTCTTCGCTCGCTCTTCGCTCAAGTTCCTCCAATGATCGCATCAACCTACCCTCCCTCCGAAGTGTTGCGTTGAAATGACCTATAATGTGGGCTAAATTGATATGATAAAAAAATCAGAGATACGAATTAAAGACGAGAGTAAACATCCACATGAACCATAATCTGAGCAGTTTTACGGGTGCCGAATCTAGAATGACTTTCTTATTGCTTTGCCTTCAACCAAGGACAACGAGCTAAACTTTTAGTCCGATCAGACGGTAGCATTTGCAAGTAAGCCAACTAGAATCAAGTCACCACTAAAGTAGAACGCTTAGAATGGTGGGTTCACAGATGACAAAGTTTCATACCTGATTCGAATTCCGAAGGACAAATGAGCCTTCTCCGATTTTGAAAATCAGTAGTATGAAAGACGCGGGTATAGCGTTTTGTAACGTCAACGACGGAATCGCTTGTGAAGGCTACAATGTAGTCTAATTTTTTGCCCCATCCCTTTTCATACATGGACGGCGCATCAATTTTTCCTTCACAGCTATCAGCCATGATCCATCTCGACAGTCTAGAACTCCAAACTTCTACCCAAACATGATCAGTGAAGTCAAGAACATATCGGGCCTCGAAGCCTAGAGCGCGGCAAATGAAACCGAACAAATTGGCGAATTCTCCACAGCGTCCTTTCCGCGTTTGCAAAAGAGTACGAGGGTTATTGAATCTTGGAAAGCATGTTGTTAGACCATCACAATTCGGGCAATAGTACACTAGTGGAGGGGTGAAAGGATTATTAGGTATCATAATCGTGACCCATGTTTCGTAGGTTGTCTGTCACTTACATTCTACACGAGATGCACCACCATCATGTTCCTCTAATGTTTCCGCTCCCCTAGTGCCTTGACATTGAGTCTCTGTAGACCCACAAATTGAACAGGGAGGATTATTGACCCATTTCATAAAAGACTTTTGGAAGAAAAGAGCTAAACGCTTCAATAGTAAGTCATCACTTTCATATAAATCATCATCGTCTACAAAATACGGATTATTGGTTGCTGAAGTGACTTGCTCCGAGATTGTTTCGATGGACGATTGAGAGGCCCCTGTACATGTAGTTGGAGCCTTGCGTAATAAAGCCGCAGCCACTGCTCTTCGTTGAATAAGGTAGAAATCTTCCGGGCATAAAACATCGAACGGTATCAAGCTGCGAACTTCGCTTAAAAGTGCTTTGTCTTCAAGTTCAGATTCCCATTTCTTGACAGTCTCAATGCCAGACTGGATTCGATTAACTAATTTGCTCATGTGATTATTCTGCACTATACTAGTATTTATACAGGTGGGCGATTATTCCAGATGTAAATGAGAATAGAAGAATCGTCGACGACAAAAAGCGGGGAATAACGCTGGAACCATAGCATGCCCGCCACCGCCACCACGTAGGTATACGGACCAACCGTACAAGACTTTTTAGATGAAATAATTAAGAAGGCATCATCAATCATCAACGTTTTTGGCAAAAATGAAAGTATAGCTGATAGTTGAATCCACATATCAATAGAGCTTTTCAGTGGCATGCGTTCTTTATGCCTTTAATCCAAACGCAGAATAAACCTAGCCATTGGAGGGATTTCGCGAAAGTTGATCGGCCAATAAGAAAGCCTGCACTAAAGATAGCTCATTGTCAATTTTTACCTACATTTAATAAGTCGCGTTG